>Ga0111538_10001612_pt1 | contig 31707 bp, 27 predicted proteins | sample SoiMethybrSBSTD1_FD_79669 | JGI IMG/M metagenome (GOLD analysis project Ga0111538, IMG submission 79669) | Bulk soil microbial communities from a Populus tree surrounding site in Tennessee, USA - Soil MetaG P. TD hybrid SBSTD1 (version 2)... | ecosystem: Environmental > Terrestrial > Soil >... | reverse complement strand
GCAGAAGCGCTGGCTGATGGCGCTGCTCCTGGGCATGGGCATTCTGCTCCTCGCCGTGGGCGTGCTGGGATACATCGCGTCCACCCAGCGGAAACAGATTCAGACGACCGCCGCCAAGCTCACCGAGCTGCAGCAGATCTTCTTCGACGCGGACGCGGAGGTCAAAAAGCTGCTGGCGCAAGCCAACGAAGCGCAGACGGCGGCCGTCGCCGGCTTCCGCGAAGCACAGCGACTTTCGGAGGAAGCTGCGGAGGCCGCCAGGAAGGGTGACTCGCTGCGGTCGTCGCAACTGACCGCGAAGGCCAACGCCGCCAGTACGCAGGCGCAGAGCAAAACCGATGAGTACGGGCAGATCAATACCCAGATCGCGCAGCAGCAGAAGGTCTCGGCCAGCGCGAAACAAGCCGCGGAGGATCTAAGCAAGCAATTGCCCACCGGCGGCAGTGCCTACCCGTATCCCGGCGGCACCGGCATCCCGCTGCCGCCGCCTGGCGAAACCAAACCGACCGGAAAAGACAAGCCGCCTGACACCGGCACGAAAGAGGCCCCGCCGCCGAAAGAGACCCTGCCGCCGGCGCGTCCCACGGGCGCGAAGTCCGGCGCGTACAAGGACGCGTTCAAGCGCGCCTTCAACTCGTACCAGCGGCGTCAGTGGGCCGATGCGCGGAAAGGCTTCGAAGACGCGCTCTCAGACTACGGCGTGGATAGCGGCGAGTCGATCAACATCTCCGGCGTGGGCAACAACCAGCCGTACCTGCCGAAGTACTTTCTCGGCGTGACGCTGCGCAACCTCGGCGACTGCGCCGGCGCAGAGCGTCTGTGGGCCGAGTCGGAGAAGGACGGCAAGATTCAGGGTACGAACCAGGTCAAGTCGCTCGAGCAAGAACGCGCGAAGTGCAAGTGAGGCGCAGCCGCCTGTCAATCGCATCATGGACGTCCGCATTCTGCCCACCGCCGCCGCGATGAGCGCGGCCGCCGCCGACGCCGCGGCCGCGAGCCTCGCACGCACGATCGCCGCCGCGGGCACCGCGCGGCTGGTCCTCGCGACGGCCGCGTCGCAAATCGGCTTCCAGCGCGAGCTCACCGAACGGCCCGAGCTCGACTGGACGCGCATCGAGATCTTCCAGCTCGACGAATACGTCGGGCTGCCCGCTGATCACCCCGCGCGGTTCAGCCGGCTCCTGACCGACCATGTGCTGCGGCCGGCCGGCGCGCAGTGGACGCACCTGCTTTCGGGCCGGACCGCGGCCGACATCATCGACCGCACCAGTCGCGCCATCTCCTTCAAACCGATCGATCTGGCGGTGCTCGGCATCGGCGAGAACGCGCATCTGGCCTTCAACGATCCGCCGGCCGATTTCGAGACCGACGCCGAGTACGCGATCGTCACGCTCGACGAGACCTGCCGGCGCCAGCAGGTGGGAGAAGGCTGGTTCGAGCGGCTGGAGGACGTGCCTGTCACGGCGATCTCGATGACGATCCGGCAGATCCTCAAGGCGCGGGAGATTCTCGTGGTCGTGCCCGATGCGCGCAAGGCCGCCGCCGTGCAGGCGGCGCTCGAAGGCGATCTCACCCCGGACGTGCCCGCATCGATCCTGCGGAGACACCCTCACGTGACAATCTTTCTTGACGAACCCGCCGCTGCGCAGCTGCGAACGCGGCGGACCTAGAGCGGTTTGCACTTCGCTGTAGCGGCTGCGATTGGGGAGATTCCATCACACAGAGAACACGGACGCTTCACGGAGAGCACGGTCTTAGCGGGTTAGCCCGAATGACCTCGGTGCTCTCCGTGTTTCAGTGCTCTCCGTGTTGCGGATCGATCCTATCCCCCGCCGGCGAGCTTCATCAGCTCGTCGTGCGTCCACGGCCGAGTACGTCCTGCCGTGAGCGCGCGCACGTCCTTGACCGTTGACGGCTCGACCACGCTCGCCGCGTGTCCCCACTCGCGCCGGATGTAGGTGAGCACGGCGGCGATCTGATCGTCGCTGAGCACACTGCCGACCGGCGGCATGAGCCCGACCGGCCCTTCTTTTCCATTGAGCAGGATGCGCGCGGTGACATCCGGTGGCGCCAGCGCGAGCGGCGATCCGATGAGCGGCGGCGCGATCCGATCCTGTCCGCGGCCGTCCGGCTGGTGGCAAGCCTGGCAGATGTTCTTGTAGACCTCCGCGCCGGCATCGAAACGCCGCTGCTCGGCAGGGCTCAGCGGCGCGATTGGCGCCGGTGCGCCCGGCTTGCCGGGCCAATCGACCCGCGCGAGGAGCGCCGTCGCGCGCGTCCCCAGGTCGTCGGTCGCCGCGGCCAGCGCCGTCAGCGCGGCCGGTTCACGATTCAACCGCAGACGCGGTCCGCCGCCCCGGCCGCTGTTCGCGGCCGGCACTTGCGCAAACGCGTACGAGCCACCTGGGCCGGCGCGTCCGCCCGGGCAGGTCGGGCACGGCACCGGCCCGGCCACGACCGGCGCGCTCGTCCGCCGCCCGGTCGGCGTGCCCGGCATCGTCGTTCCGAGCAGCGCGACTTCCCCGCCGCGCAGGATCGCCGATCGCTGCCACGCGGGACGTGCCCGATCGTCCAGCCACTTGAAGAGCGCCTGGACCGACGCGTCCTGTCCGCCGCGCACGACGAGGGCCGCGAGCATGACGACCGCCGTCTCGCGGCGCGGCGTCGCATCGGACGAGGTCAGCAACCGCGCGAGCGTCTCCACCTCGCTGCCGCGCAGCCCGCTCAAGAGCGCGTCGGTCGCGATCGGATCGTCCGCGTTGCGCTCGAGAAACGACGCGGCCGCCGTCTCGCGCACCCCGGCCGGCAGCGTGCCGAGCGAGGCGGCCAGCTGCTGCCGGACCGCCCAGTCCGTGTCGTCGAGCTGCTTCAGCACGGCCGCCTGGACGGGATGACCAGGCGCCGACAACCAGCGTTCCGACAGGCGCACGGCCGACGCGCGGATGTCGCGCGAGGGATCGCCGAGCGCCTTGGTCACGGTCGCCGGCTCGAGACGATCGAGCCCATCGAGGGTCCACAGCGCGTGCAAGCGCGCCCGCCAGTCCTTCGCGCTGCCGGCGAGGCTCGTGAGCTCGCGCGCGACCGAGACCTCGTTCCGCTCGACGAGGATGCGCTGCGCGGCGTCGCGGCGCCAGCCGTTCGGATGCGACAGCGCCTGCACGAGCTCGGCGCCGGTCGCGCGGGTCAGCGTCCGGGTCGTGTCGCGCCGCGAGCTCTCGTGCATCACGCGGTAAATCCGGCCGTAGCCGATGGGCTGTTCCAGCTTGCGCGACGTGATGTGGTCGCGCAGGTACTCGGTGACGTCGGCGCGCTGCTGGATGACGCCGCGGTACATGTCGGCGATGTACAGCGTGCCGTCCGGCGCGTTCGTGAGGTAGACCGGGCGGAAGCGCTCGTCGGTGGAGGCCAGGAACTCGCCCGTGTCGTACGCTTTCTTCGCCCGCAGCTTCGTGCCCTCGTCGCTGAGGACGATGCGGCTGACGAGATTCGCGGCGGGCTCGGCGACGAAGGCGTTGCCTGAGAGCTCGGCGGGCAGGCGATCGCCGCGATAGATCAGTGGCGCGCACACCGAGGTGAATCGCGCCAGCGCGCCGTTCTCACGCCGGATGCCGAATTGGTACGCGCGATTGGTGCCGGGCGTCGGACGCACGGGCCAGACCAGCGCGACGTCGTCGTCATCGTTGCGGAACGACTCGTAGCTGCCGCGCGTCCTCAGCAGGTTCGGGTGCCGGGAGAAGTACGGCGTCGGCACGTAGTCCACATGAAGGGGCGATTCGTTGGTGTTCCGATAGATGCGGCCGGCGTCGTCCTGCGTCACGCCCCACTCGCCTCGCGAGAGCATGCGCTGCACCTCGAACTTGCCGTTCTTGAAGCGCAGGAAGACGTCGCTGTTGGCGGTGTGCATCGCGTTGTCCATCGCCCAGAAGAATGCGTTCGCGTTCTGTTCGACCCGCGCTTCGCGCCGCCCGTACACGTTCGTGACGAGGTCCTTCGTGTCCATGCGCAGGTCGCCGTTCGTGTCGTGCATCAGCCAGACGTTGGGCGGCTCGGCCACCAGGACGCCGTGGTCGATCACCGCAAGCGACCGGGCGAGGACGAGACCGTCGGCGAACACCGTGCGCTTGTCCATCCGCCCGTCGCCGTTGGTATCCTCGAGCACCGCCACGCGGCCGATAGGATCGAAGTTGGGCTCGGGGGTGTCGAGTGTCTTGACGAAGCCCGGCATCTCGACGACCCAGAGCCGGCCGTCGGGATCCCAATCCATCGCGATCGGGTCCTGAACGAGCGGCTCGCTCGCCACCAGCTCGAGGCGATAGCCGGGAGGCATGTAGAACGTCTTCAGCGCCTCGGCGGGCGCAAGCGGCGGCGAGTCGGCCGCGACGGTCTGCACGGCCGGCGGCCAGGGCCGGTTGACGGGCGACGATTGATCTCGAGGCGCGACCGCAACTCCCACGAGCACTGCGATCGCCCCGATCCTGACGAGCACCATATGCGCCTCACGCGGATAGAAACTGGGGTGATTATCAGGCCGCCTCGACGGCGTGTCACCGGTGCGTTAGAGTGCTTTGCGTTATTACCTTGTTACTGACACGTTTTTACGCGTTACTGAACTGTAATTCCGGACGGACGAATCGGTGCAGGACCGTGCAATGACGGGTTCGTAAGAACTGGACCAAAACATGCAAGGGACAAGCGGCCAGACAACCGTCAGGGACCGTTGCCGTTATGAATCCAGCCCCGAACACCGCGACTGACCCCAGCCGGGCCCCGGACGGCGGCCGAACTCCGCGCCGCTATACACCCAGCTTCTCTGATGGCCTCGGCGACCGTCTGCTGACTTTCGACAACGCCACCGGGATGTCGCTGGAGCTCCTGCGCTTCAAGAAGGAGTTCTCTGATGCGCCGGCGTTCGAAAAGGCGCTGCGCGAACGCGTCGAGCTACTCGCCAGTTTTCACCATCCGTCCGTCGCCACGATCCGGGGCGTCGAGCGTCTCGAGGGCGGCGAAGGGCTGGCGCTGGTGTCGAAACTCACGCCAGGGCGTCGGCTGTCCGACCTCCTGCCGAAAGCCAAGGGGCCTGTTTTTGCCTTGGAGTTGATCCGCCAACTGACACCCGCCCTGGCTGCCTTGCAGCAGGCCAGTCCCGGCGTCACGCACGGCGCGCTCAACGCCGAACGGATTGTCGTCGCCCGCGAGGGCCGGCTGGTGCTGGTCGATCACGTGGCGGGATCGGCGATCGAGGCGCTCCGCCTGCCGGTGGCGCGTCTGCGATCCGAGCTCGGCCTCGTCCTGCAGGTCGGGCCGGAGGCGGCCCAACAGGACGGCCGGAACGACGTCATCCAGCTCGGCTTCGTCGCGCTGTCGCTGCTCCTCGGCCGGAGCCTGGATCCGGCGGACTATCCCGGTCAGGTCGGCGCCCTCCTCGACGAATTCGTGAAGCACGAGCCCGGTCCCGGTACGGCCGGGCTGCGCCAGTGGCTTGCGCGCGCGCTGCAGGTAGGCGTGCGTCCGTTCGCCAATGCGAAGGACGCGCAGCAGGCGCTGGCCGAACTGCCCGAAGAGGGCGACGCGCCGTCCACCGACGCGAGCCGGACACTGCTCGCCTTCCGCGCGCCGGACGGCGCCGCCGCGACGGCGCCGGAGACCAAGACGCCGGAGACCAAGGCGGCGGAAACCAAACCGGCGCCTGTCGCGAAGAAACCTGACAGCAAGCCGGCCGCGGTCGAGACCGCCAAAGTCGAAGTCGTGAAGCCTGTCGCGGCCGGGACGCCGGCGAGCGCCAAGGGCGCGCCGGCTCCCAAGTCCTCCGAACCGCGACCCGCGCGACGGTTCGGCCTGAAAGACTGGGCGCTCGCGGGCGTCGGCCTGCTGGCAGTGCTCGAAGCCGTCGCGATCGCCGGGCTGCTTTACATGCGGCCCGAGACGGTCTCGATCGAAGTGCGCGCCCCCCTGGCCGACCGCCTCAATCCGGCGCATGGCGGCCTGACGCCCACGGTGTCGATCGCGGCCGTCCCGGCCCCGGCCGACGGCGTTGCCGCCGCGCCGGCGCGACCGGCAGAACCGCCGCCGACGGCGCCCGCGGCCACCGAACCGCCGCCGCCAGTCGACCGCCCGGCCCCGGCCGGGCCGCGTATCGGCGGCGTCCGCGTGTCGTCGCCGATTGAGCTGCAGGTGTATGAAGCCGGACGGCTGCTCGGCTCGACCGCCGGAACGATCGCGATCAACGAGGGCCCGCACGAGCTCGACGTCGTCAACGAAGCCCTGGGCTTCCGCGCCCGTCAAAGCGTCAACGTCAAACCGGGCGGGTTGACGTCGGTCACCGTCGGGGTGCCGAACGGACGGGTCAGCATCAACGCCGTGCCGTGGGCCGAAGTGATCATCGACGGCAACGCCGCCGGCCAGACGCCGCTCGCCAACCTGACGTTGTCGATCGGCACGCACGAAATCGTGTTCCGGCACCCGCAATTCCCGGAGCAACGCCAGACCGTCACGGTCAAGGCGGAAGGACTGACACGCGTCAGCGCCACGCTGCAGCGATGACGCGCCACCGTCCGCGAGGTGAACGATGACCATCCGACGCCGTGCCATTTCCGTGGCTGCCGTGGTGATGGCGTGGCTGGCGGTCGTCCCATCGTCCGCGCTCGCCCAGGACACGCTGGCCCGAGCCAAGGACTTCTACGCCTCGGCCGCGTATGAAGAAGCGCTGCAAGTGCTGAAGGGCCTGACGTCCCGGACCTCGGGTGTCGAATCGACGGAAGTGGCCGCCTATCAGGTGTTCTGTCTCTACGCGCTCGGACGCAGCGACGAGGCCAAAGCGGCGGTCGAGTCGATTGTCCGCGTCGATCCGCTCTATCACCCGTCGGAATCTCAGGTGTCGCCGCGCATGCGCGCGTTCTTCGAGGACGTGCGCCGTCCGCTCCTGCCCGAGATCGTGCGGCAGTCGTACACGCGTGCCAAGGACGCGTTCGACCGGAAGGACATGCCGTCCGCGTCCAGGGAATTCGATCGGGTGATCACACTGCTCGACGAGATGAGCGCCTCCGAAGATCAGGGCGTTGCCGACCTGCGCACGCTGGCGTCGGGGTTCCGCGATCTCAGCAAGACTGCGGTCGCGCCGCCGCCGCCGGTAGTGGCGCCGCCGCCGGCCCCTGTCACCGCGCAACCGGCCGCCGCGTCAGCGCCAGTCACGCCGACCCCGCCGGCCCCCGACAAGATCTACACCGCGGCCGATACGGACGTGAAGCGGCCGAGCGCCATTTCCCAGCAGCTGCCCGCGTGGCGTCCCGAAAACCCCGTCGAAGAGCGGCAGTCGTACAACGGCGTCGTCGAACTGGTGATCAGCGAGGAAGGCAAGGTGCTTTCGGCGGTGCTGCTCAAGAGCGTGCACACGCGCTACGACCCGCTGCTTCTGAAGGCGGCGCAGGAATGGAAATTCCGTCCGGCGACCAGGGACGGCAAGCCGGTCCGCTATCGCTACGGCCTCAACATTCATCTCGGACGCTAGGTCCGGTTTCGCCGCGACGCGATCGTCTTACCGGTCGTTCTCGCGCTCGAGGTTCACGCGAATATTGGTGACCTTGTCAGCCGGCACCAGCACACCGGCGCTCCAGCGGCGGTAGCCCTCGCCCTGCACCCACACGACGTGGGAGCCGGCGCGCAGACGCGGCAGCTTGAGCGGGGTTTCTCCGACGTAGGTCTGATTGACGAAGACCGTCGCGCCCGCCGGTTCCGACTGGACCGAGAGCGTGCCCTGATAGACCGGGCCGGCCGCGACCGGCACCGTGCGCAGCGCCGGAACGACTTCCGTCCGCTTCGGTTCGCGCGCGGCCGATGAGAACGACGACACGTCGGCAATGCGCGCAGCGAGCGTGGACGGTGACGTCTCTCCTGACGCGGCCGACGGTGCCGGCGCGGGCAGGTCCTCGGAGAGGATCACCGAGCTCCGGCGGCTGGCCGGAACCAGGCTGACCACGAGGAGCACGGCGGCCGCGAGCGGCACGCCGAACTCCATGACGTTGCGGAACGACTGCTTGAATCTGGGAATGGCCGAGACGCTCGGCCAGCGGACGAGCACGGCCCTCGGCGCGGCGACCTCCTCGATCACGCGTTGGCCCTTCTCACGGGCACCGCGGACCCACGCCGTGCTCTTCTCACGGGTTTCGCGCGCCCAGCGCCACTCAGCAGTCTCACGCTCTCGCTCCTGGGCGAGATCGCTGATCTCGGACAACGCCGCCTGGAACACTGGAGCGGGCTCCGTGACCATCGGCGCCAGTTCCCGCTGAGCCAACCGCCGGCGCTCGAGGTCTCGGGCCGCTTCGCGCGAGGCGAACTCCATGCGGCGGCACTCCTCGCCTATCCTGGCCGTGAGGCCCCTCAGTTGATCGAGATCGGCGGTGAGCGCCTTGAGCCGCGACTGCGCCGCGAGGAGCATGGGCTCGATCGTCGACCGCTCGAGGACTCGCGCGTGCAGCTCCGGCTCGTACCCGGGCGGCCGCGGCGGCTCGGACGGAAAGCTGGACAGCGTGTCCAGTCCGGTGGGCCGTTCAGCGTCTTGTCCTGGCTCGTTTGCTGGAGGCTCACTGACCTCCCAGTACGATCTGTGGGGAACGCCAGCTGGACCGAGGTGGAAAGGCATGGGGGACCTGCGCACGTCACACGCGAATACCGGCGGCCGAACAGAGACGGCCGCCGAGGGAAGCCGCCAGCTTACACCCGCCAGCGGGCGGCGGCTACAGGCAACATTGAAATTACTGACGAGGGGCGCGGCGTTTGGTTCCCGGGGGAGGCGTCCGCGTCACCCCGCGGCGCCGGTCCGCTATCATCTGGCCATGCCGCTGACCCGACGCGCGTTCGTCGCCTCTGGACTGGCCGGGGCGGCCGGATTCTGGGCGCAGGGAGCCACAAATGCCCTGGATCTCCCCTGGCAGGCGCCGGGGGAGGACGGCAGCCGGCTCTGGCTGCGCTACGCCCCGCCTGGCCCGGCGGCCGAGGGCTATCGCCGCGCCATTCGCCAGGTCATCGTCCAGAGCAACTCCCCGACCGCCCAGGTCATCCGGAACGAGCTCCGGTCGGGGCTCACCTCCCTGCTCGGGACGCCGATGGCTGTCTCGCAGCAGAGTGTGGGCGAGTACGCGCTCGTCGCCGGCAGCCCGCTGCGATCCGGCGCCATCCAGCGGCTGGGCTGGAACACCGAGCTCGACGCGCTCGGTGACGAGGGGTACATCCTCAGATCGACGCGCGTGGCCGATCGGCCGCTCCTCGCGATCGCGTCGAAAACGGAAACCGGCGCCCTCTACGGGACGTTCCATCTGCTGCGGCTCATGCAGACCGGCCAGCCGATCGATCGGCTGGACATCAGCGAGCGGCCGCGGCTCCAACTCCGGCTGCTCAATCACTGGGACAACCTCAACGGCAGCATCGAGCGCGGCTACGCCGGCAACTCCCTCTGGCAGTGGAACGATCTGCCCGCCACACTCAGTCCGCGGTACGCCGAGTACGCGCGCGCCAACGCGTCGATCGGCATCAACGGCGCCGTGATCAACAACGTCAACGCCGACGTGCGCATCCTCTCACCCGAGTACTTGCTGAAGGTCGCGGCACTCGCGGGTGTCTTCCGGCCCTACGGCGTGCGTCTGTATCTTTCGGCGAATGTCGCCGCGCCGATCCGGCTGGGCGGCCTGGCCACCGCCGACCCGCTCGATCAAGGCGTCGCCGCCTGGTGGAACGCGAAGGCAGCCGAAATCTACAAGCTGATCCCCGACTTCGGCGGCTTTCTCGTCAAGGCGAACTCCGAAGGCCAGCCCGGACCGAAGGACTACGGCCGGACCCACGCAGAAGGCGCGAACGTGCTGGCCGATGCCCTGTCGCCACACGGCGGCCGCGTCATCTGGCGTGCGTTCATCTACGACGACGACGTGGACGCGGATCGGTCGAAGCGGGCGTACCTCGAGTTCATGAAGCTCGACGGGCAGTTCCGCCCGAACGTCGTGGTCCAGGTGAAGAACGGCCCGATTGACTTCCAGCCGCGTGAGCCGTTCCACCCGCTGTTCGGAGCGATGAAGCGCACGCCGGTCATCGCCGAGATTCAGGCCACGCAGGAATATCTGGGTCAGGCGCAACACCTCGTGTATCTCGGGACGATGTGGGAGGAGTTTCTCTCGGCCGACACGCACGCGAAGGGCAAAGGATCGACCGTGGCACGGTGCCTGGACGGGTCGGTCGAGCCGTACGCCGTCACCGGCATGGCGTCGGTGACCAACCCGGGCCTCGACACGAACTGGTGCGGCCACCACTTCTCGCAGGCCAACTGGTACGCGTCTGGCCGGCTCGCGTGGAACCCGGCGCTTCCGGCCGCGCAAATCGCCGAGGAATGGACGCGCATGACGATCACGAACGATCCGGCGGCGGTCGGTGTCATTCGCGGCCTGATGCTGGGCTCCCGCGAGGCGTTCGTGAACTACACGATGCCGCTCGGCCTGCATCACCTGATCGGCGGCAACCACTACGCGCCGATGCCGCAGAATGGCAAAGCGCAACGCGCCGACTGGACGGCCACGTACTATCACCAGGCGTCGGCCGCCGGCATCGGGTTCGATCGGACCTCGCGGGGTTCGAACGCGGTCGGTCAGTACTTTCCGCCGGTCCGCGACATGTTCGGAAACCTCGCGACCTGCCCGGAGGCGTTCCTCCTCTGGTTCCACCGGTGCGCCTGGGACTACAAGCTGAAATCGGGCAAGACGCTCTGGACGGCGATCTGCGAGAAGTACGCCGAGGGCGCGCGCCAGGCCGAGGCGATGCAGGCGGCCTGGGAGTCGCTCCGCCCCGCCGTGGACGCGCGGCGCCACCAGGAGGTCGCCGCGCGTCTCGCGATCCAGGTCGCCGATGCGGCGAAGTGGCGCGACGAGATCCTCGCGTATTTCCAGGGTTTCAGTAAGAAACCTATTGGTTTTCCGTAGAACTTTACCGCTACAGGAACACGCCCCGGACCCGCCCGTAATCCCATACAAGGGGTCAGAGAAAACGGACGCGTCCTGATTTCCTGTCGCCTCTGCTGATTTTCAAGGAGGCCGACATGGCGACGTTCCAAACGAGTCCTCGCGGGCCGCACACCCGCCGATGGGTTCCGCTCGCAGTCCTGTGCATCTGGCTCGCGGCCGGTGTCCCGGCCGCCTTCGCCCAGAGAGCCGGTAGCCTTACCGACGCGCTCTTCGCACTGAACCACGTGCAGGACGACAACATCACCCGCATTAACGGCCGGCTGTACGGCGGGCGGATCATTTCGCAAATCTACCAGCGCGATGGCAACAACGACACGTTCTCGAACGACGATCTCATCGCCTTCGAGCTGTCGTCCCCTTCCGGATCGCGCGCGGCGGTCCGCTGCGACGGCAACCCGTCGCAGTTCGAGGCCTGCCTCCGGCAGAACGTCGGCAACGTGCTGGCCATTCTGTTCCCGCAAGGCCTCTCGGCCAGCGTCAGCGGACGCGACGCGGCCCAATATCAGGCCCAGCAGGTCCTGCTCACGAGCGCGCTCGGCACCGCCACGTCGTCGGAAGGCGGCCGTTTGCGCCGGTCGGAGATCGGCGGATTGGTCGAAGCCGAGTGGTTCGCGGATGACAACGCCGGCAGCGGCCGGGCGTGGCAGGGTTTCTACCGGGTGAAGGGCGGGCCCGTGTCGTTCCGGGGCCGCTTTGCGGAGCTGCGACAGGAAAAGATCACGACGAATTCAGTGCTGGCCGGCATCGGCCTGCAGCCGTCGTTCCTGCTGAACGAAGGAGTGCAGTGGCGCCTCGGTGTCGATCTCCGGTCCGGCGTCATCTATTCGCGATCGGCCGCGCTCGATCTGGCGACGCTCGACCTGGGCGGCGGCGTGTGGAGCTCGTTCGCGAAGGACTTCTCGCGCGTGCGCGTTGGCGCCGGCGGGGTCCTGCAGGGATCGCGCGGCTACGTTCCGACGGCGCTGGTCGGCGAAAGCCTCAGCTACATCGCGGATGCGATCAACGACACCGGCATCCTCTACGACGTCGCGTACGGGGGCCTCGCCGGCGTCATCCTCTCGAACCGCACCTCGCTCAACGTCAAGGTCCTCGAGACGCGCTCACTCCGATCGGAGGGCGCCCGGCCCGCCACGCACGTGATGCTCGGGAGCCTGTCGTACCTCATCGGCGGACACACGCCGGTGGACGTCGGCTACAAGCTCTCGACGGGCGGCGGGCTGGTGGCCCACTCGGTGTTCCTGCAGGGCAACTACCGCTGGTAGGCAGGTGGCACATGAGACCGCGATCGCTGCGCTTCGCAATCGTGCTCTTGGCCGGCGTGCTCATGGCGGCCACGCCGGCCCGCGGTCAGGACACGCGCAAGATGGTGTTCATGCTCGGCGCCGCGCAGAACGAGCTGCTCGTCACCGCCGAGTACCACGATCCGGCGGATCTCGACCAGCGCCTCAAAGGCACGCGCGTGCTGCCCGTCAAGCTGACGGTGCGCAACCTCACGACGCGCTCCATTTCGCTCACGTACGATGACGTGCGGTTGAACCTCGACGGCGTGGGCGTGCTCGGTCCCGCCGATCCAGCGGTGGTCCAGCGCGAGTTGCGCCGCACCGGACAGATGCCCGGGTTGCTCGGCTTCCTCGCCAGCCAGTCGAGCACGTTCCACCGCACCGCCCTGGACGACGTCCGGCTTCGAGACGGCAGCCTCCGCCCCGGACAGGAAAAACAGGGATTCGTGTTCTTCATGCGGCCCGATCCGGCGGGCGGCGCCGCCTCGAACGGCGTGATGTGGCTGGAGACGAGGCAGTACCGGCCACAGTTGCTCGAAACGAAGGGCATCCGTGTCTGGACCAAGCAGCCGGAGCGCCGCAGTGTGGCCGACACGGTGACCGAACTGTGGAACTCTATTGTCCGCGGCGTGCGACCGCCGTTCAACCGCAGCTTCGCCCTGCTCATTGGCATCGGCAAGTACCGCTACTGGACGCCGCTTTCCTCTCCCGCGTCTGACGTCATCAGGATGCGGGACTACCTGATCGCCCAGGGCTTCGACGAGATCGTCGTGGTCGAGGACGAGGATGTCACGCTCGACCGGCTGCGATCGCCGCAGTCGTACTTCACGAGCAAGATTCTCGCCGACGACCGGTTTCTCTTCTACTACTCGGGCCACGGCAACAGCGTGATGCAGAACGGCCGGACGAAGGGCTACCTTCCGCTCGTGAATGAAGTCAGGGGCGGTACGACGAATTCGATTCCGATGGACAGCCTGGTCGGCTGGATGACGGCGCTCACAGCCAAGCACCTGCTCGTGATCCTGGACTCCTGTTTCAGCGGTCTGGCCGTCGAGGGCCTGGAGATCAAGGGCACCGAGGTGCTGTTCGATCGGGAATCGCTCAGCCGGCTGGCGCAGGGGCCGGCGCGGTTCCTGTTGATGGCCGGCACGGCCGGCCAGGAATCCATCGGCGACCGGCGGTGGAACGGGAGCCTGTTCACCGACTCCATCCTGAAAGGGTTGGGTCCGGCGGCGCAGCCGGATCGGCGCGGCGACCGCATCATCACTACGCGTGAGCTCTATGTCTGGCTCAAGGACATCGTCAGTCTGGAGGCCCGCAAGGTGCAGCGCGAGCTCACGCCGCTCTTGAAGGATCTCGGCCGCAACGGGGTCAGCGAGGGCGAATTCGTGTTCGTCCGCAAGAACTGAAAGAGAGGCCCGCCATGTCTTCGACGTTGTTCTACCTCTTGACCGCGTCGCTCGCCGGCGTCGTCGCCGGCGCCGCGTATCGCGATTTCAGGCGCGGCCACGCGCGTGTGTGGCCGACCGTGCTGCTCGCGCTCGGCGCGGCAGCGGTGTGGCTCGCGGCGCGTCCGCAGCAGCTCGAAACCAAGGGTGGCTCGGATGTCAGCGTGGCCGTCGTGCTCTGCTACGGCGCCATGCTCCTGGGCATGGTGGCGCAATACGGCTACGCGCAGGGCGAACGCCGGCAGCGTCGCTTCCGCTTCGAGCTGGTCGGCTTCATGATGCCGATCTTCGCGTCGCCGATTATCTTCATCCCCCTGTTGAGCCTGACGACGGACCTGTCGGTCGGCGGCGCGTTCACGCAGTCGAAGTTGATGGTCTATCTCGTCGCGTTTCAGAACGGCTTCTTCTGGAAGAGCTTCTTCGAGCAGCAGCGGCAGCGCGCCGTGGAGGGGACGCAACGCGCGGCGGCCTGATCGGGCCGAGCGCGTCCGGTGTGACCGGCGATGCGTCACCGCCGCAGGTCGAGACAGATGAGGGTCCGTTCGCCGCGGACGAAGAGCCAGCCGTCGGACAGGGCGGGGAACGCCCGCACGACGCCGGAGAGGACCTGCGAGCGCGCCAACGGCCGAAAGGCGTCCGGGGTCGCCGCGGCGAGCACGATCTCGCCCGCCTCCCGGACGATCAACAGGCGATCCCCCGCGAGCATCACGCTTCCCGCGCGGAACTGATCGACCGTCCATCGCACGCGGCCCGTGCGCAACTCGACCGCGCGCAGGCTCGGACCCGTCTCCTGCCGGCCGTGGAACCCGTACAGGATCCCGTCGCGATGAACCGCCGTCGCGTAGTGCGACGAAAGCACGTCGTTCGAGGTCCAGAGCGGCGCCAGCGTCGCGCCGTCAACGCGAAAGACGCCCGCCCCGGGACCGTACTCGGCGGTCACGAAGAGCAGATCGTCGATGACGAGCGGCGTCGCGACGTTCACCGAGGAGTTCGACCGCGACCGCCAGGGCTGCCGAAAGAGCACCCGGCCGGTTTCCGGCGCGAGACCGACGACCCCGTTGCGCGTGAGAAAAATCGCCGCGCGCCGGCCGCCGATCGTCGCGCCGATACCCGACGAGTAGCTCGCCGCATCGTCGGTTGCCTTCCAGAGGACGTTGCCGCTCCTGGCGTCGAACGCGACGATGCCGGCCGCCGTGCCGCCGATGTTCGCCATGACCCGGCCGTCCTCGACGAGCGGCGATCCGGCGGCGCCGAAGAATCCCTTCGCCACATCGAAGTGGCGCATCGTGTCGTCGCTCCAGAGGCGGGTTCCCTTCGCGAGATCGATCGCGTGGAGCTGGCCTTCGGCGCCGAAGGTGTACACCACGCCGCCGCTCACCACCGGGACGGCGCGCGGCCCCTCGTCGAAGCCGAAGTCGTCGCGATACGTCGTCGGATAGTCGTAGCGCCAGCGAGTGGCGCCGGTGGCCGGGTCGAGCGCCTCGACCACCTCGCGGTTGCCGACGCGATGGAAGAGGATGACGCGGCCGTCGGCCACGACGGGTCCGCTGAATCCCTGACCGACGTCGCGCTTCCAGACGACGCGCGGACCTGCGGACGGCCACGTGTCCGCCAATGCAGGACCGGTGTAAATCCCGTTGCGAGTCGGACCGAGGTACTGAGGCCAGTCGCGCGCGGCGAGTGAGGTCCAGGCGGCGAGGACGCACCCGATCAGAGACCAGAACCGGAGCCGCATGGGACGGGGCGTTCAGCGTACGACAAAACGCTCTTCGTGCAGCACGCGACCGTCCCTGGTCCGAAGCTCCACGCGCCACTCTCCCGTTCCGCCACGTTCGATCGTCCGGCGGCTGAACGTGCGGTACCCGGCCCCAGGATTCGCGACGACCTGGAGCGCACCTGACTGGCGCAGCGTCGAGCCCTGATACCAGCGAACCTGCACGGTAGTGTCGGCCTTCGACTTCAGGCGCGTGTAGAAGGAAATGGGGCCGGGGCTGACGGGATCGCCTGGAGGTGTGCACGTCCATTCACCCGACGCAGTCGAGAGCGTGCGGCACAGGCGCGCGTCCACGATCTCGAGTCCGGCAGCCGACGCTGCAGCGCCACTCCCGGCCGGCGACGCCGTCGCCGCTTTCGATCGTTCGGCAGCGGGCGGAACGGGCGGCGCGATCGAAGCGGCCGGGGCCGCCGTCTCTTTCGTCGAAGGCGCGGCCGCGGGCGGCGCCGGGGACGGGCTCGAGGCAGCAGACTCAGTTGACGTACCGCCGAGTCGCGTGGCCACGATGGCGACGACGGCGATAGCCAGGACGATCAACACTCCGGCGACGACACGGCGGGAGCCGCCGGCCGCGGGCGGCGGCTCCGGCGACGGTGTCGCGGCAGCCAAGCGCGGCGGTGCGGAGTGAACGGGCGCCGCGGGCACGGCCGGTCGCTTCGCCGGCGGCGGCTCGACGCGCGCGGGCACGAACGCCGGCTCGACGCTCGCCGGCACGGCCGCGGGCTCGCTCTGTGCCACCACCGAGGCCGGCGCGCTCGGACTTGTTTTCGCCGGCCGGTTGCGCTCGGACAGGAACTCCAGCTCCGCCGGACGTGCCGGCGCATCAGGCGCCGGCTTCGGGACCGGGAGGTCCACCGGCATTCCGCGTGCGGCACAGAAGTCGGCGAGGTTCTGCCGGCTGGTCAGCACGTACGGATGATCGGGCGCGAGCGAGACGGTGGCGATCGCGAACGCGCGCCGGTACGAGCGCTCCGCCTCCGTGAAGTTGTTCGTGTGCTCGCAGACGACGCCGAGGTTGTTGAGGGTGTTGGCGATGTCCGGGTGATCGGGCCCGAGCCTGGCTTCCTGAATGATCAGCGCTTCACGCAGCAGCCGCTCAGCCGTCGCGTAGTCGCCTGCCGTGGCCGCGCGTTCGGCCTCGTCGACAACCGACTCGAACGGACTCGTTTCAGACATGCGGACTCCCGTGCGGCAACGCCAAGGAGCAGTGGCACGCCCTGAAAAGCCTAGCGTACCGCACTCCGCGCCGCGACGACCAGAGGTCTAGCCTCCTCGCTTGCCCATCGCTTCGTTCCGCATCCCGTCCGTCACGATGCCGACCCGGAGTCCGGCGGCTGCCGCCGCGTCGATGATGAAAATCACTTCCTTGTAGCGCGCCGACCCGTCGCCGTGCACGAAGACCGTCTTGTCCGAGCGGTTCTCGAACAGCGTCCGCAACCGCCCGGTCAGATCCTCGGGCGCGGTCACCTGCTTGTTCACCTTGATCTCGCGCTCCGCGGTGTACTCGACGACGATCTGCGTGTCGTCCTGCGGCTTCGTGGTCGCGTTCACTTCGAGCGGCAGGTTGATATCGACGCCCTTCTGCGTGAGCGGCAGGGCCGCCATGAAGATGATGAGGAGCACGAGCAGCACGTCGATGAGCGGCGTGACGTTCATGTCCGAGGACGGCGGCGCCAGCGTGCGCCGGACGCTGGACTGCTCTTCGTCGTCCAGCTTGTCGTGATGCTTGTGGTCGTGGGTCATACGTCAGGCACCTGCCAGTCGATTTCGGGTCGATGCGCCGAGCGGAGGGCGGCATTGGTACGCGAGAACGGCTTGCTGCCGAAGAATCCCCTGCTCGCCGAGAGCGGCGACGGGTGGGCGCTTTCGACGATGACGTGCTTGTGCGCGTCGATCAGCGCTTTCTTCTTCTGCGCGAACGCTCCCCAGAGCACGAAGACGACGGGATCGGGCTTCGCGGCCACCGCGCGGATCACCGCGTCGGTGAACGGCTCCCAGCCGCGTCCCTGGTGGGAGTTCGGGGCGTGCGCGCGGACGGTCAGCACCGCGTTGAGCAGCAGCACGCCCTGGCGCGCCCAGGACGCCAGGTGGCCGTGCGCCGGCGGCGCCTGGCCGAGATCGTCTTTCCGTTCTTTGAAGATGTTGACGAGCGACGGCGGCTTCTTCACGTCCGGAGGGACCGAAAAGCTGAGGCCGTGCGCCTGGCCTTCGCCGGGATACGGATCCTGCCCGAGGATCAGCACGCGGACGTCTTCCAGCGGCGTAAGATCGAGCGCGGCGAACACGTCCGGCTCGGATGGAAACACGGGATGCGTCTTCCGCTCCTGCTCGAGGAAGGTCTGGAGCTCGCTGAACGTCGGGCGGGCGATCTCGCCGGCAAGGGCGGACGTCCATCCGTTTGGAATTGGCGGCAGCATGCCCTCTCCCTCACGCTCATGAGACCAGCCCGAACCCCCAAAGATATTCTAAGGGGCGCGGGCTATGATCGCGTGGACATAGTGCAGGACGCCAGAGGTGCACGAATTACACCAGGAACGCCCTGAGCGCCCGAGGCGCCGGCGCCGGCGCAGCGCGCCAGAGCTGCCACCGGAAATCGAAGACCTCCGCGACGCGCGCTGGCGGCGCGAAGGCGCGCGCCAGGTCGCGAGCGCCTACGACGCGGAACACTTCATCGAGCAGGTCGGGTTCACCGCCTGTCTGACCGATTGCCGCCGCCCCGGCCCCTCGCTGTACGTCGCGGTGTGCGGACGCCGCGATGCCGTCCTGCCGCGCAACGTCCAGACCGATCACGAAGCGTCGCTGACCTGGGTACTGAAAGACGAGGTGATGCGGCGCGGCAAGGTGTACTACGCGAAACTGGCGCGCGGCAAAGCCATGTTTCTCGCGCCGCGGATGATTCCCTACTTCCACGCTCTCTGGGGCCTGCGCCGCGCCGACGAGCCCCGCCGGTTGAGCCGCAACGCCCGCGCGATCCTGCACGTGCTGCGCAAGGAATGGGAGATGGGGACGGCCGACCTGCGCGAGGAATCCGGCGTCCGCGATCGCGCCGGGTTCACGAAGGGGCTCGACGAGCTCCAGGCCGCCATGATCGTCGTCCCGAGCGAAGTCCTCTACCGGCCGAAATTCACCTACATCTGGACGCTCGGGGTCGGCCGCTTTCCCGACGCGCTGCGGAAGCGTGTGAGCCGCGACACCGCGCTGCGCGAAATCGCGCGTTGCTTCCTCACCGGCGCGGTGCTCACCATGCCGGGCGAACTGGCGCGCGTGACCGGCCTGTCGCGCCCGGAGGCCGGCCGCGGGAATCGCGCGCTGGTGGCGGAGGGATACGCGACGATGCTCGCGCCCGGGTGGTATCGGCTGGCGAGCAATGGCCGCGTCCCAAGACACGAAGACCCTGAAGGAAACGAAGCCCGCGAAGAAGACCTCGCCGACGCGGGTCGGTGACGCCGCCGACGTCAGGCCGTCTTCGTGACTTCGTGCTCTTCGTGTCTACGGATCGGCTCGCTCGCGTGCCATCGCCACGATCGGCAACCCGACGAACGGGCCGTGGCCGACGAACTGAATCCACCAGCGATAGGTGAATGCCGTCGGGCGGCCGGTGAGAAACGGAATCACCACCAGCGACATCACGAGCCAGACGCAGGGCCCGTAGACGGCGGCGAGGCTCAGCACGCCCGCGAACGAGCGAAGCGCGCGGCGCGCGACTGGAATCTGCATCACGGCAAGCACGAACACCGCGGACCAGGTGAACGCCACGCAAATGTGCATGGCGATGCCGAGCGCAGCCGTCGTCCAGCCGCCCTCGAGCGCTTTGGGCCCGAGGACCGTCGAGGCCACGCTCTGGAACAGACGCATGACGGTCGACTGGTAGAAGAACGCGCTCAGCACGCTCGAGAAGAGGCCGTCGACGACGGCCGTGAGCAGCCCGGCGCGAACGATGGCCGTTGTGGCCGACGGTGTCGCCATGCGAGATTCTACGTCTGGACAGGAGCGCACCATGAAAGCGTACGTTCTCACGACCGGCGCGGCGTTCGGTCTGCTGACTCTCGTGCACGTCTGGCGCGCGATCGAGGAAACGCGGCTCATGACCGACCCGGCGTACGTGCTGATCACGATTACGACCGCGATCTTCTGCGTGTGGGCCGGGCGAGTCTGGCAGCGGATCCCGCGCTGAGGAGATGGCACGAGCGGCGACGGCGGGCACGGCGTGTGGCTGGCGACACGAGGCGCTTGAAGGAGTAGACTGCTGGTCTCCCCTCGAGCGAGTCATGAGGCTGATCGGTCTGCCCGCCGCTCTCGCGTGCGCCGCCGTCCTGATGCCGGCGACCGTTGTCGCGCAGTCGGCGGCGGCGGCCGATCCTGCGCCGGTGCCCGCAATTCAGCAGGAGTCCAGCACCTCCCCGCCTCGTCACGATCGCCGCCTGTACTTTGGAATGTGGACGATGCACCTGCGGCAGCACGTGCTGGCCCTCGACAACAACTGGGCGGTCGGTCTGACGTGGCGCGGGTTCTTCGGCGCGACGTTCATGAATTCGTTCGGCCGCCGTGCGTTCACCGGCGGACTTCAGCGACAACTCTTTACCAACGGCGGACACCCGATTGGCGCGGCGCTCGGCTACCGTCTCGGATTCGTGACCGGGTACGACGGCCGGTTCATGCGGCTCGCCCGAAAGACGCCCGTGCTCCCGCTGATCCAGCCGTTCGTCACGATCGACGTGAAGCACATCGGTTTTGAAGTGTCGTACTCATTCGTCGTCGTGTCGGCCGCGCTGTCCTACCGCTTCTGAAACGGCGAAGCGGAAGGCAAAAAGCCGAACTCCAGAACTCAAAACTCAAAACCGGTTAGTCTTCCATTATGACTTCGACGCTGCGATGGCTGCTGGTTTCGGTGATGGCGATGCTGTGGTGGGCGCCCGCGGATCAGGCCTCGCCTGTCCAGGCCGATTGGGGACTTCGCGTGCAGCCGCTCGAATCGCCGGCGCCGGGAAACAGCGCCCAACCGCAGTTGAGCGTCTCCGCGCGTGGCGTGCTGCTGAGCTGGATCGAGCGTGACGGAGCGCGCGCCACGTTGAAGTTCTCCGAGCTCTCGTCAACCGGCTGGTCCACGCCTGGCGTCGTCGCCGCCGGCGACAACTGGTTCGTGAACTGGGCGGACGTGCCATCGGTCATCCGCCTGCCCGACGGCACCCTCGCCGCCCACTGGCTGCAGAAGAGTGGGCCGGGCACTTCCGCCTACGACGTCCGGCTCTCGCATTCGACGGACGACGGGCGCACCTGGGCGCCATCGTCGCTGCCGCATGCCGATGAGACACCGGCCGAGCACGGCTTCGCGTCGCTCTTTCCGGGCGCCGGCGGCGGCATGGGACTGGTCTGGCTGGATGGACGCGCGATGCACGCGGCCGGTCACGCGGCCGGAGCCGGCGGCGCGATGACGCTCCGCTTCGGCGCGTTCGATCGCAACTGGAAGCAGACGATCGAAACGCCGATCGACCTGCGCGTCTGCGACTGCTGTCCGACCGCGGCGGCAGTGACGGCCGACGGGCCGATCGTCGCGTTCAGAGATCGCACCGATCAGGAGATCCGCGACATCGTCGTCTCTCGCCTGGAGAACGGAAAGTGGACCGTCCCGGTCGCCGTCGCCAGCGACAATTGGCACATCACCGGCTGTCCCGTGAATGGGCCGATGCTCTCGGCGCGCGGCCGGACAGTGGCGATCGCCTGGTTCACCGGAGCAGACGCCCAGAATCGCGCGTTCGTCGCGTTTTCGAGCGATGCCGGACGCACGTTCGGCACGCCGATTCGGCTCGACGACAGCGCCACGCTCGGTCGCGTTGACGTCGAGCTGCTCGACGACGGATCCGCGGTCGGATCCTGGATTGAGTACGCGGGCGGCTCCGCGCAGTTGAAAGTGCGTCGCGTGCTGCCGTCAGGCGAGCGATCCGGCGCTGTCAGCGTGACGTCCATGGGCGCGGATCGATCCAGTGGCTTCCCCCGCCTGGCGCGGCAGGGCCGGCAGCTCGTGCTGGCGTGGACCGAAAACACGTCCGCGCCCTCGCCGGGCAGCAGTCCTCAGCTTCGCGTTCGGACGGCGGTCGCCGAGCTTCCCACGGCCCGGCGCTGAGACGGCCGGCGGCCCAGTTTTGCGTTTACGTTTTTGATTTCCGCGTTTGTTTTTCGTTCCAAGTTCTGAGTCTTGCCTTTTGCCTTCCGCCTGGCGGCCGCTTGGCGGCCGCCAGGCGGCACGACACCGAGAGCAGGTCGCGCAACGCGTCCCGATCGACTCGCGACAAGCGCACGAGCACGATCGGATAGGGCCGATAGTAGTCGGTCAGGTAATACGTCTCGGGCGCGTCCTCGAGCAGCCATGCGCGATCTTCGATGCCCACTCTGACCACGATCGAGTCCGGTTCCGCCGAGCGGTGCGTCGCCAGCCCGGCGACAAAGCTGCCGCCCAGCTTCAGGACCGGAGATCCGTCGTACTTAGTGACGGCTTCGACGCCCGCAAGCGACAGGCCGACCTGCTTCACCGTGTCGAATGAACGAGCGCGAGTGGGGGTGAATGGCTCTCGCTTCATCACAGATACGTTATACGCTCGATGTGATGGCTGCTACCCGCGCTGATCCGGGCCCTCTTTCTGGCCCAACACGGAGAGCACTGACGGCACGGATAGCACGGAGTTTTTGGGGCAACCCCTTTTGAGTCTGTGAGCTCCGTGCCTTCCGTGTTCTCCGTGTTGAGGATCGGGAGTCGCGCTCGGGCCTCCGTTCACTTTGTTGGTGGCTTGAGCGCCCCGCGGAGCTTGTCGGCCAGCGATCCGAAGGTCGCTGACGGCCGCGCGTCCTGCCGATCGTGATACTCGCGCAGCTCGTCGGCTTCCTGCGCGGCCTGCACGGCTTTTCGGCTGAGGCGAATTCGCCGGCCGGACGCATCGGTCTCGAGGACGATAACCTCGACGTCACTGCCGACGGCAAAAGTCTTCGCGACGTCGGCTTCATGCGCGACGCCGGTCTCGCTCATCGGAATCAGGCCGGTGCGACCTGGCGAGAGAAAGACGAACACGCCGAACGGCTCGAGACGTTCGACTTTGCCCGTCAGCCGCACGCCCGGAACGATCTGGCCTGACGACGCGGCGGGACTGCTCGCGCGCGATGACCCTGCCGGCACGAGCGCCACGCCGATTCGCTTCTTGTCCGCATCGATGCTGAGGATCTCGAATGCGCCGGTCGTGCCGGCCGGCACCGAGCGCGCCCACCCTTCCGATCGTCCGGTCGGCGCGAAGGTGGAGGCGTGCGCGAGCGCCTCCAACCCGGGCTCCAGTTCGACGAACGCGCCGAATTCCGCCAGGCGTGTCACGCGGCCGGAGCGGACCTGGCCCACTTGGTACGCCGACGACACCGTGGACCACGGATCGGCGCCCAATTGCTTCAGCCCAAGCGCGATCTTCTGTCCGTCGTCGTCGACGCGCAAAACCTTGACGGTGATCTGATCGCCAGGCGCGACGATCTCGGAGGGATTGGAGACGCGCGCCCAGCTCATTTCGGAGACGTGCAGCAGTCCCTGCACGCCGGCGCCGAGATCGACGAACGCGCCGAAGTCGCGGACCGAAACAATGCGCCCGGGCAACACCGCGCCGGGGGCGATCGTCCGCCGCATTTCGACCGCGCTGGCGCGCTGCTCTTCCTCGAGGAGCGCGCGCCGAGACACGACGAGGTTCTTGCCGCCTTCCTTGTATTCGATGATCCGGAACGCGTAGACGCGGCCGAGATGCGCCGACGCCGGCGTGTCGCGAAGCGTGTCGATCTGCGAGATCGGACAAAACGCGCGCTGCCCGGCGATGCGCACTTCGTAGCCGCCTTTGACCTCGCGTTCGACCTTCCCTTCGACGGGCAAGTGCGCGCGGTACGCGTCGTCGAGCTGCCGCGCGGTGGCGGCCGCGCGCACCAACTTGCGTGAGAGGGTGAGGCCGCCGGTGGTTGACACCACCGTCGCTTGAATCCGATCGCCGACAGCCACCTCGAGCGCTCCGTCGGCGTCCTTCAGCTCCTCGATCGCGATCACCGCCTCGCCCTTGCCGCCGACGTTGACGAACGCGACCTCCGGACCAATCGCCACGATGGTCCCTTCGATCGCCTGTCCTCTTGCAATGCGGTTGGTCTTGACCGACGCCTCGAACAGCGTGGCAAAATCTTCTTCAGCCTCGCTCACGGCGCGCTCCTGATGTGATCATGTTCCGGGGCCCAGAGAGACATCCGTGAAGTGATTATATGGGTCACGGGCGAACGGGGAGCGCCGAGTTCTCGGCGATCTCGTCATCGAGGCGGTGCCGATGTACAAGTTGAAGCGCGTCGCGCCTTACTTGGCACGTTCGGCGTCGACTGTGACCTCTGCCGTCTGTCCGTTGAATTCGAGCTTCTGCGTGCCCTGAAGGCGGCCCTTCGCGTGCGTCAGCGTGAACGAGCGAAGCGGTCCGTCCGGCTGCTGGACCTGGAAGGTGACCTTGGCCCCGTCGACGACGCCTTTCTCGACCTTCCACTGCCGCGCGGGCTCGGGGCCGATCGTGCCGCTCAGGACCTTGCCCTTTTGCGTGAAATGGAAAGTGAACGTGATCGACTGCGTTTGTCCGTTGGGCGCCGTACGCGTGAACGTGGCATTCCAGTTGCCGGTGAGGTCAGTCGCCTGAGCCGTGGCCGCGGCCGGAACGAGCGCGAGGGCGACAAGTACGATGGCTGCAAGCGTCTTCATGGATTCTGTTAACGAGGTATCCATGAAGAAGGTTCCGCGGGAGAAGCAGTCCCAGTAAGCGCTCACGGGGCCGCGTCAGCTCTTGTACTTGCCCGTCGCCGGCGTCTGCGTGGCCGTCGCCCCCTGGTCGTCCGTGAGGCCCGTGAACCGCAGGGGCACAACCCGCCCGAATCCTGTTCCGTCGAGCCTGTGCCCTCCGGTGTGGAGGTGGGGATCCTGCGTCCCGGACTTGCCGAGCTGCGCGATCGACTCGCTGGCGAGAACCGTCGCACCTGGACCCGGCTTGAGCGATCCGGGCTTGAGGTGGTAGTAGCCGGTCCAGACCTCCAGCTGCGGATGCCAGAGCGTGATCGACTGGTTCGGGTTCGGGTCGGTCGCGGTCGCGGCGGGCTCGTCAACGTCCACCACGATCCCATCGGCCATCGGGTACACCTCTTTCCCCTCCGCGGGCGGATCCTCTCCGATGTCGAAGGCGGCCCGCGGGCCCGGCCACGCGTGCGCGTCGAATCCGGTATGGTCGTACGAGTTGCCCCAGATGAACGTTCCCCGGACCGGCGGCGACATCAGCACCGGCTCGTCCCAGCGGAGAGGAAGCTCCCGCCGCACGGCGCCGCACTTGCGCAGGCGCTGGTAGTGGAGGACGACGTGCATGAAGCCCTTGTTGAACCCCGGCTCGACGTCGATCTCGAACCCGTAGACAAAGCGGCTGAGCACTTTCGTCCCGAGCTTCAACGTGCCGTTCGGCTCCGCGTTCACCTCCTTGCACACCCAGTTTCCGTTTGCGTCCGTGCAGCCGGACTCATCGGCGAGATCCGACTGCTGAAACCGCAGCGGCGAAAGGTTCTTCTCGAGCCGCCATTCGCCGTCGACGATCGCTTCGACGTCCATGCGGACGACGAGCAGCTCGTCGCCGGTCAGGTTGACGATCGTGCCCGCGACGTTGAGCCACCGCGTCTCCTTGCTGCCGCGCCACATCGGGATGATGTCGGCCGTGTCGGTCCACAGGGCGAGTCCGACCGGCTCGCCGATGAGCGGCGCAGTGTGCGCCGTGAATCCGGGACGCTGCACGATGAGCGGCCTGAGGAGCCGCTGCCGTTTGTTCCCGGCTTTGGCGCTGATGTAGGCGTACACGTCGCGGTACTCGAGACCGGTCATCCACCCGATCGGCCCGACCGACACGGTGCCGCCGGTCGCGATGCTGGCCGCCCCGCCCACCGGGCTCGGCGGCGACGGCACCAGCGCATCGGCCTGTCCGCCGAGCGACGTCCACCGCAGCGCCGCGCTCTCGATGTTGACGGCGGTGCCGGCCACGTTCGAGACCTGGACGCTCACCGACCCGTTGATCTGCATCTGCGTGTTGGTCGCGGCATCGTTTGCGAACGCGGCAAGCGTCTCCGTCCCCGTGACCTTGAGCAGCGTGGCATCGGCCGCGACGCCCGCGCCCGGCACGCGGTTCAGGATCGTGGCGAGCGCGCCGCTCCCGAGATTGCACAGTTCCACCGGATGGCTGCAGAGTCCGTCGGACTGACCACGCAGGTAGGGCTCGGTGGCGCCCGCGAACCAGAACCACGTTCTCGCCGTGGCGGCGGTGTTCTCGACCCAGGCCGCACAGTAGCGCAGGCTGCTGCCGCTGCCGTGGTTGTCGAGGCTGACGAGCCGGCTCTTCGTGTCGCGCAGGATGTCGTGCAGCTCATCGAACGTGAGCGACGGGCTCCAGTCCCACGCGGCGCCCGACGTGTCCTGCGTCCAGATCGCGGCGACCTGGTCGGCCCCCGTGACCAGCGCGCGGACGCACGTCAGGCGGTGGCCAGCAGGCACGGCGGCCTTGAGGTCAGCCGCGGCGATGGCCGGCGTCCAGTTCCACGTCAGCCATGGCGCGTTCGAAGCAGGATCGCGAATCAGCCACGCAGCGGCGAACTTGCTCTCACCGGGAATCTCCTCGATCAGGTACAGGCGCAGCCGATCGTGCGCGCCGTCTACTTCCTGACCGAGGGCGGCGGGGCTCATCCCCTGCGTCCAGTTCCAGTCCTGGAAGTCGGATCCCGAGTTCTTCACCCAGGACACGAGCCAGCGTCGAGACGCGCCGGTGCCGTACGCGTGGATGGCGGCGGGGCGGCGCAGGGTCTTGTTCGCCGGAAGCTGGAGCTCACTCGCGAGCGCCGCATCGGTGAGCGCGGTCTTCCATTTGCCGGGAACGGGAGCCTCGATGAGCTCAGGCACGGGCGATCCCCTTGGAAACGGCTGGGGAGCGCCGGTCAGACGGCAGGAGCTAAGGAAATGCAGAAGGAGGGGCGGGCTTTAGCCCGCCCTCGCTGGGCCGGCTGAAGCCGGCCCCTCCGACCGCCAGTAATTCTGCAACGCGCTCCAAGCCTCCAATTCGCATCTTCTCACGATCATGACTTCGTCAGCCTGGCCACGATGGCCGTGGCCATCTCGTGCGCGGCGCGCGCGTTGGGATGCACGTCGCCTGGCACGCGCCAGGCTGGATCGATGCCGACCAGCACGTACGGCAGACCGGCCTCGTCGAAGATCCGCTGCCGCAGCGTCTGTTCGACCTGATCTTCCGGCCCAAAGTGCGGGATCAGCACGAGCGGCACGGCCCCGCGCGCCGTCGCCAGCTCGGCGGTCGCGCGTAGGACCTCGCGAGTCACCGTGATGCCGCGCTCGACCGTCGCACGGCTCCGGTACGGTGCGACGAGTTGCACGAGCGATCGCAGTCGTCCATGCGCGACACCCGGCCGCCAGACCAATCCCGGCGCGAGATGCGGCCGGTCGTCATCGAGATTGCGGCCGAACAGGGTCGTCATGAAGATGGCGACCACCGCCACGGGCTGCCGGAAACGCGGCAGCTCGGTCTCGAGTCGCAAATATGACTGGTCGGTGCTGAAACCATCCACGGCCAAATTGGCGCTTTGTGTCCCCGTCATCACGCCGACCTGTGCGGGGACGGTCTCTTCCCACGCGAGCCCCGTGCCGAACATCACGGATTCGCCCATGAAGAGAATGGTCGGGCGCGCGGGATCCACGGGTTCGCCGGGGCGGCCGACGCGATAGCCGGCCGCGTCGAACGTGTAATCGACAACGCGCCCGCCGATCGTGCTCTGGCCACTGCGGAACGGGACGAACGTCCAGCCGAGCCGCGGATCTGGCTGACGCCGGGGCTCCTGATCACGCCCCAGCCATTCGGCCGGACGAAGATGAACATGACGAAGCACGAACTCGCTGGCGCCGAGCGCCAGCACGGCCGCAAGTACCGCGCCGAGCGCGATTGCCGGGCTTCGCGCGACGAAGCGCCCGAGGCGTGGCCGGACGAACATCACGAGCAGCACGCCCAGCACGGCGAGCGTGATGCGGACGACGGTTTCGCGCATCACGTAGTCGCGACGCGTGACGAAGAACGAGGGAAGAAAATGACGATCGAGCCAGGGCTGGTGGGCCAGGACGGCGGTGGCGACACACGCGACACCGATCAATGCGACCGCGCTCTCGACCATCAGGCGCGCCGTCCGGCGCTCGGAGCCACGATCCTGCATCGGCCCTCACAAGATGTTTTCGCGTCGAGTGAGTATGCTACCCTCGATTAACGCGAGTCGCTATGCCTCCTCTCGCCCGAGTCGCGAGACTTGATCGATTGCTCCTTCCGCTTCACCGGTGGGTGTGGAGCGATTTCGATCGGCGCGTGCGCAAGATCCTCGCCTTCGCCGAAGTGGAATCCGACGGCGGACGCGACATCCTGCGTGCGGCTGAAGTGACGCCGGATGGGCTGCTGCGCAGGCTGTACCTCGAGCACGCGATCGACGAGCTGCACCACGGCGATCTCTTCCGTCAGCGCGGTGCGGCGCTGCTTCGCTCGCGCTCCACGCGACTGAAGACGCTGTTCAACGGTACGCCGCTTCCCGGTGGCCATGGGTTGGACGACCTGGCTGTGCAGGACGAGCCTGACTATCGCCTCCTGGCCTTCCTGCACATCGCGGAGAAGGCGGCCGCGGGCCGCTTCACGATCTACCGCGATCTCGTCGCCGACGACCCGCAGACACACGCAATCTTCGAGGAGATCCTGCGCGATGAAGTCTTCCATATGAATTACACGTACACGCAGCTCGCGCGCGTCATGCCGCACGCGTACCGGCGGCAGGTGTGGCGGGCGCGGGCAAACCGGCTGGGAAAGCGTTATCTGCGCGTCGCGGCCGCGATTGCGGGCGTGTTTGGCGCGACGATACTCACGCTGATCTACTTCATCGTGCTGCCCCCGTTTGCCTGGCTGGCCAAACGAGCGGACCGGCGGACGCCGCCCGGATGGAGACCCATCCCGGAAGCCCGCGACGATTCGCCGACGAGGCAATACTGACGACAAAGGAGTCGGAGAGCGGAAATGTCCGTAGCGCGGCTCGGGCTGTGAGCCGCGTCACGGCGGAGTCGGGAGAGCGGAAATGAAGGTGCTCGGGATTTCGGCGCACTATCACGACTCGGCCGCGGCGCTCCTCGTCGACGGCGTGCCGGTCGCGGCGGTGCAGGAGGAGCGTCTGTCGCGGCACAAGAACGATGCCGCGTTTCCCGCCTCCGCGATCGAGTGGTGCCTGAATGACGCCGGCATCGAGGCGGCGGATCTCGACGCCGTGGTCTTCTACGAGCGGAGCATGCTGAAGTTCGAGCGCATTCTGACCTGTGCGCTCCGCGCCTTTCCCCGCTCCTGGCGATCGTTCCCGCACGCGATGAAGAACGCCCTCGCTGAGAAAGTCTGGGTACGCGGCGTCATCTCGTCGCACCTCGAGGTGCCCCGGGACAAGATCCTGTTCGCCCGGCATCACGAATCCCACGCCGCGGCGGCATTTCTCGCCGCACCGACGAAGCGTGCGGCGATCCTGACCGCCGACGGCGTGGGCGAATGGGCGACGCTGACGGTCGGGCATGGTGAGCGGCGGCCCGACGGGCGCACCGACATCACGCTGCTCCGCGAAATCCGATTCCCGCATTCGCTCGGCATGCTGTACTCGACGTTTACCGCGTATCTCGGCTTCGCGGTCAACGAGGACGAGTACAAAGTCATGGGGCTCGCCGCCTACGGCCGCCCGACCATGACCGAGCTGGTTCGCCAGGTGATTCGCCCGGCGCCCGATGGCGCCTTCGCACTCGTCCCGGAGTACTTCGAGTACCAGACCACCGCGAGCCGATCGTATTCCTCCCGCTTCGTCGAGCTGTTCGGGCAGCCGCGCAACCCGTACGATCCGATCGATCTCGACACGACGGAGGGCCGGCGGTTCGCGGACTGCGCGGCCAGCGTTCAGCGCGTGCTCGAGGACACGCTCGTGGAGATCGCGCGCGCGCTGCATCGCGAGACCGGCCTCGCCGATTTGTGTTTTGGCGGGGGCGTGGCGCTGAACGGCGTCGCCAACGCGCGGGTGCTGGCCGAGTCCGGCTTCGAGCGCCTGTTCGTTCCCTCGGCGCCGGGCGATGCCGGCTGCGCCCTCGGCGCGGCGCTCTACGCCGACCGAATCTACCTTGGCAACCCCGACCGGGACGTCCCCGACCATCCCTTCTGGGGGCCGGTCGTGAACACGGCGGACCTGGCGCGGGCCGCGCGCGAGGACGACCAGGACGTCACCGAGCTCGAAGACGGGCCGATGATCGAACGGATCGCCGACGAGCTCGCCAGGGACCACGTCGTCGGCTGGATGGATGGCGCGACGGAGTTCGGGCCGCGCGCCCTGGGGCATCGCAGCATTCTCGCGGCGCCGCATTCGGCCGACATGCGGGACCGGCTCAATCGCGACATCAAGTACCGCGAAGAATTCCGGCCCTTCGCTCCGGTCGTGCCGATCGAGGCGGCCGATCGGTATTTCGACCTGCCCGCGGGCGGCGCACGGCTGGCGCGCTTCATGTCCGGGGTGTTCCCGGTCAGGCCAGAGTGGCGCGCACGTCTGGCGGCGGTGACGCACGTGGACGGTTCGGCGCGCGTGCAAGTGCTCGAGCGCGAGATGGCGCCGCGGTTGCACGCGCTGCTCGAGGCGTACGGCCGCCGCACCGGGATTCCCGTGCTGCTCAACACGTCGTTCAACCTGTCCGGGGAACCGATCGTCACGCGTGCGCTCGAAGGCTATTCAAGTTTCCGGCGCTGCGGCATCGATGTGCTCGCCGCCGGGCCGATCGTGGTGTCGAAGCGCGCGGCGTCGCCGGGGAGACCGCTGAAGGAGAGTGCGACATGGGGCTCCGAAAGGCTGGTGGGTTCCGGCGCCGTCTGATCGTGCTGCGGTCGGCGGGCGGGTCGATCGGGGATCTCGTCCGCGGCATGTGGCGGAGCGAGTCCGGGCACCGCTGGCTCTTGCCGCTCGCCGTGTTCTTGTGTGTGTTCGGCATGGTGCTGATCCTCGCCGCGACCGTCGAGGTCCTCGCTCCGTTCATTTACGCAATCTTCTGAATCGTGGACGACTTCCGCGAGCTCGTCGCCTGCCCCGCCTGCGCAGGGCCGCTCGCGGCCGACTGGTCGTGCGGCGAGTGCGGCGCCGGCTTCGACGCGCCCGATGGGATTCCCGCCTTACGACTTCCCTCCGACGAACGGACCGATGCGGTACGTCGTTTCTACGAACAGGCCCCATTTCCAGGCTATCCGCCGCACGACAGCCTGCACGCGCTCCGAGCGCGCGCTGAGCGCAGCCCCCTTCCACGCCTGATCGATCGGGCGATCGCCGGCGATGCGCGCATCGTCGACGTCGGTTGCGGGACTGGCCAGATGTGTCTCTTTTTGGCTCGCGCCGATCGCATCGTCGTCGGCGCCGACGTGACTCGCGCGTCGCTCTTGCTCGGGGCCGCAGCCGCGCGGCACTTCAGGCTCGATCGCGTACAGTTCGTCGAGACCGATCTTCAACGGCCCGGGCTCAGGGCAGGCGCCTTCGACGTCGTCTACTCGTCGGGCGTGCTGCACCACACGCCGGCCCCGCGCACCTCGTTCGCCCGCCTCGCCCGGCTCGCCCGGCCGGGCGGAACGATCGTCCTGGGCGTGTACAACGCGTTCGCGCGTGTCCCGGCGAAGTTCCGGCGGATGGCCGCACGCCTCTCGGGCTTTCGGGTGGTCCCATTCGATCCGATCCTGAGGAATCGCCGGCATGAGCCGGCGCGGCGAGAGGCCTGGCTGCGCGACCAGTACCGGCATCCTGAAGAGCACAGCCACACGCTGGCGGAAGTGCAGGGCTGGTTTGCCGAAAATGGCGTCGAGTACCTTCGGGCCTACCCCAGCGCCGTGTTGAACGACGAGCCGGAGGAGTTGTTCGAGCCGGCGCCCGACAACTGGCGGCTCGAAGCGTGGCTGACGCAGTTGGGGTGGATCTGGACGCTCGGGCGCGAAGGCGGGCTGTTCTTCGTCGTCGGCCGGCGCGCGCTGTCTTAGCAGTGCGTTGCAAAACTCTGGCGCCGGGAGGGGCCGGCTTCAGCCGGCCCAGCAGGGGCGGGCTGAAGCCCGCCCCTCCTTCTG
>Ga0111538_10001611_pt1 | contig 31716 bp, 25 predicted proteins | sample SoiMethybrSBSTD1_FD_79669 | JGI IMG/M metagenome (GOLD analysis project Ga0111538, IMG submission 79669) | Bulk soil microbial communities from a Populus tree surrounding site in Tennessee, USA - Soil MetaG P. TD hybrid SBSTD1 (version 2)... | ecosystem: Environmental > Terrestrial > Soil >... | reverse complement strand
GCCGCGCTGAGAAAGCCGGTGCCGGCGAATGTGTTGCCGCCCGTCTTCGGGATCAGGTTGAACGCCGGACCGCCGCGATCGGTCTCGCCGAGCCCGCCGGCAATCGTCACCTGTATTTCCGATGATTCGCCAATCGGATAGCCGAAGCCGGCGACGCCGCCGCCGTTGAACGCTGAGCCGACGTTCATGCCGTCGATCTGAATCGTCCCTTCGTTGCCGCGCCCGCCGCGCGCGGTAAAGAAGTTGGTCGTCACGCCCGAGCTGATGTCGAGCGTCGTCGCCTGGATTCCCGGCACCGTCGCGAGGACGTTGCCGTAGCCGCGCGACGCGGGGATTTCCTGCAGCACTTCGTTCGAAAGCACGACCTGGCGCCTTGTACTCGTCTGCACATCAACCACCGGCGTTTCACCGGAGACCAGAATCGACTCGCTGACGTTGCCGACGCGCAGGTCGGCGTTGATCGTCGTGACGCCGCTTCCAGCGAGCTCGACATCTTCACGGACGAGCGTCGAGAAGCCCGACAAGGTGAAGCTGACTTTGTAGGTTCCAGGTGGAAGATCAGGAATCCGGTAGAAGCCGTTGTCGTCGGTCGTGGCCGCGCGCACCTTCTCGATGAGCACGGGACTCGACGCTTCGATGGTCACACCGGGCAGCACGGCACCCGATGCGTCTTTTGCCGTTCCGGACAGCGTCGCCTGCGCGAACACCGTACCGGGAACCACCGCCAAGGCGAGGAACGCCGCCGCAATCCGAATCGCGCCACGCATGTGCATCTCCTTCCGCTCTGCCTGGCGCCCTGGACCCGCGGGTCCATGTCGTGGCGACCCTCAGGGCGCACGAGAAGCGGAAAGATGTTGGGGCAGCAGACATACGCGAGTCAACGCCAACGATGAGGTCGCGAACTACGCCAGAGCCAGTTCCTGCTCCAGCCGGCCCACCAGCATCGACAGTTCCTCGCCGACGGCGCGGACGGTGTCGGGCTGGCTCAAGTCGACACCGGCACGCGCGAGCAGGTTCATCGGATAGTCGCTGCCGCCGGCTTTGAGCAGCGTCAAGTACCGCTCGACGGCGTCGCCACGCCGTCCGGGGTCGGTGGACCGCAGGTCCTGCATCAGCCGGGCGGTGGAGGCGAAGCAGGTGGCGTATTGATAGACGTAGTAGGGCGTGCTGAAGAAGTGAGGGATGCGCGCCCACGTCAGCTTCGAGACCGGTTCTTCGTCGATGACGTCACCGTAGTATTCGCGCAGCAGGCCGGCATAGATGCCATTCAACGCATCGGCGGTGACGGGTTGATCCCGCTCGACGAGGCGATGCGCCTGCAGCTCGAAATCCGCAAACATCACCTGCGTGTAGAAGGTGCTGGCGATGCTGTCGATGGCATGCTGTAGCAGCACCGCGCGCTCGTCGCGGCTCGCCGCCCGCTCGAGCATGTAGTCGAGGAACAAGGCCTCGCTGAGCGTCGATGGCACTTCGGCGACGAAGATGGTGTACCCCGCATACACGAAGGGTTGCGCCTGGTGCGACAGCAGCGTGTGCATCGAGTGGCCCATCTCGTGCGCCAGGGTGAACACCGCATCCAGCGTCTCGTTGTAGTTCAGCAGCATGTACGGGTGCGCACCATACACCGGCGCCGAGTACGCACCGCTCCGCTTCCCCGCGTTTTCGAACACGTCGATCCAGCGGCCGTCGAACGCCTCGCGCACCCGTTGCTGATACTGCCCACCGAGCGGCACGACCGAATCGACAATCCACGAGCCGACACGGTCGTACGGATACTTGGCGTTGTGCTCGACCAGGGGAATGAAGACGTCGAAGAGCTGGTAGCGCGCGACCCCGAGGACGCGCCGCCGTAATCGGTGATATCGCCGCAGCGGCTCGACGTTCTGCTTGGCCACGGCAATCAGGTTCTCGACGACCGCGGTCGGAATGTTGTTGCCATGCAGCGCTGCATCGAGCGTGCTGGCGTAGCCGCGGGCGCGCGCGTGAAACCAGTCGCGCTGCAGCACGCCGTTGTACAGCGACGCGTACGTGTTCTGGTTGTCGGCGTAGGTCTGATGAAACGCGCGGTACGCCGCAGCGCGATCCTCCTGCCGCCGGTTCGTCTCGAGCAGGGCTCGATACTGGCCGTAGGTGAGCGTCACCGCCTCGCCCGTGCTCAAGCCGATCGACGGGAACTTCATATCGGCCGTTGTCAGGGCGGAATAACTGTCGTACGGAACGCTGTTGAACCTGCCGGCATACGACAGCAGCCGCTCGCCCTTCTCGTCGAGCACGTGCTCCTGCTCGTGGAACAGGCTCTCGATTGCAAACCGGTACACGCCGAGCGCCTCGTTCGCATCCATCCAGCCGCGAATGGTGTCGAGCGGAATGGCCAGCACTTCCGGGTTGAACCAGGAACTCGCCTGCTGCTGCCGCGCGAACAGGATCTGGACCTGCTGGCGGCGGGCGTTGATGTCGTTGTCGCGTTGATCCTGGTCGTAGTGCAGCGAGGCGAAGTACCAGACGCGGTAGCTGAGCGCCCCCATGTCGTCCATCGCCGTGAATGCGGCAAGAAGCGCCTCCGAACTCGACGCCAGCGTGCCCTGAAACTTCGAGAACGCCGTGATTGCCGCGTCCAGCCTGGCATAACTGGCCGACCAGTCGTCCCAGCTGGCACAGATGGAGCTCAGGTCCCAGGTGTAGCGCGTCGGAATAGCGTCGCGTACTGGAAGCTGGCCAGGTTCAGGACGGTAGGTGTCGGCAGCCGGCGTCATCGCAGTAGAAACTCCCGCAGCGTCGGGTAATCGACGTCCATTGAAACTGAATGGCGCGGCCGTCCGAGCGCCTCCTGGAGCGGACGCGGCAGCGGAACCGACTTTCCGATTGCCGGCTCGACGACCTCGCGAAACTTCCCCGGGTGCGCGGTAGCAACAAACACGCCCTGCGTGCCCGGCGTCTTCGCCAGCTCGTCCTGCAGCGCCAGCCAGGCGATGGCACTGTGTGGATCGAGCAGGTACTCGTGGACGCGGTAGACGCGCCCGATCTCCGCCACCACCTGCGCATCCGTATAGGCGCTACCGACGATGTCCGCGCGAATGGCGTCTACCTGGCCGCCGTACAACGCCTGGATGCGTTCCCAGTTGCTCGGTGCCCCCACATCCATCGCATTGGCCACCGTCCGGACCGACGGTTTGGGGTGATATTCCCCGGTCCGCAGATACTGCGGCACAGTGTCGTTCACGTTTGTCGCCGCCACGAACTTCCGCACCGGCAGCCCGATTCGCTTGGCGATGAGACCGGCCGTGAGGTTGCCGAAGTTCCCGCTCGGAACCGAAACGACGGGGCCGCCGTTCCCCAGCCTGGCCAACACAAAGTAATAGAAAACCTGCGGCAACAACCGTCCGAGGTTGATGGAATTTGCCGGTGTCAGCCAGACGTGCCGCCGCAGCCCGTCGTCGGCGAACGCCTGCTTGACCAGCCGCTGGCAGTCATCGAACGTGCCGCGCATTGCCAGCGCCGTCACGTTGTCGCCAAGCGACGCCATCTGTGCTTCCTGAACGTCGGTAACCTGACCTTCCGGGTAGAGCACGAAGACGCGCGTGTCGGGCACGCGATGAAAGGCCTGCGCCACGGCGCTGCCCGTGTCTCCGGAAGTCGCGACGAGGATTGTCAGCGGCGTGCCGTCCGTGAAGTGATGCAGCAGCCGCGCTTGCACCCGTGCGCCGACGTCCTTGAATGCCATCGTCGGCCCATGAAACAGCTCGAGGGCCCAGGTACGGTCGGTGACCGGGACGAGCGGGATCGGAAAATCGAGTGCGGCCGCGACAAGTGACCGCAGTGCCTCCGCCGTGATCTCGTCGCCGAGCAGGTGCGCCCCGACACGGGTGCCGATCTCGACCATGCCTGCCGTGCGCAGCGATTCAATCGCGCCGGCCGGCAACGGCTCCAGACGTTCGGGCATGTAGAGCCCGCCGTCGGGAGCGGTGCCGGCAAACAGGGCGTCGATGAACGGCACCGGCGGCGAGGCGCCGCGGGAGCTGACCCACTTCAATTTCCGCCGCCTTCAGGCCGGATGGGAATCGGTCGCCCCTGGTCGTTCACTGCGACCAGAATGACCTCGGCCTCCGTCACCTTGACCAGTTCGCCATGTCCCGTGATTCCCATCCGGGTCGGAGGGACTCCCCAGCGCTCGGCTTCGACCGTCACACGGATGGTGATCGACGTCCGCCCGACGCGGACCAGGTCCGTGTAAAAGCTGATGATGTCGCCAACGAAGACCGGTTCGTGGAACTCGACCTCCCGCATCGCCTTCGTCACGTAGCGATGCGCGGCGACTGACCGCGCCTCGATCGCCGACGCCAGGTCGATGTGCGACAGAATCACGCCGCCGAAGATGGTGCCGTGGGCGTTGGTGTCCTTCGGCAGGAGCAACACCTTGATGGCGGGGATACGGACGGACGTCACAACCACTCATTGTTCTTCAAAGCTGCGCGCGTGAAAAGAGAGCGGGCGGCGACAAATGCGTTTATCATTTCTTACAGCATGAGCACTGCCACGAACGGGCGCGCCGCATCGACCACGACGGCCGCGACCTCGACGACGACGCGGACGTGGAGCGTGCACGACGCGAGCGAGCTCTACGAGGTCTCGCGGTGGGGCAACGGGTATTTTTCCGTCAATGCATCGGGCCACCTCGAGGTGCTGCCGACGAAGGACCCGCAGCGCGCCATCGATCTCAAGCAGCTGGTCGATCGACTGCAGCTTCGCGGCATCGGATTGCCGGTGCTCGTTCGCTTCACCGATATCCTGAAACATCGCCTCGGCGAGATTCACGCCGCCTTCCAGGCGGCCATCAGCCAGAATCAGTATCAGGGCGCCTACACCTGCGTCTATCCGATCAAGGTCAACCAACAGCGGCAGGTCGTCGAGGAAGTCCTGAACTTCAGCAAGCCGTATCGCTTCGGGCTCGAAGCGGGATCGAAACCGGAACTGCTCGCTGTCGTCGCTCTTGCCGACAACGACACCCCGATCATCTGCAACGGCTTCAAGGATGCGGAATACATCGAGACCGCAATGCTGGCCCAGAAGATCGGCCGCAACATCATTCCCGTCGTCGAGAAATACACGGAGCTCGGGCTGATTCTCGAAGCGGCGGAAAAAATCGGCGTCCGCCCGCAGATCGGGATGCGCGTCAAGCTGGCATCGCGCGGCAGCGGTCGCTGGCAGTCGTCGGCGGGCTACCGTTCGAAGTTCGGCCTGACGGTCACTGAAATCATGCGCGGGCTCGAAGAGCTGAAGAGCCGCGGCATGCAGGACTGCCTCAACCTGCTTCACTTCCATCTCGGCAGCCAAATCACGAACATCCGGATCGTCAAAGGCGCACTGAACGAGGCGGCCAGAGTCTATACCGAGCTGGCCAAGCTCGGGGCCGGGCTGCGATACCTCGACGTCGGCGGCGGCCTGGGCGTGGATTATGACGGCTCGCAGACGAACTTCGAGTCGAGCATGAACTACACGCTCCAGGAATACGCGAACGACGTCATCTATCACGTCCAGTCGGTGTGCGACGAAGCGAACGTGCCGCATCCGAACATCGTGTCCGAGAGCGGACGGGCCGTCGTCGCCTATCACAGTGTGCTGGTGTTCAACGTGCTCGGCGTGTCCGGCTTCGGCGAGGACAAGGTACCGACGAGCGCGAACCCGGAGTGGGAACAGCCGCTCGCCGACCTGGTCGAGACCTACAACAACGTCAGCGCCCGCAACGCGCTCGAGGCGTTTCACGACGCACAGCAGGCGCTCGACATGTCGTTGAGCCTGTTCAACACCGGCTACCTGCCGCTCGAGCAGCGAAGCCTGGCCGAGAACCTGTTCTGGGCGATTCTGCTGAGGCTGCGGCGTATCGTTCAGGGACTCGACGAAGTCCCCGAGGATCTGCAGACGCTGGACGAGCAGTTGTCGGATACCTATTTCTGCAACTTCTCACTGTTCCAGTCGATCCCCGACAGCTGGGCGATCAAGCAGCTGTTTCCGGTCATGCCGATTCACCGGCTGAACGAGAAGCCAGGGGTTCACGCCGTCCTCGGCGACATCACCTGCGACTCCGACGGCAAGCTGGATCGCTTCGTTGACCGACGCGACGTGAAGAAGACGCTGCCGCTGCACGGCATCAACGAGGACGCGTACTATCTGGGAGTGTTCCTCGTCGGCGCCTATCAGGAAATCCTCGGCGACCTGCACAACCTGTTCGGCGACACGCACGCGGTGCACGTGAGCCTCGACGACAACGGCGGCACACGTCTCGACGCGCTCATCAAGGGCGACACCGTCCGCGAGGTTCTGGATTACGTCGAGTTCGACTCCGAGATGCTGTTGGGCAAACTCCGCACCGACGTCGAGACGGCCGTGCGCGAAGGACGCATCGGTTACGAGGGCGCCGGCCAGCTCCTGCGCTTCTACGAGGACGGCCTGCACGGGTATACCTACCTGGAAGGTTAGCTGTTGGCCGACGGACCGGTTACCGAGGTCCCGATCGACACGGCGCTCGTCCACAACCTGCTTCTCGAACAGCACCCCGACCTCGCCCACCTCCCGCTGCGCGCGCTCGAGGAGGGCTGGGACAATGCGGTCTTCAGGCTCGGCGACGACCTGGCGATTCGACTTCCGCGGCGCTCAGTGACCGCGCGATTAATCGACAACGAGCAGCGATGGCTGCCGGACCTCGCGCCACGTCTGCCGCTCCCGGTTCCGGTGCCGGTTCGCATCGGCCATGCCGGATCGGGTTTCCCGTGGCGGTGGTCGATCGTCCCGTGGTTTGCTGGAACACCGGCCCTCGCGGTGCGGAACAGTGACTTGCGCGGTATCGCTGCCGCCACCGGACGCTTCCTTCGGGCGCTCCATCAGCCCGCACCGGCCGACGCGCCGGTCAACCCATGGCGAAGCGTCCCGCTTGACGCGCGCACGGCGCGCCTGCACGAACACCTCGATCAGCTGGGAGACGCGGTGAATCGTGAACGTATTCTTGCGGTGTGGGATCGGCTGGTCATCACGCCGCGCTGGCCGGGACCGCCAGTGTGGATCCACGGCGATCTGCATCCGGGCAATCTGTTGGTGAACGACGGCGAGCTGGCGGCCGTCATCGACTTCGGCGACATCACGGCCGGCGATCCGGCGACCGATCTTTCGGTGATGTGGATGCTGCTGCCGCCGGAGCATCGCGACGTGCTGTTCACCGCGACCGGACGCAGCCGATCGAATCCGGCTGACGAGCAGATCTGGCGGCGGGCACGCGGATGGGCGCTGGCCATTGGGGTGGCCGTCGTCACCATCGGCCGCGCGGGCAATCCGCTGGCGGAGCTGGGAAAAAAGGCGATCGCCGCCGCGTTGACGGGCGATTGAAGGCTAGCGTGCGTCGCGAATCAGTGGATACAGATCGTACGCGGACACGGAGTTGCCGAACAGAAACGGCACGAAGACGGTGCCGGCCTGCGCCAGCTGCTCGATCTTCCCTGCGTAGCCGAAATCAGCGCCCGCCTGATCGAAGGTCGCCAGTGTCGTGACCTTCCCGTCGCGCGCCACGTGCACCAGACGCCGACCGATCACGTCGGTGAGGACGTAGGCGCCCTTTTCAGCCGGTTCGATCCCGTCGATGCCACCAACGTTCTCCAGTGTCAGCTGCGTCCGCTGTTTCGTGTTCAGATCGAACGCGACCAGTTTGCCGCCCCCCGGGGCCCGGCCGATCGTGCCGACAATCAGCCGATCACCGTCGACGAGCAGGCCATTGGGCTGTTCGCCGACCTCATCACCCTCGACAAAGACTGACGATTTGCCGTCCTTCACCGTGTAGATGCGCGACTGGTTCGAGTCGCTGACGTAGATCCTTCCATCCCCCGTCGTTGCAAGATCGTTGAGGAACTGAGAGCCTTCGACCTTCACGCGTCCGACCAGGCGACTGCCGCCGGCGGTCACGTCGAAACCAACGACTTCGTCGATATCGGCAACCCAGATCCTGTTGCCGACGCTCCGGATACCCTTCGGCGCGTTCAGTCCGGTGGCCCATTTCTCGCCAATGACCTTGCCGTTCGGCGCGATGCGCGTCAGATAGCCGTTGCCGTCCCGGTCGAGAACCGGTCCGTTGATGTTGGAGACGAATATCGAGTTGGTGCGCTGGTGGTAGCACGCGCTTTCGGGTGAGGCGAGGCCGGAGTTGACAGTCCAGAGCGGCTTCGGGATGGGAGCTGCGGATGGTCGGACGGTTGGCGATGCCTGGGCAAAGAGCACAGCGCCGGCAGCAATCGCCGGCAGGACAGCTCGCATCATCAGCCGCTACTTTGACCGCGGTTTGTTACGGAGGTGTTACCGCTATCGGCCTAGGCCTTCGCCATCCGCGGCCTGCTGTCATAGAACCGCCGGCACGCACGCTGGAACCGTTCGTTCAGCGGCGCCGCGATTTCCGCAGGAACCGGACCGAATCGCGCCCACTGCGCCTGCGCGTTGCGCACTTCTTGTTCGGCCGCCCGCCAACGTGATTCTTCAGTCTCTACGCTCTTGCCGCCGGTCATCGTGTTCGCCGCCAGCCGTTCACGCCACTGTTGCGCCAGCAGCTCCGCGGGAGACAACTGCGCCTGCGACCGCATCCGTTCCGGCACCAGGTCCTCGACGCGGGCGACGATTTTCTCCATCCGCTTGCGCGTCGTATCTGGATCGAGATCAGTGCCGGTGAAGGCCGTCGGCCATGCCGCAACGAGCCGGCTCAGCGTCTGGTGGTACCGCGCCGCAAGGTCCTGCTGAACGCCGCGTGGCAGCTCCGGCGCCTGTTGCCACCGCAGCCGCGCGTCCTGCACGGTCTTGTACAGATTCTCTGGCGGCGCGGTTGGACCGCCCTCGTACGGCAACAGTCCTTCCAGCTCGCGGATGACCTCGTCCCGCGCCTTGGCTTTCTCCTGCAGCTCCAGGGAATCGCGATGCTTGTAGCGGTCGAAGAAGCGATCGCAGGCTTCACGGAAACGGTGCCAGATCACATCCGACTTGGCCTTCCGCACCGGTCCGATGGTCTTCCATTCGGCCTGCAGCTTCTTGAGCATCGCCGCCGACGTATTCCAGTCGGTGGACTCCGTCAGCGCTTCGGCCTGGACGCACAGCGCCTCTTTCCGCGCCAGGTTTGCGGCCCACTCGTCCTTGCGGCGCCGCAGGTCCTCCTGGCGACGGGTAAAGAAGCGATCGCACGCTCCGCGGAACCGCTCCCAGATCGCCTTTTCCTGTCCGCGTGTCACTGCGCCGATCGTCTTCCACTCGGCCTGCAGCGCCTGAATCTGCGCAGCGGTCTTCACCCAGTCAGTCGAATCGGCGAGCGCCTCGGCTCGTTCGACCAGCGCCTGCTTTCTGATCAGGTTGGCGTCGCGCTCCGCGTTCTGCACAGCAAAATAGGCGGCAGTGCGATTGAAGATTTCCTCCTGCGCTCCCCTGAAGCGGCGCCACATCGCTTCGCCCTGCGTGCGCGGGGCCAGCGCCACCTCCTTCCACCGTGCCTGCAGTTCGCGCATGCGGCGACTGGCGGTCTCAGGGTTGTCCTCGGTCCTGAGTGCTTCCATCTCGCGGCACAGCTCTTCCTGCACCTGAAGATTCGCCCACCGCTGCCACTCGTCAGCGTCGCGGAGCTCCTGCACGCGCGGCGCGATTGCCCCCCGCGCGTGCTCGAGCCGCGCGTGGATCTCCTGCCGATCCTTCTTCGAGGGCAGCGGCACGCGCTGCTCCAGCGCCGCGCGGATATCGCGGAGCGCGCGATCGCCTGCTTTCAGCGTGATCTGTTCGGCCGCGGCGATCGTGTCCACCTGACGACAGAGCTGCTGCAGGCGTCGAAGGTTGTCTTGTTCCTGCCTGAGGCGGAGCTGCTGGTGCTGCTGTTCCTGCTCCTCGAGTGCGGCGACGGCGCGCTCCAGCCGCTCGCCCGCCGACGGGTTCGCATCCGCGTGCTCGCGCAGGACGTCTGCGTCGCGCCGCAGACCGCGCCAGCGCGCGACGATTTCCTCCATCGGCTGGCCCGAGGCGACGAGCTGCTCCAGCTCCGTGGCCAGCGTCTCCAGCCGTCCGGCGGCGGCCGCCGCCAGCATTCGACGACGTTCACGGTCTTCGAACGCACGGCTGGCATCCTGGAAGCGGCGGTTGAGCGAGGCCGCGTACTCAGACGGCATCGGCGGCAGCGCGTCCCACTGCACCTTCAGTTCCGCGATGCGATCGAGTGCACCGTCGCCGCTGAGCTCCTCGATCTGCTGGACGATCGCCAGACGGTCGGACTGCTCCTGGGCAATCGCCCGGGCGCGTTCTTCCTCCGCGGCGCGTTCCTGCTGACGCTCGGCAATCGCCTCGCGCGCCGCCTCGCTCGCGCTCTCGAACTGCTGCGTCAGCGCGTGCTCGATCTCCACGTCGGCGCCGAGTTCCGCCCATTCGAGCCGCACGTCGGCAAGCGCTCGTGCCGCTTGGTCGGGCTCAGGAATCGCAACGACGGACTCGGCGCGATGGAGAAGCTGCCGCGCACGGTGCGTGTCCTCCTCGCTCATACGGACCGTCGTTTCCAGGTGCGCCGGCTGCGCCGCCTCTTCGATCTGACGTGCCTTGGTCCTGGCGCGCCGGCTCGCCACCTTGTTGCGTGCACGCTGGGCAACGGCCGACAGCGACTCCGTGCTGTCGATACGCTCGAGCGCCGCCACCGCGGAGTCGGTATGCTCCGATTTCAGCGCCACGTTGAGAATCTCCGCGGGATCGGTCAGACGGGCGAGCGCCCGCAGCCGCGTCTGCGCATCCGCCGCGTGCCGGCTGATCGATCCGAGCGCCTTCGCATCCTCGACGAGATCGACGACGGCCGCGCGAATGGAGGGATCCTGATTTTCGCGCGCGACGATCACGACCTCGCGCGTCCGGCCCAGGGCCATCAGGTGGCGAACGGCGTCGATCGCCTGGCCTTCGGCGTCGGCTTCAGCGGCGAGGCCCGCCAGGCCGCGCAGCGCGTCGGCACGTACCTCCTCGTCGGGGTCCGTCCGCGCGACTTCAGCGAGAACCGTGATGTCATCGAGTCGATTGACGGCGGCGCGGCGGACGCGCGGCTCGGCGTCTTCGCGCGCGAGCGCGCGTAATGCCTCAGCTTCTTCGGGACCCAACTCGTACACGGCGGCGGCACGGACCGCCGGGTCTGCATGTTTCCAACGTGGCTGAGGACGAAGCTTCTCGAGAATTCCCATGGAGTCTGTCTTCGACTGCAGGAGGCGACGAGCGCTCGCCTCCGCTCACGCGTCGGCGCACCTGGTCTCCCGCCCCGCGGTGACTGCCCAGGGCAGAAACACTAGTCTACACTGGTAACACGAAGGCCACGATGGGGTTCGAAGGGCGCGAAGAATCGGCTTCTTGGATCCACCTCTTCGTGTTCTTCGATCGCTTCGTGACCTTCGTGTAACCATGCCGCGTCACACCGGTTTTGCTCACCTGCCCCTTCACCCCGGGCGCGCTCCGGCATGGCTCTTCTCGCGCATGACGCGCCTGGCTCGCGAAATCGTCTGCCACATCGTCGCCGACCGCGGGCCGTCGGAACTGCTGCGCCGCCTGTCGGATCCGTTCTGGTTCCAGGCGTTCGGTTGCGTCCTTGGGTTCGACTGGCACTCGAGCGGCGTAACGACGACTGTCACGGGCGCGCTGAAGGAGGGCTTGAAGGGGACCGAGCACGAGCTCGGCGTCTTCGCGCAGGGCGGGAAGGGCGCCACCTCCCGCAAAACGCCGTCGGAAATTGTCAGACACTGCGACAAGTTGTCGATGGATCCGCAACCGCTCGTCTGTGCCAGCCGACTGGCCGCCAAGGTGGACAGCGCGGCCGTGCAGGACGGCTACCAGCTGTATCACCACACCTTCTTCTTTACGCCCTCATACGACTGGTGCGTGGTCCAGCAGGGGATGAACGACGCGACAGGGACAGCACGGCGGTACCACTGGCTGTCCGCGACTGTCGAAAGTTTCGTCAACGAGCCACACGAGGCGATCTGCTCCGATCGGCGCGCCGACACGCTGAATCTGGTCGCCAGTGAGCACGCGGCGATACGCAGCGCATCGGTTGAGCTGGCCAGGCGTCCGGCGGCAGTAATGGAAGTTGTTCAAGCGGCCGCGGAGGCGACATCTGCGCGGCGGCTGCCGTTCGACGCGGCGCCGACCCTCGAGATGCCGTCACACCATGCGCTGCGGCTGCAGGACCTGGACCCGCAGCGACTGCACACGACGCTGCTCTCTACCTATGCGCGCGCTCCTGAGAACTTCGAAACGCTGCTCGGGCTGGACGGTGTCGGGCCGCGCACGCTGCGGGCGCTCGCGCTCGTCTCGGAAGTGATCTACGGCACGCCGGCGAGCACGCGCGACCCGGCACGCTTTGCGTTTGCGCACGGGGGCAAGGATGGCACGCCGTTCCCCGTCGATCGCGCGACCTACGATCGGACCATCGACACGCTGCACCGCGCGATGGCGCGGGCCCAGGTCGATCGATCGGACAAGGTCGACGCGCTCAAGCGCCTCTCCCGCTTCGCGAAGACGACGGAACCTGACTAATCGTTCGAATCGTTCGAATCGTTCGAATCGTTCGAGTCGTTCGAGTCGTTCGAGTCGTTCGAATCGTTCGAAGACCTCCACGAACCAGCTGTCCGAAACACAACGTTCGGCCAGTCCGCCCCTGCCACCACACGAGGAGATATGCTCCTTCGCTGATCGGCGCCTCCCTCACATCGCCGACCGCAGCCCGGACCGCGTCGGCTCCGACGGGCGCCTCACCCCAGAGCGACAGCGTCCCCAAATCAGGATTGCCTGACGTCTGTGTGAGCGGCACGAAATCCTTCCATCGCTGCAGCCTCGGCTGAGTTATGCCCCTGCTCGCGCACGGCAGTAGCACCTTCGGCCTCCGGGAAGTTCACCTGTACGTAAAATCGGGGCAGGCCCGCACTGCAGACCCGCCCCGAACGTGAACGACTCGAACGACTCGAACGACTCGAACGATCTATTTCACGAAAAGCATTTCGCGGTACGTCGGCAGCGGCCAGATCTCGTGCGGCGTCAGCACCTCGATCTCGTCGCCCGTCTCGCGCAGTTTGTCCATGAGCGGCACGATCTTGTCGCGCATGTACTTCGCGTGTTTCTCGGCCGACCCGTTGCTGTGATCGAGCGCGCCCGCGAGCGCGTCCGTCTGCGTCTTCAGCCGGTCCACGAGCTTGGTGTACTGCGACAGCAGCTTCTTGCCCTGCACTGACGATCCGCCGCCAGCCTTGACCGCCGCCACGCTCTGGCCGATCTGCCGCTGATATTCGAGCGCGGCCGGCAGAATGTAGCGGTTGGCGATCAGCACCATCAGCTGTCCCTCGACGTTGATGGTCTTGTTGTAGTTCTCGAGGAACACCTCGTAGCGGGCGTGCACCTCACGCTCGTTGAGGATCTTGAACTTCTCGAGCAGCTTGACGGCGTCCTTCTTGACCAGCTCCGGCAGCGCGTCGACGGTGTTCTTCAGGTTGAGCAGCTTGCGCTTGGCCGCTTCCTTCTCCCACTCCGGCGCGTAGTTGTTGCCATTGAAGATGATCCGCTTGTGCTCCTTGATGATCTTTGTGAGCAGCTTGCCGACCGCCTTGTTCAGATCCTCGCCCTTGGCGGTTGCCGCCTCGAGCTCGGTGGCGATGCCCTCGAGCGAATCGGCCATCGCCGCATTGAGGATCATGTTCGGCCAGGCGATGTTCTGCGACGAGCCGACGGCGCGGAACTCGAACTTGTTGCCGGTGAACGCAAACGGGCTGGTGCGGTTTCGATCGCCGGCGTCGCGCGGGAGCTGCGGCAGCACGGAGGCGCCGATGTCGAGCGTGCCACCCTGCTTGGTCGACTTGGCCGCGCCTTTCTCAATCTGCTCGAAGATGTCCGTCAGCATGGCGCCGAGGAAGATCGAGATGATCGCCGGCGGCGCTTCGTTCGCGCCAAGCCGGTGATCGTTGCCGGCGTGGGCGATGCTGGCGCGAAGCAGACCCTGCCACTTGTCGACGGCGCGGATGACGGCCGCGCAGAAGACCAGGAACTGCATGTTGTCGTGTGGCGTGTCGCCGGGGCCGAGGAGGTTGTTGCCGAACTCGTCGGAGAGCGACCAGTTGTTGTGCTTGCCGGAGCCGTTGACACCGGCAAACGGCTTCTCGTGCAGCAGGCAGGCGAGGCCGTACTTCGGCGCGATCTTGCGCAGCGTCTCCATGATCATCATCTGGTGATCGGCGGCGACGTTGGCGTTTTCGAAGACCGGCGCGATTTCGTACTGGCTCGGCGCCACCTCGTTGTGACGCGTCTTCACCGGCACGCCGACCTTGAACAGCTCGAGTTCGGCGTCAGCCATCAGCGCCAGCACACGTTCGGGGATGGAGCCGAAATACTGATCTTCCAGTTCCTGGCCCTTCGGTGGCTTGGCGCCGAACAGCGTGCGGCCGGCGTTAATCAGATCAGGACGTGCGAAGTAGAAATTGCGATCAATGAGGAAGTATTCCTGCTCCGGACCACAGGTGGAGAAGACGCGTTCGGCGGTCGATCCGAACAGCTTGAGCACGCGCACCGCCTGCTTCGACACCGCGTCCATCGAGCGCAGCAGCGGCGTCTTCTTGTCGAGCGCTTCGCCGGTCCAGCTGACGAAGGCGGTGGGGATGACCAGCGTCACGCTGTTGCCGTTGTAGAGCAGCCAGGGCGGGCTGGTCGGGTCCCACGCCGTGTAGCCGCGCGCTTCGAAGGTGCTGCGCATGCCGCCCGACGGGAAGCTCGACGCGTCGGGTTCACCCTGGATCAGCTCCTTGCCACGGAACTCCGCCATCGCCGTTCCCTCGGCTGTCGGCGACAGAAACGAGTCGTGCTTTTCGGCGGTGATGCCGGTGAGCGGCTGGAACCAGTGCGTGTAGTGCGTGGCGCCGTGTTCGACGGCCCAGTCCTTCAGCGCCGTCGCCACGGCATCGGCGGTTGAGAGATCGAGTGGCTCACCGCGCGTGATGGTCGCCCGCAGCGCGCGATAGGCCGGCTTGGGCAACCGCTCCTGCTGCAGCTTGTCGTTGAACACCAGGCTGCCGAACACGTCGGCGGCCCTCACCGCGGGCGTTGTCGATGTGCGGTCGTTGAGTGACCAGTCGCGAATGCTTTTGGCGGCTTCGGCCAATGCTGCAGAACCCATGGATTGGCGTGTCCTTTCTGAACCACGAAGATCACGAAGGGGGCGGAGACCACGAAGAATCCCGTCTCGATTCGACCTGACCGTCTGCGCGCTTCGTGCCTTCGATCTCCTGCGTGTCTTCGAGTTATTCGGAAGCACCCGATGCGACGGCATCGAGCGGTGAACGTGCGCATGGACCGTTCCGGAACGAGAAAATTATCTGCGAGCGGCCGTCATGACTGCAAGATTCCGCACAGCACAACAATGTGTGATCGTCGAAATTTCGCGACGTAATTGTCAGATCGGTCCGATCCCTGCCCTTCGGCGCTATGCTTCGCGCGCCCGCCTTTCGCGCTGACGCGCTCCGGCGTGGCCAGCAACAGACTGAGAGGTGTGGCGATGGCGGACGACTTCCCCAAGGCGCCGAAAGACTTTTTCGACTTTGCCAAGAAGCACCAGGCGGAGATGGTCGACCTGAAGTTCGTCGACATGCTCGGGTCCTGGCAGCACTGTTCATTCCCGATCGAGCATCTCAACGAAGACACCTTCGACGAGGGACTCGGCTTCGACGGCTCCTCGATTCGCGGGTGGATGGGCATCCACGAGTCCGACATGATGGCGGTGCCCGTCGCCGCCACCGCGCGTCTCGACCCGTTCTTTGCGCGACCGACCGTCAGCGTCATCGCCAACGTGGTCGATCCGGTCAGCCGCCAGCCGTTCACGCGCGATCCCCGCCATATCGCCATGAAAGCGGAGCAGTTCCTCAAGGACTCGGGGATCGCCGACACCTGCTACATCGGACCGGAGCCGGAGTTCTTCATCTTCGACGAGGTCCGCTACGAGCAGAACCAGCATCGCGGCTACTACGAGATCGACTCGGTCGAAGGCGCATGGAACACCGGACGCCTCGAGGAGCCGAACCTTGGCTACAAACCGAGCTTCAAGGGCGGATATTTCCCGGTCAGCCCGACCGACACGTTTCACGATCTGCGCGGCGAGATGGTCTACGAGATGCGCAAGCTCGGCATCGTCGTCGAAGCGCACCACCACGAGGTGGCCACCGCCGGTCAGGCCGAGATCGACATGCAGTTTCAGCCGCTGCTGAAAATGGCCGACCAGTTCATGTGGTACAAGTACGTCTGCAAGAACGTGGCGCGTCGTCACGGCAAGACCGTGACGTTCATGCCAAAGCCGATCTTCGAAGACAACGGCAGCGGCATGCACACGCACACGTCGCTATGGAAAGGCAGCACGCCGCTGTTTGCCGGCGATGGCTACGCCGGCCTCAGTCAGATCGGACTGTGGGCAGCCGGCGGTCTGCTGAAACATGCGCCGGCGATCCTGGCGTTTGCCGCTCCGACCACCAACTCCTACAGGCGGTTGGTTCCTGGATTCGAGGCGCCGGTCAACCTGGCGTTGTCGGCGCGCAACCGCTCCGCCTCGATCCGCATCCCGATGTACTCGAAGAACCCGAAGGCCAAGCGACTCGAGTTCCGCTGTCCCGATCCGAGCTGCAACGGCTACCTGGCCTGGCCGGCGATGCTGATGGCGATGATCGACGGGATCCAAAACAAGATCGACCCCGGTCAACCGCTCGATCGCGATATCTACGAAATGACCCGTCACGAGATGAAGGAGATGGGAATCCGGACGACGCCCGGCTCACTCGAAGAGGCGATTAACGCCCTCGAAGCCGACCATGCCTTTCTGCTCCGCGGCGACGTGTTCACCGAGGATCTGGTGCAGACGTGGGTCGACTGGAAGCGCACCAAGGAACTCGATCCGATCCGGCTGCGGCCGCATCCGCACGAGTTCTATCTGTACTACGACAACTGAACGTTCGAGTCGTTCGAGTCGTTCGAGTCGTTCGAAACGTTCAGGTTCGAGTCGTTCTGGGAACAACTCGAACGATCCGAACGGTTCGAACGATTCGAACGATTCGAACGGTTAAAATGGGTTCTATTGGAATACCTAATCAAGCAATACCCGCTGGAATCCGGTGCTCTCGAAATCCAGTACATCGAGGAGTTTTTCGGAGAATTTCCCCGCAAGAAGACGGCGCGCGAGATCGTCGCCCGCCTCAAGGATCGCGAGTTCCTGATCCTGATGGCAGAAGCGCCGCTGCCGGATGACCCCGGCATGGTCGTGCCGGTGTCGTTCAAGGTCGTGCACGAAATCCGCGCCGAGGAATCCGAACCGAAGCTGGTCGACCTGGTCGGCCGGCTTGACGGCTCGGTGAAGTTCGAGGGCCGCAAGGTCCTCTACAGCTGGATCGGCGGAACGCGGCGCGACTGGCGCGGACAAGGACACTTCCGCGCCCTGACCGAGGAGTCCGAGGCGTGGGCGCACAGCGCTGGTTTCCACGAAGTCGTCGTCAAGACGAAAAACCGTTTCTACGACATGCGCGGCACCCTCGACCAGCTCGAATTCAACGTCGTCAAGTACGAGCCGAACACGATCGACAATCGCGAGTCAAAGGTCTATCTGAGCAAGCCGCTCACATCCGACGTCGTGCGCGCGCATACGAGCACGCGGACGGTGGTGTACGCGGACTGAATCGTTCGAGTCGTTCGAGTCGTTCGAGTCGTTCGAGTCGTTCGAGTCGTTCAAACCGTCAGGACGATTTTTCCCACATGCTCGCTTGATTCCATCAGCCGATGCGCCGCGGCCGCATCGGCGAGCGGAAACGTGCGATACACGATCGGCTTGACGGCGCCGCGCTCGAGCAGCGGCCACACCTGCCGTCGCAACGCCTCGGCAATCTCGCCCTTCTCGGCGACCGTGCGCGGTCGCAGCGCGGATCCGGTGATTGTCAGGCGACGGCCGATGATGCGGCGCAGGTCGACGCTCGCCTCCGATCTCCCTTCCATGAATCCGATCTCGATCAGCCGTCCGTCCATGGCAAGGGCCGCGAGGTTCCGATTCACGTATGAGCCGCCGACGATGTCGAGCACCAGGTCGACGCCTCGACCGGCGGTGAGCGTCTTCAGGACTTCGACAAAGTCTTCGCTGCGATAGTTGATCGCGCGCTCGGCACCGAGAGCCTCGCAGGCGCGGCACTTCTCGTCCGATCCGGCGGTGGCAAAGACGCGTGCGGCGCGGGCCACGGCCAGCTGAATCGCGGTGGTGCCGATGCCGCTCGACCCGCCGTGAAACAGCGCCGTCTCGCCGGCCTGCAGCCGTCCGCGCTCGAACACATTGGTCCACACCGTAAAAAACGTCTCCGGAATTGCGGCTGCCGCCACCATGTCGAGCGGCGCCGGCACCGGAAGACACTGCGGCGCCGGCACCACACATTTCGTCGCGTACCCGCCGCCCGCCACCAGCGCACACACCGCGTCGCCGGCACGCCAGCCGCTGACCTCACGACCGGTCGACTCGATGATTCCGGCGACCTCCAGCCCGGGGATGTCGCTGGCACCTGGCGGCGGCGGGTAGACACCTTGCCGCTGCATGATGTCGGGACGGTTGACTCCGGCGGCGGCCACACGAATCAGAACATCGCCGCGACCAGGCACCGGGTCGGGCCGCTCGACCGCACGCAGCACCTCTGCCGATCCGGGTGAAGTGACTTCGATGCAGATCATCGAACGAGATCGGACGGAAGGCGGGGGGACGAGAGCAGATCCGCGAACACCTCCCACCGACGCTCAGGGTCGGACTCGGTTCCGCCGCGTGACTCGACCCACTGCTCGACGAGGTCTTCGCCGACCGTGTAGTTGATCGTGTAGCTGCGGTATTCGTCGAAGAAGCGGATGCGCTGTTCGGCGCGTGGGCGCGAATACAACGCGTATTTCTCGAGCCAGGCCGCAGCGCCGGCAGCGTCAATCTGGCCATCGAGGTAGCGCCGCGCCGCCTCGTCGCCGGCGTAGTCGAGTTTCGCCGCCAGGTCGGCGACCTCGTAATAGGTCGCCGCGGTCGCAGGATCAAGACCGGCCGCCGGGAAAATGACCGACTGCGCGAACGCCACCCGCTCGCGACCGGGAAACGCGACGTGGATGCCGAAGTCGGCGGTGCCTTCCGCGATCAGCGACTGCGGGGAAAAAAGCGCATAGACGGAGAACTCGGGCCAGCGGCGGTCGCGGACGAAGTTCTTTTCAAGCAGCGCGTTGTAGACGTGGTGGCCGGGATAGCCCTCGTGGCACGCGAGCACGAGTGCGTAATCCGCATGAATGGGCAGGTCGGTGTTGACCTGAATGACGCTGCGATAGCCGCCCTTGTACCAGTTGTAGGCGCCCCAGCTCTTGCCGCTGACATACTCCACCGTGAAGCTCTCGTCGCTGGGCATGCGGATGTGCTTCAGCGTCCGGCTGCGGCAGCCGTCGATGGCCGCGCGAAACGTCGCGTCGAGTCGATCACGCGGGATGACGAAGCGGGAACGGAACGTTTCGTACCGTTCCGCCAGCGGTCCCGAACCCGGCAGCCGGGCCTCGAGCTCGGCGAGCACGGCAAGAAACTGTGCCGCATCGCGCTGAGGCGACGTCGCGTCGTACAACGCCTTCGACTCTTCGTCGAAACGCAGCCGGGTGCCGCGGACCATCGCGACTCGTGCCCGCAGCGCCTCCAGTTGCCGCGCCACATACGCGTGGCGCCATCGCACCAGTTCGTCGGCGGACGCCGGCGGGGCGATGACGTCGAGGTCGCTGGCCAGGTCGGTCGCCGCGGCGTCAACCTCGGTGAGCGGCACCTTGGCGTGCTGCGCCTCGACGCGCCATTCCGCCGGACCGTAATACGCGTCGACGAACGCCGGATCGTGCTGACCCAGCGCCAGAACCAGGCGGACATACCGTTCCGCGAGCGCTTTCATGTCGTTGGTTGGGCGCGGCCGCGACCGCAGCCAGACGAATGCCGCGATGGCGACCGCGCCCGTGAGAATGAGGACGAAGACGACCTGGCGCCGCATCAATACCGCTTCCTGATCGTCGGTATCAGGTATTCGGAAAATGCGCGATCGAAATCATAGGCAGGCGCGTAGCGCCACTCCTGCCGCGCCGCGCCGTCGTCGACGTCCGCCGGCCAGGAGTCGACGATCGCCTGTCGCTTGGGATCGACCTGCCAACCGAGAGCTGCGCGCGGAAAGGCGGCGGCGACCACGTCGTAGATGTTCTGCGCCGTCGGGCTGAACGCCGTCAGGTTGTAGGCGGTGCGCGTGAGCGCGTCCCGCGGCGCCTCGGCCAGCCGCAGCAGCGCGTCGATGGCATCGGGCATGGCCATGAACGGAATCCGTGTGTCCGGCCGCACGAAGCAGTTGTATCGCTCGCCCTTGGCAGCGGCATGAATCATTTCCGGCGCGTAGTCCGATGTGCCTCCAGATGGCACCGTCACCGCCGAAATCAATCCGGGGAAACGCACACAGCGGAAGTCCACACACCCTGGTGGTTGCGCCGCCAGCTGCTTGTAGAACTTCGCATAGTAGCGGCCGAGATGCTCGCAATACAGCTTGTTACACCCGTACATTGTCCGCGGCGTGTTCCACTCGTCTTCGTGGACACGGCCGATCCGCATCTTCGTCTCGACGTCAGGCAGTCCGTAGGCCGCGATTGATGACGGATAGAGGAAGGTGACCGGGCGGCCGTGCGACTCCCCTTCGTGCTGCGCGAACTCGAGCAGGTTCAGTGTGCCCTCGACGTTGACGTGGTGGGCGGTGATCGGCGTGAACTCGGCTCGGGTCGACAGCAATGCCGCGAGGTGGACGACGAGGTCAACCTCGAACTCCGCGAGGATGCGCTCGAGCAGGTTGGAATCGGTGATCGACCCGGTGAACTCGCGGAGGGTCATGCGGCCGAGCGCCCGGTCCAACGGCGCGATGTCGACCGTGACGATCGGCCGGCCTCTCTCGGCCAATTGCGTAATCAGACCGTGGCCGATCTCGCCGCCCGCACCGGTGACGAGGGTGACGGTGCGTCTCATCGATGAACAATGATCGATGATCGATGATTCGAGTTACCCATCGATGATTCAATCCAAATCATCAATCATCGTTCATCGATCATCAATGATTTAGGTGCGCAGGTAGTCGCCCTGCCAGTCCTTCACCGCGCGTTTGATCTGGTCGGGCGTCAGGCCCTCTGAAAGGGCACGCGCAATGAGGGCCGGCAGCTCGGCATCCGCTGCGAAGCGGAGTGCGATCAGCTGCGCCAGGGTGAGACGCGCGAAATCACGGTCGAGGCCCAGTCGCGCCAGCCGGACCTGCATTTCCAGCTGGATGATGCGGTTCTGCAGCCGCAGGCTGAATTGGCGGAGCAGCGACACCGTCGACAGAACGACACCAGCGAGCGCCAGGAGCGCGAACGAGGTATCGCCCGGCTCGAGGAAGGCCTGAACCGCAAAGAGGAGGAAGGCGATCGCCGCGATCAGCCACGTGACGATCCACGCCCGCGGCCTGTGTACGTGATTCGCGTAGGTCTGGGGCTGCTCCGGCACGTGTGGCCTAACTATTATCGCCGTCCAGGATTGCGCCCAGGCCCCCGAGAAGCGACCCCTCCTCGCGACGACCGCCGCGCGCAGCGGGCGCGGCCTTGTAGATCCGATCCGCCATGCGGCTGAACGGCAACGACTGCAGCCATGCACGCCCTGGACCGGTCAGCGCCGCATAGAACAGCCCTTCCCCACCGAACAGCGCCGTCTTGATCTTGCCCACGTACTGAATGTCATAGGCAACTGACGGCTGCAGAGCCACCAGGCATCCGGTGTCGACCCGCATCGTCTGCCCGGCAGCGAGGTCGACGGGGTGCAGAGTCCCTCCGGCGTGCACGAAGCACAGTCCGTCACCCTGCAGGCGCTGCATGATGAACCCCTCGCCGCCGAACAGACCGACGCCAATCCTGCGCTGGAAGGCGATGCCAATCGACACGCCCTTGGCCGCGCAGAGGAAAGAGTCCTTCTGACAGATCAACTCGCCGCCGAGTTGTTTGAGATCCATCGCCAGGATCTTGCCCGGGTACGGCGCCGCGAATGCGACCTGCTGTTTACCGGTGCCCTGATTGGTGAAGACGGTCATGAACAGGCTTTCACCCGTAATCAACCTCTTGCCGGCGCCGAGCAGCGCGCCCATGACACCGGATCGCTGACCGCTGCTGCCGTCGCCGAAGATGGTTTCCATGCCGATGCCAGGCGTCATGTACATCATCGAACCCGCTTCAGCGACCGCGCTCTCGCCGGCATCGAGTTCGACCTCGACGAACTGCATCTCGCTGCCGACGATGCGGAAGTCGATTTCGTGGGCGGTACGGCCGGGAACGATCGGCGGCGGCACGGCGCCCAGCCGCGTGGCGCCACCTCCTGACAGAAATGCGGCGAGTTCCGGCACGTCCTTCAGCGGCGTCCAGTTCTGCATGCCGGCGGTGAACACCAGCGTGTTGCCGTCAATGGTGCCGTTCCGCAGGTTGGTGATGACGTCATCCTGCGAGACCGGCCCGACCTGATGACCCCCGATTGCCATGTACCAGTGCTGCTGCGCCATCTCTGCTCCGCTGAAAACTATCCTCCCAACTGCCCCTGATCGCCGAGCGCGTCAATCCGTTCGCCCGTGTCCTTCTCCAGCCGCTGCACGTCTGCCGGCTCAAGGTTCAGCAGATGTGCGAGCTGCGCGAGATAGATACGTTCCGCACCCGTCACCTGTTCGTCCGCCCGCAACACGGTGAACGCCAGAACGTACAACGTCGCACGCTGTGCCGGATCCGTTATGCCGGCAACGATGTCCGCGAGCGACCGCGGATGGTTCACCTCCCGCTCGACGACGTCGCCAACGCCAACCGACCGCGCCTGCTGCAGGACCGTTGCGCGTTCCTTTTCCGTCATGACGCCGTCGGCGTTGGCAGCGGAAATCGCCAGCCGCACGAGGCGCAATGCGTCGCTCTCGGCGGCTGCCGCGTCGGGAATCGGCGGCATCGGTGATGAGGCCACAGGTGCCGGCGACGCCGGTATTCCGGGCGGAGCGCTGCCAGCCTGCTCCGCCTTCTGCTGCAGCGTCTCGTAAATTCCCCACGCGACGCCCGCCGCCGTCAGCAGCGTCGTCGGGCGCGTCCAGATCGAGCCGCGGTTGCCGGTCAGATAGCGGAGGGCCCGGCCCGACCGCTTGCCCGCCCGCCCGCCGAGCACACTGCTCAGAACGCCGCGAATCAGGAAGTCAGGATTCATCTAGACGGATCCTCGTAATGCGAAATTCGAAATGCCAAATGCAAAATGGACTACTCGCACCTGTCTATTTGCATTTTGCATTTTGCATTTCGCATTCAACCCTTACAGAGCCGTGCCGACGCGCGGCATGGGCGCCGGTTTCTCGGGCTCGGGGGTGAAGTCTTCACCAGGGTTGATGAAGCGGTCGCTTTCGAACTTGTACTGCTTGTCATAGAGCTGGCGGTAGCGGCCGTTGGCCGCCAGGAGCTCAGGGTGTGTGCCGCGCTCGACGATCTCACCGGCCTCGAGCACCAGAATCTGATTCGCACTGCGAATGGTCGACAGCCGGTGCGCGATGACGAACGTCGTCCGGCCGGAGCGCAGGTTGCGCAGGCCGTCCTGGATCATCTGCTCGCTTTCGCTGTCGAGGCTCGACGTCGCCTCGTCGAGGATCAGAATGCGCGGATTGGCGAGGATGGCGCGGGCAATGGACACGCGCTGTCGCTGGCCGCCGGACAACTTGATGCCGCGCTCGCCGACAATCGTGTCGTAGCCGTCGGGAAACTGGCTGATGAACTCGTCGCAGTGGGCAACGCGGCAGGCCTGCTTGACCTCGTCGAGCGTCGACCCCGGACGGGCGTAGCCGACGTTCTCGGCAATCGTGCCGTCGAACAGAAAGTTCTCCTGCAGCACCGAGGCGAGCTGCTGACGATAGTCGAACAGCCGGAGCGTCGCCAGGTCCTCGCCATCGATCAGCACGCGCCCTGCGGTCGGTCGGTTGAACGCCATCACCAGGCTGATCAACGTGCTCTTGCCCGAGCCGCTCGAGCCGACGAGCGCCGTGGTCGTCCCCGCCGCCGCATCGAAGCTGACACCGCGCAGCACCGGCTGGCCGGCGGTGTACTCGAACCAGACGTTGTCGAACGCCACGTCACCCTTGATACGTCCCGGCTCCGCGCGGGCGGCGTCCTCGTCCAGCTCGGTCGGCATGTCGAGAAGTTCGCGGATCCGATCCAGGCCGGCGAACGCTTCAGTGATCTGCGTTCCGATCGACGCGATCGAGACCAGCGGCGCAGCAACCACGCCGATGACCAAAATGTAGCTCAGGAGATCGCCGAGCGTCATCTGACCTGCCAGCACCGCGCGGCCGCCGAGCCAGATCATCAGCACGCCCATCAGCCCGACGATGACGGTGCTGCCGGCGGTCGTCGCCGACACACCCGTCATCGACTTGGCGATGTTTCTGAACAGCCGGTGGGCACCCTTGGTGAAGACGATCTCTTCCCGCTTCTCCGCGGTGTACGACTTGACGATGCGGATGCCGCCCAGCGCCTCGGTGAGGCGACCGGTGACTTCGGCGTTGATCTTTCCGCGCTCCCGGAAGAGCGGCCGCAGCGTGCTGAACGCGTAGGCCATGCCGGCGCCGAACGCACCGAGCACGACGATGGTGATCACGGTCAGCCGCCAGTTCAGCCACATCAGGAAGCCGAGACCGAGCGCGGCGCTGACGAACCCGCCAACGAGTTGCACGAGACCGGTCCCGACCAGATTGCGGATGCCTTCGGCGTCGTTCATGATCCGCGAAACGAGCACCCCTGTCTGCGTCGAGTCGAAATATCGGACCGGCAGCCGCATGACGCGCGCCTGCACCCGTTTGCGCATGTCAGTGATTGCACGCTGCGCGGCGACGCCAAGAATCTGCGAGAGGACGAAAGAGGTCACCGCCTGAACCGCGGTGGCGCCGACCACCGCCAGGGCGATCGGGGTGAGGAGGTCGATTCGCTGCTTGCCGACCACCTCGTCGACCAGCCATCTCGGCGCCAGCGGCAGGACGAAGCCGGCAATCCGGCTCACCAGCATCAGCGACAAGCCGAGCGCCAGCCGCCGGCGATGCGTCCAGACCAGCTCACGCGCCTCCCGCCAAGCGGCCGAAGCGTTGACCTTCTTCTTTTGTGGGGTCGTCACCGACGAATGAACTGTACTACGCGGGCGACGTTCGCCGGTTCCCACCTTCGTCCCGCCTACCCCAAGGCTCAGATTCCGCGGCATGCAATAATGTCGGGTGCTCCCGGTACCCCATGAGTGAAGTGAAACGACCCCGCACCGACACGGTAGAACTGACCGACGCGCCACCGCGAGGTCCGCGCACGGCAAGCGCGACGACGACACGAGGCATCCGGGTCGAGGTCCGCAGCGAGTTCCTGCCCGAACGCAGTTCCCCGCGCGACGGATCGTACCTGTTTCAATACGACGTCCGCATCTCGAACCTGGGTTCCGAGACTGCGCAACTCATCTCGCGCGAGTGGATCATTACGAACGCCGACGGCGAAGTCGAGCGCGTCAAGGGCCCCGGCGTGATTGGCGAACAGCCGGTGCTCCCGCCAGGCAGCTCGTTCGAATACACGAGCTATTGCCCACTGAAGACCGCGGTCGGTTCGATGCAGGGAAGCTATCAGATGGTGACAGGCAACGGCGACCGCTTCGACGCGATGATTGCGCCGTTCACGCTCGCCGTTCCCAACTCGCTTAATTGATCGTCCGCCTGGCGGTGGAAGCGACGTGCTGTTCGTCCTGTGGCGTCCGGCTTGCGCGGAAGATTACGAAAAGCTGGCCAGCGCTTCCTTCTCGCTGTCGTAGGAATCGAACACCGTCACCAGCTTGGTGACGACCAGCAGGTCCTTCAACTTCTTCGTCACGTTTGCCAGGCGCAGCGACCCGCCCTGGTTCTTCGCCGTCGCGTGAATCTGCACGAGCTGTCCGAGGCCGGCGCTGTCCACGTACGCCACCCCGCCAAGATCGAGCACGAGCTTCTTGTGGCCCTGCTGCAGCAGGCTCTGAATCTTGTCTTTCAGAAGGACGTCGCCGCCCTGATTGAGAGTAATGTCCCCCGTAATGTGGACGACCATGATGTCGCCCGCCATCTTCTGGTCGATCTGCATTCCGTCCTCCTGATCGCTGTCTGGCGTGCAGGCGCGATTCTATACCAGCGGTCTTCCCGCATTGGACACCACCGGCACCTGAACGTCGCGAGCTCAGGTGGGATTGCCGCGATACCGCAGGACCAGCCCCGTAATATCGTCGCCCTGCGCCGTTCCCTGCGAGAACTTCCGCACCGCTTCGAACAGGCGCTCCAGGACCATGTCCGGTTTCGCACCGTGCAGCCCCTCGGTGACCTCAATCAGGCGTTCGCGACCAAATTCTTCACCAGCAAAATTACGCGCTTCCGTCACACCGTCGCTGCAAATCACGACGAGATCGCCGGGCGACAGCGTCACGGTGTCGTACTCGTAGGTGGCTCCCGGCAGGAGTCCGAGCACCGGGCCGCCGGTCTCGAGCCAGCTGGTCTGCGATCGCCCGAGCACCAGCGGCGGCTCCTGACCGCCGTTGGAGTAGCTGAGACGTCCGTCCAGCGCGATCACGCCGTGAAACATGGTGGCGAAGCGGGCCTCGATGGCGCGGCGAAGCAGCGCGTTATTGACCCGGGTCAACGTATCCGCCGGGTCCGCGCTGACCGGCGCCTGAGCGATGAAGTTGCTCTGCACCGCCGCCGCCAGCAGCGCTGCCGGTGCCCCCTTCCCTGCCACGTCACCCAGACCGAATCCGAACCCGCGTGCGCCGAGATCGATGTAGTCGAAGAAGTCACCGCCGACCGTGCGGCACGGCACCGACGCAGCGGCCAGGTCCGCAAACGCCGTTTCGTACGACCCGGCCGGAAGCAGCGCCTGCTGGATCTGCGCCGCCACCAGCAGGTCGCGCTCGATGCGCGCCTTCTCGGCCGCCTCGGCATACAGCCGCGCGCTTTCGATGGCCAGCGCGGCCTGTGTGGCGAACGCTTCGAGCGACGAGCGCGTCGCCTGCGACAGGATGGTGCTGCGTTCGCGGCCGTCGAGATACAGCACGCCGATGACGCGTGCGGCGATGCCCTGATCCGGCGACGCGGCCATCGGGTGCACGCTCAGCGGCACGCAGAGGACGTGACGGATCCCGATGGCGATCGTTCCTTCGTGCATGCCGGCGAGGTTGCCGTCCATCAGGTCGCCGACAATGCGGCTTTCGCCGGTCTGGAATACTTCCCGCGGAATCTTCGAGCTGGTGTTGAACGACGTGCCGGGCAGCGTGATTCTGCCGCGGCCGCGTGCCGTCTTGAACTCGAGCTCACCGTCGGCGCGCGCCAGCATGATGAAGCCGCGATCGGCCTTCGTCACGTCGAGCGCCGAGTCGAGCACGAGCGTCAGCACGTCCTCGAGCACGCGCCCCGAGCCGAGTGCGCGCAGCCCGTTGAGGATGGCGGCCATCTGCCGCAGATCGGCGTCGGAGCCGATTTCGCGCAGGCCCGAGGCATGCGTGCTGGCGCTGGCCTCGGTCATGAACACCAGCTCGATGGCGTCGGTACGGCCGAGGCGGATGCGATCGCCGTGCTCGAGCGCGCGCTCGGTCACCTGCTCGCCGTTGACGAACGTTCCGTAGCGCGAGCCGCGGTCGCGCAGCAGGTAGCGCATGCCGTCGCGTGCGATCTCGGCGTGCTCGCGTGAGACGTCGGCATTAACGAGCTGCAGATCGGCCGCCGTGCGCCGGCCGATCAGGAAGATCGCCTTGTCGACCGGCACGACACGCCGGCCGTTGCTGTCGGTGACCTGGAGGCGCGCATCCATGGTTACGTCGGCTTCGCTTTGAGCACGCCGACCTGAATGAGCAGACCGGTGAAATCGTAGATGCGGCGCTCGCGAACGATGAGGCCATCTCGCAGTATGTGAAACAGTGCCACCCGGAAGATGACCCGCCGGTGCGTTGGCGACATGCCCATGAACCCGCCGTTGTCCGTCCCGCTGATGCGCCCGAGCTGCGCGACCTGATCGCCGTCGATCAACAATTCGTCCTGTTCGAACTTGAAGTCGGGAAACGCCAGGAAATAGGTGGAGTACAGTCGTTCGATTGCCTCACGTCCCGTGGCCGAGCCGCCAGCGAGCGGGCTGTCAACCGTCGCCTCGTCCGAGTAGTGGGCGGCCAGGGCCGCGCCGTCGCGGTCGTTCAGCGCCTGGCGACGTCGCTCGAACAGCGTGACAATTTCCTCTCGCGTCATCGCGCGTCTCTCGCTCAGTGCGGCCGCACCGGCGCCGTGTCGTCAGCGACGGTAATCGACCGCACCGCGGTCGTGACGATACGCCGGCCCTCCGCCAGGATTTCCATCCGCAGCCCGACGCCAATCCACCCGACCTTCAGCAGGTTGCCTCCCAGGCTCGCCCCTTCGACGTGCGCGTGCGTTGGATCCGGGAAGAACGCGCCGCCCTGAATGAGGATGTCGGCGTCGCGGGACACGACAATGCGGTAGCGGGTGTTGCGCGTCTCGACCATCAGCTCCGTCAGCGGATCGAGCTGCCGCAGGGCGACGCCCGGGCCGCTCGCGACGATCGCAAAACCATCGAGCGTCGCCGCCTCGGTCGGCGGCGTGCGCTGCGGAAGGATCGGACGAATAACGCTGGAATCAGACATCCTGTCTCTGCAGATCCTAATCGAGGTGGGCGCGATCGGAGTCGCCCATCTCGACTGCGCCGTGCGGAAAATACTCCTTCCAGCGCGCCGTGACGAGGGCGGCAGTATCCTCCCGCGCCATCAGTTCCCTGGGAAATCCTGGCTTCAACCGCGCGTCGATCACGATCGGCGGCTCGTAGACGATCTGATTCCGCACGATCCGCTTGGCGGCGGCATGGATGTCCGCCGCCGGCTCGAACCGTGTGAACGTGGTCCACAGGAAGTTCATGTCGCTGCGCGCCGCGCGGGCCGGCTCGTCGGTGACGACGACCAGCGGCCAGCCGCTGAACGCCGGGTCACGGGCGAGCCGCTCGGCGGCGCCGGGCTCCTCGCCGTGCGGTGGCGCGCCCACGACGAGACAGCCGCCGCAGAACACGCGGACGTCGGTAACGCCGTGCGGCACGGATGCGGCGTTGAAATGCCGCGGCAGCTCACGGACCGGATCGCCGAGGCCGAGCCACACCCCTTTGGAGCCCTCGTTCACCGCCGGACCGGTGTAATCGAGCGTGTCCATCGACAGGTTCGAGAAGACATACAGGTCCGTTTCCGGATTGGTCCTCGCCAGGAGGTGCTCGAGCGTCATGCGGAAATTGCGCACGTCTACCTGTCGATCGGTGACCAGTAGGAATTTCGTCAGCGACAGCTGTCCCTCGCCGAGAATCCTGAAGGCGCTGGCCATCGCCTCGCGCTTGTAGCGCTGCTTCACCACCGCCGTCGCCAGCGAGTGATAGCCGGTCTCGCCGTAGGACCACAACTGCTCCACCGCCGGCATCACCATCGGGAACAGCGGTGCGAGCAGCTCCTGCAGCAGGTCGCCGATGAAGAAGTCTTCCTGGCGCGGCTTGCCGACCACGGTCGCCGGATAGATCGCGTCGTCGCGATGGGTGACGCGGGTGACGTTGAAAACAGGATAGTCGTGCTGCAGCGAGTAGTAGCCGTAGTGGTCGCCGAACGGTCCTTCGGGGCGCCGCAGGCGCGGCGCGACCTCACCGACGAGCGCGATCTCCGCAGTGGCGACGAGCGGATGGGCGCCATAGCCGTGCACGAGCGGCAGGCGCTCGCCCGCGATCAGCGATGCGAGCATCAGCTCGGGGACGTTCTCCGGAAGCGGAGCGACGGCAGAGAGCATCAGCGCCGGCGGTCCGCCCAGGAACACGGTCACCGGCAGACTGTGCCCACGCTGTTCGGCGACGGCATAGTGAAACCCGCCGCCCTTGCCGATCTGCCAGTGCATGCCGGTGCTGCGGTCGTCGTAGACCTGCATGCGGTACATCCCGAGGTTGCTCCCCGGTCGATCGGGATGCGTCGTGTAGACCAACGGCAGCGTGATGAACGGTCCGCCGTCCTCCGGCCAGGACGTGATCACCGGAAACTCGCTCAACCGGACGTCCGAGGTGACGCGATCGAGCACGGGGCCCGCAGACACTCGGCGGGACCCGACCCGCAGCAGCTCGCGGCCGACATCACGCGCCTCCCACAACTTGGCCGCCGTTGGCGGCAGCAGCGTTTCCGCCAGCTCCACCAGACGCTTAATCAGCTGCAACGGACGGGTGCCGAATGCCAACTCCGCGCGGCGGGCCGTGCCGAACAGATTGGTGACGAGCCGGAAACGCGAGCCTTTGACGTTGGTGAAGAGCAGCGCCGGCCCGCCGGCGGCGATGACGCGCCGGTGGATCTCGGCCACCTCGAGATACGGATCGACGGGGGCATCCACCGTGACAATCGCCGCGTCCCGGCGGAGGATCTCGATAAACGAACGGAGATCTGGAAACACGGAACTGACGAATTTACGAGTTCACGGATTTACGAATTCGCAACCGCACAATCGCTTCGTCGCTTCGTCGATTCGTCAATTCGAAGATGCCACCTTACATCGGCTCGTCGGCACTGCCACCGTAAATCGACGGGACCCTCGATCCCATCGGCCGCAGGTAGGTGGCGAGCTGTCCGCGGTGATGCACAGCGTGATTGTTGGCGATGGACAGGAACAGGACCGCCGGCTGCTTCAACATACCGAAGAAATCAGCCTCCTGCGCCAGCTTCTCTCCCGGTGTCGACCGCAGTTTCTGCACACGCTTCGGCAACTCGCGCTTGTACAGTTCGACGACGTCGCCGATGTTGTTCAACCCGGCCGTCAGCCTGTTCTCGTACTCTGGATCGAAGTTGAACGCACCGTCGCAGATGCTGTCGAGAAACCACATGTCGCCGGTGGCGACGTGCTTGGCGAGCTCCCAGGCGCTTCGCGACTTGTCGTCAGGTTTATAGTCGCGGCGGCCGTCAGGAACCGCCGCCAGGACCTTGGCCGTCGTCTGGCTTTCCTGCTCGAAGACGTTGGCAAAAAAATCGGCGAGGAATCGCGCCTGCTCAGCGGTCATCGTCCTTCTCCTCGTGACTTCCTCTGCGGCTTCCCCTTCAGGCGGAAGTCACCGCGTCAATTTCCGGTACTTGATCCGATGCGGCGTATCGGCCTCGGCTCCGAGCCGCCGCTTGCGGTCCGCTTCATAGTCCTGGTAATTGCCCTCGAACCACACCACACGGCTGTCGCCTTCGAACGCCAGCATGTGCGTGGCAATGCGGTCGAGGAACCAGCGGTCGTGGCTGATGACGACGGCGCAACCAGCGTAATTGAGCAGCGCCTCTTCGAGCGCGCGCAGCGTGTCGACGTCGAGATCGTTGGTCGGCTCGTCGAGCAGCAGCAGATTCGATCCGCGCTGGAGCAGCTTGGCCAGGTGCACGCGGTTGCGTTCGCCGCCCGACAACGTGCCCACCTTGCGCTGCTGCTGCGCGCCCTTGAAGTTGAACCACGATACGAAGGCGCGCGACGCCACCGTCCGCTTGCCGACCTGCAGCTCGTCTTCCGCGCCGCTGATCTCCTCCCAGACGCTCTTGTTCGGGCTGAGCGCGTCGCGGCTCTG
>Ga0111538_10001610_pt1 | contig 31721 bp, 49 predicted proteins | sample SoiMethybrSBSTD1_FD_79669 | JGI IMG/M metagenome (GOLD analysis project Ga0111538, IMG submission 79669) | Bulk soil microbial communities from a Populus tree surrounding site in Tennessee, USA - Soil MetaG P. TD hybrid SBSTD1 (version 2)... | ecosystem: Environmental > Terrestrial > Soil >... | reverse complement strand
TCGGCCGTAGCCCAGATGTACGGGTGCGATACTAAGGTATAAATTGATCTTGCTGCCATCTTTGTAGTGCAAAAGCAAATCGCGGCTGGTACTGGGAGTTTTGGTCTGTAGAACCAAAGTCTTAATATCAATCGGTTGATTATTACGGTCGTATGGCTGCACCACTTGCGCCAGGGGCTTATTACTCGGAGATCCGTTTAAGTCCAAGATATTTAATGCAGCGCCGTTAGTCATGACTACCTGAATGGCCTCGTCTACGGCAATAACGCCGTCGGCCATACTGTTGACCAGGCTGGTCAGGCGCTCGTGTTCTAGCTTGGCCTGTTTGTCGTTCGGCCCGCCCCCAAGAAAGTCAAAAACCATAACCGTATTATGCCACACGCTGGGTGTGTCAGCTACCGCTTTGCAGCTGGTAGCTCAGTATTGGCCGGTGGGTGCGTATTTCTTTGCGCAGCTTTTTAGCCCCAGGCAGGTGGCGTTCTAGTTCTTGCCAAAATGGGGTCCCATGCTGCATGACTTTGGTGTGGGTAAGTTCGTGCACCAGTACGTAATCGATAAGATGCCATGGCAGCTGCATCAAAAACAGGTTGAGCGTAATGTCTTTTTGCGAACTACAACTACCCCAGCGACTTTTAAGTAGCTTAACTCCAACTGTGTTGTAGCTAAGTCCGGTTTGCTGGGAGAGTGTTTGTAGGCGCTGTGGCAATAAAGCTGTGGCCTCTTTGCGTAGTGCCTTTACCGATGCTTTGCGAGCGGCTTCCTGCACAACGGGGTCACTTGGCGCGTACTCTGGGGCATGTGCAACGTACACTACGCCTGCGCGCAACCTGGCATTGGCGCTAGCCTGGCCTGGCCGGGCCTCGAAATGCAGCCGGTGCGCTTTGCCAATACGTTGTCCATGTTGCAGGCTGCCCTGGGGAGTTTGGGCTCGGTGTGCCTCAATCCACTCACGTTTTGATAGAGCAAATTGCTCCCCCGCTTTATAGGGTATCCATGGCGGCAAAGACACGCGCACCTCGCCGCCGGCATCCATGCTGAGCCGGAGCGACCGATTACCCCGACGCTTGTAGAGCGTAATAGGTCCGAGATCTGGAATAATAACTGTTTTGGTGGACATATAGTCCTTGCTTCACCAGCTGGTGAGTGTTTGCTTTTATCGGATCACAATATTGCGGCGGGAAAGATCAACGCGGCCGGCGCTGGGATTGGGAATAAGATTAACCATACCTGGTTTTACTACCTTGCTTCGGACTTCAGTAACGGTTGGCAGCAGGCCAAGTTCTTGCAGACGTTTCATGAAGGCGCTGATCTGTGTGTTGAAGGTGTGCTTGCCGCTAATAACAATGTAGTCTTCGTTTTTGGGGTTTTGCATGCTACCGGCAATGCGTTCAAAAGTAGCCCGGTCGCTCGGGCCGGCGTATTTGTCGTCTGCTCGCCGGCGATCGCGGGTATTCACACGTGCATAGGCGCTCTCTACATCCATCTGAAACCACACAAGCAGCGGTATGGTGTGTTCTTTGCGTGCCATGTCGCGCAGCGTACGGCGTTGTCCGGCCCGCATGGCGTTTACGTCGTAAATGACGCTTAAACCAGCCCGCAGAAATTCGCCGGTCATATAGTCCATAAGCTGGGTAACGACGTCGTCTTCTTCTTTGTCGTAACGAGGCTGCTCGAACAGTTCGCCGCGAATGCGGTCGCCATGAATATGAGCAATTTTAAGATGGTCAGCTAACTGGCGGGCGAAGTAGGTCTTGCCACAGCCGGGGTACCCATACAATAAGATAAAGAGCGGCTTATTAGGAACAATCTTTAACATCGTAGTAATAGGTATATCAGATTGTACGAGATTAGGGAAGTTTACAGTAGCTTCATTCGCTCTAGTTCGAAGGCCATGGCGGCCCGCAGGCCACCAGCTATTAGGTGCTGGGCGGGGACTACTAGTGTTTCGAGCCCATTTTCGCCCTCAATTTCAAGCGTGCGGTCTTCTGGGTATACGGCTGCCTTTGCGGCGACAATAAGGTCCCTACTTGTCTTTCTGTACCGCCAGTCAATGTTGTGAGCTGTGGCAAGATCATCTACTGCCTCTAGTAGTTCATCTGGCAGGTAGAATGGTTCGCCGCGTTGGGGACGAACAACGTTAATAATGACATCATCTTCTACAGGAGATCCTATTTCAATGCCGGCGTACGACATCTGCGACCCTGGAATCCAAATTTGGCCCCTCCATGGGGCACGAAGGCTAACTGTGCCCGGCACACCACCTTGGTTGCCCATGGCCAGACTGGCGCTATATTGGAGCACATCGCTTGGTTCTATAACGACATAAGGAAACTGAGCTGCGGTTTCCTGCTCTATCAGCGGATGGCCCGCAATGAGGCCACTCCAACTCGGCGTTTCAAAGTGTGACATGGCTTTAACTTTATCAAAAATGTGTTGAAATAGCTATCTTTTATCTTTAAATTTTGGTATTATCGGATCGATATAGAGGTGTTCGGCCGACAGACCAAGTCCTGTTGCTGGAACTTTAACATCAGACATAGGGGCATAGTACAACGGTTAGTATAAAGGTCTCCAAAACCTTAGATCGTGGTTCGATTCCACGTGCCCCTGCCAGGAAGAATGGGTCTGCCGAAAGGTAGGCCCATTCTTCCTGCTAGAGCCTGTCGATCGAGCGACGATCGCGAGCGTAGCGAGCAAGATCGTGGTTCGTTCGCGAACAGCTCTCGCAGGTGCTTGCACCGAGAAAGCTGTGAAGCGTTGTCTTCCACGTGCCCCTGCCAAGCAAAGGCCCGACCCTTGTGGTCGGGTTTTTGCTTGGTTTGGTACATTGAGTCGGCCACGAGTAGCGGCTTGCAAGGCAAGCCGCGTAGATCGTGGTTCGTTCGCGAGCCTTGCGCGCAGAAGCTTGCTTCGAGCACAAGGCGAAGCGTTGTCTTCCACGCGCCCCCTACTAGGGCATGGTCACGTACACACCCCTCCAAAGCTCTAATCATATGCTTGCCCAGGGAAGCCCCTCATCTCGACTATTGTATAGTAAAGCATTTTATTGTATTATATGCAGAATGATTTCGCTTCATCGCCCCTACGATGTTCATCTATATGCAACCCCTGAGTCGCAGCATAGATGGCATGTGCCCGAACGAGCAGCGCAGACTTACCTGGCGCAAACAGTGAACTCTTTCTCGCAGGGTATGAGTGCTTTGCGAAGACCTACTAGGTTTGCGCCGCGCTTTCTCGAACCCAGCGGCGAGCAAGGGCCTCTCACTATGCCTTTGGATGAGCAACGTGCAGAACGATTTACGCAATTCTGTTTTGATCATTACGTGACGCCGGGTGGAGATTTCGATTGTTACTCGGCTATTGCTTATATTTTAGGAGCTACTGATACAGTTCAGTTTAGTCCTCGCCGTCGCACGGTCATTCGCGACCCCAAGCCAACGAGTCAGTTTGAGGCTGGCGAGGGCTATGTACTACTAGACGCCGATGGCAATGCACCCCACTATGGGCTTGGGGCGCATAATCCGGATTATTTAGTAGGACCAATGGGTCATAATGGGCGCATGATGTTGGCTCGTGGCGAAGAGTTCTTGCGAGCATTCGGCGCTATGACAGTTCATCGCATTCTTGATATCCAGATCGACATTTAAAATACTCTGCGGACTCCGCATCCGACTTCTTCATCCAGTTCTCCAAACTTCCATTAGACGTCTGATTTGTCGGTGCCACCCAAAGCCGTCAGCCCCTCGCATAGTAACCTGAATGCCCACGGGCTGCAGTAGTCGTCGTCAAAGACTGTATAACCCGAATCTGTTACGTACCGGCGCGCCCACTCAAGTTGTTGGGTGCCAGCGCCAAATAAGAGTAGTGCTGTTTGTAGCTGCACCCCAACCAGTTGATCGCGGACGGCGCTCAGCATGTGGCCCTGGTATACGGGTTCTGACAGCCCCGCCCGTACAACCTCGTGCGGCACGAAGTCGCCTGGGTCAATGCGGCGAGCGGCCTGTCGGACTTCTGCAACAGATATTCCTAGCCGGGTGGCGATTTCTGGAGCTGTTAACGCATCGGCCGTACCGATGAGGGCGCCAGCGGATTCAGTTACTGATGGCCGCCAGCTGCCGGGCAATTCAGGATCGTGGCGTGGCGCTTGCAACGCCGGTTTAGACTCCTCTGCTACCGGCGTCGTGCTCACAGCACTGATCTTTTCGCTCATGGCCCTTCGCCTCGCTGTGACCCATTCTTCTACTGGAGTTCGGTCCACTTGGTCGGGGTGGTTAACCAGCAACGATTGCACATGTCGGGCGTACTCAATTCGATCGGGGTCAAGGTCGAACTCGTCCATCGGCAACCGGCCGAAGTCAATTGTTGGCTCGCCCTCCCGCAGTGCGACTTTTCTCTGTTCTTTTAGGGTGCGAACAAACCCCCAGCTGAAGCAGCTCTGCGTCTTGTCGGTGCCAATAAGACGTCTTCGTGTGCTATATACCTGCAGATCGTAGCTTGCTCGCATGATTCCGCTGTAGCTGATGCCGAAATACTTATCGAGTACCTGTGCTGGAACAAGATGCGGCGGGAGCGGCCCGCGGCGCAACCTGTCCATGGCGCGCAAAGCTACCTCTGCCGGCAAATGGGGCAGCACACGACCTTTTGGTCGGAGGGCACGCATGTCAGTCAAAACTGCAACTTCGTCTGGGGTAAGCTCGTCCCGAAAGAACCCCTTGCTGACGTCTACCTCGGATGCCGCCTGAATCAGTGTTATGTCGTCTGGGGTAGCGAGCTTTATGGATGAATATATCCCCCAGATTTGGGCGGCCTCTTCGAAAAGCATGAACCTGCCGACCGCACCGCTACGAGCAATGCGAAGCGGAATAAAGCCGATGCTGTGCTCCTTGCAGTATGCGTCAATAAAGCCGTAGCCACCGCCTAATACTCGAGACAGACCGGCACGTGATATATGGTAGGGTCGAACCAACGGGTAGGTTGGCTCCGGTGGCAGCAATGGCACAAGTTCGGGTATGTTGCGTAACTTCTCCTGCGGCACGAACCGCAGCTGTAGCTGGCGGGCGTAGTCGTGCCGGTCAGGATCGTCATCGTCCCTGGAGCGCGGTAAACGGTCGAGGTCAATTTCGCCAACTAGTTCGGGTCGCAAGCCATGCAGCTCGGTCATCTCGCGTACAAATTCCCAATCGCAACACGCCTCCCAGGTCCGGCTGCCTGCCAGTTTTAGTTTGGGCACCTCCATGCCACGATGTCGCATTGCCACCAACACACCGCCAGAACTCATATTGACGATAGAGTTAACTGCTTGCGAGGGCAGCGCCCAGACAGGCAAAACGTCCGCGGGTCCAGCACCTCTGTGCTCTCTTGTCCGAGGCGGCACCGGGGGTCTGGGCTCCTCACTCGTAGATGATGCCAGTGCTTCGCGTAGCGCACGTACCGCCGGCGTCTCCAGGCCTTCGTCAATAGTCATGAGTTCGCCTCGGATAGTCCCAATCGCCCGGGTCCTGTCCGGCTGTGTTTGATCGTCTGGCGACAGCGGAGTGCTTTGCGCGCGACGCTCGCTTCGCAATAATCGCAAGGCTGCAAAATAAAGCGTCGCACGGGGCTCAAGCTCTTCTGGCGGTAGTTGCGCCGGGTCTATGCGTACTTGTTCGCCCAGCGCAGGGTCACTGAAAAAGGGTAGTCCTATGTAAGTTTCGACCTGTTCAAGGTATTGTGGTGGCCTCATAGTAGCTCCTAAAACGCATGGCTATTCTCTCATGGGCAGCCACGATCGTCGAGCTCTTCACCCACTCCTTCGAAGTTCTATTAGCGTACCGCTAGGCATAGCATGGCGCTTTTAGTGACATTCGCCGTAGCTTCTTGGGGTATTACGTCAAATAGATTCTGGTCACTGTGATCGCGGTCACATATTAAACGGCTACCGTTTGGCTATACTGCCACAGTACGACAAAGGAACCTACTCATGAATATTTCAAAGCAAACAATCATAGTCGGTGTGGCTAGTCTTGTTGTCGGTGCGGCGGCTATTCTAGGTGTCCGCTACGCTACTTACAAGCCCGATACAGTGCATTACCATGCCAATTTCGCGGTATACGTGAACGGCAAGCAAGAACAGTTTAAGGGCATGCAGTATTACGAAGAAACGGCGGCTAAGGCTTGTACCATCGAAGAGATTGATGATCCGGCCGAGCGTGCACATATGCATGACGAAGTAAATAGCGTGGTACACGTTGAAGATCATCTTGTGACTTGGGGCAACTTTTTCCAGAACTTAGGGTGGGGCATTGGGGATGATTACCTCAAAACCGCAGATGGAATCTTTACGCCAAACGATCAGAGCAAATTAACCTTTATACTCAACGGCAAAAAGGTCGAGAGCGTTGCTAACGTCATCGTCAATGACCAAGATAAGCTGTTAGTGAGCTACGGCCCGAGTGACAATGCACAAAAACAGTATGATGGCATCCAGAACAACGCTCGCAAATACGACCTAGAGCAAGACCCGGCCAGTTGTGGTGGCAACCATGGTGTGGACGCAAGCGAACGGCTCAAGCACTTATTCTAACTTTGCAAGTCCTGCCCTATCGCAACCAGTAGCTGCCTAATCTACGCGCGGCGTTGTGCCAAGGCAAGTTTGTCTGCCTCGCAGGCGGCCAGTGTGTTATCTCGCGGGTCATCTGGCAGTGTTATTTCAATGGGTTCGCCAGTGGCTCTGTCAAATACAGTTAGATAGTTCCAGTGCGTATCGGCCGTTACATAATTCCGAATAATATCGGCTCGCACTTCTGCTCGGGTGCCTGTGGGCGCATGACGATAGGCATAGGCTACATCCGATGCGGGAATGGTGTCTTCAAAATAGCCACTTTCTCGTAAGAAGAATCCTACGCCTGTGCGCAGAACATTCGGATTGGCTGAACTGTCAGACGTGCGTTGTATATAGGTTGTGTCATATTCATCCGGGGGTATACCCTGACGCCGGGAGGCTTCTTTGGCAGCCCAGTCGGTGGTGGTTGCGAGCGCTTCTGGGGGCACCCTGTTTCTGAGTATCTCTGGTATGAGTGCTGCTACGTGCTGTATTTTTTCTGCTATTGCAAGTAGCTCTTCGGGTTGCTCGCCTGCATAGCGACGCATTGCTCCCGACATAAAGGCATCGGCCAGGCGGGCATGCTGCTCGGCGGCCCAGATAATGTGGCCACTGCCCACGCGCTTAAAAGTGCCATCCGACTGTGTGGCCGGGACGTTGTAGCGATTAGACCACAGTAGGTTTTGCTTGCCCTTCAGGGCTCTATCCATAAAGTCCTTAAAATTATCGAATAGAGGCGTTTGAGCTATGGCTGCGCATATGGCCACGCCACCCAGGCGAATCATAGCAGCGGCATCGCAGATATTAATGTCGTTTTCTCGTATCTCTACCCTGCCATCAGAGTAGGTCTTCGCAAGCTCAATGGGCGTTTTAAGGGCCGCTCGGCTAGCGCTTAGCCCTGCCATTTTTTGTGCAAAATGTAACTTACCATCGGTATAGTCGCCGGCACCAGTCATGTATGGACGGGTCAGACAAAAAGCGTCGGCAAGGCGCGCAATGCGTCCGGCCAGATTCGGGTTGTTGCCCATAAGTGCGGGGACATATAGGCTGTCTTGCGTACCTACGCTATCTCTGGGGAAAAACCCAACCTTTCGGTGATGCAATACGTATTCGGCGGCCGGGTTTAGTTGCAACAAACAGCCACCTAAGTCTGCCGCGAATTGCTCGTTGCCCCCGCTCCGGGTTATAGCTTCCCGTATGGTGCGCACTTCGCCAGTTGAGCGTTCAGCATTGCGGCCATCTATATATGTTTTGTCGCCAGCGCTGTTAAATCTTGTTCGCACGACATCGCCATGTCGCCTCTCGTAGAAAATAGGTGGCACATCTCGGTCGGTTCGGCTGGCCATGTTCTGCTGACACATTTCCAGTGCGGTCAACAAATCCGCGTCAGGAATTTCTGTTGTAGCAACACCGCCATATAGCAGGCGAATTTCTTCTTCTGTGCCAAAGCACTCAGGGTAAACGGGATTCATTAATACTATTATAAAATAAATTTGCTGATAGATAAATAAGATTTATATGTAATGGTATTTATGTTATAATATACTTATGAGTACCGATAAGGCTGAAAGCCCGATAGTATTTGCTGAAATTTTGTCCGATCAGGCTCCATTCGCCGAAGCCGCTGGTCGACTTTGTGCTTATGAATTCGTCCATGGTCTCGATTGGGGAGATACCTATAGAGTGTTTGCGGCCACCGAGAATGACGAGGTTGTCGGAGTTGTCAATACATACACTCGACCCAATCACACATCTCAAATATCGCATGTTGTCGTTGCTCCGGATAGGCGCGGCCATGGCATCGGAACGCTGATGTTATTAAAAACGCTAGGACTTATGAAGGACGCTGGTATTCTTAAGGCTGATCTCTTTACGCCAAGTGAAACCGTCGCTGCACTGTATGGGCGTTTGGGTTTTGCGGAAGATCCTGTAACTTTGTTGATGGAGTTGGATCTAACTACGTGGTCGCCAGATGACGTCGCCGCGGCTACGAATGATGATGGGCGTGGGCAATAGCATGGCCTTGGCCTCTGCGAAGTAGCCATAAGTTAACCGGAAAAGCGATAACAAAGGCAATAGCAAGCCCGAGCACTAAACTGCTCCAAAACAGCATGTCGTCTAAGCCGGCGGCCATTGCCCCGGGTATAGCCAGCACGATCAGGTTATCTACAATCTCCATAACTGTAATAGAAATTGAGTCCGATGCCAACGCAATGCCGAATGCTTTGCGAGCCTTTACGCCTTGCCTGATAAGCGGAAAAGCAGTAAATGAATAGCCAAACACAAAAGCCAGTACTATGGCAAGCATAACTGTGGCAGTCGTTGACCAACCCAAAGCCAAACCAATGGCCAAACCAAGTATTTCACCGAGCGCGCAACCACTCAAACAATGAAGTGTGGCAACTAGTGCCATACGTTTTGAGGCGCTGGGGTTGTTCATACTCATAGTATAGCCCGCTTTTGCCAACAAAAAACCGCTTCTTGAGCGGTTATGTGATGCAAGTTCTGGCGGCTATTTTTTAGGCTTAACTTCGTTACGGCCAAGGTTTTTCTTGGTTTCGGTAAAGACAACGTGCTTGCGTAGTTTTGGGCTGTACTTCTTAAGCGATAGCTTCTCTGGGGTGTTCATGGTGTTTTTGGGGGTATAGTAAATACGCTCACCAGACTCTTCGCTGACCAGTCCAACTAATTTACGCTTCTCGCCTTTTTTAGCCATAATGTGTCAATTTTAACAGATAGGGGTTCGTTTGTAAACGGTGTTTACGCGCTTCCTTGCGTGCCGAACTTTAGTTTGGGCAAAATAATCGGCCTTCGCACTGTCTGGGCCTTGCCTGGCACCAGCACATCAACGCGGTTTACGCGCGACAAAACTTGATCAACCGGGGTCTGTCGGCGTCCATCATATTGAGTATGTGCAACTTCGCCCACAACAAACTCTGAGGGGAGATATACATACCCATTGGTTGTGCCCGGGCACTCGCTACCCATAATCGTTGCTCCGAGGTGCGCACCGACAATCCGTCGCGGTGCAAGGCGGTTCTCTCCCAGGACCACCGCGCCAGATGCGGCGCGAAAGTACCACATGAGTGACGGTGACTCTAGAGTCGTAGTAGGCGTTCTTGGCCAGCCAACGTATTCACGCTCCGGTATTGGTACGTCCTTGTAGTCGGCCGGATCGACCTCTACGTCCGGCCAGGCATATAAGTATTCAATATCAAACCCCAAAACAGTGCCGGGTGCGTGGCCGTCTACGGTAAATTCATCACCAGTATTGTAGGTTTCGACGGCGTTGCCAGCGCCCGGCCTCTGACTGTAGTCTCGTAAAACATCCTGGGCGCTCTTTGCATCGCCATCTGACGGTCGGAGATCGGGTACGACGTCCGCATCCCCGTCACCAAGGCGGTGCGGAGTCCAATAACTGGGATGGGCAAATTGATGAACTGGATCTTCTATCTCTGACATATAGCGAAATAATAATTAAGCAAAAAAATGGAGCCGTTGCGGGGAATTGAACCCCGGACCCCCTCCTTACCATGGAGGTGCTCTACCCCTGAGCTACAACGGCATTAACAGAGTAATTTTAGCGTAATGCGGCTGATTTCTCAAGCTTGGGTCGGTAGGAGATATCGCCGCGGTTAAAAAAAGAAGCCTTGCGGTAGGAACATACTGCTCCGTGCTTGGCTTCAAAATAAGGTTCAGAACCTGTGTAATCCAACACTGCCGAGCCTTCAATACTTATATTATAGCAGGTATTATCTCGTCATCTCCCTTCTCTGCTAAATAAAAATAGGGAGAGGGATTCGACCTGCATTCTGCAGGCCCGGAACTTCACGATTGAAAACAAGTTTTCATCGGGGAGGGATGCGCTACCGCTTCTCCGCTGCGGCGTGCTCGGAACAAGTTCCTGCGCGCGTCCTCGCTCCACCGAACACCCCGAAGCCGCGACTGGCGTCGCTTTCTTCGGGGGCTCAGACCCCTTCTCTGCCAAATAAAAACACCGACCTATGGTCGGCATTTTTATTTGGTGCAGGGAGAGGGATTCGAACCCCCGAAGGCTGATCCAGATGATTTACAGTCACCCGTGTTTGACCGCTTCACTATCCCTGCGTATTATCACACTACCACCGCGAGTCAAACCAACAAAGTGTTTGACGAGCGTAAGGAAGAGCTGTGCTAAATCTCAGGTACGCGGGTCGGAAACTTGTTTTGCGACACGTGATCCTGAGATTGGAACAAACTCTGACGTGGAGCCGCCTGTCGGATTTGAACCGACAACCTTCACTTTACAAAAGTGTTGCTCTACCGTTGAGCTAAGGCGGCGTGATTGCCTGTAACAGATGTGATTTTACCAGAAATAAGCGCTTTAAACAACTACGCGTTTGGCTGGACGGACCATGCGCGTGGCTTGTCCCGAGCTTACAATCATTTTATTAAGTTTTTGTTCGATCTTGTCTGCCTCACTGGTCATGCCGCGGTCTTGGTAGGCTTTTAAGAGTAGTTCGTAGGTTTCTTTGTTGGGCTCTAATTCGACAGCTTTTTCGAGTGCCTGGAACATTAACTTGTCGTTGTTAAGCTTTTCTTGCACTTTGGCATAGGCTACATGACGTGCGGCTAGAGTGTCTTCTTGTTTAAGTGCGCCTTCGAAGGCAATAGCAGCTTTGGTATAGTTTTCGGTTTCAAGATAAATAAGCCCCAAGTTATGCAAACTTGAGGGCGTGGCTTCGATGCTGCTGGCAATTTCGAAACAGTCAATCGCGTCGCGATACTCTTTTTGCTTGGCGTACAAAATGCCCAGTCGGTTGTAAGCAGCGGCATTGCGCTCATCGATTTTTAAGATAGTCAGCAGCGCTTTCTCGGCGCGCAAAAAGCGATTTTCGCGCATGCCTTGGTGGGCAATGTCCCAAAGTTTTCCTAAACGGTCGCCAATTTTGCGGCTGGCCGTCAAAAATTCGTCGTCATGCACCTTGGTGTTATGAAACGCGAGTGCCCCAAATGTAGCAACAATGGCAAGCTCAAACATATGCTGATTGCCTATTATAGGACTCGGGATCCAATTTCACAAAGTACTTTCCTGCTAGATATGCAAAACCAAATTGCTCAAAATCAGTTTGGTGCTAGCGTTGTGCTCTAGTTCCTCGCGTGCCGCTAGTGCGGTCTTGCGGATGCGGTGCCACTGGGCAATTCGCTGCGCGTCTTGCTTAGTAGTGGCTTGGGCCAGGCTAACTTGTGTAATGCGCAGCAAAGCGTCAATGACATAGCGTGCATTGATTCGCTGTTTGCTGAGTGGATCTATGGCTACCAATCGTTCGAACAAAGACATCTGCAACAGCCCTTTGGCTACAGATACGCTTGCCAGCAAGGGATGTTTTTCGTCATCTTGCAATAGAGCATGCATGAGCCCGGGCAAACCACCACTTAAAAAATAAGCCTGGGCAATGGACGTGGGGTCTTGCCCGACAAACCACTCGCGTAGCGCTGTTTCTTCGGGTGGTCGAACAGTGAGTGTTTGTAGCCGAGACAACATGGTCGGCAACAATGCACGCACATTGGCGGCGGTTAGCATCATGATAGTATCGCTCGGAGGTTCTTCTAATAATTTTAAGAAAGCATTTTGGGCTTCCCGAGTTAAGCTATCGGCGTGTTCGATGATGATAATTCTTCTGATTGGGCGCTTGCCGATGGTTTTAAGCTGCAGAAATTTTTGTACGTCGCGAATAGCATCTATGGAAATAGTGCCCTTGTCGTCTGGTGCAATGGTACGAATATAGGGGTATTGACTGAGTTTTTCCTCGGCTAGAGCTAGGATTTCGGCGCTTAGATACTTGGCAATCGTTCCCTTGCCTACCCCATCTGGGCCCACGACTAACAGTGCATGGCTGGGGTTGGCTATGGCTAGATCTAGCTGGGCCTTGGTCGCAGCGTTGAGGAGAATGTTCATCACCCTAGCCCATCTGAGTCTTGAATTCATCCGGCAGTGGCGCAACAAATACTTGGCGTTTACGATTGGGCAGGGTTATTTCTAGACTAAGTGCATGCAAATAAAGCCTATCTCCGTACTTGCCGCCACCATACAGAGGATCGCCAACGATTGGGTGTCCAATATGCGCAAGATGCACGCGCAATTGATGTGTGCGACCCGTTGTTGGTCGTAGTTCCACTAGGCTATAGTGTTCATTTGCCTCTAGTACCTTGTAGTGAGTAGTTGCGGACTTACCGTTGCTCCCCACTCGGAACATAGCTGGGGCTTTTGGATTGCGTTCGATTGGCATGTCGATAATTGCCTCCGGCTGCTTTAGATGACCCTTCACAATAGCCACATAGGTTTTTTTGACCTTGCGCTGGGCGAATTGCTTTTGTAGCCAACTGAGCGCTGCTTGACTTTTGGCACCAACAATAACACCGCTCGTCGCACGGTCAAGTCGATGTACAATCCCTGCTCTGTCGCCCGTTAGCCCCGAGACTTTGCCTCGTAAAAAACTGGCCACTGATGCTTCGGAACCATGTTTCCCCAGTGCATGTGTTAACACACCAGCTGGTTTGTTGATGACAATTACGTCGTCGTCTTGGTAGAGAATTGGTAGGTCAATATCGTCCACTTTGCCTGCGCTGGATACGTCGTAGGTAATAGTAACGTTGTCCCCTTCGCGCAGTTTATAGCCTGGCTTACCCGGGTGGCCGTTTATCAGAATGAGTTCTTCGTCGCAAAGCTTTTGCACGTACGCTCGACTGAGCATAGGCAGCTGACGGGCGGCAAACTGGTCAAGCCGCAGGCCGGCATCTTCGGAGTTTATCTGCGTTTCCATGCTATTTTTTGGGGCGTAGGCCGACTGCCTGCTGCACTTTCAGGAGTGTATGGCTGGCTTGTTTGTGCATTGCGGCTTCGCCAGTTTCGAGTGCGTCAATAATCTTGGCGGTATCTACCTTGGCTAACTCGGCCTGGAAGTCATGCAAGAATGCGTTGACGCAGTCGGCGACGGCCTTTTTAAGGTCGCCATAGCTGGTCTGTCCTTCGTATTCGGCAATCACGTCTGATAAGTTGCGGTTACCTAGCAGCGCTAACATCTGTAGTAAATTACTCACGCCCGGGCGTTCTTTAGGGTCAAATTTGATTTCTCCGAAACTGTCGGTGGTCGCGCCCATGATTTTTTTGGCAGCAGTCTCGGGTGAGTCGGACAGGAATATCACTCCCTTGCCGGACTCGTCGCTCTTACTCATTTTTTTGGTCGGGTCCACTAGGTCCTTAATGCGTAGCCCCTGGTCCTTACCAAAAAACTCGTGCTGCTTTGGCACAGGTACTGGGACGGTGAAGAGAGAGCCAAACTGGTTGTTCATGCGCTCGGCAATGTCGCGGGCAAACTCTAAATGTTGGGTTTGGTCATCCCCGACGGGCACATATTGTGCGTCGTACAATAAAATATCGGCCGCCATAAGCACCGGGTAGTTGAAGAGGCCTAAACTAATACGGTCTTCGTGTAGCTTTGCGGACTTGTCCTTGAACTGGGTCATGCGGCTCATTTCGCCAAAACCAGTAAAGCAATCTAAAATCCAGGTCAGTTCGCTATGTGCCGGCACATAACTTTGGCGGTAGATAAAGACGTCTGAATGGTCAATGGGCAGTCCGGCGGCCACAAACACGCGCAGATTTTGTAGCACCTGGTCGTACAGCGTGCCATGATCGATAGGGGTAGTAAAGCTGTGCAGGTCTGGCACGAACAGATTAATCTGATATTCACCAGCTCGGCGTTTAGCCATGTCTATAAGCGGCAACAATGCGCCCAAATAGTTGCCGATTGTTAGATCGTTGTTGGCCCTAAGGCCCGTCAGGATAACAGGTTTCATTGCCTCTAGTATCCTGTATTTACTCTATTGTTGCAACCTATGAAGATAGCAATTCCTGATTTTGGTGATCTATTGGGTCGCTATAGACAAGCACGCCGTTTTCCACACCGGCCGCAATGGCGCTTAGGCGACTAACAAGTTCAGGATGCATGTCGCAACGTGACCACTCAGCTTCCCTGCCTTTCTGTACAATTACTGGTTTGCCTTCGCCACATTGGTCGCCCAGCCCTTGGCTGACGGTTGTTATTACGTGCCTGGCTTGCGCCAGGTTAAGTCCATGTGTGCCTAGCCTGCTCACCACCGGACAGGTCTCTAGGCAAATCTCGGTACATTGTCGTGGGATATTTTCCATTGTTTTCTCCATAAAAAAGAAAGAGCCCTTGCGGGCTCTTCTTCGATTTTTGTAATTATAGCCAGCAAGCGCGGTTTAGCGCTTGGTAAACTGGCGTTGCTTGCGGGCGCTTTTAAGCCCGAACTTCTTACGTTCTTTTTCGCGTGGATCGCGGCTCAGTAGGTCGGCATGCTTAAGCGTGCCCTTAACCTCTGCGTTAACCGCAACGAGGGCCTTAGATATGCCCAATCGAATGGCATCTACCTGGCCAGCGTGTCCACCACCAGTCACATGAGCAGTGATGTCAAACTTGTTTTCGGTAGCCAGGGCAGTAAAAGGCTTTTGTAGTTCAGCCAACAAATGCTGGCTGCCGGCAAAATATTCGCTGGCTGGTTTGTCGTTAACGCTGATCGTTCCCTTGCCGCCCTGCAAACGGACGCGGGCAGTAGAACTTTTGCGGCGACCTAGCGCATAGAAATAAGTATTCTTGGTGGCCATTAGTTTTTCCCTTCTTTAACCGAGATAACCTCGGGTTGCTGCGGTGCATGTGGGTGCTCGGTGCCAGCATAAACCTTTAGGCGTTCTAGACGAGCAGGGCGAAGCTTATTAACAGGTATCATGCCGCGAACAGCTTGTCGAACAACATCGGTAGAGTCTTGCTGCATCTTGTCGCGCAGAGTCATGGCCTTAATGCCACCCGGGAAGCCGCTGTGGCGGTAGTATATTTTTTTGTCTAGCTTTTCGCCACTTACTTGCAATGCATCAGCATTGATAACGACTACAAAATCACCGCAGTCGATGTGGTGTGCGAACATGGGCTTTTCTTTGCCGGTTAGTAGCGTGGCTACTCGTGTTGCGACACGACCAAGCGGTGCTTCCGAAGCATCGACAATGTACCACTTGCGGGTGATGTCGGCTGGCTTAGGACTATAGGTTTTCATCTACTTTTCCTCCTTTTTGGCAGGAGTTTTCTTGACCGTTGGCTTTGCGATCTTGGTAGCTGGTTTGGCAACAGGTGCTTCTTTTAGATCGTCAACAAAGCTTACCCGAGCCATCTGCGTGTTGTCGCCGCGGCGCATGACGGTTCGTTCAATACGCAAGTGTCCACTAACGCGGCCACTCATTTTAGGAGCGAGTTCGTCAACCAACTTGTGGGCGCTTTCTAGGGTTTGCAACCCAGCAATAACCTGACGACGATTGTGTAAATCACCCTTCTTGGCCTTTGTGATGAGCTTTTCGACGTAGGGAACAATTTCCTTAGCCTTAGGCAGGGTCGTTTCGATAGTCTCGTATTTTATAAGGGAGTCGGCGAGTCCGCTCATAAGCGCCTCGCGCGAATCGCGTTCGCGGCCGAACTTACGTCCTTGATATCCGTGACGGTGCATCTTATAACTCCAGCTCCGCGAGCTTTTCTTTTACTTCATCCAGAGCCTTGCTGCCAAAGCCCTTTAGATCACGCAATTCGGCATCGCTTAGCGCGAATAGGTCCTTAATGGTGTGAATGTCGTTGTTAATAAGCGCGTTAGTGGTACGAGCGCTCAGGTTTAGGTCTTCAATGGATGTATTTAGAGCTGTTGGCTCATCACCATCACCGACCAAGTCGTTTTGGCCACCGCCAAGTGTTGGTTCTGGTGTTTCGATACGAGTTTTGCCAGCCAGCGCGGTATATTGGGCGACTAGAATGGCAGATGCTTCTTCGAAGGCATCACTTGGAGTGATGGAACCGTCAGTGTCGATGGTAAGAATCAGCTTGTCTAGGTCGGTCATTTGGCCGACACGTGTGTTTTCTACCTTGTAGCGTACGCGGAACACAGGGCTAAAGATGGCGTCGATAGCAACGTGGTCGCTGGCCTTCTTGCTGGCACCTTCTTCTATGGTGCGGTAGCCACGTCCGGTTTCTACGACTAGATCCATAACAAATTTAGCTTTGTCGTCGTCAACTGTAGCGATTAGATGATCTGGGTTGACAATCTCGACGTCGGCGTTCGTTTGAATGTCTTTTGCTTTGACCGGGCCCTTACCTTGTTTAACAATTCGCAAGGTCTGTGGCTCGTCGCTAAAAACGCGGAAGCGAATGCCCTTAAGGCGCAGCATGATGTCGATAACATCTTCTTTGACACCCTTAACGGTTGTAAACTCGTGGGTTGCGCCTTCGATTTTGAAGCTGGTAATAGCTGCACCGGCAATGCTAGAAAGCATAACCCGGCGAAGAGAGTTGCCAAGAGTCATGCCGTAGCCGCTGTGCAAAGGCTCAACAACAAAGGTGCTGCTCGTCGAGCTATGATCGTCTACCTTGACGATGCTTGGTGTGTGAATGATTTTGCTCATGTTGCCTATCCTCTCTTAACGTTTTTAGCGTGAGTAGTATTCTACGATTAGCTGTTCTTTAATATCTGGCTCTGCTTCTTCTCTGGAAGGAAGGCCGGTAACGGTAGCGCCAAACTTCTTGCGGTCGACTTTTAGCCAACCGGGTGTAGTGCTGGGAGCTGGACTGATGTCGTCTAGCTTCTTGAAATATTCGCTACCCTGGCTGGCAGAACGAACAACGATGTTGTCGCCAGCTTTTAAGCGGATGGATGGAATATCAACGCGTCGATCGTTAAGCATAAAATGGCCATGGGTTACGAGTTGGCGGGCAGCGCGGCGTGACGGTGCAAAACCGGCTCGGTATACGACGTTGTCCATGCGCTGCTCTAAGAACTGCAGCAACACTTCACCGGATTGACCTTGCTTGCGACTAGCTTCTTTCATAAGATTGCTAAATTGTTTTTCGAGCAAACCATATAGGCGCTTTACCTTTTGCTTTTCACGCAGCTGTAAAGCGTATTGACTTGTTTTAGAGCCTGGGCGACCGCCCCTGCCTGCGCCATGCACACCAGGAGGTGTTGGGCGCTTTACGAGCGCCTTGTGGGCCTTGGGATGCAGGGCATAGCCTTCGCGCCGCGACATCTTTACGATTGAGTGAGTATCTCGAGCCACTACAGATCTCCTTCGGAGCTAAATCCTAATTTCAAATAAGCTGTTGTCATGATTAAGCCCTACGAGCCTTCCTGGGGCGAACGCCGCCATGAGGTACGCCGGTAACGTCTTTAATGGACTCTACCTGGATGCCGAGACCGCTTAAGGCGCGAACGGCAGCATCGCGTCCAAGGCCAACGCCCTTTAAGTAGACGTCTGCTTTGTTAAAGCCATGTTGCTGCTTTGCCATGGCGCCAGCCTTTTCGGTGGCTACCTGAGCAGCGTATGCTGTGCCTTTTTTGGAACCGCGGAAACCGCAAGCGCCAGCGCTTGAAGCGGTAAGCACACCGCCCTTACTGTCGGTAAAGCTCACGATGGTGTTGTTAAAGGTAGCTTGGATGTGTACCTGGCCAGTTGGGACCGAACGCTTAACCTTTTTCTTCTTAGGTGCGGCTACGGCAGGAGTCTCTGCAACAGCTGCAGCAGGAACTTCAGCGATTTTTTCTTCAGACATATTAGATACCTCTTGAGTGCTCATGTCTTAGATGCCACCTTCTTGGCGGTACCACCGACAGTTACTTTGCGGCCGCGGCGAGTACGCCCATTAGTTTTGGTGCGCTGGCCACGTGATGGCAAGTTAGCTTTGTGGCGCATGCCGCGGTATGAGTTGATGTCTTTCAGTCGTTTGATGTTGCCCACGACGATGCGTTGAAGTTCGCCCTCAACGGTGTAGTTTTCGTTTATAACGTCTTGTATGCGACCAATTTCGACATCAGTTAAGTCCTTAACGCGGACTGTTGGTTCGACCTTAGCAGCGGTCAAGATGTCGGCAGCGGTTTTGGGACCGATACCGTACACATAGGTTAATGCTACGTGCACTTGTTTTTCGCTAGGAATAGTTACGCCAGAAATACGAGCCATATACTACCCTTGCCTTTCGGTAATGAGACAAACCTGACGGTTTTTCTCATCGCGCAGGACGCGGAATGAATCCGCGTTCTGGCTGCTCTTTTCCCCTAAAATCGCGAATCCCATACCTAACCCTGCCTTTGCTTGTGCTTTGGCTTTAACTTGTTGATGATATAGACGCGTCCTTTTCGACGGACAACAATGTCGTCAGGACTAATCTTTTTAACACTTGCACGCACTTTCATCCCGTAGAAGTCTCCTCTCGGCGGATCAATGCGGATCATACATCCCACTTGAGAACGCATGACACACTGCTTAGTTTGTAAAATGCCAGGCCTGGCCGGCAGTCTAGGCTTTGCGATAGGTGATTCTGCCCTTACTAAGATCGTAAGGGGTCAACTCGACCGTAACGCTATCACCGGGTACGATGCGGATATAGTGCTTTCGCATTTTACCGGCAACATGGGCTATAATTTTGTGTCCGTTCTCTAGCTCTACACGAAACTGAGTACCCGGAAGGGTCTCGGTGACAACACCTGTCAGTTCGATTACTTGCTTATTCCCGGCCATAAAATATAACTAGGGTAGATTATACCAATTGTGGTAAGCAATTACAACATTTTATATCCGAATGGTTTTTGTCGGCATGATTAATTTTTATTTAATATTGCGTTTTTAGACACTTGCCGCTACTATACATATCGCTAACGTTTACACGATCGACCCTGGAGGTGGCCAGGGCCTTTTGTATTATTTTGGGCCGCGCCCGCGGCTCATTCTTAGAGGGGGCCACAAAATGACGACTGCCAACACAAACATTTCGCCGGAAGATATGATTGGCAACTATTTGCGCGACTTTATGGTGGGTATAGAGCAAAATCGAGAGTGCTTTTTAGGTTTTCCGACGGCGCTCGATATCGATAGTCGTGAACTGTCGGCGGTAAGTAGTCTGTTTTTGAATAATATAGGCGATCCTTACGTGAGTACTCGCTTCGCGATGCACACAAAGGCTATAGAGCAAGAAGTCATTGCCTTCTTCGCGAAACTCTTTCGGGCTACCGAAAATGATTACTGGGGGTATGTAACGAGCGGTAGCACCGAATGCAATCTGTTTGCCTTATATATGGCCCGGCAAAAATTTCCGGAAGCCACTGTATATTATTCTGCCGCAGCGCACTATAGCATTCCCAAAAATATTCACATATTGGCTATGAAAGGTGTAGCGGTACCTACTTTGCCTAGTGGAGAGATGAACTATGCCGAGCTAGAGCGATTAGTGCGCAAACAACCCGGCAAGCCAGTTATCGTAATAGCAACCATTGGCACCACCATGACCGAAGCCAAAGACAACGTAAAAAAGATTGTCGAAACCTTGCAAGCTGCAAAGGTGCCAGAATATTACATCCATGCCGATGCCGCGCTGGCGGGCCCTTATGCCGCACTGCTTAGACCACGCCATTCTTTCGATTTTGCAGACGGGGCCGATAGTCTAAATATTAGCGGGCATAAATTTTTTGGCTCACCCATGCCAAGCGGCGTCATTATCGTGCGCAAAGAGCATCGCGAGCGTTTGCAGGCCAGCAGTAACTACACCGGTTCAATAGATACCACCATTTCTGGCTCACGCAATGGACATACCGTTCTTTTTTTGTGGTATGCCATTCATACGTGGGGTGTGCAGGGCATTCGCAAGCGAGCCCAGGAAAGTCAAAAGCTAGCACACTATGCGCACCTTCAGCTGCAGAAGATTGGCTGGGACACCTGGCGTTGCCCGGGAGCCTTGACCGTCATGTTGGCTTCTCCACCCGAGGAATTGATCGTAAAGTGGCAATTAGCAACTGCTGATGGCTGGAGCCATATTATTTGCATGCCAGGGGTTACCGAATCTAAAGTAGATCGATTTGTTGCTGATCTGGCTAAAAGCAAACAACGAGGCTAGGGCCTGGCTTAATCTTTTTTCTTGCGGCGGAATGGCAATAGACTAAAACGGCGTTTTTTAGGACTTTCTATGTCTTCTTCATCCATTTCGTGGAAGAAGTCGGTCCGGGCATATTGATCGTACGTAACCATAAGAGCGCGCGATTCCACCGCGCGTAGAGTTTCGAGCGACACTGATACCAAGATTAAGACACTCGTACCACCAATGGCGATGTTAGTTGTCAGGAAGGCTTGGCCGACAATTGGCAGCAGGGCTAATGCGCCGAGTGCTGCAGCGCCAAAAAGAGTCAAGCGGTTAACCGTTTTGCTAAGGTATCGTTCGGTTTGTGCACCGGAGCGCACGCCCTCTATAAAGCCACCCTGCTTTTGGAGGTTTTCGGCTATGTCTTTGCTATTAAACGTTATGCTGGTGTAGAAGTAGGTAAAAATAAACACAAAGGAGAAATAGGTTGCCGGATAGATGTATGCCTGCCAGCCGCCGGTGGCAAAGGTAGTTGCTGTCGGTGGCGTAAACCAGGTTACCAAATTGGCGCCAATCTCTTGTAGATTAAGACTGCTAGAGCTAGCTAGTAACTGCCCCACAAAGCTCGGCACGCTTAAAAAAGCCACCGCAAATATAATTGGTACCACCCCTGCCCCAATAAGTTTGATGGGTAACATGGTGGTTACCCCCCCATAGGCTCGATTGCCTTGTACGCGCTTGGCGTAGTTAATGGTCAGGCGCCTGGCAGCCTCGTTTAACTTAACCACCAGCCAGGTAACCACAATAACAGCGGCGGCTATGATAGTGCCGTAAATGAGGCTGCGGGTGTTGATGGGCAAGTCTAGGCCAAAGACTCGCCAATGACTTGTATCTGTAAAAATGTCTCCTGCGAGGCTACTCACTGTGCCTGGCAAACCGCTCACAATACCTACGGTAATAAGGAGTGAGATACCGTTACCAATGCTGCGTTCGGTAATGAGTTCGCCCATCCACATTAGTAGCATAGAAGCACCAGTCAGGGCGGCGACCATTAAAACCCACTGCATAAGCGAAGTGTTGGCAGTAATGTCCCCTATGCCGCCCACACTCTGGGCAGTTTGCCGAACGAGATAGATGGCGCCAATAGACTGCATAATAGCCAGTGGAAAGGTCAAAATGCGGGTGTATTGGTTGATCTTTTTCTGGCCAGATTCGCCTTCTTTGCGCATTGCTTCAAGTTTGGGGATAGCCTTCGTAAGCAACTGCATAATAATCGAGGCATTAATGTATGGGCCTAGGCCCGCAATCATAATTGAAAAGTTAGCTAACGCGCCTCCAGATAGAATGTTAATAAAACTCAGTAACTGAGGGGTGTCGGCCGAAGTAAACAGGTTTTCTAGAACTTGTTTAAGCGTTTGAGGGTCGGCCAAAGGGACCGGAATGTGGGCTAGTACTCGGAAGACAAGCAGAATAACCAGCACCGCTATAATGCGTTTGCGCATCTCGGTGTGAGACAAAGATCTCAGTATGATTTTCCAGTTCATTTGTGCAATGGACCCCTGTACGTTTCCTCTTCTGCTACAGAGTATAACATAACTTACACTGGTCAGGAGGAGTAGAAATAGTTCTTTATTTGTGTTATAATATATGCATTATGGTCACGTTTGAAGTCGATCAGCTCGCTTCAGAGCAATCATGGGCAGCATTTAAAAGCCATTACCAAATGCTTGCTGAGACGATTGGCGCCCTTGGCTTGCATGAGCCCGACGAGTCTGGTGCCCATTCGCTGGTTGGTGGAAGTGGAGCGTTGACGTTACAGCTTATTGACCCACGTGCCCCTGGCGGCAACCCGCGTGGCCACTCGCCTGACCTGGATGTTGTGGTTCCGGAGGAAACGTTCAAGCGCCTTGGTCAAGAGGTAGGGTTCGCTGGCGGTATTTTTGCAATTAAAAAAGATGTCTACCAGGGAGTAATAAAGAATGACATGGTTCCGCTACGCGTAGACGTATTGACGAGTAATAACCCATACGCGCTCAGATCATTTATTGGCGATGAACCCTATACTGGTCGACCTAATGCTTCAATTATTGATCTCGACGGTTTACATGCTGTGTATGCCAGTGTTGTTGCTCGACTAAAGGCCCTGACCACTCGAGAAAAAGATGCAAAGCAGCTCATCTGGGCACAGGTGGTTGCCTCTGCTCGTCAACACCCGATTATTGGAGATCGGAATTGGGAGAAGCCAGTAGCGCACGCCGTTCGGCGTATCGTAAGCCATGACTACGATGCACGATCGGGCTGGCAGCGATTAACTGGAAGTAGACGGCCCTACTCTCCATGGCTGCAGCAGTTGGTGGACGCTGACTTTAATCACCCTGCTTTTATCGACCTAATCGACAAATAAAATAAGAGCCGCATGCCGCGGCTCTTATTTGTTGCTTCTAGATTTAAGCTAGGCTTTGTTTGCTTTCGTAGAAGCGGGGCGGGCAGATATTGCTACCTTTTCGAACGAGCCACCGGCCTTCTGTACTGCGGCAATGGCACCGGCAGATGCACCCTGCAGTTTAACAGTTGCCTTTTTAGTGACTTCGCCGTTTACAACCAACTTAACCTTGGTATAGGGATTAGAAACATGACCAGCAGCAGCTAGCGCAGCGTTATCAATTGTTTTAGCAGCTAAAGCATCCAGTTGGCTGGTATATACGACTTCGGCTTTTGGTTTGTGCGAACGAAAGCCAACCAATTTTGGCAGCCGTTGCATAAGTGGTGTTTGACCACCCTCAAATCCCGGCTTCTTAGACGAACCAGTACGGGACATCTGGCCCTTGGTACCGCGCCCAGCTGTTTTGCCTTGTCCGGCGGCAATACCGCGACCAACGCGTTTGCCAGGCTTGTTGCGACTAACTTGTAGTTCGTTGAATTTCATCTGTCTAGGCCTCTACTTTCTTGGCCACAGCCTTTTTGGTGACTGGCTTAGATGGCTTGGCGGGCAGCTTCTCGCTCTCGGCTTTAGGCTCTCGGCTTTTGTTCGTGCGAGTAACCCAGTCTTTGCTAGGGGCAATCGACAATAGTGCCGCTACAGTAGCATAGGCAGTGTTGGTCTTGTTGGCCGATCCAAGCGACTTGCTGAGTGCATTACTAATGCCAGCTACTTCCAACACAGTACGCACCACACCACCGGCAATCAGGCCTGTACCTTTGCTGGCTGGCTTGATAAGAATGCGTGATCCGCTGACCTTAGCTTCGGCTTCATGAGGAATGGTACCGTTATAAATTGGGATAGTCACAAAGTGTTTTTTGGCAACTTCTGTTGCTTTTGTAACAGCAGCAGTGACGTCGGCACCCTTGGCCGAACCAATACCTACGCGGTGTTTACGGTCGCCTACTACTACTAGTGCGCGGAAACGGAACCTGCGGCCACCTTTTACCACACGCGCTACGCGATCGACATGCACAACACGTTCGTCGAATTGCTTTTCTTCGGGTGCCATGTCTGGACGACGACCACGAGGGCCACCTTGTCCACGGTTACCATAGCTCGGGCGTTCGGGCGCCTGAGTCTGTTGGGGTGTACTTTGAGGGGCAGTATTGTCGGGCATATTAAAACTCCAATCCCTCGTTACGGGCAGCGTCGGCTAAAGCCTTAACGCGTCCATGATAAATACGGCTGCCTCGATCGAACACAACGGCCTTAATCTTGGCTGTCTTAGCTTTTTTGGCAATTTCTGCGCCAACCCACGCGGCCCGCTCGGTCATAGATGCGGGGGCAGTCTTCTTGCCAACGGTCGAAACAAAGGCCACTGTCTGATGATGAGTATCATCAATAAGTTGAGCAGTGATATGCCGGTTACTGATGTGGACGCTCAAGCGTGGACGCTCGACGGTGCCGGTTACTTGTGAACGAACACGTTGTTTGCGGAGCCAACGGCTATGAAGTTTATGTACAAGTGCATTCATGGCTATTTCTCCTTACCGCTCTTTCCGCTCTTGCGTAAGATGCGTTCGCCCTCGTACTTAATACCTTTACCCTTGTAAGGCTCTGGCTTTTTAAGTGCTCGGATTTCGGCGGCTACTTGCCCAACCTGTTGCTTATCTATGCCACTAATCGTGACAGTGTTTTGCTCAATGGTGGCGGTAACGCCTTGCGGCATGTTGTACATGACATCGTGGCTAAAACCTAAGTTGAACTTAAGGTTAGTGCCGGACTGGGCAACGCGGTAACCAACGCCATTGATCTCTAGCTTTTTGGAAAAGCCTTTTGATACGCCGACGATCATGTTGTTAACGAGTGATCGCATTAGTCCGTGCTTTGCACGATGCATGGCCTCGTCGTCTATGCGGCTAACGATAACTTGATCGCCTTCTTGCGCAACCGTAATGCCAGGCATAGTGAATTGCTTCAGCGTGCCTTTCGTACCATTGGCGGTTACGAAATCTTGGTCGACAGTGATTGTCACACCGCTGGGGATTTGGATGGGTAGTTTTCCTACTCGACTCATATGATTTCCTTAATATACTTTACAAATTAATTCGCCGCCCACGCCAAGTTTTTTGGCTTCGGTACCGGTCATAACACCTTTAGAAGTGGATACAATAACTACGCCTCGTCCGCCCTTAACGCTTGGGATTTCGCCAGCGCCAACATAGTAGCGACGTCCTGGGGTGCTCATGCGGTCGATTTCGGTAATACGTGAGCGTTCGGTTGGGTCGCTTAAAACGACCTTTAAACTCTTGCCAATGCTGGCGTCAGAAACGCTGACGTTTTTTACAAAACCAGCCGATTTAAGCAGTTCGGCAACGGCTTGTTTGGCCTTGGAATGTGGCATGATAACTTCGCTCTTCTGCACGTTGATGGCATTACGAATACGAGTTAACATATCTGCGATAGGGTCTGATGCAACCATTATAGTGCTCCTTTCAGGCGGCTCATTACCAGCTCGCTTTCGTCACGCCAGGGATTTCGCCCTTGCTGGCATGTTCGCGGAAGGCTAATCGGGAGAGGCCAAAAACGCGCATGTATCCGCGGCCACGACCGGTTTCGAGGCAACGGTTTTTAAGGCGGGTGGGGCTGGCGTTGCGCGGTAGTCTGGTTAAGCCATCTAGGTCGCCGAGTGCCTTTAGTTCGGCGCGCTTAGCTGCATAACGGGTGTGCATTTTGCGACGCTTAAGATCGCGGGCAATGATTGATTTTTTAGCCATTACACTTCCTCCATCGTTCGTATTCCCTCTTCGCCACCATAGAATGCTACGAGTTCTGAACCAAGCAGGGCGACTCTGTCTTGGTGAGTACGTCCGGTAAGCTGTTCGGTAATCCATTGGTTAGTCACTTGAGTAGTCATTCTCAGGCCCCATGTCGGATCACGCATATATTCGCCACGACCTTGCTCCATCATTACTTGATCTCCTTTTCGAATGGCATGCCGAATTTTTCGAGCAATGCCTTAGCGTGCGCCGGTTCTTGGCAGCGGATAGTCATAACTGCCTGTAAACCATGTGCGGTTGTTGTTTCTTCGAAAGTTAATTCTGGAAAGACCGATTGATCGGTCAAGCCAATGGCATAATTACCTTGGCGGTCGAAAGCCTTGCGGCTGACGCCGTGGAAGTCGCGCAACCGAGGCAAAACAATACCAATAAGACGGTCAAGGAATTCATACATCCGGTCGCCGCGCAGTGTGACTTTTAGGCCAATCTTGTTGCCTTCGCGCAGTTTAAAACTGGCGATTGATTTTTTGGCAATGGTTTCAACTGGCTGTTGCCCAGTAATCTTGCGTAGGGTGTTGGCAGCGGCTTCGATGATCTTTTTGTCGTCCTTGGCTTTGCCGAGGCCAACGTTCAGAGTGATCTTTTCTAGTCGAGGCGCTTGATTAATATTAGCCAGACCCAGCTCGTTTTTGAGCTCGGCAGCGTAGGTAGTCCGATATTCCTCGGCCAAATGTGCGGTCGATGCACTCTTTATGGCCTTGGTTTCGGCTTTTGGCGAGGATTTAGTCGTCGTAGCCATCACTTAATCTCCTTGCCGGATTTCTTAAATACGCGCGTCTTGGTGCCGTCTTTGGCGATCGAATAGCCAATGCGGCTAGCTTTTTTGGTCGTGGGATCAACAATAGCTACTTTGCTCACCCAAATAGGCTTGGTTATCTCGACAATATTGCCCTGTGGGTGAGTTCGGTTGGGCTTAACGTGCTTTTTAACAATGTTAATGCCTTCAACCGTAACTTTGTTTTCGGTAGGGTGGGTGGCTAGTATTTTGCCAGTCTTGTTCTTATATTTGCCAGCAAGCACAATAACCGTATCGTCCTTTTTAAGGCGAATTTTGTATCGTTTGGTGGGGATATAATTACTCATTACAGAACCTCCGGCGCCAAGCTAACTATCTTGGCATAACCTAAGTCGCGAAGCTCCCGGGGCACAGGGCCAAAAATACGGGTAGCTCGGGGTTGCTTTTCGGCGTCGATAACAACTGCGGCGTTGTCGTCAAACTTGATTGTTGAGCCGTCCTTACGACGAATTTTCTCGGTAGTGCGGACAACAACAGCCTTAATAACGCTCTTTTTCTTAACATTTCCTTGAGGGTTAGCGTCCTTAACAGTGGCAACAATAACGTCGCCAACACGCGCATAGCGGCGACGGGTGCCACCAAGGACGCGAATACACAAAATTTCTTTCGCGCCAGAGTTATCACAAACTATCAGACGTGTTTCTTGCTGAATCATGATGCGACCTCTGGTTGATCAGGCTCTTTAGGTGCCTTTTCGATTACTTCGGCAATTTCTTCGGGAACTTCTGCCTCAACGTGCTTAATGGCTGCCGTTTCGATAATCTTTTCTAGTGCAAAGTGCTTACGAGCGCTCAAAGGACGAGTTTCGACAATAATTACCTTATCGCCAACCTTGGCCTCGTTCTTTTCGTCGTGTGCCATAAACTTGGTAGTGTTAACGTATTTCTTGCGGTACAACGGATGGGTTTTCGCAGAATACACAGTCACCACAATAGTTTTATCGGTCGCGTTGGACGAGACTATACCAGTTAGTGTCTTAGCCATTACAGGCCTCCTTTGGAGGTGAATTGTAGTTTCATTAGTTAGTCTCCTTGACGAGTTGCTCGCCCAGTACGGTCAGCATGCGGGCTAGATCTTTGCGCTTACCGCGAATAAGGCGTACGTTTTGAACCTCACCTAGTACCATTTGTCGTCGCAAGCTAGCAATTTCTTCGCGCAGGTCAGTAATGGCTCGGGTAAGCTCGGTCGTCGATAGTTTGCGGATATCTACGATTTTCATCTTAGAGCTTCTCTTTCGCAATAAATTTAGTTTTAACAGGCAGCTTGTGGGCTGCTAGGCGCATGGCTTCGTGAGCGGTCTCTTCGTCAACACCCTGCATCTCGAATAGCACCGTGCCGGGCTTAACCTTGGCGACAAAAAATTCGGGGTTACCTTTGCCACTACCCATCTTCACTTCGAGCGGTTTACGGGTAACGGGGATGTGCGGGAAGATTCGGATCCAAATTTTACCACCGCGCTTAATGTAGCGAGTCATAGCCTGACGGGCTGACTCTATCTGGCGGCTGGTGATCCGTTCGTGACCTTGTGCCTGCAAGCCATACTCGCCGTAGGCAATGTAGTGACCCTTGGTGGCTGGCCCATCGACTCGGCCTTTGCGGACCTTGCGAAATTTAGTGCGGCTAGGGACTAACATTACGCTTCTCCCTTATAAATCCACACCTTAACGCCAATAATACCGGCGGTAGTGCGCGCTGCGATTTGCGCAAAATCAATATCGGCTCGCAGAGTGTGCAATGGTACGGAGCCTTGGACTTCTTTTTCGCGGCGAGACATCTCAGCGCCGTTCAGTCGTCCTGCTACTTCGATACGTATGCCCTGAGCCCCTGCACGCATAGTATTAGCGGCGCCAGCTTTAATGGCACGTCTAAAACTCATGCGGCGCTCTAATTGATGGGCGATGTTTTCGGCCACCAGCTTGGCGTACATTTCTGGCTTTTTAATTTCTTCGATGTTAACGCGTGCGGGGAAGCCATAGATTTTTTCGATCCGGGCTTTTAATTCTTGGGCACCTGCTCCGCCGCGGCCAATAACTACGCCGGCCTTAGCGGTAGTAATAGTAACAGTCACCAGGTTTGGCGAACGCTCGATGTCAACTTTGTTAATGGCTGCGCGGGAACCTAAATTGTTGGCAATCATGCGGCGTACGGCCAAATCTTCGCTAAGATACTTGGCGTATTCCCTTTTGTTGACAAACCATTTGCTCCGCCAGTTTTTGTTCACCTGGAGGCGCATGCTGATAGGATTAACTTTTTGACCCATACTATTCTCCATCACTTTCTACTGAAGCAAGGTCAAGACGAACTTCGCTAGAGAGTAGTTCGCCGGTGCCACCATGGACTAGTGTGGTTTGGATGCCACCGTCTACTTCTCTTCCAGTCAAAATCAATCCATTCCGGCCGTCAGCTGCTGGAACAAGCATTATTACTGGTGCACCATCTGGATAACGAGCTTCGAGTACATCCATTACTTTGTCTCCTTGGCTGCTGGCTTTTTGGCTACACGCGCTTCGCCGTCAACGACGACACGAATGTGGCTAGTCTTGCGCTGAAACGGCAGGGCACGACCTTGTGCAGCTGGGCGATATCTTTTAACGCGTGGTCCGGCAGTAACGCTGATCTCGACAATATTAAGGCTGTCGGGCTTAAGGCTGTGGTTGTGGTCGGCATTGGCCTTGGCACTTTGGATGGCCTTTTTAACTGGCATCGCCGAGCGGCGTGGCACGTGTTCTAAGATGACTAGAGCATCTGCCACACTGCGTCCGCGAACTAGGCTGGCAACTACGCCAACCTTGCGGGGGCTCATACGTACGCCCTTAGCCACAGCTAATACACGCGTAGGGCTAGTGGATTTCATGATGCCGCCTTTGCCAGCTTGCCGCCATGGCTGCGAAATTTACGGGTTGGGCTGAATTCGCCTAGTTTGTGGCCAACCATATTTTCGGTTACGAATACTGGTACATGCACTTTGCCGTTGTGGACTGCAAAGGTACGACCAACGAATTCTGGAGCAATGGTGCAAGAACGAGCCCACGTTTTAATAATGGTTCGGTCTTCGGCACCTAGAGCAGCGGCTTTTTTAGCCAGCTTAGGGTCGATAAATGGACCTTTCTTTAATGAGCGGCTCATTAGAAGTTACCTCCGAAGTCAGTCGTATTGAACAGGTCAAAATACATGGCTCGAGGATCAGCTTGATTCATACCGTCTAGTAAAAAGCCCAATTCCGCACCATCAAATGGTGGCTGAGCAGCGTCTCCAAATGCGTACCCGGTCTTATTGAGATCGGTCCGAGGACCTTCATGGTTGACAGAGGTCACTGTAAGCGCAGCACCGAGTGCCTTGATAGCGTCAGGACCCATGTCCCGAGCTCGGTTAGCGACAGTAGGCCATTCCGGACCCGGACGCAATTGTTCGCCGGTGACGTCATAAATTGTACCAAGTACTGGTGAAGTCTCTGCCATACTTATTTCCTCTTTGCCGCGTGACGGCTCTTAACAATCATATTGCTAGTACTCTTACGGGTGCGGGTCTTGTAGCCCAGAGTCTTCTGACCCCAAGGCGTGCGTGGAGCTTTGGCCATACGGTGACGGCCACCGTCACCACCACCATGAGGGTGATCAACAGCGTTCATAACCACACCGCGTACGGATGGGCGGACGCCCATGTGGCGTTTGCGGCCAGCTTTGCCAATCTTGATGTTCTGGTGCTGCTCGTTGCCGATAATACCAATGGTGGCCATGCACTCTAGACCAATTCGTCGGACCTCGCCGCTGGGTAAGCGTACCTGAGCGTAGTCGCCTTCTTTAGCCATTAGCTGCGCGCTGTTGCCAGCTGCACGTACTAGTTGAGCACCTCGGCCAGGCTGAAGTTCGATAGCGTGGATGCTGCTACCTACGGGGATATTTTTAACAGGTAAGCGATTGCCGTTTTCGATGGCAACTTCTTCACCGCTTTCGATGCGGCTGCCAGGAGCCATGTCATTGGTTGCTAAGACGTAGTGGTATTTGCCGTTATTATCTTTAATACGGGCAATGCGGGCGCTGCGACCTGGGTCGTACTCGATGTGTTCAACAACAGCGCTCAAACCAGCGGCAAAAGCAAAATCAACCAATCGGTAAAAACGACGTACGCCACCACCCTTGTGTCTTGTTGTAATGCGTCCCTGGTTGTTGCGGCCACTTTGGGTGCGCTTGGCAACAGTGAGCGAGCGCAAGGGTTTATTGGTTGTAATAGTCGACGTATCCTGGCTGGTCATGCCGCGGCGGCCAGGGGTAGTGGGTTTGTGAGTCTTTAGGTTACTCATGATTATTTCTTCCCCTTCTTATCGGCCTTCTTGGCTTGGTCTTCTTCGGTTTGGAAGAAAGGTAACTTATTGCCAGCTTTTAAGGTGACGTAGGCTTTCTTAACATCGGAACGTTGGCCCTGAACGGCGCGGCCACCCTTACGGACAGTGCGCTTAACCTTGCCTTTAACCTTGACGATATTAACCGCCAGTACAGTCACACCAAACTGAGCAGCCACAGCGCTGGCCACACTCAGTTTATTGGCGTCATTTGGTACATCAACAACATACACGTTGCGGGCTAGGCTTAAGCCATATGTCTTTTCGGTGCTGCGGGGGCGTAGGAACATGGTTTTCATGATGCGCTACCTTTCGCCTTGACACCGAGCCAGGTGTTAACCTGTTCGAGACCTTTTTGACTGACAACAATAGAGTCGGCATTTAAAATGTCGTACACATTTAAGTACGATGCAGAAACAACTTTAACTGCAGGTAGGTTGCTCGTAGCGCGTTCTAAGGTGCTGTCCTTGGCTTCTACAACCAATAGAACATTACCTTTGGCGTCAATCTTGCTTAGCAACTTAGCCATCGTGGCGACTTTGCCATCTTTGGCTTCGATAACATCAATAATCGTGATGCGGTTATCGGCTGCAGCAAGGCTGAGTGCTTGGCGCAGGGCCTGACGTTTGGCAGCCACACTAATTTTTTGGCTGTAGTTTTCGTTGCCAGTTGGTCCAAAGGCGATACCACCGCCACGCCAGATAGGGTTGCGAGAGGAGCCAAAACGAGCACGGCCAGTACCTTTTTGTCGCCATGGTTTCTTACCACCACCACTAACAAGCCCGCGGGTCTTGGTTTGCGCTAGGT
>Ga0111538_10001607_pt1 | contig 31766 bp, 21 predicted proteins | sample SoiMethybrSBSTD1_FD_79669 | JGI IMG/M metagenome (GOLD analysis project Ga0111538, IMG submission 79669) | Bulk soil microbial communities from a Populus tree surrounding site in Tennessee, USA - Soil MetaG P. TD hybrid SBSTD1 (version 2)... | ecosystem: Environmental > Terrestrial > Soil >... | reverse complement strand
TGCGGATGGTGTCGAGCACGGCGATGGTGTCGGCCTCGATCGGATCGCCGCCGGGCAGCTCCTCGGGCAGATCGATTTCGACGCGGGCCTGCCGCAGGTAGTCGGCCGCGCGGTGGCGCGCAATCGCCGCCAGCCAGCCGCCGAACGCCGCCGGCTCGCGCAGCTCGCCGATGCGCGTGTAGGCGGTGATGAAGACGTCCTGCACGAGATCGTCGACGTCGCGCCGCGGCACGCGGCCGAGCACGATGGCGTGGACCATGCGCACGTAGGCGGTGTAGAGGCGGACGAACGCCTGCTCATCGCCGCGCGCCACCGCGCGCACCAATGCCCCAAGCGCCTCGCGCCCGCCGGTGGCAGGGGCGTCGGCGAGAAAGCGGTTGGCCACGATCACCTGAGCCAATTGCGTACGTGGGGCAGCCCTTCAGGGCTGCCATTCCTAGAAGACGCTTCGGCGCGCCCGGATGTTAACCGCACCGACCCAGAACCCAGAACCCAGAACCAGAACCCAGAACCCAGAACCATGAACCCTGAACCATTGGCGAGCGCAGCGCTCTTGACGCGCGAGCTCTGTTTCAGCAATATATTGCTATGCAACATATTAAGCCCGGCATCCTCGATCGCGAGTTGAAGAAGGGGAGCGCCGAGCTCCTGATTCTCTCGCTGGTCGAAGACCAGCCGCGCCACGGCTACGACTTGAGCAAGCTGATCGAAGCGCGATCGGGCGGGGTGTTGAAGTTCCGCGTCGCCTCGCTCTATCCACTCCTGTATCGCCTCGAGAAGCGCGGCTGGATTCAGGGCCGCTGGATCGAGAAGGCCGGGCAGCGCCGGCGCCGCTACTACCGCCTGACGCCGTCCGGCGCCCGGGTGCTGGCGTCGCAGCGCAGCACCTGGCGCGAGTTCGCCGAGGCGATCAGCCGCATCGCGGGGGTAGAACATGCCTGAGTGGCCGCGGCAGCTGAACCAGGAGATGCGCCAGCATCTCGACGACGAGTACGCGGCGCTGCGTGCCGGCGGCGCCAGCCACGATGAGGCGATGCGCGAGCTGGCGATCGACGTCGAGGAGGCCCGCGCCGCGACGCCGATGGCCGATCTCGGCGGCGACCTTCGCTACGCCGTGCGCTCGCTGCGCCAGCATCCCGGCTTCACCGCCGTCGTCCTGGCCACGCTCGCGCTCGGCATCGGCGCGAACGCCGCCATCTTCTCCGTGGTCAACGCCGTGCTGCTGCGGCCGCTGCCGTATGAGGGCGCGGATCGGATCGTCGTCCTCTGGGGCGACCTGCATCGCCCCGGCGTCAACGAAATCCCGGCGTCAGCCGGCGAGTACGTGGACTATCGCGATCGCAGCCACGCCTTCGATCACATCGCCGTTTACGACACCGCCGGATTCAACCTCGTCGGCGGCGGCGAGCCGGAGCGGGTGGACGGCGCGATTGTGACCGCCAGCCTGTTTCCGCTGCTCGGCGCGTCGGCGCAGATCGGCCGGACGTTTCTCGCCGCCGAGGAGCAGCCGGGCCGCAACGACGTTGCCGTGATTGGCCACGCCCTCTGGACGCGGCGCTTCGGCGCCAACCCGGAGATCGTTGGACAAGTCGTGTCGATCGATGGGCGGCCGACCGAGGTGGTCGGCGTGATGCCGCCGCGCTTCCAGTTCCCCGATCCGGCGATCGAGATCTGGAAGCCGCTCCTGCTGGACGCCGACGCGGTCAGCAGCGACAACCGCGGGTCGCATGGCTACACCGCGCTCGCGCGGCTGCGCCCGGGCGTGACGCTGGCGCAGGCGCAGGCGGATCTCTCCAGCGTCACCGCCACCTTCAAGGCAGAGCACCCGCTCAACTACCGCACCGGCTTCAGCGTGGCGCTGCGGCCACTGCAGGCCGAGATCGTCGGCGACACCGGACGCCCGCTGTTGATCCTGCTGGGCGCGGTCGCTCTGGTGCTGCTGATCGCGTGCGCCAACGTGTCGAACCTGCTGCTCGCGCGCGCGGCGTCGCGCCGGCGCGAGATCGCGCTGCGCACGGCGCTCGGCGCCAGCCGCGGCCGCCTCGTCCGGCAGCTCTTGACCGAGAGCGTGCTCGTCGCCGCGGCCGGCGGCATCGCCGGGCTCGTGCTCGCCTGGTGGGGCGTCGACCTGCTGATCGCCCTGGCGCCCGGCACCATTCCGCGGCTGCGCGAGGTGACGCTCGACGCGCGGGTGGTCCTGTTCACCGCGCTCGTGTCGCTGGCCACGGGTCTCGTGTTCGGCATCGTGCCGGCGCTGCGCGCGTCGGGGCCGTCGCCCGGCGAGGCGCTGAAAGAAGGCGGCCGCAGCGGCGACGGCGCGATGCTCGGCCGCGCCGGGCGCGCGCTGGTGGTGTCGGAAGTGGCGCTGTCGCTGGTGCTGCTGGTCGGCGCCGGCCTGCTCGTGCACAGCTTCGCGCGCGTCCAGAACGTCGAGCCCGGCTTCGACGCCGGCGGCCTGCTGACATTGCGTCTGTCGCTGCCCGAATCGCGCTACACCACGTTCGAGCAGGGCGACCGCTTCTTCGACGCGCTGTTCGCCGCGCTGCGCGCGCGGCCGGATGTCGAATCGGTGGCGGCGGCGAACGTGCTCCCCTTCAGCGGCAACAACGGCAGCCGCACCTTTCACATCGAAGGGCAGGAGCCGAAGCGCCCCGAAGATCAACCCGAGGAGCAGCTCCGCATCGTCACCGACGGGTACTTCCAGACGATGAAGGTGCCGATCGTGAAGGGGCGCGAGCTCACCGGGCGCGATCGGCTCGGCGCGCCGCGGGTCGCGCTCGTCAACGAGGCGCTGGCGCGCAAGCACTTTGCCGACGGGCGCGCGATCGGCCGCCGGGTTGCGTTCAGCCGCAACGATCCGCAGTGGTACGAGATTGTCGGCATCGTCGGCAACATCAAGCATCGCGGCCTCGATGCCGCCGATCGGCCGGAGCTCTACGTGCCCTACCGGCAGCCGCTGTTCGCGAACTGGACGGTGAGGCCGATGCAGGTCGTCGTGCGGACCGCCGGCGACCCGCTCGCCGCGGCCGCAATGGTGCGCCGCGAGATCGCGCGGCTCGATCCGGAGCAGCCGATCTCCGACGTCCGCACCATGGACCAGCGCATCGGCCGCTCGCTCGAGAGCCGGCGCTTCAACATGATCCTGCTGACCGCGTTCGCGGCGCTCGCGCTGGCGCTGGCGGCGATCGGCATCTACGGCATCATCGCCTACGCGGTCACCGAGCGGACGCACGAGATCGGCGTCCGCCTCGCGCTGGGCGCGCAGCGGCGCGATGTGCTGTCGATGATCGTCGCGCAGGGGATGGCGATGACCGCCGCCGGCGCCGCGATCGGCGTCGTCTCGGCGCTGGTCGTGACGCGGCTGATGTCGAGCCTGCTGTTCGGCATCAGCGCCGCCGATCCGGTCACCTTCGCGGCGATTCCGCTGCTGCTCGCCGCCGTCGCGTTCGTCGCGTGCTACGTGCCCGCGCGGCGCGCCACGCGAGTCGATCCACTAGTGGCGCTCCGGACGGAGTAGATCTCTTCGCGGCGCCTGTGGAACCGCAGAGGACGCAGAGACCGCAGAGGTAATTTTTTCAAAAGAAACAAAAACAAAAACAAAAACAAAGAGAAAGAGAACGAGAAAAGAGAAAGAGAAAGAGAAAGAGAAAGAGAAGAGAGAGAACCACAAGACTCCGCGCGCTCTGCGATCTCCGCGGTTCCACAGGCGCCGCGAAGAGATCGTGACGCTACGCCAGCGCTAACCATGCGGCGGCTGACGCCGCTTTCTCTTCAGATCTCCGCGGCCCGCCCAGCGCCTTGCCGAAGCCGGCAACGGCGCTGCGGATGGCGGCGTCATCCCGCTTCAACCCCGCCGCGGCCTTCGCGGCCAGCTGCTTCTCGACGATGACGTTGCAGGCGATGCCGTGCGCGCGCAGCGCGTCCTCGAGCACCGTGCGGAACAGCCGCCCCTCGCTCGCGTGCGCGCGGATGTGCGGGTTGCCGACCGTCGCCGGATCGATCACGCTGCCGACGACCAGCCCGGCGCCGCGGCACGAGTAACCGGCGAACCGCTCGTCCTTCAACAGCGCGGCGATCGATCGCCCGGCGCAGCGCTCGACGATCTTCACCCGCTTCGCCACCTGCCGCTCGTCGACTTCGTGCGTGTAGAACCCGTGATGGTACGGCTGCCGCGTGTCCGCGACGTCGGGATCGCTCAGCTCGACGACCTCCCGCGCGACAACGGCGGGCGACGCCGCCGGCCCGCGCAGCGCGACCGCGATCGCGTAGCCGGACTTGACGCGAAACCCGAGCGCCATCGTCTTCATATCATCGGCTCCGATCTCTTCGACACGCCTGCCTAACCGCAGAGACCGCGGAGACCGCAGAGCCGTGTTGGCTCTTGTTCGAATAAGAAAAGAAGAAAAAGAAAACTCTGCGATCTCTGCGGTCTCCGCGGTTCCACAGGCGCAGCGAAGAGATTATACGGCGCGAAAATGAACGTTTTCGGGCGATCCATCGTCCTGTAATCCGTGCTCGAGAATCTTGTTTCTGACGTCCGGTTCGCGCTGCGGTGGCTGCGGCGCAGCCCCGCCTTCGCGCTGGTGGCGATTGCGTCGCTGGCGATCGGCATCGGCTTCAACACCGCGCTGTTCACGCTGGTCGACGCGCTGCTGTTCCGTCCGCTCCCGGTCGAGCGGCCCGATCGCCTGGTCGACGTGTTCACCAGCGGCGGCGACGCCGATCAGTACGCCACCAGCTCGTATCCCGACCTCCTCGACTACAAGGCGCAGAACCAGGTCTTCACCGACATGCTCGCCTACAGCCCCGCGTTCGGCGCCGTGAAGCTGGGCGACCGCTCGCGGCTGGCGATGGGCGAAACGGTCACCGGCAATTACTTTCAGCTGCTCGGCGTTGCGCCCGCCATCGGCCGCGCCCTCCTGCCCGAAGACGATCGCCCCGGCGCGCCGCGCGTCGTCGTCATCTCGCACCGCCTGTGGACGCGCGAGTACGCTGCCAGCCCCGCCGTCATCGGCCAGACGATGCGCATCCACAACCAGCCGTACACGATCGTCGGCGTCGCGCCGGCGTCGTTCACCGGCATGGTGCCGCTGCTCGCGCCGGAGATCTGGACGGCGATGGTGAATGTCGACGAAGTCGAGCCCGGCGGGATTATGAGCACGGTCCCGTCGCCGACCGGCAACACAAGGCTCGAGCGCCGCGGCGAGCGGTGGATGTTCGTCAAGGGAAGGCTGAAGGAAGGCGCCACCGACGCGGAGGCCGCGGCAAACCTCAATCTCATCGGCAAGCGCCTGCAGACCATTTACGAGGCAACGAACAAGCGGTTCGAGGTCAGCACGGTCCCGACGCGCAACGTTCACATCCACCCGATGGCCGATCGCATGCTCCGCCCCATCGGCCTCGGCCTGATGCTGGTGGTGGGCCTGGTGCTCGTGATTGCCTGCGCCAACGTCGCGAGCATGCTGCTCGCGCGCGCCTCCGGCAGGCAGAAGGAGATCGGCATCAGGCTCGCAATCGGCGCCAGCCGCCGGCGGTTGATCCAGCAGCTGCTCGCCGAGAGCGTCGTGCTGTCGATGCTGGGAGCCGCTGCCGGCGTCGGCCTCGCCTGGATGATGACGCGCGTCGCCGCGTCGATCACCCTGCCGATCCCGATTCCGCTGTCGTTTGCGCTTCAGATCGATGGCCGGGTGCTGCTCTTCACCGCCGGCGTCACGATGCTCGCGGCGCTGGTCGCCGGACTGGCGCCCGCGCTCAAGGCCACCCGGCCGAATGTCGTCAACGAGCTGAAGAGCGACGTCTCCGCCACGCACGCCGGCGGCCGCCGCTGGACGATGCGCGACGGCCTGGTCGTTACCCAGATTGCGGTGACGATGGTGCTGCTGGTCGCGGCGGGCCTTCTGACGCGCAGCCTCGTCGCTGCCCAGCGCGTCGACATCGGCTTCGAGACGGGCGGGCTCGCGGTCGTCTCGACCGAGATGAGCATCCTCGGCTACGACGAAGCCGCCGCGAAGCTGTTCTACGAGCGCGCGATCGAGCGCGTCCGGACGCTGCCAGGCGTCGAGTCGGCCGGCCTGGCGACACGCCTGCCGTTCTCGATCAACTACAACCGCAACAACATCTTCCTGCCCGATCGGCATGGACCGGACGACAAGGGCCTCATCATCGACGTCGCGCGGGTCACCGCCGGGTACTTCCCGACGCTCGGCGTCCCGATCGTCCAGGGACGCAACTTCGCGCCGACCGACACGCCCGACTCGCCCGGCGTGGCGATCGTGAACGAGGCGATGGCGCGCAAGTACTGGCCGAATCAAAATCCGATCGGCAAGCGGCTGCGGGTCACCACCTACAACGGCCGAGAGCTCGAGGTGGTCGGCGTGTCGGCCGACTACAAGGTCAGCACGGTGGGGGAGACGTCGACGCCGTACATCCACTACGCGGTGACGCAGCGGCCGTCGAGCGGCGAGACGATCATCGCCCGCACGCGCGGCGACGCCGGCGCGCTGCTGAACGGGATCAGGCGCGAGCTCACCGCGCTCGAGCCGAATATCCTCTTCGTCGAAAGCCAGACGATGGAGACGCAGGTGGCGGCGACGCTGCTGCCGGCGAAGATGGGCGCCGCGAGCGTCAGCGCGGTCGGCGTCGTCGCGATGGCGCTGGCGTCGATCGGCCTGTATGGCGTGATTGCCTATTCGGTGGCGAGACGGACGCGCGAGATTGGCATCCGCATGGCGCTCGGCGCCAGGCCTGCGGCCGTCGTCGGCCTGGTGATGCGGCAGGGGCTCACGCTCGCCGGCGTCGGCATCGGCGTCGGCGCACTGCTCGCGCTCGGCGCGGCCAGGGCGGTTGCCGGCGCGCTTTACGGCGTCAGCTTCGTCGACCCGCTGGCGTGGGGCGGCGCGATCGCGCTGCTGCTCACCGTGTCGGCGCTGGCCAACCTGGTGCCGGCGCGTCGCGCCTCGATCGTCGATCCATCGGGCGCGCTGAGAGCCGAGTAGGATCCAGTCGTGCTCGCGCCCGCCGCGCTGGCCGCCGTCCTCGCGCTGGTCGGCGGCACTGTCTATGCCGATCCCGAAGCCACGCCGCTGGCCGATGCCGTCGTCGTCATCACCGACGGCGTGATCAGCGCGGTTGGCCCGCGCGCCACGACGCGCGTGCCTGACGGCGCGGAGACGATCGACTGCCGCGGCCTGTTCGTCACTGCCGGGTTCCAGAACAGCCACGCCCACTTCACCGAAGACAAATGGAACGGCGCCGCGCAGCAGCCGGCCGCGGCGCTGACCGCGAATCTCGCGGCGATGCTGACGCGGTGGGGCGTGACGACGGTCGTCGACACGGCGTCGCTCCTGCCGAACACGCTGGCGCTGCGGCGGCGAATCGACGCCGGCGAGGTGAAAGGGCCGCGCATTCTCACCGCCGGCCTGGCGCTCTATCCGCCGGACGGCGTCCCCTACTACGTCCGCGATGTCGTGCCGCCGGAGGTCCTCGCGCTGCTGCCGCAACCGTCGACGGCGGCACAGGCCACGGCGCGCGCCGCCGAGAACCTCGACGCGGGCGCGGATCTCATCAAGCTGTTCACCGGTTCATGGGTCACGCGCGGCCGCGTCCTGCCGATGCCGGTCGACGTCGCCGCGGCGGCGGCGGCCGAAGCGCACCGCCGGGGCAAGCTGGTGTTCACGCATCCGTCCAATGTCGCCGGCCTCGAAGTGGCGCTGGCGGCGAAGGTCGACGTGCTCGCGCACGCGATCGAAGATACCGACGGGCTCACCGACGAGCACCTCCGCCGGATGAAGGCGCAGGACATGGCGCTGGTGCCGACGCTTGGGCTGCTTACCGGCACAGACGGCCGCGCCAATCCGGATGTCGTCGCGGAAGTCGGCAACTACGCGCGGCGCGGCGGCCAGATCCTCTTCGGCACCGACGTCGGCTATCTTCCGGACTATTCGCCGGTGAGAGAGCTGGAGCTGCTGGCGCGTGCCGGGCTCGGGTGGCGCGAGATCTTCGCGTCGCTGACGGTCAACCCCGCCGCGCGCTTCGGCGCCGCCACCCGGCGCGGACGGATTCGCCGCGGCATGGACGGCGATCTCGCCGTGCTCGCGCGCGATCCGGCGCAGGACGTGCGCGCGTTTGCGGATGTCCGCGCGACGATTCGCGGCGGCGAGGTCGTCTTTCGCGGCCGCCCCTGAGCGACGAATCCGGCGGATCGACGAAAAATGCCGCGGTCGCAGGAATCGCCTCGCGTCTTCACCAGCCGGCCCTGACAGCGGCCCAGGTCAAGAGGCCGAGCAAGACGCCAACGCCAACCAGCGCCGCGATGCTCTCGGTGAAATACGGGTAGGCGATGAAGACGACTCCGGCCACCACCATCACCCATCGCCCCTGCTTCTTGCCGTAAACGAACAACACGAAGCCCACGCCTCCGGGAATCAGCGAGAGGAAAAGCCACAGCGGGTCGACAGACATCGGGTCGATAATACGTTCCTTGTTCTCCACCGACCTCGCGTTCATCCACGATGCCGGCTTCGGCGCGTTCGCGGAAGGCGCCGCTCCCGAGATCGTCCGCATCCTGCGTCAGCACGGCATCGCGGCCGGCGGATCCGCGCGCCGTCATCCGCGGATCGTCGAAGTCGGCTGCGGCAGCGGCACGCTGGCGCGCCGGCTGGTCGACTGCGGATACGAGGTCGTCGGCTTCGACATCTCGGCGGCGATGCTGCGGCTCGCGCGGAGCAAGGTCCCCGAGGCCAGGTTTCGACGCCAGTCGCTGACCGAACTTCGCGTGCCCCGGTGCGCTGCCGTGGTGGCGATCGGTGAAGTGATCACCTACGTCCCGTGCGCGTCGAAGGCCGGCCTGCCGCTGTCGCTGCGCCGCTTCTTCGCGCGCACGCACGACGCTCTCGAGCCGGGCGGCCTGCTGATCTTCGACTTCATCGAGTCGGCGGCCAGGCGCACCTACCAGGCGAAGAGCAAGGCGGGCGCGGGGTGGGTCATCGCCGCACACGCGGAGCTCGACGATGCCGGAAGGACGCTGACGCGGCGGCTGGTGACGATTCGCCGCATCGGCCGGCAGTTCCGCCGCTCGCAGGAGTCGCATGGCGTGCGCATCTACCCGCGCCGCGCCGTCGGCGATGCGCTGGCGGCGGCCGGCTTCACGGCGCGGATGTCGCGCGCCTACGGGCGTTACGGCCTGATGCCGGGCAACGTTGCGGTCGTCGCCTGCAAAGAGGGCAACGGCCGACCTCGATTATGATCCGCCGATGAAATTCCTGATCACCAGCGTCGCCGCTGCGATCGCCGCCGGGGCACTGACGCTCGCGGCGCAGAGCAAGCGCGCCGCGCCCGCTGCGGCGGCGCGCACGCCGTTCACCGTCGTCGAAGCGACGATTCCCGAGATGCGCGCGGCGATGGAGCAGGGGCGGATCACCTCGCACGATCTGGTGCGGCAGTACCTGATTCGCATCGCCACCTACGAGGATCGGCTGCATGCCGCGATCACCGTCAACCCGCAGGCGCTGGCGATTGCCGCCGAGCGCGATCGCGAGCGGGCGCAGGGGCGGATCCGCGGGCCGCTGCACGGCATCCCGATCGCGCTGAAGGACAACATCCACACCACCGACATGCGGACGACCGGCGGCGCCCTGGCGTTCGAGGAGCTGGTGCCGACGTACGAGGCGACGCTGACGAAGAACCTGAAGGATGCGGGCGCGATCATCATCGCCAAGACCGGGCTGACCGAGCTCGCCAACTGGGTGGCGGGCGCGCCGACGCCGATGCCGGGCAACTACAACGCGGTCGGCGGACAGGGCTACAACCCGTACGACCCGCGCAAGGATCCGCGCGAGGCGACCTTCGACGGCCGCGCCGCGCTGAATACCGGCGGCTCGAGCTCGGGCGTTGGCACGGCCGCGAACTTCTGGGCCGGGAACATCGGCACCGAAACCTCCGGCTCGGTGTTGAGCCCGTCGAACCAGAACATGCTCGCCGGCATCAAGCCGACGGTCGGGCGCATCAGCCGCTACGGCGTGATCCCGATCACCGCCGACCAGGACACCGCCGGACCGATGGCCAAGTCGGTGAGCGACGTCGCGATCATGCTCGGCGCGCTCGAGGGCGCCGCGCCGGATCCCGAGGACCCCGCGACCCAGCGCTGCACGCCGCCGCCCGGCCGCGACTACACGAAGTTCCTGAACGCGAACGGGCTGAGGGGCGCGCGCATCGGCATCCCGCGGGCGTTCTTCTACGAGCGGCTCACCGAGCCGCCCGACCCGGCGGGCGGCACCGGGCGCGGCGGCCTCAACGACGATCAGAAGAAGGCGATGGAAGAGGCGATCGCGGTGCTGAAGAAGCAGGGCGCGATCGTCATCGATCCGGCCGACGTGCCCTCGGTCGTCGACAAGGATCCGAAGAACAACTTCACGCTCTGGAACCAGTGCTCGGGCGTCAACGAAGGGCGCGGCAAGGACGAGCACTGCTCGATCGACTTCAAGTACGGCATGAAGCGCGACTTCAACAAGTGGCTGGCGACGCTGGGGCCGGCGGCGCCGGTGCAGTCGCTGAAGGAGCTGATCGCGTGGAACACCGCGCACCAGAAGGCGGGCGCGATCAAGTACGGCCAGTCGAACCTCGACATCTCCGACGAGATCGATCTCGAGCGCGACAAGACACGCTACGAGGCGGATCGCGCGAAGGACATCAGGCTCGGCGGGACGCACGGCATCGACGAGGTGATGAAGGCGGAGCGGCTCGACGCGCTGGTGTTCCCCGGCGCCGGCGGCGCCGGGATCGCGGCGCGCCCCGGCTACCCGACGGTGATCGTGCCGTTTGCATTGGTGCCGAACGCGCCGACGCCGCCGTTTCCAGCGGCGTTCAACGCGAAGCCGGGACCGTTCGGCGTCAGCTTTACGGGGATGGCCTGCAGCGAGCCAAAGCTGATTGAGCTGGCGTACGCCTTCGAGCAGGCCACGAGGAAACGCGTGCCGCCGGCGGCGTTTCCGTGAGATTGCGGACTGCGGATTGCGGATTGCGGATTGAATGACGGATTGTGGATTGATTTGGGGGATTGCTGGATCGTCGGAGTAAGGAGATCGCCGTGAGTGCTCAGCCAATGCCGCAATCCCCAATCGATCGCCAATCCCCAATCAATCCGCAATCCGCAATCCGCATTCCGCAATGTCTCGCGGCGGTCGCCGTGACGGCGCTCTTCGTTTCCTGCGCCGGTCCGGCTGGGCGAACGACGCCCTCGGGCGCCCTGGTCGATCTCTCGCACGACTACAGCGAGCAGACGGTGTTCTGGCCGACCGCCGAGCCGTTCAAGCTCGAGAAGGTCGCCGACGGCGTGACGCCGCAGGGCTACTACTACGCCGCCAACAATTTCGCCACCTCCGAGCACGGCGGCACGCATCTCGATGCGCCGGTGCACTTCGCTCGGGGCCATTGGGCGGTCGACGAGATTCCACTCGATCGGCTGGTGGGTGACGCGGTGGTCGTCGATGTCACCGGCCCCTCGGCGACGCAGCCGGACTATCGCGTCACCACCGGCGACTTCACGGCGTGGGAACAGACCAACGGCGCGATTGCCGCCGGCTCAATCGTGCTCATCCGCACCGGCTACTCGAAGCTCTGGCCCGACGCGGCGCGCTATCTCGGCACCGCGGAGCGCGGCGAAGCGGCGGTGGCAAAGCTGCATTTCCCCGGCCTGCACCAGGACGCCGCGCGCTGGCTCGCCGAGACCCGAAGGGTGAAGGCGCTCGGCATCGACACCGCCAGCATCGACTACGGCCAGTCGACGCTGTACGAGTCGCATCGCATCCTCTACGAGCGCGACATCCCGGCGTTCGAGAACCTCACCAACCTCGATCGCCTGCAGCCGCGCGGCGCGTTCATCGTCGCGCTGCCGATGAAGATCAAGGGCGGCAGCGGCGCGCCGCTGCGGGCGATCGCGTTCGTGCCTTAGTCCACCGACTGCCCTCAATCCACCGACTGCTTAACCGCGGAGATCGCAGAGACCGCGGAGTTTTCTTTTTGCTTTTTTTGATAAACAAAACAAACCAAACGAAGAACCGACACAAACTGAGAGAGATCCAGTAAGGAGAGAGGTCCAGTAATAAAACGGAAGAGAGAGAAGGCTCTGCGGTCTCCCCGGTCTCTGCGGTTAAACAGTCGGTGGGCTCAGCTTCCGACGCGGGTTCCGATCGCGTTCGCGGGCGCCTGAATCGGCGACAGCGGATCGACCGCCAGCCACGCGAGCGCGCCGAGGGCGTAGACCGACGCGGTGATGTAGAACGGAAACGTCCACGACCCCCACCGGTCGACGGCGATGCCGACGACGATCGGCCCGACCAGGCCGCCGAGGTTGCCGAGCGTGTTCATGCAGCCGGTGATGACCCCGGCGTGATCGGGGGCGATGTCGATCGGCACCGCCCAGCACGCGCCGAGCGCCAGATCCGCGGAGGCGAGCGCGAAGGCGAGCAGCACTGCTTTGGCGACTGCCGGCAGCGGCAGCTGCGAGGCGAAGACCAGCGCCGCGCAGGTCATGAACGCGGCGAACCCGAGATGGCAGCGACCGACGCGGAGCCCGAAGCGTCGCGACAGCGAATCGGTCAGCCACCCACCGACCACGTCCGCGATCCCGGCGAGCAGGAACGGCAGCGCCGCGAACAGCCCGCCGCCGAACTGCGAGAAGCCGAGCACCCGGATCAGGTAGGTGGGCAGCCAGGTGAAATAGAAGTAGAGACCGTAGCCGAAGGCGAAGTACATGGCGCAGATCGCGTAGAGATTGCGGCTGCGCAGGAGCAGCGCCCACGGCGTCCGCTCGCCGGCGCCGCGGCGATCGGCATCGTCCCGGATCACCGCGAGCTCCGCCGCGGTCATCGCCGGGTGCTCCTCCGGCCGATCGCGGTACCACGCGTACCACGCCGCCGCCCAGACGACGCCGACGAGACCGAAGATGACGAAGCTCTCGCGCCAGCCCCAGCGGGCGATCAGCACCAGCGCCACCGGCGCCGAGAGCATTCCGCCGAGGCGCGAGCCGAGGAACATCACCCCGTTGGCGCGGCCGCGCTCGCGCGGCGGAAACCAGCGCGAGAAGCTGCGCGCGATGTTGGGGAAGGCGCCCGCCTCGCCGGCGCCGAAGAGAAAGCGGATGACGACCAGCGACCGGAATCCCTGGGCGGCGCCGGTCAGCATGGTGAACGCCGACCACCACAGCACGATCCGCGTCAGCACGCGCCGCGGCCCCTTGACGTCGCCGAGCCATCCCGATGGCACCTCGAAGAGCGAATACGAGAGCGTGAAGGCGCTGAAGACAACGCTCATCTGGAGGACGCTGAGGTGCAGCTCCTCCATGATCGACGGCGCCGCCGCGGAAATGCAGACGCGATCCAGGTAGGTGACAACCGCCAGCAGAAACGCGAACCCGAGCACGCGCGAGCGAACCGGAAGCATCGCGCGCGATTCTACCAGCCGCGCGATACTCGATCTCTTCGCGGCGGCTGATCAACCGCAGAGAGCGCAGAGACCGCTGAGTCTTTCTTCTCTTTCTTGAAAAACAATTGCTCTGCGCGCTCTGCGTGCTCCGCGGTTTCGCCGGCCTCACGCATGAGGGCAGCGCGCCGCAAGCCGATCGCGCCCGCGACCTGCCCGATGCTCTGGTGATAAGCGAGGCAGGCTTCTATTCCTGCCGCAACGCGATTGCCGGATCGACGCGCATCGCGCGCGCGATCGGTATCGCCTGCGCCACCAACGCCACCACGAGCAGCACGCCGGCGACCGCAAGGAACGTCGCCGGGTCGGTCGCGCTCACTTCGAACAGCGAGCTCTCGAGGAACCGCGTTGCCGCCGCGGCCGCAATCAGGCCGGCCGCCAGGCCGGCGGCAACGACGGTGAGGCCGCCGCCGACAATCAGCCGTACGATGTCGGCGCGCGCGGCGCCGAGCGCGGCGCGGATGCCGATCTCGCGGGTCCGCTCCGCCACCGAGTACGAGATCACACCGTAGACGCCGATCGCCGTCATCAACAGCGCGACCACGCCGAACAGCTCCAGCAGCACCATGACGAACCGGCGCGGCCCGACCGATCGCGCCACCAGCTCGTCGAGCGGCGCGACTTCGTAGACCGGAACGTCGCTGGCCACCGACCAGATCGCTCGCCGCGCCCCGGCGGCGAGCGCCGCCGGCTCGCCGCCCGAGCGGATCACCATCGTCAGGAAGGAATCGGTCAGCTGCGCCTGCGGCGTGTACATCTGCATCGTCGGCGCCGCTGCCAGCTCCTGATGGCGGACGTCGCCGACGATGCCGACGATGGTGCGGGGCGGGCCGTCGTAGCCGCCGATCCGCACGTGCTGGCCGATCGGATCGCCATCGGGCCACAACGTGCGCGCCGTCTGCTCGCCGACGATCATCACGTTCTCGGTGCCGGCGCGATCGGCATCGGTGAACAGGCGGCCGCGCCGCAGCGGGATGCGCATAACCGAGAAGTATCCGGGCGTCACCGAGTAGCGCTCGACGCTCGGATCGCCCGGGCCGGCCGGGCGTCCTTCGACGTGAAAGCCCCAGGTGTCGCCGTTGCCGCCGAGCGGAATCTGCCCGGCCGCCGCCGCCGACTCGACCCCCGGCAGCGCCTTGAGCTTCGCTACCATCTCGTCGGTCTTGAGAACCACCGCCTCGTTCTTCGCGTACGCCGTGCCGACCATCGAGATCTGCATCGTCAACACGCCGTTGGGGTCGAAGCCAGGATGGACGCCAACCAGGTTGGCGACGCTGCGAATCATCAGGCCGGCGCCGACCAGCAGCACGACGGCGAGCGCCACGTCGGCGGCGACGAGCAGGCGGCGCGAGAACGAGGTCGGCGCGTGCGCGGTCTTGCGGCCGTCGCCGTGGAGCGACTGCTGCAGGTTGATGCGCGAGGCGCGGAGCGCCGGCACCAGGCCGAAGAGAAAGGCGGTCAGGATCGTCACCGCGATCGAGAACGTGAGCACTTGGCCGTCGACCTGCGCCGCGGCGACGCGGGCGATGGTCGGCGGCGCCAGGCTGACGAGGAGCGGCATCGCGGCCGAGCCGAGGGCGACGCCGAGCGTGCCGCCCGCGATGGCGATGAGCGCGCTCTCGACCATCAGCTGGCGAACGAGGCGCGCGCGGCTGGCGCCGAGCGCGGCGCGCAGCGCCAGGTCGTGCTCGCGGCGGGCGATGCGGGCGAGGAGCAGGCTGGCGACGTTGGCGCAGGCAATCAGCAGCACGAAGGCGACGGCGCCCATCAGCACGGTGAGGGCCGGGCGAACTTCTCCGGTCAGCTGGTCGCGCAGCGGTACGGCGGCGATGGTCGACGGTGGATATTGGCCGGGCAGCTCGCGTCGCAGCGCCGCCTGCACGGCGTCGACGTCGGCGCGCGCCGCCTCGAGCGGCACGCCGGGTTTTACCCGGCCGATCGCTTTCAGATGCTGGCAGCTGCGGCAGGCGTAGTTGAGCGTGCGGTCGTATCCGACCAGCGCCCACATCTCGGCGCGGCGGTAGAAGCGCTCCGAGATCAGCGGCTCGAACGACGCCGGCATCACGCCGACGATCGTGAACTGCCGATCGTTCATGGTGATGACGCGCCCGACCACCGCCGGGTCGGCGCCGAAGCGGCGCCGCCACAGGCCGTCGCTCAGGAGCACCGACTGCCACCGCGCCGGGGTGTCCTCCGCGGCGGTGAAGTCGCGGCCGATCGCGGGCCGGACGCCGAGCAGGCCAAAGAAGTTGGCCGACACGCGCATGCCGTTGATCCGCTCGGGCTCGCCGTTGGCGACCAGCGTCGGCGTCCACGAGCGGATGAGCGCCATGTCCTCGAACGCGTGGTTGCGCGCGCGCCAATCGAGGAAGGTGAGATAGCCGACGTTGCCCGCCGATCCATCGGGCTGCCGGTCACCGACCATCACCAGGCGATCGGGATCGGCATACGGCAGCGGGCGGAGCAGCACGGCGTTCAGCACGCTGAAAATCGCGGTGTTGGCGCCGATACCCAGCGCCAGCGTCGCGAGCGCGATGGCGGTGAATCCCGGCGCGCGCGCCAGCAGCCGCGCGGCATACCGCACGTCGCGAACGGCGTCGACCACCCACGGCCATCCCGATGATGGCGGCGGCGCCGGCGCGGCCGGCCTGGCGCGATCGGCGCGGGCGATCTCGGCAGCGACGCGCGCTGGATCGTCGAGCGGCGCCAGTGCCAGCTCGGTTGCCTGTTCGTCGGACATCCCCGACGCCGTCAGCTCGGCGTGATGCTCGGCGACGTGCTGCGCGAGCTCGTCGATGATGTCGCCCGCCCGCGCCGGATCGACCGGGAGGGGATGCACGCGCGCGCGGACCAGCGTCTTCCAGTCTTTCATTGGCGAACCCTTTAGCGCTACGCGAGCCGCGCGCCATTCAGTCGGCGCGCAGCACCGCCAGCGGATCGAGCGACGACGCCCGGCGCGCCGGAATCGCGGCGGCGGCGACGCCGGTCGCCAGCACGATCAACGCGACGCTGCCGATCGTGCCGGGATCGAACGGCTCGACGCTGAAGAGCAGCGTCGACATCACGCGGCCGCCGGCGAGCGAGAGCGCGGCGCCGAGCGCGACGCCGGCGCCGGTGAAAGCGGCGGCCCGCGACACTACCATCAGCATGATCCTCGCCCGCGGCGCGCCGAGCGCCATCCGCACGCCGATCTCGCGCGTGCGCTCGGCCACCCAATAGCCGATGGTGCCGTAGACGCCGACGGCTGCCAGCGCCAGGGCCAGCAGCGCGAAGGCGTCGACCAGCCCGGTGTGGAACCGGCGTGCTGCCACCGAATCGGCGATCACCGCCTCGAGCGGCGCAATCTGATAGACCGGCTGCAGCGGATCGATCTTCGCCAGCTCCTCGCGCACCGCGCGGGCATACAGCTGCGGGTCGCCCTGCGTCCGCACCACGAACGTGTTCCACCGCAGCCAGGTGAACGACCGCTGCACGAACGGCGCGTAGACGGCGGCCGGCTCGGGTTTGTCGAGGCCGCTGCTCTTGACGTCGCCGACCACGCCGACCACCGTGTGCCACGCGGCATCGTACGGCGTCATTCCGGTCGCCCACTTGAATCGCCGGCCGATCGGATCCTGGTTGGGCCAGAACGCCCGCGCCGCCGCCTCGTTGACGACGACGACCAGCGGCGTGTCCTCGCGATCGAGGTCGGTCAACCCGCGGCCGCGCACGAGCGGGATGCGAAGCGTCTCGAAGTAGTTGGGGCTGACCGTCCGGTACGCCGCGCTGGGCCGCTGCGCCGGCGCCTCCGTGCGCCCTTCGATGTCGATCGGCTGCGTCGATGAAGGATCGCCGAGCGGCAGCTGCGAGATGGCGGCGGCCGCCTCGACGCCGGGCATCGACGTCAACCGATCGAGCGCGGCGCGTATGTACTGTTTGCCCGACGCCACGGTGAGATAGCGCGGCGGCGTGAGAAACACCTTCAGGCTGAGCACGCCGCCGGCATCGAAGCCGGGCTGCACCGCCGTCAACCGCGCAAAGCTCTTGAAGAGCAGCGTGCCGCCCACCGCGAGCGTTGTCGCCAGCGCCACTTCGACCACGACCAGCGCGGCGCCCGCCGTCGAACGGTCGGCCGGCGAGTACGCGGATACACCGCCGGTCAACGCGGCATGCGACGAGCGCCGCAGCATGCGCACCGCCGGCACGGCTGCCGGCAGTGCTCCGGCGGCGAGCGCCAGCAGCAGCGTCACCAACAGCACCGGCAGATCGACCGCGGTCTCATCCAGCCGCGGCACGTCGGCCGGGCCGAACGCGACGACGAGGCGAACGGCGGCGAACGCGAGCGCCACGCCCGCCCCCGCGCCCGCCAACGACAGCACGAGGTTTTCGGTGAGCCACTGCGCGGCGACCCGGCGCCGGCTGGCGCCCAGCGCGAAGCGAATCGCGGTTTCGCGGCGACGCGAGGTCGCGCGCGCCAGCAGCAGGTTCGCGAGGTTGGCGCAGGCAATCAACAGCACGAGCCCGACCGCGGCCGCGAGCACCACCAGCGCCGGCCTAGTGTCGCCGACGGTCGCGTCCTGAATGCCGGCCAGCCGCACGCGCCACCCCTTGTTGGTATCGGGATACGCCGCCTGCAGCTGCGAGCCGAGCGCGTCGACTTCCGCCTGCGCCGCCGCGAGCGTGACGCCCGCCTTCAGCCGGCCGGCGGCGACCATGAAGCGGCCATTGCGCGGCATGCCGGTCATGTTGTCGCGAATCGCCGCCCACATCTCCGTGTCGGCGGTGGGAAAGCGGAACCGCGGCGGCATGACGCCGATGATCGCGTGCGGCCGCCCTTCGAGCATCACCGTCGATCCGATGACGGCGGGGCTCGCGCCGAAGAGGCGCTGCCACACTCGATAGCCGAGCACCAGCACCTCTCCCCGCTCCGGTCGATCGTCGTCCGGCTCGATCGCGCGGCCGAGAAGCGGCGCGGTGCCCAGCATCGGAAACAGCGAGCCGCTCACCCGGGCGCCGAACACCCGCTCGGGCAGATCGCGACCGGTCACGTTGAACGTCCATCCCGACAGCAGGCCGAGGCCGTCGAACGAGGTGAGCTGACGCTGCCAGTCCTCGTAGTCGGGCAGCGAGCTGCTGGTGATCGAGCCGGGCGCGGCGGTGCTGCTGTTGAGAAAGACGACGACGCGCGCGGGATCGCGATACGGCGGCGGCTTCAGCACCACGGCGCGGACGACGCCGAAGATCGCGGCGTTGGCGCCGATGCCGAGGGCGAGCGTGACGATCGCGGCCGCGGCGAACGCGGGCGCGCGGGCGAGGATGCGCACCGCGTATCGCACGTCCCGGATGAACGTGCCGACGGCGCGCGCGGGGACGCTGGCGCGGGGTTCACCTGAACCCCGAACCAGAACCAACCCAGAACCGAGAACCCAGAACCCTGAACCCCTCTTTCGTTGACTTTCCTCCGCGATTCGAACCGGGTCGTCGAGCGGCGCCAGCGCCCGGGCGAGGGCGTCGGGCGGCGGCATGCCGGCGGCGACCCGGTCGGCGTAGTCGTCGGCGACGTGCTGCGCGATCTCGTCGACGATGTCGGCTTCGCGCGCCGGGCTGACCGGGACGGCGCCGAGCCGCGCGCGCACCAGGGCGCGGAAATCGGGGCGCCCCTCGGCACGGCTCGGGGCAGGCGGCTGGTCAGGCATGGCCGATGCGCGCGACGCGGTGCAGCGCCGCGAAGAACGTGCTCCAGCTGCGGCGCTGCGCGTCGAGCACCTTCTGGCCGGCGGCGGTGAGGCGGTAGAAGCGGCGGCGGCGGGTGCCGGCCTTCTCGACTCAGCGGCCCTGGATGAAGCCGCGGCGCTCGAGGCGATAGAGCGTGGGGTAGAGCGACGCGACGTGGAACTTCAGGGCGCCGCCGGATCGGCTGTCAATCAGCTTGGCGAGCTCGTAGCCGTGGCGGTCGCGCTCCTCGAGCAGCGCGAGGATGAGGGTTTCGGCGCTGCCCTTGCGCAGCTCGCGGTCGGTCGACATATGCCGATTGCATATGTAGGACTAAAACATATGTCAACGGAACACGTCGCCGAAGGGGGGTTCAGGGTTCTGGGTTCTGGGTTCTTGGTTGGTTCGGGTTCAGGGTTCGGGGTTCGGGGTTCTCGGTTGGTTCGGGTTCAGGGTTCGGGGTTCGGGGTTCTCGGTTGGTTCTGGTTCAGGGTTCGTGGTTCGGGGTTCGCGGTTCGCTCGACTCAGAACCGAGAACCTGAACTCAGAACCCTGAACCCTGAACCCTGAACCCTGAACTCAGAACCGAGAACCTGAACCCAGAACCCAGAACCCTGAACCCAGAACCCTCACGTTTTTGACAAGTATTGCTGGAGCGCGACGGCTGTGTTGTGTTGTTCGTCGCGGGCGCCGAAGAGCAGGGTGACGCGGCCGCGGCGGACGGCGCCGGTCAGCGCCGCGACCGCGGCGCTCCGCTCGGCGAGCGCGTCGAGCTCGTCGGCGTACCGTTGCTTGAACTCGGTCCAGCGCGAGGGGTCGCGGTTGAACCATTTGCGCAGCGCCAGGCTGGGGCCGATGTCTTTCAGCCACAGATCCACGGCCGCTCGCGCCTTGGGCAGGCCGCGCGGCCAGAGGCGGTCGACGAGCACGCGAACGCCGTCCTCACCCGACGGCGGCGCGTAGACGCGCTTCACCCTGATCGTCGCATTCTTCATACGGTCGGCAATCCCCATCCTCCGCACCTTACCGCGCGCGTGCGGACTTAGAAAAGCTGAGGCGTATCGTCACTCCGGACTTGAACCGGATGGCCGGTTCATGACTCGCTTTTCGAAAAACGCGCCGGTCGCCGTCGTCACCTTCTGCCACGTGCGCCAGAGGAGGAAGTCGTGGATGTCGTCGGGGACAACGACCTCTTCGACGCTGACGCCGCGCTCGAGCAGCCGCCGCTTCAGATCGACCGTCTGATGAAACTGCACGTTGCGGTCATCGTCGGCGTGGATGAGCAGCACCGGCGATTTCCACGTCGCGACCGAGGCGATCGGCGACGATTCGTACGCGACCTTGAGCGCCTGCCGGTACTCGCTCTCGCCGATGCCGTCGCCGACCAGCGCGTGCGCCAGCTGCTCGGCGTTGACGGCGGGGACGCGATCGTGAACGCCGTGAATGTCGACGCCGGCAGCGAACACGTCGGAGTTGCGGCCGAGCGCCAGCGCCGTCAGGTAGCCGCCGTACGAGCCGCCCCAGATGCCGACGCGACTCGGGTCGACGTCGGGCCGCGCCTGCAGATAGCGGCCGCCGGCGACGACGTCCAGGTATTCCGACGCGCCGCGCGCGCCCGCCTTCTCGGCATAGTGGAACGAGTGGCCGTAGCCGATGCCGAGCCGGTAGTTCACCGACAGCACGATGAAGCCACGGCTGGCGAGGTACTGGTTGGCGGCGTAGTCGTTGGCGTAGTAGTCCATGTAGTGGAAGCCGAGCAGCATCTGCCGGGGCGGCCCGCCGTGGACGTAGACGAGTGCGGGACGTCGCGCATCGACGCCCGGCGTCTTGAACAGCTGCGCGTGGATCTCGAGGCCGTCGCTCGAGGTGAAGGTGACCGGCTCCGGCGCGATCAACTTCGCCGACGGAAACGCCGCCGGCAGCCGCTGCGCCGCGAGCGTGCGCGGTTGCCCGCCGGCGATCGGAACGACCGCCGGCAGCGACGGCTGCTGCGCGGTCGAGGCGATGAACGCCACCGTCTGACCGTCGCCGGTGACGGCCGGACTCCATTCGAGGCCGGTTCCTCTGGTGAGCGCGACCGGCGGCGTCGAACCGTCGACCGGCACCTTGAACACATGACGCCGATCGATGTCGTGCCGATCGGCGCCGGCGTTGGCGCTGTAGACGAGGACGCGGCCATCAGGACTGATCGACACGTGCTCGACCATGAACGCGCCGGGCGTCAACAGCTTCGGCGGCGTGCCCTTGTCGGGATGATGGATCGAATAGAGATGCGGCCAGCCGTCGTGATAGGAGAGGAAGACGAGATGATCGTCCGCCGCCCAGTGAAGGTTCGCGCCTCCGGCCGTGCGCGGCAGCGAATCGACGAGCGCGGCGCCGCTCTTCCACGACTGAAGAGCGAGATCGCCGTCTCCGCGCGCGCCGGCCTGCCCTGAGCGAGCCGCTGGCACGTCACCGGCGGCGAGTCGAAGGGCGACCATGATCGACCACGGCTGCGGCGGCTGCACCAGCGATGACTGCGGCGTGCCGCCGCGGCCGGGCTGCCGCACGAACGCGAGGCGGCTGCCATCGGCACTCCACAACGGGTTGCCGTCGCGCGAGGTCGACGCGGCCAGATACCGGATCGGCTGCGTCGCATCGGTGTAGATGCCGATGAAGCTGTGATCGTCGCGGTTCGACACGAACGCGAGCGCCCGTCCGTCGGGCGACCACACCGGCGACTCGCTGGTGCCGCGCGCGAAGAACGCCTGCTCGGCCGGCCTCGAGCCGTCGATCGGCCCGATGATGATCCGCCGATCGCGGACGAAGGCCACCCGATCGCCCGAGGGCGAGATTGCCGGCGTGTCACCCTCGCCGACGAGCTTCGGCGCGCCGCCGCTCACGGCGATCGACCACACCTGCATGCGCGGCTGAACCGTACTGCCGGTCGGGTTGGGCTGCAGGTTGCCCTCGGCGTCCCAGTTCGATCCGTGATCGCCGCCGCGCACGTAGACGATCGTCCTGCCGTCCGCGGAGAACGAGAGGTTGGTCAGCTCCTGCCCGTCGTCGTCCTGATACGGCGTCAACCGGCGGGCTTCGAACGCCGGCCCTTCGGCGACGTAGATGTTGCGGAGGCCGCGTTCGTTGAACGTCCACGCGATCGCCGAGCCCTTCGGCGCGGCAACCAGGTTGTCGGCGAACGGGTAGTCGAGCACCTGCGCGAGCGTGAAGGCCGGCGGCGGCGCTGCCACCTGTGCTGTTGGCGCGCTGCACACACCGAGCACGGCCGCGAGCACGACCGGCACCCTGTTCATGCCGCGGATTATAATCGGTGATCTTGTTCCAATCGATCTTTACGGACGTCCGCTACGCGGTCCGATGGCTGCGGAACAGCCCGGGGTTTGCCCTGGTGGCGGTCGCGTCGCTGGCGATCGGCATCGGCTTCAACACCGCGCTCTTCGCCGTCGTCGACGCGCTGCTGTTCAAGCCGCTGCCGGTGGCGGCCCCCGAGCGCCTGGTCGACGTCTTTACCAGCGATTCCACCGGCTCGGTCACCTACAGCACCTCGTCGTATCCCGACTATCTCGATTTCAACGCGCAGAACGAAGTGTTCGACGGGATGGTCGGCTACAGCCCGATGGTTGCGCCGCTCAACCTCGACACGCGATCGCGGCTGGTGGTCGGCGAGCTCGTCACCGGCAACTATTTCCAGGTGTTCGGCGTGTCGGCGGCAATCGGCCGGACCATATTGCCGGAAGACGACTCGCTGGCCGCTCCGCGGGTGGTGATGGTGTCGCACCGTTACTGGATGCGCGAGCTTGGCTCGGCACCCGACGTGGTCGGCCGGACGCTGCGGATTCGCGGCAACACCTACACCATCGTCGGCGTCGCGCGCGCCGGCTTCACCGGCATGGTGCCGGTGCTCTCGCCGGAGATGTGGCTGCCGGCGTCGGCGTCGCTCGAAGTGGAGCCGGTCGGGATGCACGACACGGTGCCGTCGCCGGCCGGGACGACGCGTCTCGATCGCCGCGCCGACCGCTGGCTGTTCCTGCGCGCGCGGCTGAAGCCGGGCAAGACGATCGACGAGGCGCGCGCCAACCTCTCGCTGCTGATGTCGCGGCTGGCGGCAGAGAGTCCGGCGACCAACAGCGGCCGGATCGTGACGGTGACGGCGACGAGCGACGTGCACTTCCATCCCGCCGCCGATCCGATCATGGTGCCGATCGCCGCGGGGTTGATGACGGTGGTCGGCCTGGTGCTGCTGATAGCCTGCGCCAACGTCGCCAGCATGCTGCTGGCGCGCGCCTCCAGCCGGCAGAAAGAGATCGGCATCCGCCTGGCGATCGGCGCCAGCCGCGGCCGCCTGATTCGACAGCTGGTGACCGAGTCGCTGCTGCTGTCGCTCATCGGCGCGTTTGGCGGCACGTTGATCGCGTGGTGGCTCACCTCCGCCGTCGCCGCGCTCAGCCTGCCGCTGCCGATTCCGCTCGCGTTCGATCTGCACATCGACGCGCGCGTGCTCGCCTTCACGCTCGGCGCCGCCTGCCTGGCCGGCGTGCTCGCCGGCCTCGCCCCGGCACTGCAGGCGTCGCGGCCGAGCGTCATCGCGGATCTGCGCGGCGAGACCACCCTCACGCGCGCCGCTGGCGGCCGCTGGTCGCTGCGCGACACGCTCGTCGCCGGGCAGATGGCGGTGACCGCGCTGCTGCTGATCGTCGCCGCGCTCCTGACGCGCAGCTTCGTTGCCGCTCAGCGCACCAGCCCCGGCTTCGCGGTGGAACGGCTCGCCGTCGTGTCGACCGACACCAGCATGCTGCGCTACACCGAGGAGCGGAGCCGGCGCTTCTACGATCAGGCGATCGCGCGCGTCACCGCGATTGCCGGCGTCGAGTCGGCGGCGCTGGCGACCCGCGTGCCGCTGCAGGTCAACCCAAACCGCTGGGAAATCTGGGTGCCGGGCCGTCATCAGCCCGACGTGCAGGGCGACACCATCGAGGCGACCACGGTGTCGTCGGGCTACTTCCACACGCTGGGGATCCCGATCGTCGAGGGGCGCGCGTTCACCGACGCCGATCGTCCCGACACGCCGCGGGTCGCGATCGTCAACGAGACGTTCGCGCGCCGCTACTGGCCCGGCGCCAGCGCGGTCGGCAGGACGTTTCACACCCGCGGGCCCGAGGGACCGAGCTTCGAGATCGTCGGCGTCTCCGCCGATCACAAGGTGCTGACGTTGAGCGAGCGGCCGACGCCGTTTCTCCACATCGCCCGCAGCCAGCGTCCGAGCACGTACTCGGCGATCATCGCGCGCACGCGCGGCGACGCCGGCGCCCTCTTGCGCGAGATGCGGCGCGAGCTGCTGGCGCTCGAACCCAACCTCGTCTTCGTCGAGAACCAGACGATGGAAGCGGAGGTGGATGCGACGCTGTTCCCGATGCGCGCCAGCGCGTGGCTGGTGAGCGGCGTCGGCATGGTGGCGATGCTGCTCGCGGCGGTCGGGCTCTACGGCATGATTGCCTACTCGGTGGCGCGGCGGACGCGCGAGATCGGCATTCGCGTCGCGCTCGGCGCGCGGCCGGGCGCGGTGCTGGCGCTGGTGCTGCGGCAGGGGCTGCTGGTCGCCGTGGCCGGCCTCGTCGCCGGGTGTCTGCTGGCGGCATTTGCGGCGCGCGCCATCGCCGGCGTGCTCTACGGCGTCAGCTCGGGCGACCCGGTGGCCTGGCTTGCCGCCGCTGCGGTGCTCCTCATCGCCTCGGCGTTGGCGAACCTCGTCCCCGCCTGGCGCGCGGTGCGTGTCGACCCGTGCGTCGCGCTGCGGACGGAGTGACGGTTCTGGGTTCTGGGTTCTGGGTTCTGGGTTCTCGGTTCTGGTTCTGGGTTCGAGCGAACCTCGAACCTCGAACCTGAACCCAGAACCTCGAACCTGAACCCAGAACCTCGAACCTGAACCCAGAACTCCGAACCCCGAACCCCGAACCCCGACCGAACACGACCCCCGCGTGTTCCGTCTAACGTCCGTATGACCTCCGATGTGCGCGTGGCCCTGCGCCTGCTGTGGAAGGACAAGGCGTTCACGATCACCGCCGCGCTGACCCTGGCGCTGTGCATCGGCGCCAATACCGCGCTCTTCTCGGTCGTGCACAACGTCCTGCTCAGGCCGCTGCCGGTCCTCGATTCGGACCAGATCATGCTGATGGGCAACGCCTATCCCGGCGCCGGCGCCGCGATTGGCGGGTCGTCGGGCGTACCCGACTATTACGATCGGCTGCGCGACGTCAGCGCCTACGAGGAGCAGGCGCTCTACAACGGCCGCAACCACAGCCTCGACCAGAGCGGCACGCCCACCCGCGTCCGCGTCACGCACGCGACGCCGTCGTTCTTCCGGCTGCTGCGGGTGCAGCCGATGCTCGGACGGATCTTCACGCCGGAGGAAGGCGAGCTCGGGAACGAGAAGAAAGCGATCCTCAGCTACGCGTTGTGGCAATCGCAGTTCGGCGGCGACCCGCAGGCGATCGGCAGGGACATCCGCATGGACGGCCAGCTGTACGCCGTCGTCGGCGTGATGCCGAAAGGCTTCTACTTCCTCAACCCCGAAGTGATGCTGTGGACGCCGCTCGCGTTCACCGCCGATCAGAAAGCCGACTCCTCGCGCCATAACAACAGCTGGCAGAACATCGGCCGCCTCAAGCCGGGCGCGACGAAAGAGCAGGCGCAGCAGCAGGTGAACGCGCTCAACGCCGCCAACCTCGAACGCTTTCCCCAGTACAAAGAGCTGCTGATCAACGCCGGCTTCCACACCTCGGTCGAAAAGCTGCAGGACACGCTCGTGCGCGACATCAAGGCGACGCTCTACCTGATGTGGGGCGGCGCGCTGTTCGTCCTGCTCATCGGCTGCGTCAACGTCGCCAACCTGGTGCTCGTGCGGTCCCGCGCGCGGTTGAAAGAACTCGCGACCAGGCTCGCGCTCGGCGCCGGCAAGTGGCGCGTCGGCCGGCAGCTGGTGACCGAGAGCATCCTGCTGACGCTGGTCTCCGCCGCGTTCGGCCTGCTGGTCGGCTACGCGGCGCTGCGGGTGCTCGGCACGCTCAACATCCAGGAGCTGCCGCGCGGCGAGGAGATCCGCCTCGACGGCGTGGTGATCGCCTACACGCTCGGCATCGCCGCGGTGATCGGCTTCGTGCTCGGGCTGATCCCGGTGGCCAGCGTGCTGCCGGCGAATCTCACCTCGGTGCTCCGCGAGGAGGGGCGAAGCGGCACCGCCGGCACCGGCGCGCGCACGCTGCGGCGGGCGCTGGTCGTGGCGCAGGTCGGGTTCGCGTTCATCCTTCTCGTCGGCGCCGGGCTGCTGTTCGCGAGCTTCCGCCAGGTGATGGCGGTGGATCCCGGCTTCAACACCGACAACGTGCTCACCGCATCGGTCACACTGCCGCGCACGCGCTATACCGACGACGACAAGCTGCGCGGCTTCAGCGACGAGGCGCTGCGCCGGCTGCGCGCGCTGCCGGGCGTCACCGCCGTCGGCGTCACCGACACCATCCCGTTCGGCGGCAACAACAACGACAGCGTGATCCTTGCCGAGGGCTACCAGATGAAGCCGGGCGAGTCGCTGATCTCGCCGAACCGCATCGAGGTGTCGCCGGGCTACTTCGAGACAATGGGCGTGAAGCTGGTGCAGGGCCGCTTCTTCGACGAGCGCGACGCGCCCAAGGCGCAGCAGGTGGTGATCGTCGACGAGAAGCTGGCGAAGCACTTCTGGCCGAACCAGGATCCGATCGGCCGCCGCATGTACCTGCCGCAGGATCTCAACAACCTGCTGGCGATCACCGAGAAGACCGTCTTTCTCTACGTCGTCGGCGTCATCAAGCCGATGAAGCTGCAGGCGCTGACCGAGGAAAAGCTGACCGTTGGCGCCTACTACTTCCCGATGGCCCAGAACGCGACCGCCGGGTTGACGTTCGCCGTCAAGACTGCCGGCGATCCGCTCACGCTCGCAACCAGCGTCCGCGGCGCGTTGTCGGCGATCGACCGCGAGCTGCCGGTCTACGACATCCGGACGATGGACGCGCGGATGGAGATGTCGCTGGTCAGCCGCCGCTCGCCGGTGCTGCTGTCGCTCAGCTTCGGCGCGGTGGCGCTGTTCCTGTCGGCGATCGGCATCTATGGCGTCCTCGCCTACCTGGTGACGCAGCGGACCAAGGAGATCGGCATTCGCATCGCGCTCGGCGGCAGCACGCGATCGATCTTCGAGCTGGTGCTGCGCGAGGGGCTGCTGCTCATCGGCGGCGGCTTCGCGCTCGGCGCCACCGGCGCGATCGCGCTGCGCAAGAGCCTCGAGAGCCAGCTGTTCGGCGTCAGCGCCACCGACCCGGTGGTGATCGTCGCGGTGAGCGCGATGCTGGCGCTGGTCGCGATTGCCGCCTGCGCGCTGCCGGCGCGCCGCGCGACGCGCATCGATCCGATGGTGGCGCTGACGGAATAGGCCGCGCGGGGCGACCGCGGACAGGTCAGATACAATCCGCGCGTGCTCGCGGTCACACTCCAGGAGCAGCTGAACGCGTTCTACGCTTCGGCGCCGTCTCGATCGTTCCGGCACGACGGCGTCGAGTGGACCTATCGCGCGACCGGCAGCGGGACGCAGGGCCTGCTGCTCCTCCCGGGCGCGGTCGGCAACGGCGAGGCGTTCTTCACGCTGACGCCGTTCCTCGTCGAAACCCACCGGCTGCTCGCGATCGCGTATCCGCAGGTCGATTCGCTGGCGCGGCTGCTCGACGGCCTGCGCGCGATCCTCGATCGCGAAGGCCTCGAGTCGACCGACATCGTCGGCGGATCGTTCGGCGGCCTGGTGGCGCAGGCCTTCCTCCGCCGCTTTCCGCAGCGCACGCGCCGCATCGTCCTGTCGGCGTCCGGTCCGGCCAAGGTGGAGCGAGCGGCGTCGAACGCGAAGTGGTCGCGGCGCATCGGCCGGCTGCCGATCGGCGTCTCGCGCGTGCTGCTTCGCGCGATCGTCCGCGCCGCGCTCAAGCCGGTAACCGTCGATCGCGAGTTCTGGGCCGGGTTCTACCGGCGCGCGATCGACGCCGTCTCGCGCGATGAGCTGGTGGCGCGGTATGCGCTCAGCGCCGACATCGATCGGCACGGCCCGCCGTCGCTCGCGGCGCTGCCCGAGTGGCGCGGCGCGATCCTGATCCTCGAGGGCGACGCCGACAGGATCTCGCGCGGCTCATCGCGTCGCGCGCTTCGATCGCTTTTCCCCGACGCGCAGGTGAAGACGTTTGCCGGCGCCGGCCACGCGATCTCGATCGAGCGCCGCGACGACTGGACCGCCGCGGTGACGAGGTTTCTCCGGTCGTGATCGCCGACGCTTCCCCGGTTCTCGCCAGGGCGCGCCGCCGGCTGATCCCGTTTCTCTTCCTCCTCTACATCGTCGCCTATCTCGATCGGATCAACGTCGGCTTCGCCGCGCTGCAGATGAACCGGGCGCTCGGCTTCTCGCCGACCGTCTACGGCCTGGGCGCCGGAATTTTCTTTCTCAGCTACGTGCTGTTCGAGATTCCGAGCAACGTCATCCTGTCGCGCGTCGGCGCGCGCATCTGGATCGCGCGGATCATGATCAGCTGGGGCATCGTCTCGTCGGCGATGATGCTGGTGCGCGGCACCACTGGCTTCTACACGCTTCGCTTCCTGCTCGGGATGGCGGAGGCTGGATTTTTTCCCGGCATCATCTTCTACCTGACCCGCTGGTTCCCGATTCGCGAGCGGGCGCGGACGATCGCGGCGTTCATGACCGCAACGCTCGTCGCGGGCGTGATCGGCGGGCCGCTCTCGGGCGCCCTGCTGTCGTTTCACGGGTTCGGCGGGCTGGCCGGCTGGCAGTGGCTGTTCCTGCTCGAGGGGCTGCCCGCCGTCGTGCTCGGCTTCGTCGTGCTGCGGTACCTCACGGAGCGCCCGGAAGACGCGCGATGGCTGAGCGACGCGGAGCGCGCCGCGCTCGTCGCCTGCCTGCGCGACGACGCGCGGGCGCAGCCGGCGGAAACGACCACGCGCGCGCTCGGCAACCGCCGCACGTGGCTGCTCGCCGTCGTCTACTTCACGATCCCGGTGACGCTCTACGGCATCGGCTTCTGGCTGCCGCAGATGCTGAAGACGGTGTCGGGCGGCAGCGACCTGATGGTCGGCCTGCTCTCCGCCGTGCCGTACGGCGCCGGCGCGATCGCCATGGTGGCGGCGGGGCGCCATTCGGATCGTACCGGCGAGCGCCGCTGGCACATCGTCGTCGCCGCGCTCGTTGGCGCCGCCGGGCTCGCGGCGAGCACCGTGTCCACGGGCGTGGCGTGGTCGCTGCTGACGCTGTCGATCGCGATGGCGGGTCTGGCGTCGATGTTCGGGCCGTTCTGGGCGCTGGCGACCTCGACGATGGGGGGCGTCGGCGCGGCGGCGTCGATCGCGCTGGTGAACTCGGTCGGCAATACCGGCGGGTTCGTCGGGCCGTACCTGTTGGGGGCGCTGAACGAGGCGACCGGGAGCTTTGCGGCCGGCCTGTGCGCGATCGCGGCGATGCTGGCCGGCGGCGCGGCGCTCGTGCTGGTGGTGCGCGATGACTCGTGACGCGCTGCCGCCGCTGTGGGCGTGCCCCAAATGCGGCGCCCGGTTCGTGTCGGCGAACATGTGGCACTCGTGCGGACGCTTCCGCGTCGAGGACCTGTTCGCGAGGAGCGAGCCGCACGTCTTCGCGCTGTATCGCCGGTTCAAGCGCATGGTCGAGCGCTGCGGGCCGGTGATCGAGATTCCGCAGAAGACGCGCCTGGTCTACATGGTGCGGATGCGGTTCGCCGGCTTCACGGTGCGGAAGTCGGGTTTGCGCGTCGGCTTGATCCTGACGCGGCGTCTCCCCGCCGATCCGCGGCTGGTGAAAGTGGAGGCGTTTGCGCCGCACAGCATCGGTCATTACTTCGACATCACGCGGCCGGACCAACTCGACGCGACGATGCAGCTGTGGATTCGCGAAGCCTACGACTCGGGCCGGCAGAAAGGGTTCGAGCGCCGCGGCAACAGCGCGCGCCGGAGATCTCTTCGGGACGCCTGATGAACCGCAGAGACCGCTGAGCACGCAGAGTCTTTTCTTCAAAAACACAAGAGAGAGAAACAAGAGAAAAGAGAAATAAAGACTCCGCGGTCTCTGCGCTCTCTGCGGTTTCGCAGGCGCTTCGAAGAGATCCACCGTCTGCACCGCGGCTGATGCCGCTCGTCGGCGTAGTGGCGCCTCTGGTCGCGAAAACCGCGTGTAGAAGGGGCCGCCGTGCGACGATCTCGTGGGCGCCCATGCTGGAAATCCGACATCTCCGCAAAGCCTTCGGCTCGCTCGTCGCGGTGGACGACGTGTCGTTCAGCGTCGAGCGCGGGCGTCTCGTCGGTCTCCTCGGCCCGAACGGCGCCGGCAAGACGACGACGGTGTCGATGATCGCGGGGCTGGTGACGCCGGACCAAGGCGACGTGCTCATCGGCGGCGCGCGCCTCGCCGGCGACACCGACCCGAAGAAGCGGCAGATCGGGCTGGTGCCGCAGGACCTCGCCTTGTACGACGAGCTGACCGCGCGCGCCAACCTGCGGTTCTTCGGCGCCCTCTATGGCCTGAGCGGCGCCGCGCTCGACCGGGCGATCGCGTCGGCGCTCGACCTCGTCGGCCTCGCCGATCGCGTCAACGATCGCGTGTCGACCTACAGCGGCGGCATGAAGCGGCGGCTGAACCTGGCCGCGGGGCTGCTGCACGATCCCGACATCCTCCTGCTCGACGAGCCGACGGTCGGCGTCGATCCGCAGAGCCGCAACGCGATCTTCGACAACCTCGAGCTCCTGAAGAGCCGCGGCAAGGCGCTGCTCTACACCACGCACTACATGGAAGAAGTCGAGCGCCTCGCCGACCGCATCGTCGTCATCGACCACGGGCGGGTGATTGCCGACGACACCCTCGCCGGGCTGCAGTCGCGCGTCGCCGTCGCCGGCGGCGGGCGGGCGACGCTCGAAACGGTGTTCCTGACGCTGACCGGAAGGAGCCTGCGCGACTGATGGCGCTCATCCCGCTGCTCGCGATGGTCCGCAAGGATCTCCAGCTGTTCTTCGGCGATCGCCGTTCGGTGATCGTCAGCTTCGTCGTGCCGATTGCCATCGCGTCGTTCTTCGGCTCGATCTTTTCCGGACCGCGCAACGGCGGCGAGCCGGCGCGGATCGCGGTGGCGATGATCGATCGCGACGCCAGCGCCATCTCGAAGGCGATTGTCGCCGGCGCCGCGGCGGACAAGAACTTCAACCTGTCGCAGCCGGGAGAGGCGGCGGCGCGCGACGCCGTCAAGCGCGGGCGCACCAGCGTGGCGGTGATCATCCCGCCTGGGTTCGGCGAGGCCGCGGGCAACGCGTTTTTCGGCAACGGCGAGAAGCCGGCGCTCGACGTCGTCTACGACCCGTCGCGGACCATCGAGGTGGCGATGGTGCGCGGCATCCTGACGCAGCACGTCATGGAGGCGGTCAGCGGCGAGATGTTCGGCGGCGAACAGGGCCGGAAGGTGGTGGCCGAGACGCTGCCGCAGATCGCGGCCTCCTCGATGCCGGCCGACGAGCAGCGCGCCCTC
>Ga0111538_10001606_pt1 | contig 31797 bp, 28 predicted proteins | sample SoiMethybrSBSTD1_FD_79669 | JGI IMG/M metagenome (GOLD analysis project Ga0111538, IMG submission 79669) | Bulk soil microbial communities from a Populus tree surrounding site in Tennessee, USA - Soil MetaG P. TD hybrid SBSTD1 (version 2)... | ecosystem: Environmental > Terrestrial > Soil >... | reverse complement strand
TAGCCCGCCTCGGTCAGTGTCGTCGCGTCGACGATGGTGAAGGGCACGGACAACAGCTTGGCGAGCGTCTGCGCGAGCAGCGTCTTGCCGGTGCCGGTCGGGCCGATCAGCAGGATGTTGCTCTTGGTGAGCTCGATGTCGTTGCGGCTGCGCGGCTGCTTCTGGATCTCGATGCGCTTGTAGTGGTTGTAGACCGCGACGGCGAGCTTCTTCTTGGTCCGCTCCTGGCCGATCACGTACTCGTCCAGGAACTTCTTGATCTCCTGGGGCGTCGGGAGCGACGAGCGGCTGCCGCGGTTCTCGAACCGGTTGTCATCAGCGATGATATCGTTGCAGACCTCGACGCACTCATCGCAGATGAAGACGGTCGGACCGGCGATGAGCTTGCGAACGTCGTTCTGGTCCTTGTTACAGAAGGAGCACCGCAGGACCTCGGTTTCCCCAGCCTTTTTCACCATGCTGTCAGCCCTGCCCTTACCCCTTAGCCCTTCGCCCTGAACCAGTTACGTCCAGACCGTCAAGCCCTTTTGCGGATGACATCATCAATAATACCGTATTCCTTGCCCTGGTCCGCCGACATGATGTAGTCGCGCTCTGTATCGTCCTGGATACGTTTCACGTTCTGGCCGGTGTGATACACCAGAATGTCGTTGATCCGCTCGCGCATCCGCAGGATTTCTCGGGCCGCAATATCAATATCGGTCGCTTGGCCGGCCAAACCAGACATCAGGGGCTGGTGAATGACAATCCGCGAATTCGGCAGCGAAAAACGCTTGCCCTTGGCCCCGGCAGCCAGCAAAACCGCCGCCATCGACGCCGCCTGGCCGATGCAGGTGGTCTGGACATCCGGCTTGATGAACTGCATCGTGTCGTAAATCGCCATCCCGGCGGTAATCGAGCCGCCCGGGCTGTTGATGTACAGCATGATGTCCTTGTCCGGGTCCTCGGCCTCGAGGAACAGCATCTGGGCGATGGCCAGGTTCGCGATTTGATCGTCTATGGGGGTGCCGATGAAGATGATGCTGTCCTTGAGCAGCCGCGAGAAGATGTCGTAGGCCCGCTCGCCCCGGTTGGTCTGCTCGACGACCATGGGAACCAGTTGGTTACGGGCGTCAAACGGATAGCGCATAGAGATGTCTGCTGAGTTTTCGGGGAAAGACCGTGTGAGCGGGGTGCCTTACGCTTCGGAAATTGTAGCACGCGCCTTGACGAAGTCAATCGACTTCTCCCGGCGTAACCCCGCATAAATACGCGACAAACCGCCTTCCTTCTCGAGCGCGGCGCGCACCGCCGCGACACTGCGGCCGGTGCGTTCCGCGTAGCGTTCGATCTCGCGCGTCGCCTCGTCGTCGGTGACCTCGAGGTTCTCCCGCCGGGTGATTTCGTCCAGGACCAGTGCCGCCGCGACCGTCTCCTGCGACACCTGGCGCTGGCTCTCGCGGAAGGCGTTCCAGTCGATGCCGGCCTGTCGCGGGTCGATGCCCTGATCCATCAGCCGCCGCGCGAACTCTTCAATCCGTCGATCGACTTCCCGCTCGACCATCGAGGCGGGCACGTCGAACGGCAGCCGCGCCGCCAGCAGCTTCATCAGCTGGGCGCGATCCTCCCGCTCGGCGGCGTGCTTCGCCTCGTGCTCGAGGTCCTCGCGCACCCGCGCCTTCAGCGCATCGAGCGTGTCGTACTCGCCGAGGTCTTTCGCGAACTCGTCGTCGAGCTCCGGCACGACGCGCCGCTTCAACCCCTTCACCGTGACTTTATACGAGACGTCGGTGTTGGCAAGCTCCCCAATCGGGTAGTCCGGCGGGTAGTGAATGGTGAATTCCTTGGTCGCGCCGGCGTCGAGTCCCAACAGCTGCTCGTCGAAGCCTGGAGGATTCGCCTTCGCGCCGAGCTCGACGCTCACGTCCTTGTGGACGTCGGGCGCCTGTTTGCCGTCGACGCCGCCGTCGCGCCGCTCGAGATCGACGACCACGGTGTCGCCATGATCGACGCCGCGACCCTCCACCGGCTCGAAGCGCGCGGCGCGGTCGCGTAGGCGCTGCAGCGCCGACTGCATCGCCTCGTCGTTGATCGCGCTGGAGGCGCGCCGGAAGGCGATGGTCGACAGGTCGCCGGGATCGAAGGACGGCACGGTGTCGAACGATGCGGTGAAGGTCAGCGGATGCCCTTCCTCGATCTTGACGTCGCGGACGTCGGGCGTATCCACCGCCTCGAAGCCGCCTTCGTGCAGCGCCTCGTCGACCGCGCGCGGGATGAGATCATGCGCGACGTCGTGCAGGATCTGCTCCTTGAAGCGCTGCTTGATCACGCGCGGCGGTGTCTTGCCGGGCCGGAAGCCGGGCACGCGCGCCTTGCGCGCGAAATCGCGCGCGACGCGGTCGATCTCGGTGTCGACCACGTCGGTGGGAATCTCGACGCGCACGGTCTTGCGCGTCGCGTTGATTTCTTCAAACTCGGTTTTCATGGTCTCGGCTGCTGGCGACGGGCGGTCCACCTCCGCGCGACGCGCTACGGTGGACACTCCTCGCGAGGTCGGTGCTTGCGCTCCGAAGCTCGCGCGCAAATGCATGCGAGCGAAGGAGTGCGAAAGGGGGGAGTCGAACCCCCATAGCCTTTCGGCTACCGGATCCTAAGTCCGGCGCGTCTGCCAGTTCCGCCACTCTCGCGTCTGGTCGTGCGGGCGTCCCGCGCGTCAACCCCAGAGAGTAGCACGTCAAATTCTGCCGAGGCGAGCGCTCAAACGCGTGCTACTATCCGCCGCCAAAATCATGTCGCTCGACTCGACGCTCTACCACGGCCTGTTCCACCGCCACGCCGACCGCGACCGCCCGGCCCGGCTGTCGCGGCATGAAGCCCCACCCGCGGCGATCCCCTGTCCGACCACCGGCCGGCCGCTGCGGATCGCGACCATCGATGCCGACACGATCGCAATCTGCCCGGCCTGCGCTCTCCATGGAGTGGGCGGATTCGTGTCGTTCGTCGGCGACCTGCGCATGGCCTACGCGTGTCCGGAATGCCGGCAGCTGGTCTGGGTCCAGGGCGTCTAGCCGCTAGCTGCCAGCCCCTTCGATGTTCGTGATCAGAAACTCGTCGACCGCGCCGCGCCGCGAGGCGTTGCTGTTGATGGCGCGGCGTGCGGGCACTCTCGCGACGCGGAGGCCGGCGCGTCGCGCGTCGAGGCTCTGCTCGTAGAGCGCGGCGATTTCGCCGGCGGTGGAGTTGCTGAGCAGCACATGGCAGCCGCGGCGCGCCAGCTCGATCACGACGCTCTGCAGCCGCCGCTGATCGCCGGCGCCGAAACCGCCGGCTGTGTACGACGTGAACGCCGCGGTGCGGCTGATAGGGGCGTAAGGCGGATCGAAGTAGACGAAATCGCCCGGCGCCGCCTCGTCTCGCGCCAGGTCGAACGAGCCGCGCACCAGCCGCGCCTGCGCCAGCGCCGCGGCGACGCCCGTCAGCTTCCCGCGATCCGCGATCTTCGGCCGCTGATACCGGCCTGCCGGCACGTTGAACGCGCCGCGCGCGTTGACGCGGAACAACCCGTTGAAGCCGGTGCGATTCAGATAAATCAACATCGCCGCCAGCGACGGCGTGTAGGCGATGCGCCCGTCGAGCCCGCGCAGCCGATCGCGCTCCGGGTTGAACGCCGCGTCGCGCACGGCGTAGTACTGCGTCTCGCCACCGCGCGCGTGTGCCACCGCCAGCTGCTCGAGCGCATCGGCCACCGCCTCCGGCTGCGCGCGCACCGTCTCGTAGCAGCCGATGAGATCGGCGTTCGAATCGACCAGCAGGACGTCATGCCCCTGCAACCGCCCCGACGCATGGAGATCGAAGAACACGGCGCCGCTGCCGAAGAACGGCTCGATGTAGCGGTTGAAATGCGTCGGGTAGAAGCGCCGGAGTTGCGGCAGCAGCTGGCGCTTCCCCCCGGCCCACTTCAGTAGGCCGACATTGCGGAATGCGGATTGCGGATTGCGGATTGATCGTGGATTTGGGACTGGTGGCCTAGGCGTCATTCCCCAATGCCCAATCAATCCGCATTCCGCAATCCGCATTCCGCAATGTCAAAGCGCAGCGTCCTTCTCAGCCCACCACCAGATGCCGAGCGCCGTCGCCAGTACCGCCGTGGCGCCGGCGTAGAGCGGCAGCGACGGCGTAACGCGCCGGAAGAACGTGACCAGGCCGCTGCCCATCAGGTCGACCGCTTCGTTGCTGACCGCCACCAGCCCGCTGCGGTTCAACAGCAACCACACGCCGGCGACGACCGTGAGGACGACGAGCCCGACGGCGACGTTGAAGCCGGCGTCGAGGAATTGATCGTTGCGCCAGCGCGCGCGTCGCACCCGTGCCATCGTGCGCGAGGTGAACTGCGGCGGCGCCGTCGGCACGGCCCGCCGCCGCAGCATCTGCTCGAGCGCGCGGGCGCTCACCAACGCCGCGGCGCAGTTCGGGCACGAGGCGAGATGCGCCGCCACGCGCCCGTCCGGAGTCAGCTCTTCGCCCGCGATCGCTTCGATGGCGTCGAGCGCTTCGTCGCAGAACATAACGTCTCTCGCTCGAGGTTCAGCCCGAACCCTTCACCGTAAGTCTGTCTCCAGCAGCCGCCGCAGCTGTTGCTTCGCGCGGTACAGCTGCGTCTTCACCGTGCCGAGCGGCAGCTGCAGCGCCTCGGCCAGCTCCTCGTACTGAACGCCCTGCAGGTAATGCGCGGCGACGAGCAGCCGGTAGTTCGCGGGCAGCCTCGCGATCGCCTTTTCGAGCCGGTCGCGCACCTCGAGGTCGGTGAACTGCCGATCGGCGACCGCCAGCGCGCTGGCGCCGCGCTCCTCGTCGAGCGGCGCGGTTTTCGGCGCCCGTCCGTGATCCTGCAAACAGACGTTGGCGACGATCCGATAGATCCAGGTCGAGAGCCGCGCCTCGCCGCGAAAATACGGCAGCCCGCGATGGACCCGCAGAAACACGTCCTGCGCGAGATCTTCCGCGCGCGACCGGTCCTGGACGGTACGCGCAATCAAGGCGAACACGAGATCTTTGTGTCGATCGACCAGCTCCTGAAAGGCCCGTTCGTCGCCGGACCGGCAGCGTTCGACGAGCTCGCGCTCGTGGCGATCTTCCATCCGCCACCGTATTAGAGCATGCGGATCACCGAATTGTTTCGCGTAACCGCAGTGAAACAATTCACCAGGGCTTCCAGTCTAATCAGTTCGAGCAGGTACTCCGGAGGCTGAATGGAAGACTTTCACTTCGCCTGGCCGTTTCTCATTCCGATCGTCGCCATCATCGGCGCGTTCACCTACGCGGTCGTGCAGACGCTCGCCCGTGCCCGCGTGCGCGAGCTCGAGGTGCGCGAGCGGATCGCGATGATCGAGCGCGGCCTGGTGCCGCCGCCGGAGGTCGACCCCCGCGGGTTCGATCGCGCGATGGACCGCTACGAGCGCTACCGCGAGCGCTCGCCCGGCCGCCACCGCCGCGCCGGCGTGACGCTGATGGGCGTCGGCTTCGGGTTGATGCTGCTCATCGGCGTCGCCGGCGACAGCATGTCGTCCGGCATCGGCGTCGGCGGCTTCCTCGTCATCATGGGCATCGCGTTCTTCGTCAACAGCCTGTTCGAAAACCGGCGCGATGACTATCCGCCGGCCCCCTCACGCCCTGGCTCGCCGATGACACCCGCCAGCCCCATGTCCGAGCCGCCGCGGCGCGACTGACCGTCCGTGAAAGACACCTGAGTTTCGCGGTGGATACAATGCCCGCATCCGTGTAGATACAACCCTGCCAAGCCGATACATCTTGTGGAGGCGTCTCACCCACGCCTCACGTGCCAACAGCTTGATACACAGGTAGTTACAATCAAACCGTCGCCGGTTCCCGGCCCGGCGTCTTGTATCTGCTCCGTTTTCCACGAGTATCAGTGTTGACACAGCGGGTCGTAAATGGCATCTTAAGTCCTATGATGTCACTTGACGAGCTCGCGCTCGTCCGACACCCTTCTTCGTCGCTCGTTGTGAGTGACGGGGCGAAGCTGTATCCGCTACATTTCACGGGTTCCTGACTATGCGAAATCCCTTGCAGTTGGCAGACGCGCGCGCGCGTGCGCCGCGGCCCTCCGGCGGTGCCATCGAGCTGGTGGGGCGCTCGGCGGCGATCACCCGCGTCCAGGAGTTGATTCGCCGCGGCGCGCCGCTCGACGGCGGCGCGCTTCTCACCGCAGAGCCGGGCGCGGGCGTCGAAGAAGTCGCGCGCGAAATGCACGCACGCGGCCGCTCCTCGTCTGCGCCGTACGTCGCCATTGACTGCGCCGACGGCGATCCGGCGGGCGTCGATCGCCTGCTGTTCGGCCAGCCGGCCGGCGCGCTGCCCACCGATCTCGAATCGGTGACCGCCGACAGCTGCATCGCCGCCGCGCGCGGCGGCACGCTCTTCCTGCACAACGTCACCGAGCTCCGGGCGTCGGCCCAGGCGCAGCTCGCGCGCATCGCGCGCGACGGCGAGGTGCGCATCGACGGCGCGCCGGTGGCGACGGCGCTCCGCCTGATCGCCAGCGCGTCGCCCGACATCGACGCCGACGTCCACGCCCACCGCTTCCGCAGCGATCTCTACCGTCGCCTCTCGACCGTACGCATCGATCTGCCGCCGCTGCGCGAGCGCCCCGACGATGTGCCGGCGCTGGCCAGCCGCCTGGTCGAAGAGAAGTGCGCCGCCGACAGCCGCCCGCCGCGCACGTTCACGCAGGCGGCGCTGGCGCTGATTGGCGCGCTCACCTGGCCGGGCAACCTCGCCGAACTGCGCGATGCGGTTGAGAAAGCGGTCGACGACGGGCACGACGAGACGATTCAGATCGAGCACCTGCTGCCGGCGCTGCAGCTGCGGCGGGCGCCGAAAGCCTTCGCGCCGAGCGGCAACCTGCGGGAAGCGCGGTTGCGGTTCGAGCGCGAGTACATCGCCTCGGTGCTGCAGCATCACGAATGGCGCATGGCCGAGGCCGCCCAGGCGCTCGGCATTCAACGTCCTAATCTCTACCGGAAAGCACGCCAGCTCGGAATTCCGCTGGTCCGTTTGTCGGACGAGCGCTGGTGACGAAGATGAAAACGAAACTGTTGTGGTCGCTCGTTATCGCGATGGCCGTCGGCGGCGCTGTTCACGCGCAGCCGAATCAGTCGCAGCCGGCTGCGGCGCAGGGGCAGAAGCCGCAGCCATACACGCCCGAGTTCGAGATCCCGCGGCCCGAGGGGGCGCAGGGCGCGTCGGCCCAGCCGTCGGCGCCGACCGAAGGCTACGTCATCGGCCCGCAGGACAACCTGTCGATCATTGTCAGCGACGAGGCCGAGCTGACCGGCAAGTACCGCGTCGACACCGACGGTACGATCTCGATGCCGTATCTGAGCCGCGTGCCGGTTGCCGGCCTGTCGCTGGCGGAGGCGCAGGCGAAGATCACATCGCTGCTCCGCGCCGGCTACATCAGGAACCCGCAGGTCCGCATCGAGGTCGATCAGTTCAAGGCGCGCAACGTCCTGGTCACCGGCGAAGTCCGCACCCCCGGGAAGGTGACGTTGCCCGGCACGACGATGTCGCTGCTCGAGGCGCTGGCGCTGGCCGGGTCGCCCACCGCCAACGCCAGCAACGAAGTGATCGTCATCCACCCGCCGAAGCCGGGCGAGCCGGCGCCGGAGCCGATCACCATCAACCGCCGCGATCTCGAGTTGGGCCGTGCCGGCCGCGACGTCACGCTGCAGGACGGCGACATCGTCAACGTCCCGGTGGCGAAGCGGTTCTACATCTCCGGCTTCGTCAAGAACCCCGGGTCGTACGTCCTCGACACCGGCACCACGGTGTCGCAGGCGATCATCCTCGCCGGCGGCCTCTCGGAGCGGGGCACCGATCGCCGCATTCGCGTCAACCGCGTCGTCAACGGCCACACCGTCGATCTGCCGGTCGAGCTCGACGAAAAGGTGCAGGCGAACGACGAGATCAAGATCCGCGCGCGCTTCTTCTGAGACACACGGCGCACGGCGTGCGATGAAGGAAATGCTGCGCAGCATCCGCCGCGGTGCCGGCGCGGCCAGGCGATGGCTCGCGCCGGCGCCCGAGGTCGCCGCTTGGCGCCATGCGTGCCGCGTCGCGGCGACGACGCCGCGCTTCACCCCCGGTGATATTCAGCTCGGCTCGTACTCATTGCGGTATTCGGATCTCCTGACGCTCTGCCCGCAGTGGCGCGACATCTTCGTCGCCGGCTCGCTGGCATTCGAGACCGCCAACCCGTCGCCGCGCATTCTCGACTGCGGGGCGAACATCGGCCTGGCCTCGCTGTTCTTCAAGCGGCGGTATCCCGGGGCGAGGATCACGGCGTTCGAAGCGGACCCGAAGATTGCCGCGATGCTCCAGGACAACATGCGGTGCAACGGCGCCGGCGACGTCGAAGTGGTGGCTGCCGCGGTGTGGACCGATGTCGGTGAGGTGGCGTTCAGTCCGGACGGCGCCGATTCAGGCGCGGTCGCGGCGCTCGCCGGCGCGCCGGGCACCGACGCGATCCGTGTGCCGACGATTCGCCTCGCCGAGCGCCTCGCGGCCGAACCGATCGATCTGTTGAAGCTTGATATCGAGGGCGCCGAGAGCGCCGTGCTGGCCGATTGCGCCGGAGCGCTTGGCAACGTCGACGCCGTGATCCTCGAGGTGCACGAGTTTGATCCGGCGAAGCGCCGTGGCCCCGAGCTTCGCCAGTTGCTCGCCGACAGCGGCTTCACCTATGCGGTCACTCACATCACGCCGCTGCCGTGGCGCCAGCCGCGCGGCTTGAACGGCGGACCTTTTCCGGGTCAGTCGAACGCCTGGGTCGAGGCGATCAACGCGTGGCGGCCGGGGCGATCGTGAGCGAGCGCCCGAGCGTCGTCTACGTCCTGCCCGACAAGATGGGCGGCTCGTCGACCATCGTCGCCAACCTCCTGAAGTACCGCACGCCAGACGAGTTCAGCTACCGCGCGGTGCTGACGCACAACACGCTCGATGTGGATGCGCGGCTGCAGCGCGATCTGGGCGGCGCCGACAGCCAGACGACGTTCGAGTACTCGCTGCCGCTCGAGAACGTCTACGCCGTGGCGCGGCGGCTGCGGCGCACGATCGGCCCTGGCCCCGGCGTCCTCGTTTGCAACGACTTCGTCGAGATGCTGCTCGTCACGCTGATGGATCCGGGCCGCACCGTGGTGCAGATCCTCCACGGCGACTACGACTACTACTACGACCTCGCGTCGGTGCACGAGCCGCTCGTCCATGCGTTCGTCGCCTACAGCCGTGTCGTTTACGAGCGGCTGCTCGAGCGGCTGCCGCATCGGCGCGACACGATCTTCTGGCTGCCGTACGGCATCCCGCTGCCCGACGCGGTTCGCCAGCCCTCGCATGAGAAATCGCTGCGGCTGATCTTCGTCGGCCGGCTGGACGAGGCGAAGGGCGTGTTCGTGCTGCCGGAAATCGATCGGCTGCTGCGCGAGGCCGCCGTTCCCGTCACCTGGACGATCGTCGGCAGCGGTCCCGCGGGCCCGGACCTGCACCAGGCCTGGCGCGACCCCGCACACGTTCGGTTCGTCGAGACGGCAACTCCCAGCGAAGTCGTTGGCCTCTGCGCAGCGCACGATGTCTTCGTGCTGCCGACGCGCGCCGAGGGTTTGTCGGTGGCCACGGTCGAAGCAATGGGCGCCGGCGTGGTGCCGGTGGTAACCGATCTGCCCGGGATGGTGGAACTGGCTGGCGGCAATCGCCCCGGCTACCGTATTCCCCAGGGTGATGCCCCGGCATTTGCCGGCGCGATCGCCGCGCTGGCGCGCGATCGCAGCCGCCTCGATTCGATGAGCGCGGCGGCGCGGCAGCTGGTCGTCGAACGGTTCGACATCCGCGAGCGGGCGTCGGCCTATCAGGTGTTGTTCGCGCTGTGGCGCGATCTGCACCGCCCGCGCCCGGCGCTGCCTGTCACGTCGTACGGCAGCCGTCTCGATCGACCGTGGCTGCCGAATCCCGTCGTGCGGCTGGTCCGCACGGCGATGCGAGCCGCGAGATGACTGCCACCACGCCGCTCGTCAGCGTCCTCGTCACCGCCTACAACCGCGAGGCGTACATCGCCGAGGCGCTGGAGAGCGTGCTGGCGCAGACCATGTGCGACTTCGAGGTCATCGTCAGCGACGATCACTCCACCGACGGCACCGTTCGCATCGTCGAGGAGTTTGCCAGGCGCGATCCGCGCGTCAGGCTCTCGGTCAACCCGCGCAACCTCGGCGACTACGGAAACCGGCGCCGCGCCGCAGCGCTCGCGCGCGGCCAGTTCTTGAAGTATCACGACTCCGACGACGTGATGTACCCGCATTGCCTGGCGGTGATGGTCGACGCGCTCGTCAAGGAGCCGGACGCCGCGTGCGCCTTGTCGGCGTCGTACGCCTGGCCGGGCGGGGCGTGCCCGATGCTGCTGACGCCGAAGCTGGCCTACGAGCGCGAATATCTCGGCTACGGGCTGTTCCAGCTCGGGCCGGCCGCGGCGCTGTTTCGCACCGAGGCGTTCATGGCGCTCGGCGGCTTCGACGATACGCCGCACGCGGCCGACTATCTCTTCTGGATTCGCGCCTGCGCGCAGGTGAACGTTCTGCTCGTGCCCGGCGACCTCTTCCACTACCGGATTCATCCGGGGCAGGAAGCAGGGAAGCCGACCAACGACCGTGCCTACGCGCAAGCGGCCGGCGTCGCGTGGCGGATGCTGAATTCCTCCGAGTGCCCGCTGAGCGGCGCGACGTTGGAGCGGGCCAAAAGCAATTACACCTACGTCCAGGCGCGGGGCATCTTTCGCATGGTGAGGAGACGCCGCTTCAAATCGGCGGCCGACTTCCTCAGATACGGCGGCCTGCGCGTCTCCGACTGGATCCGGTATCTCCGGCCGCCAAAGCGGAGCGCCGATGCCGGCACGCCGGAGCCGAGACGCGAGGTGCCGGCGTGACGTTGACCCGCGAGCGCCTGGCGATCGAAGGCGGCCAGCCGGTCCGGCACGGCCAGGTGCCGCTGCACCGGCCCTGGTTCGACGAACGGGAGCAGGCCGCGGTTCGTGATGTCGTCGCCGGCCGCCGCGTCGCCGGCGACGGAGCCCACGGCCGCGAGCTCGAGCGGCTGCTGGCGGCTCACATGGGCGCGGGCGTGCTCGCCGTCAACTCGTGCACCTCGGCGCTCGAGATGGCCGTCAAGGTCGCCGGCCTTGGCCCGGGGGACGAGGTGATTCTTCCGAGCTTCACCTTCGTGTCCACGGCCAATGCCGTGTTGAACGGCGGCGCGCATCCCGTGTTCGCCGACATCGACCCGGTGACGTTCGGCCTCGACCCGTCCGATGTCGAGCGGCGCATCACGGCGCGCACGCGCGCGATTCTCGCGATGCACTACGGCGGCATGGCGTGCGATATGGCCGCCTTGAACGCCATCGCCGAGCGCCATGGCCTCATCGTGATCGAGGATGCGGCGCACGGCCTGAACGCAAGCTGGCGTCAGCGGCCGCTCGGCTGCTGCGGCGCGCTCGGCACGCTGTCGTTCCATGAGACCAAGGATCTGGTGTGCGGGGAAGGCGGCGCGCTGATCATCCGCGACCACCAGGCGCGGATGCACGCCGCCGAGATCCTGCGCGAGAAGGGCACCGACCGCACCGCCTTCCTCCGCGGCGACCGCGACAAGTACACGTGGGTCGGCGCCGGGAGCAGCTATGTGCTGTCCGATGTGCTCGCCGCGATCGCTGTCGTCCAGTTCGCGAAACTGCCGGAGATCACGCGTCGCAAGACTGCGCAGGCGGATCGGCTGCTGGAAGAGCTGGCGCCGTATCGCGATGCCGTGCAGCTTCCGGTCGTACCTGACGGATGCCGGCCGAACTGGCATGTATTCCCGGTGCTGGTCGCGCCGCCGCAGCGGGCCTGGACGATTCAGGCGCTGCGCGCCGAAGGGCTGGCCGCCGCCTTTCACTACGTCCCGCTTCATTCGGCGCCGTACGCGCAGCGAGCGGGGATTCCCGCGGTCGATCTGCCGGTGACCGATCGCGTCGCCGCCTCGCTCATCCGCCTGCCGATTTCGGCCGACTTCTCGGCGGAGGAATGCGAGCACGTCGTCGCCGGCTGCGTCAAAGTGTTCGAACATCTCGCGGCGCGCGCGTGAAGATCGTCCACCTCCTCGGCTGGTATTTTCCCGACAGCGTCGGCGGCACCGAGGTGTACGTGGAGGCGCTGTGCCGGCGGTTGCGCGATGCCGGGCACCAGGTGATCGTCGCGGCGCCCGATTCGCATCGGCCAGCCTCCTCCCGCTACGAGCACGATGGCATGACGGTGTTCCGCTATCCGATTCCGCCGGCGCCGACGCGAGACGAGGCGCAGCACCGGCTTCCGGTCCGCGGCGCGGAGGAGCTCTATCGTTTCCTCGCCGACGAGCGGCCCGCCATCCTGCACGTCCACAGCATCACCACAGGCGTCGGGCTCCCGGAAATTCGCGAAGCGCGCCGGCTCGGCATTCGCGTCATCGTCACCTGCCATCTGCCGGGGTTCGGCTACATGTGCCGCAGCGGCGAGCTGATGCAGTGGGGCCGTGTCCCGTGCGACGGCATCGTCGATGCTGGCAAATGCGCGGCGTGCAACCTGACGCGGCTTGGCATGCCGCAGCTCGCGGCGCGTCTCGTCGGCTCGGTGCCCGTTCAAGCGAGCGCCGCGCTGCAAGGCCTGCCCGGCCGGCTCGGCACCGCGCTCGGCATGCCCGCTTCGGTCCGCGAGCACGAAGCGATGCAGCGCGAGCTGTTCGCCCTGGTCGATCGCGTCGTGGTGTTGAACGAGACCGGCCGCCGCATGCTCGTGTCGAACGGATCGTCGGCAGACAAGATCGTGCTGAATCGCCTCGGCGTGAGTCACCGCTGTGTGGCGACGCCGCGGGCGTCGACTCGTCGTTCGGACGGCTCGCCGGTCCGCTTCGGCTACGTTGGACGGCTGCATCCGACCAAAGGGCTGACCGAGTTGATGCACGCCGTAGCGGCGATATCGCGGGATGTGGCGTTTCGCCTGGAGATTCGTGGTCCGATGCTGGACGAGGCGACGCGGCTCTATGTCGACAGCCTGCGGCAAGTCGCCGGCGGCGACCCGCGCGTCGACTTCGCCGCGGCCGTGCCTGCGGCCGATGTTCCGGCCCTGCTCGCCGCTTATGACGCGCTGCTGTGCCCGTCGATGTGGTTCGAGAACGGCCCGACCGTCGCCCTCGAGGCGATCGCTGCGGCGACGCCGGTCATCGGCAGCCGCGTCGGCAACCTTGCCGAGCTGATTGCAGACGAAGTGAACGGTCTGCTCGTCGCCCCGGGAGACATCGACGCCTGGGCCCGCGCGCTGACGAGGGTCGCGACCTCGCCGGCTGACACCGTCGATCGCTGGCGGGGCGCGCTGACGCCGCCGCGGACGATGGACGACGTCGCCTCCGACTATCTCGCCCTGTACGCGGCATGAAGGTCACCGATTCCGAGGCGATCCGGCTGCGCGAGTTCTGGAACAAGCGCTACTCCGCCTTCACGCTGTCGGAGTCGGGTTGGCTGGGCGCCGGCGAGCCGCTGAACGAGCGGATCTACGCCTGCAAGCGCCAGGCGCTGCGCCGCGCGCTGGCGTCGCTGGGGCTCAATCGGCGCCATGGGTGGTCGGTGCTCGACGCCGGCTGCGGGCAGGGACATTTCGCCCGCTTCTACCGCCGCGAATTTCCGGGCGCGGCGTATGTCGGTATCGATATCTCCGAGCGTGCCGTCGCTCACCTTCGCAGTGCGATCGACGGCGCCGAATTTCACGCCGCCGATCTCTGCGACTGGGACGATCCGCAGCGCCGTGTGTTCGACGTCATCCAGAGCCTCGAAGTGCTGCACCTGATCCTCGACGATGCGGCGGTTTCGCGTGCGATCGCGTCGCTCGCCTCGCGCCTGACGCCCGGAGGCGCGCTGCTCGTCACCGCCGCGCTTCCTGAGGCGACGGTCCAGCCGTCCGGGTATCTGCGCTACCGCAGCCGATCGTTCTGGGAGTCGCTGCTGGCGTCGCTCGGATTGCGGATCGCCGCCGAGCGGTCGATGTATTACTGGCTGCCGGACGGCGGTCCCGTGAACAAGTACACCAGGTATGCGTTGACCCGGCTCGGGCCCGGCGCGCTCTACGCCGTCGATCGCGCGGCGCTGGCGCTGCGGATTCCACGGCCGCCGTCCGTCGGCCTCGATTCGCAAATGCGGCTGCTCACGATTCAGCGGCGATGACGATGCGCATCGGCATCATCGGGTTCGGCGGCTCCGGCCAGGCGCACACGTTCTACTGGTCGTGCGTGGCCGGCTGCCAGGTGACGAAGATCCTCGACACCGGACATGCGGCCGCGCAGCGCGCCGCCGCGCACGCGCCATCAGCGCAGTTCTTCGACGACGAACAGCGTTTCTGGCCCGATCTCGACGCGGTGGTCGTCTGCACGCCCGATTCGACGCACGCGTCGTATGTCGTTGCCGCGCTCGCCCGCGGGCTGCATGTGCTGGTGGAGAAGCCGCTCACCGACTCGCTCGAAGGCCTGTGCGCCATCCGCCGCGCCGCCGCCGGCGCGCCGGGGCAGGTCGTCGCGGTTGTTCACCAGATGCGCTTCGTGCCGCTGCACCGCCGCATCAAGGCGCTGGTCAGCGGCGGCGCGCTCGGTGCCGTCTCCTACCTCGAGGGCTACTACGTTCACGACCTGACGAAGCGCGCGTTCCAGACCGATCGGTGGCGCGAGACCGACAACGCGACGCCGCTCGTCTATTCGGGATGCCATTTCGTCGATCTGCTGCGCTGGATCGCCGGCGAGGAAATCGTCGAGATCTTCGCCGCCGCCGGCCACCGCGCGTTTCCGGAGTACCCCGAATCGGATCTCAACCTCGTCACGATGCGCTTCGCGTCCGGTGCGATCGGCAAGGTGCTGGTCGCCTTCGGCGAGCCGGGGCCGCAGGATCACACGGTCCGTGTTGCCGGCAGCGAGGCCTCGGTGCGCGGCAACCTGCTCTACCGGCGCGATGGCGCGCTCGGCGAGGTTCTGCATCGGCCGATGCTGTTCCAGCCGCCGCTGTTGAGCGGTCCCGACAAGTCGGGAGGCCAGAGCCGCTATCGCCAGCTGCGCGCCAACCTGCCGCCGTATCTCTACGCGCGCACGGTCGAAGCGCTGCGCGTTCTCGCGCGCCGGCCCAACGCCGAATACGGCGCGGCACACTATCCCGTGCGGCTCTACGAGCACTCGCTGGCGTGCGTCCTCGCGATCGAAGACTTCGTCGCCGCCATCCGCGACCGGCGGCCGCCGATGTGCTCGATTGACGAAGCGGGGCAGACCGTCCTCGCCTGCCTGGCCGGCGTCGAGTCGTACAGGACCAACCGTCCGGTAGCGGTCGGAGTCTTACAGCCATGAGCCGCCGCGTCCTCCACGCGGTGGATCGCTTCCTGCCGCGCAGCGAGACCTTCATCAACACGCTGGTCAACGGTCACCGCCGCTACGAGGCGTCGATCGTCTGCCGCGCGCGCGAGCACGAGGACGAGTTTCCGTTTCCGCGCGTGTCGGTCGTCGGCAAGCCGCTCTCGCGCCTCAATGCCGGCTGGTGGGTCGATGCGGTAACCGGTCGATCGCGATGGCGCCGGCAGGTCGAGTCGACGCTGCGCGAACTGAAGCCCGACGTCGTCCACGCGCATTTCGGCCCGGTCGGATGCGACTACGTGGACATCGCCGCAGGTCTCGGCATCCCGATCGTGACCAGCCTTTACGGAGTCGACGCCGCGGTCCTGCCATACCTGCCGCAGTGGCGCCGTCACTACGCGCGCCTGTTTCGCCGCGGCGATCGCTTCCTGGCCGAGGGGCCGGAGATGCGGAAGAAGATCATCGCCGCCGGCGCGCCGCCCGATCGGACAATCATCCATCCAATTGCCATCAACCTCGACAAGTACCCGCGCTGGTCGCCCGATGCGGCGACCACGGTGTTGTTTGCCGGGCGCTTCGTCGAGAAGAAAGGGTTGTGCGATGCGATTGCCGCGTTCGGGCGCGCGCATCCGCGCGTGCCGCAGGCGCGGATGACAATCGTCGGCGACGGGCCTGACGAGCGCGCGGCGCGCGCGCTGGTCTCGCGCCTCAGCCTCTCGAGCGCCGTCGACTTCCTCGGCACGAAACCGCACGCCGATCTGATCGCGCGGCTGGCCGCGGCGACGGTGCTGATCCATCCGAGCACGACGGCCGTCGACGGCGACTCGGAAGGCGGCGCGCCGACGATTCTCCTCGAGGCGCAGGCTATCGGCACGCCGATCGTGACGACGCGGCACGCCGATATCCCGCACGTTGCACCTGAGGGGCCCGGCGTCTATCTGTGCGACGAGCGCGACGTGGAAGCGCTCGGCAATGCGCTGGTCGCCGCGATCACCGCCCGCGAGGCGTCCAGCAGCGCACACCTGATCGCTCGCCACGCGGTCGCCCTGGCCATGGCACGGCTCGAGGGCGTCTACGAGGAACTGTGGACCGGCGCCGTCGAGGCGGCGGCGCACTAGGATGGCAACACCAGGCCGCATCACGGTGGTGACGTCGGGACACCTGTCGACGTGCCCGCGGATGCTGAAGAGCGCCGACGCGCTCGCTGAAGCGGGCTATCAGGTTCGCGCCGTTGCCACGCGGCACGAGCCGTGGGCGACCGATGCCGACGCCGACGTCCGGTCGCGCCGGTCGTGGCCCGTGCACGTCGTCGATTACCGGCGCGACGGCGGCGCCGCGACCTACTGGCGCACGGGCGTCGAGCACCGCGCGGCGCGGGTGGCGGTGGCCGCGGTCGGGCCCGGGCGCGCGCCGCTGCCGATTGCCGCCCGTGCGTTCGGGCGCGTCCACACTTCGATGGTGCGCGCGATCGCCGCCGCGCCCGCCGACCTGATTTACGGCGGCACGACCGGCGCGCTGGCGGCGATCGCCGAAGCCGCGCGGCGCACCGGCACGCCGTACGCGCTCGACCTGGAGGATTTTCACAGCGGCGAAACGAGCGGGCCCGAGGCCTCGCTCGTCGATGCCCTGGCCGCGCGTATCGAGGAGGCCGTGCTCACCGGTGCGGCATTCCTGACCACGTCGAGCGAAGCGATCGCGGACGCCTATCGCGAGCGGTACGGACTCCGGCCGTCAGTCGTGCACAACACGTTTCCGCTGCCGCCGCAGCCGCCCGATTTCGCGCGCGCCGATCCTGGCCTGCTGCGCGTCTACTGGTTCAGCCAGACGATCGGCGCCGGTCGTGGCCTCGAGGAGGCGATCGCCGCGCTCGGCCGCGCCGGCGTCCGCGCCGAATTGACACTGCGAGGGCGGCCGCACGCCAACTATCTCGAATGGCTGGCGGAGCTGGCATCGACACATGCGCCCGGCGTGACGCTGCGGCATCTGCCGCCCGCGCCGCCGGATGCGATGGTCGATCACGCCCGCGCCCACGACGTCGGCCTGGCGCTCGATCACGGCGAGCCGCGCAACCGCGCGCTCTGCCTGACCAACAAGGTGTTCACGTATCTGCTGGCGGGGCTGGCAATCGCCGGCTTCGACACGCCAGGTCAGCACGATCTCGGCGTCGATCTCGGCCGCGCCGCGAGCTTCGTACCCTCCGGCGATCGCGACGCGCTCGCCGCCGCCTTTTCGCGATGGGCCTCGGATCCTGCGGCGCTCGACTGCGCGAAGCGAACCGCATGGCAGGCCGCGGTGCGGCGCTGGCACTGGGAGCACGGCCAGGAGCGCGGCACTCTGTACCGTCTGGTCGAGGAGATGCTCTCGTGAGGGTTCTGCTCGTGATGGACCCCTACATCAAGGTGCCCCCCGACCACTACGGCGGCATCGAGCGCGTCGTCGCCGACCTCGCGGACGGTCTGGCGAAGGCAGGGCACGAGATTACGCTGTGGGCGGCGCCGGGGTCGCGCGTCAACGGCCGCCTCGACGCCTTCGGCAGGGAAGGCGAGTGGACGCGCTGGAGCAACCTCCGCAACGCGCTGACGCTCGCCGGCCGCTTCGTCACCGGCGCGTCGCGCTTCGACGTCATCCACAACTTCGGCCGCCTCGCCTACCTGGCGCCGGTGCTGCCGCGCGACGTGCCGAAGATCCAGACCTACATGCGCACGGTGAACCCGGCCAACATGGTGACCGCACGCCGGCTCGGCGCGCGCCGGCTGCACTACACGGCGGTCAGCGCCGCCATCCGCGATACCGGGCGCCCCGGCGGCGGCGATTGGTCGGTGATCTATAACTGCGCCGCGCCGGAACGCTATCCGTTCGTCGCCGGCACCGACGCCGTAACCGCGCCGCTGGTGTTCCTCGGACGGCTCGACCGCTGCAAGGGCGCGCACCACGCGATCACGGTCGCCGAGCGCCTGCAGCGCCGCCTGATCATCGCCGGCAACATCTCGCCTCTGCCGCACGAGCAGCGGTACTTCGAAACCGAGATCACGCCGCGCGTCGACGGCACGCTCGTGACCTACATCGGTCCGGTCGGCGACGAGGAGAAGCGCGCGCTGCTCGGCCGCGCGGCGGCGATGCTGCTGCCGATCGAATGGGAAGAACCGTTTCCGGTGGTGCTGCCCGAGTCGATGCTGTGCGGCACACCTCTGATTGCGTTCCGGCGCGGCGGCGTGCCGGAGGGGATCGACGACGGCCGTACAGGGTTCCTGTGCGACGACGTGGACGAGATGATCGAGGCGGTTGGCCGTCTGGGGAGCATCGATCGCGCCGCGGTGCGGGCCGAAGCGGTCAGCCGGTTCAGCGATGCGGCGATCGTCGCCGAGTACGAACGTCTCTATTGCGAGATGGCGGCCGCATGATCGGCCAGAGAGCCCCGGTGATGCGCCGCGTGCTGATGGTGACGCCGCACTTTCCGCCAGACTCGAGCGCGGCGTCGCATCGCGTGCGCCTGCTCGCGCCGCATCTGCCGGCCGCAGGCTGGCAGCCGACGATCGTGACCGTCGACCCGTCGGCGTACGAAGGGCGGCTCGATCGCGGTCTCGAAGCGCTGGTTCCTTCGGATCTCGAGATCGTGCGTGCTCCAGCCTGGGCGCCGCGCTCGACACGATGGCTGGGGCTCGGCGATCTCGGGCTGCGAGCCTACACCGGCCTCGGCGCCACCTGCCGCACGCTGCTGGCGCGGGATCGCTACGACGCGCTCTTCGTCACCATCTACCCGACCTACCCGGCGCTGCTCGGCCCAGCCCTCAAGTCGGAGTTCGGCGTGCCGTTCGTGCTCGATTACCAGGATCCCTGGGTCGGCGCGTGGGGGCAGTCGGTTGGCGGCGGCGCGAACGGATCGCCCGACTGGAAGAGCCGCGCCTCGCGCGCGCTGGCGACGTGGCTGGAGCCGCGCGCGGTCGCCGGCGCCGACGCGCTCGTCGCCGTCTCACAGGGCACGCTCGACGGCGTGACCACGCGGCTGCCGTCTGCCGCACGCCTGCCGCAGGCGGTCGTGCCGCTCGGATTCGAGGTGGACGACTTCGCCGCGGTGCGCGGGCGGCGGCCGAGCGCGCATTTCGATGCCGCGGACGGCCTGGCCCACCTGTGTTACGTCGGGACGCTGCTGCCGACCGGCGTCGAGACGCTGCGGCTCCTCCTGCGCGCGCTCGCTCACGCGCGCGAGCAGGATCCGATCGCCCGGCGGCTGCGGCTGCATTTCTTCGGCACCAGCAATCAGTCGCAGTCGGACAACTATCGCGTGCTGACGATCGCGCGGGAGCACGGCGTCGACGATGCGGTGACCGAAGCGCCGGGACGCCTGGATTACCTGGACGCGTTGTCGGTCTTGAGCGACGCCTCGGCGATTCTCCTCCTCGGCAGCTCGGAGCCGCATTACACGGCGAGCAAGCTCTATCCGGCGCTCCTCGCCGAGCGGCCAATACTTGCGCTGTTCCACGAGGCAAGCAGCGTCGTCTCGATTCTGCGTTCGATTGGATCCGAGCCGACTATACGCGTCGTGACCTACGGCGATCGCGGCACGCTCGAAGGGCGCGTCGGCGACCTCGCGTGTCATCTGCGCGCGCTCGCGGCCCGACCAACCTACAGCCAGGCCGATGTCGCGCTCGAGCGCGCCGGCGAATTCTCCGCGCGCAGCCTCGGCCGGCGGCTGGCAGCGCTCCTCGATCGGGTGGTCGCCGGATGAGCGCGCCGGTGAGGCTCACCGCGGTGCTGACGCACCCGATTCAGTACTACTCGCCGTGGTTCCGTCACATCCACGCCACCGCGTCGGAGATCGCGCTGACGGTCGTCTACGCGACCCAGCCGAGCGCCGAGCAGCAGGGCGTCGGCTTCGAGCGCGCCTTCGAGTGGGACGTGCCGCTCGTCGAGGGCTATCGATCGACCACGGTGCGGCCGGCGCGGCCCGGCGATCGGATCGACACCTCACGCTTCAGCGGGCTCGACGCGCCTGGCATCGGCACCGCGATCCTCGAGACCGAGCCGGACGTCGTGATGATCGCCGGCTGGTACTCGGCCAGCCTGATGCGTGCGCTCCTGACCTGCCGGCGCCACGGCATCCCGACGCTCTATCGCGGCGACTCGAACCTCTCGAGTGGCCCACGTGGATGGAAGCGTACGCTGTGGAACGCGAGAACACGGCTGCTGCTGCGGCAGTTCGACGGCTATCTTTCGCCGGGACTGAGAGCTCACGAGTACCTGACACGCCATGGCGCGCCGGCGTACCGGGTGTTTCGCGTGCCGCACGGCGTCGACAACGAGCTGTTCGCGGCCGCCACGGCCAGGCACGCGGATCCGGGGGCGCGGGCAAGCGCGCGCGAACGCCTCGGCATCGCTCCCAGCGCGTTCGTGCCGCTGTTTGTCGGCAAGATGGTCGAGCGCAAGCATCCGCTCGACCTGGTGCGGGCCGCGGCCCGACTTGGCGCCGGCGTCACGGTCCTGACCGCGGGCTCCGGGCCGCTCGACGCTGCGATGCAGTCCGAGGCGGCAGCGCTCGGCCTCGATCTCAAGTCGCTGGGTTTCGTGAACCAGCAGGCGCTCGGCGAGGCCTACGCCGTTGCCGACTGCCTCGTGCTGCCCAGCGACGCCTCTGAAACCTGGGGTCTCGTCGTCAACGAGGGGCTGGCGGCAGGGCTGCCGGCTGTGGTCAGCGATGAGGTGGGCTGTGCTCCCGACCTCGTCAAGAGCCGCGAGACCGGCGCGGTGTTTGCGCGCGGGAATATCGGGGAGCTCGGCTCGGCGCTCGACGCAATCCGGAACCGGACCGCCGCTGGCCACGACTGGTCGCCCGCATGTCGCGCGCTTGCGGCTCAGCACGACTTCAGCACGATGACCGCCGGCCTGGTTCGGGCCTGCCGATCGGTCGTCGAACACTCGCCAGGCCCCGAGCCCGACTGGAGCGCGTCGCCGCAGCGAATCGTCGTGCCGTGCGGCCAGATGGTCACGCCTGGAGGACTGGAACGGATGACGTTCGAGGTGCTGAGGGTGCTGCGCGATCAGGGCATGGCGGCGCACTGCATCGTGAACGGGTGGGAGAACTATCGCATCACGCCGCTTGCCGAAAGCAGCGGCGCGAGCTGGTCGGTGGGACCATACTGGCACTCGCTGCGGCGGCAGCTGTCGCCGGCCAGCGTGCTGAAGATGAGCGCGGAGATCGTTCGCGTCAGCGCCGACCTCGCGCGCGTCTCGCGGCGCGTGCAGCCGACGCACGTGCTGGTGCCGGAATTCACCGCCGTGCTGCGGAATCTTCCAGCCTTGCTGTGGCTGCGCGCGCGCCGCGTCCGCGTCGTCGCCCGCCTCGGCACCGCCCCGCCCGCCGGACGCTTTTACGGCCGGCTGTGGCGCTGGCTGATCGATCCGGTGGTCGATCAGTACGTCGCCAATTCCGAGTTCACGCGGCAGGAGCTGCGCGCCCACGGCATTGCGGCCGGCAAGATCGACATGATCGAGAACATGTCCCCGCGCCGCCGTGAACCGCCGGCCGAAGCGGCTCGTGTTCCCGGCCGCGTCGTCTACGTCGGCCAGATCATCCCCGGCAAAGGACTCGATGTGCTGCTGGAGGCGATGGCGCTGCTGCGCCGACGCGGCGTCGACGCGACGCTCGACGTCGTGGGCCAGATCGACGGATGGGAGGCGCCGGAGTACACCGGTCATCGAGCGGCGCTGCGCGAGCGGGCGAAGCAGCCGGACCTCGACGGCGCGGTCAACTTCCTGGGCTTCCGCGAGGACGTGCCGGCGCTGCTCGCGCGCGCGAGCGTCCACTGCTGCCCGAGCCTGCCGGAGCTGCGCGAGGGGTTCGGCCTGGTCGTCCTCGAAGCGAAGCTGGCCGCGCTCCCGTCGGTGGTGACCCCGAGCGGCAACCTGCCCGAGATGATCGATCACCGCCGCGACGGCTGGATCTGCGAGCGCGCCGACAGCGGCGCCGTGGCTGACGGCCTCGAGTACTTCCTGCGCCGGCCCGACGAGCTCGCCGCGGCTGGCCGCGCGGCGCTGGCATCGGCGGATCGCTATGACGAACGACGGTTTGCAGCCGCGTGGACGCGCGTGTTCGCGACCGCGGGGATTCAACACGCTCATGCGCTCTAACGAACTCGAACTCGCCGGCGTCGGCCTCGGCTGCCTCGCGCTCTGGGTGTTCGGCGGCGACTGGCTGCTGGTGGCGTCGGTCCTGACGATCTGGATCTGCCTGAAGCTGACGGCCACCAACGATCACCTGTACGTGCTGCCGCTCGCGATTACGTTCCAGTGGTCGCAGACGAGCCTCGGTCTCTTCTACTACGACCTGCTCGGCCGTGAAGTGCCGGCCATTACCGGCAGCGCCTACCGGCCGATGGTGCTGATCGGCCTCGGCTGCGTGCTCGCGTTCGCGGTCGGCATTAAAGCCGGGATGCTGACGCGACGACCGCCGAATCCCGACGAGCCGCGGCCCGATTTCGCCTTCACCTTCGGGCCGCTGGTCACCACCTACGTCGTCGGCGTGTTCATCGAAGGCACCATGCTGGCGGTCGCGCCGAGCTATCCGTCAATCCGGCAGATCATCACCACCCTCGACACGGCGCGCCTCGGCGTGCTGTTCCTCATCATGCGGCGGCTGTGCAGCCCGACGCCGCGGTGGGCGACGCTCGGCGTGGTCGTGGGGATCGAAGTGGTGATGGGCATCACCGGCTTCTTCGCCGGCTTCCGCGAGCCGATCGTCCTAGCCGTCCTGGCCGTGCTCGAGGTCTTCGATCGGCGCAACAAGCAGCACTGGGCCGCGGTGACGCTCGCCGTCCTCGCGGTCAGCCTCCTGGGTCTCGTCTGGATGGGCATCCGCCGCGACTATCGCCGCGAGTACGTCGAGGTCGATCAGTTCCAGACGTCGCGCTCGGCGCGCGTCGAGCGCGTCCGCGACCTCTCCACGGCCTTTCTGCGGGGCGACGCGAGCGAAGTCTGGGCGACGGCCGATCGCCTCGTCGATCGGATGTGGACCATCTACTATCCGGCGCTCGCGGTCGAGCGGGTGCCGGGCGTGCTGCCGCACACCAACGGCGCGTTCCTCCGGGACGCGCTGGTGCACGTCGTCACGCCGCGGGTCTTCTTCCCCGAGAAGGCCGAGCTGATGTCCGACAGCGACAAGGTGCGCAAGTACTCGGGCGCGTTCGTCGCCGGCCGCGAGTCGAACACCAGCATCGCGTTCGGCTACTCGGCCGAGGCCTACGTCGACTTCGGCATCCCGCTGATGTTCGTGCCGGTCTTCGCCTTCGGGTTGTTCATCGGCGCGATGTACGCGCTGTTCCGCTCGCTCATCTGGCACCGCGAGCTGTTCGTCGCCTTCGGCACCGTCGCCTTCTGGCTGTCGGCCTACCTCTTCGAGCGCTCGTGGGCGACGATGCTCGGCGTGTCGGTGGGCTTCATGGTCTATCTCGGCGTGCCGACGCTGCTGCTCGATCGCTTCCTGCTCGTCCGCTTCGCGCGCGACCAGGCGGCGCGCGGCGAGATGATGTTCGACACGCTCAAGGATCGGGCGTAGCGCCGCCGGGCCCCACGTGCGCGTGCTTCACGTGTCTCCCTATTTCGCGCCGGCGCATCAGTACGGCGGGCCGCCGGCGTCGATTCTCGGCCTCTGCCAGGGGCTGCAGCGCGCCGGCGTCGAGGTCGAGGTCGTGACGACGACCGCGAACGGCCGGACCCCGCTGCCTGCATCGCCGCCCGAAGGCGTGGAGCACGAAGGGGTCCGCGTGCGCTATGTGCCGGCGTCGTTTCCGCGGCGGTTTTTCGGCGCGAGGATCCGGCGGCCGCTCGCCGACGCGCTCGAGCGCGCCGATGTCTGCCACATTCACGGCGTGTGGAACGTGCCCGAGTGGTGGGCATCACATCTGGCGCGGGCGGCCGGCGTGCCCTACGTCGTGTCGCCCCGAGGCATGCTGCAGCCGCAGGCGATGCAGCGCGGGCGAGGCCGCAAGGCGGTTGCGTACTCGCTGGTCGAGCGCCGCAATCTGTCGCACGCGGCGCTCCTTCACGCCACTTCGGCGCAGGAAGCCGAGGCGATCGAGAGGCTGCGGCTCGGCGTGAAGGTCGCGGTCGTTCCCAACGGCGTCGACTTGTGCGCGGCGCAGCAGGCGGCGAAGGGGTATCGCGCCAGGCTCGGCATCCCGGCCGGCGACTTCGTCGTCTTGTTCCTCGGCCGCATGCATCGGATCAAGCGCCTCGATCTCGTCGCCGATGCGTTCAGCCAGCTGCGCTCGACGCATGCATCCGCGCATCTCGTGCTGGCGGGGCCCGACGAACACCGCCTGCTGCCGGACCTCCGGCGCCGCCTCGCCGCGCATGCGAACGCGGTTCACGAGGTCGGCGCGGTCGGCGGCGACGAGAAATGGGCGCTGCTGAAGGACGCCGACGTGACGGTGCAGGCCTCCGACTCCGAGAGCTTCGGCGTCGCCATCGTCGAGTCGCTGGCCGCCGGCGTTCCCGTCGTCACCACCCGGACGACACCGTGGCGCGAGCTCGAGGATCGCGGCGGCGGCTTCTGGGTCGAGCAGACGGCGCCGGCGATTGCCGAGGCGCTCCGCGTCCTCGCTGCCGATCCCGCGCGGCGCGCTCGCATGGGCGAGCGCGCGGCCGCGTTCGCGCGCGAGGCATTCGGCTGGGATGCCGTGGCTCCCGTGATGGTGCGCCTCTATTCAGGGCTGACATGAGCGCGCCCGTCATCCTGACGCCGAACATTTCCGGCCGCGATGGCATCTCGAGGTTGTCGCGCCTGGTCGCCGGCACCTTCATCGAGCCGGTGATCCTCGCCCTGCACGAACCGTCCGAAACCCGGAGCGCGAGGCACGCGACGGTCAGGGGCGCCGACGGCCGGCCGTCGCGATTCGTCGCCGCCGCGGTCGGCGCTGCCGCCTCGTCCGATCCCCGGGCCACCGTGGTCGTCGTTCACCTGCATCTTGCACCGGCGGCCCTGGCGTTCGCCGCGCGCGGCGCCTCGATCACGGCGTTCTTGTGCGGCGTCGAGGCGTGGAAGCCGCTGACCTGGATTCAGCGCACCGCGCTCGATCGCACGGAGCGGCTGGTTGCGATCTCGGCGCACACGCGGCAGCGATTCGTCGACGCCAACCCGCATTTTGCAGGCCGGACGATCGAGGTCTGCCATCCCGGTATCGAAGCCGGCGCGGCGGTCGCGCCCGCCGCCGGCGCCGCGCCGTCAGTGCTGATCGTCGGCCGGATCGCCGCCGACGAGCAGTACAAGGGGCACGATGAGCTCATCGACATCTGGCCGGCGGTCGTCGCCGCAGTCCCCGCCGCCGTGCTGCGCATCGCCGGCGACGGCGACGATCGTGCGCGCCTGGAGCGGAAGGCGGCGGCGCTCGGGCTGGCCGGGCAGGTTGTCTTCCTCGGCCGGGTGGACGAGGCCGCGCTGCGGCGTGAGTACGCGTCGTGCAGCGCCTTCGCCATGCCGAGCCGCGACGAAGGGTTCGGGTTCGTATTCGTCGAGGCGATGCGAGCCGGCCGGCCGTGCGTCGGCGCCGACGGCGCGGCGCGCGAGATCATCGTCGACGGCGAGACCGGTTGGGTTGTCGCGCCGGGCGACGCCGCGGCGCTTCGCGAGCGCATCATCCAGCTGCTGCGCGATCCGGCCGCGGGCGACGCAATGGGCGCGCGCGGCCGCGCGCGCTTTCTGCAGCAGTTCACCGAAGAGCGCTTTCGCGATCGCTTCAGCGCGCTGGTCCCGCTGGCGGCGCCGGCGCTGACGGCATGAGAACCCCGGGCGTCAGGTCGTGAACATCCTCGGCATCAACGCCTACCACGGCGACGTCTCCGCCGCGATCGTGCGCGACGGGCAGCTGGTGGCCGCGATCGAAGAAGAGCGCTACCGGCGCATCAAGCACTACGCCGGTGTGCCGCGCGAGGCGATGCGCGCATGCCTCGCGCTCGCCGGGCTCACGGCCGGCGACGTTGACCTGTTCGCGGTGTCGCGGGATCCGCGCGCCCACTTGTGGCGCAAGGCGCTGTTTCTGCTCCGTCATCGCCCGTCGGGCACCGTCACCGCGCGCGCGCGCAACATGGCGAGCGTCCGGGCGCTGCCCGAGGCGATCAGCTCGGCGCTCGGTCTACCGTCCGCGCACGTCCGCCCCCGCACGCGCTTCGTCGAGCATCATCCGGCGCACCTCGCGAGCGCGGCATACGTGTCGCCGTTCGATCACGCGGCGGTGTGCGCCATCGACGGCTTCGGCGATTTCGTCAGCACGTCGTGGGGCCACGTCAGCGGCTCGCGGCTGCAGGTCGACGGCCACGTATTCTTCCCGCACTCGCTGGGGATGCTGTACCTCGCGATCACCCAGTACCTCGGCTTCCCGAGCTACGGCGACGAGTTCAAGGTGATGGGCCTGGCGCCGTACGGCGAGCCGCGGTTCACGCGCGAGGTTGGCTCCCTCGTCCGCCTGCTGGACGATGGGCGGTTCGAGCTCGATCTCTCGTACTTCCGCCACGCCTCGGAAGGCGTGCAGATGACGTGGGAAGACGGCGAACCGGCGATCGGCACGGTCTTTACGCCAAAGCTGGAGACGCTGCTCGGGCCTGCGCGGCGGCGCGAGCAGCCGATCGACACGCGGCACGAGGCGATTGCCGCGTCGCTCCAATCGGTCTTCGAGCAGGCGGCGATGCACGTCCTCCGCCACGTCCGCAAATCGACCGGCACGACCTCGCTGTGCCTCGCGGGCGGCTGCGCGATGAACAGCGTCGCCAACGGCAAGATACGCGAGCAGGCCGGGTTTCGCGACGTCTTCATCCAGCCCGCCGCCGGCGACAACGGCACCGCGCTCGGGGCCGCGTTCTACGCCCACCATCAGATTGAAGGGCGGCCGCGCGCCTTCGTCATGGAGCACGGGCATTGGGGCCCGGCGTTCGACGATGGCGCGATCGTGGCGGCGCTCGAGGGCGAGCGTGCCGCGATTGCGGAGCGCGGGTGCCAGCGGCGCGCGTGGGACGACGAGGCGGCGCTCGACGACTGGACCGCCGGGCAGATTGCCGACGGCCGCGTCGTCGGCTGGTTCCAGGGGCGGATGGAGTGGGGCGCCCGCGCGCTCGGCAACCGCAGCATCGTCGCCGATCCGCGGCGCGCCGACATGCGCGACATCATCAACACGCGAATCAAGTTCCGCGAGCGATTCCGGCCGTTCGCGCCGTCGGTGCTCGAGGAGGCGCTCGACGACTACTTCGTCGGCGCCGTGCCCGATCCGTTCATGCTGCAGGTCTATCCGGTTCGCCCGGAGAAGCGGACCGTCGTGCCGGCGATTACCCATGTCGACGGGTCGGGGAGGCTGCAGACGGTGAGCCCGCGATCGAACGCGCGCTACTACAGCCTGATTCGCGCCTTCGCGCGCCTCACCGGGGTGCCGATGCTGCTCAACACCTCGTTCAACGAAAACGAGCCGATTGTGCTGACGCCGGCACAGGCGCTCGACTGCTTTCTGCGGACCAGCATGGACGTGCTCGTCATCGGGCGCCACGTGCTGGAGCGGCCGCCTGCGGCCGCGGCGGTGGCCGGCGCGGCGGCGGCGAAGATGGAGATGTCGTGATCAAGCTCGCGGACAAGCGGGTCGCCGTCACCGGCGGCCATGGATTCCTCGGCCGCCACGTCGTCGCGGCGCTGCAGCGGCGCGGCGCCACGGTGTTCGCGCCGCGCAAGTCGCAGTACGACCTGACGCGCGAGGCGGACGTCGAGCGGATGTACGGCGACCTCGAGCCCGACCTCGTCATCCACCTCGCGGCGGTGGTCGGCGGCATCGGCGCCAACCGCGATTCTCCTGGCCTCTTCTTCTTCGAGAACGTGATGCTGGGCGCGCTCACCCTCGAGCACGCGCGACGCCGCGGCGTGGAGAAGTTCGTCGGCGTCGGCACGATCTGCGCCTATCCGAAGCTGGCGCCGGTGCCGTTCATGGAACGCGACCTCTGGAACGGCTATCCGGAAGAGACCAACGCGCCATACGGCATCGCCAAGAAGATGCTGCTCGTCCAGGGCCAGGCCTACCGCCAGCAGTACGGGTTCAACGCGATCCACCTGCTGCCGGTGAACCTGTACGGTCCGCACGACAACTTCGATCCGCGCTCGTCGCACGTGATCCCGGCGCTCATCCGCAAGTGCATGGAGGCGGCCGACAGCGGCGCACGGGAAGTGGCCATCTGGGGCAGCGGCACGGCGACACGGGAGTTCCTCTTCGTCGAGGATTGCGCCGAGGGAATCGTCCTCGCGACCGAGCGCTACGACGGCGACGAGCCGGTGAACATCGGCGCCGGTTTCGAGATCAGCATTCGCGACCTGGCGGAGCTCATCGCCGAGCTCACCGGCTTCAACGGACGGTTGACCTTCGATCGCACCAAGCCCGACGGCCAGCCGCGGCGGATGCTCGACGTCTCGCGCGCCGAATCGCGCTTCGGCTTCAAGGCGACGACCGATTTCCGCGACGGCCTGCGGCGCACGATCGACTGGTACCGCGCGCATCGCGGCGACGCGAAGTGAGGATCTGCTTCTTCAATCGATCGTACTGGCCCGATCAGGCGGCGACCGGCCAGCTGCTGACCGAGCTGGCCGGCGATCTGGTCGGCCGCTACGGTCACGAGGTGACGGTGGTGGCCGGCCGGCCGTTGATGGCCGCCGACGGCCACGCGGCGCCGGGCCGCCGCGCGCTGGTGACGCGCGAGCGGCACGAGGGGGTCGACATCCTGCGCGCGAACGGGACGCGGATGCGGCCGCGGCGGTTCGCGGCGCGCGCCGCCAACTATGTCAGCTATGTCGGCGCCGCGAGCATCGCCGGCCTGCGCGTCGGCCGGCAGGATGTCGTGGTGTCGCTCACCGATCCGCCGGTGGTCGGCCTGACGGCGCTGTGGACGGCCCGTCGCGCCGGGGCGCGCTTCGTCTACCTGTGCGAGGACATCTTTCCTGAAGTCGCCGTGCTGCTCGAAGACTTTCACAGCGCGACGTTGAACGCCTCGCTCGATCGCATGAACCGGTATCTCTTCCGCCGCGCCGACGCGATCGTCGCCCTCGGCGACCGCATGCGCCGGCGGCTGGTCGAGGAAAAAGGCGCCGATCCGGCGCGCGTGCACGTGATTCACAACTGGGCCGACTGCGAGGCGATTGTCCCGGGGCCGAAGGACAACCCGTTCGCGCGCGCCAACGGCCTGGTCGATCGCTTCGTGGTGATGCACTCCGGCAACGTCGGCCTGGCGCAGAACCTCGAGGTCCTGATCGAAGCGGCCGATCGGCTGCGTTCGCGCGAGCGGCTGATCTTTGCGGTGGTCGGCGACGGCTCGAAGCGGACCGCGCTGGAGGCGATGGCGGCGGCCCGCGGCCTTTCCAACGTGCGCTTCTTTCCCTATCAGCCGAAGGCGCTCCTGCACGACTCGTTCGCCGCCGCCGATGCGTTCGTGGTGTCGCTCAAGAGCGGCCTCGAGGGCTTCATCGTGCCGAGCAAGGTTTACGGCATCCTTGCCGCGGGACGGCCGTACATCGCGGCCACCGACGCCAGCGCCGAGCCGGCCGCGATCGTGCGCGACGCCGGCTGCGGGCTGGTGGCGGCGCCCGGCGACGCCGCCGCCCTCGCCGACGCGATCGTGGCGATGCACGACAACCCGGCGGAGACGCGCGAGATGGGGCAGCGCGCGCGCCGCGCCGGGCGCCAGTTCGATCGTCGCGCCGCCGTCCAGGCCTACCACGCGCTCTTCGAGCGTCTCGCCGGCATCGAGCGCGCCGCATGATCAAGCGCACCTTCGACTGCGTGCTGGCGGGCGTCGGCCTGATCGTCGCCGCGCCGCTGTGGGCGGCGATCGCGGTCGCGATCAAGGCGCAGGACGGCGGGCCGGTGCTCTACCGGCAGCAGCGCGTCGGTCTGGGCGGCCGCGTCTTCGAGGCGCTGAAGTTTCGCTCGATGGTGCCCGACGCCGAGTCGGCGACCGGGCCGGTGCAGGCGGTGGAAAACGATCCGCGCGTGACGCGGATCGGCCGGCTGCTGCGCGCCACCGCGATGGACGAGCTGCCGCAGCTCTGGAACATCTTCACCGGCGACATGAGCTTCGTCGGCCCGCGGCCGCTGCGTCCCGGCGAGGTGGAGACGGCCGGCAACGGCGAACTCGTGCGACTGGAAGAGATTCCGGGCTATGCGGCGCGCCACACGGTCAGGCCCGGCCTCACGGGCTTGACGCAGGTTTATGCGCCGCGCGACATCAGCCGCACCAGCAAGTTCCGCCTCGATCGCGTCTATCTGAAGCGCGCCAGCTTCTGGCTCGACCTCAAGTTGATCCTGCTGTCGTTCTGGATCACCGGCCGCGGCGAATGGGAGAAGCGCAACCGGCGCATCTGAAGAACGCAGAACAATCAGCGAAGCCCCCAGAACCACCAGCGAAGCCCCCAGAACCACCAGCGAAGAACGTCCAAGGGCCGCCGGGCAACCGGCGGCCTTTTTTGTTTGTAAACGGATTCTCTCCGACTTTCGTCTAAGCGTCACAATGGGCACTCTTTTCGGCGAACTCCGCTACGCGCTGCGCCAGTTCTGGGTCGCGCGCGTGTTCACCCTGACCGCCATCCTGACGCTCGCCCTCGGCATCGGCGGCACCACCGCCATCTTCACGCTGATGCACGCGGTGATGGTGCGATCGCTGCCGGTCGGCGATCCCGAGCGCCTCTACCGGGTCGGCGACGGCGATGCCTGCTGCGTGCAGGGCGGGCCGCAGAATCGCTGGGGGATGTTCTCGTATCCGCTCTTCGAACGGCTGAAGAGGGAGATGCCCGAGTTCGAGGAGGTCACGGCCTTCCAGGCGGGCCTCTGGCGTGTCAGCGTCAGGCGGCAGGACGTCGACGTCTCGGCGCGGCCGCTCCGCTCGGAGTACGTCGCCGGCAATTACTTCACCACGCTCGGCGTCAACGCATTCGGCGGCCGGGTCTTCACCGCCGCCGACGACACGCCCGCGGCAGCGCCGGTTCTGGTGCTGAGCCACCATTCGTGGCAGGGGATCTACGGCGGCGATCCGAGAATCATCGGCACGACGCTCTTCGTCGAGGGGCGGCCGTTCACCGTCGCCGGCGTCACGCCACCCGGCTTTTTCGGCGAGACGCTGCGCGGCGATCCGCCCGACCTGTGGCTGCCGCTCAACCAGGAGCCGATAATCAACGGCGACACGTCGCTGCTGCGCCAGCCGATTTCCGCGTGGCTGCGCGTCATCGGCCGGCTGCGCCCCGGCGCGACCAGCGAGGCGATGGGGCCGCGCCTCACCGCGGTGCTGCGTCAGTGGATCCAGCACGATTCCGGCTACCCCTCGAACTGGATGCCCGCGATCATGGAAGCGCTGCCGAAGCAGGTGATCACG
>Ga0111538_10001605_pt1 | contig 31805 bp, 27 predicted proteins | sample SoiMethybrSBSTD1_FD_79669 | JGI IMG/M metagenome (GOLD analysis project Ga0111538, IMG submission 79669) | Bulk soil microbial communities from a Populus tree surrounding site in Tennessee, USA - Soil MetaG P. TD hybrid SBSTD1 (version 2)... | ecosystem: Environmental > Terrestrial > Soil >... | reverse complement strand
TCGCTCGACGAGTACCACCTTGGCACCCAGATCTGCTGCGCGGAATGCCGCGGTATAGCCGCCCGGACCAGAGCCGAGCACCAGTACATCGGCATCGAATTCCTCGGCCGTGCCGGAGGGGGCGGGCGTCGGGGCCGCTGCCGCAGGTGCCGGCGCGGCTGCCGCCGGTTGTGCGGGTGTCGTCGCGGTAGCAGCCGGCTGCGCTGTCTCCGCAGCCGGCGCAGCTTCGGCTCCGGCAACCTCGACGGTGAGGATGACGTCTCCCTCGGAGACCCTGTCACCGACCGACACCGGAACCGCAGTCACAGTGCCGGCCATCGGCGCCGGCACATCCATCGTCGCTTTGTCCGATTCCAGCGTGACAATCGGATCGTCTACCGCGACGGTGTCGCCGGCAGCAACGTGGATCTCGATCACGGGTACGTCGCTGAAGTCACCGATGTCGGGGACCCGTACCTCCTGGACGCTCATGCGGTTCTCCTTCGGACAGCGGACGGATGCATCTTTTGCGCCCTGAGCTTGTCGAAGGGCGCTTCGACAGGCTCAGCGCGCATGCGCTTACAGCAGAAGCCGGCGCATGTCGGAGAGGGCGTCGCACAGATGCCGCATGAACCGCGCTGCCAGGGCTCCGTCGATCACGCGGTGGTCGTAGGAGAGAAACACCGGCAGCATCAGTCGCGGCACGAACTGCTCACCGTCCCAAACCGGCGCCCGCTTGGAACGCACGACACCGAGGATGGCCACCTCGGGCGCATTGACGATCGGCGTGAAGTTAGTGCCGCCGATGCCGCCCAGGCTGGAGATCGTGAACGTGCCACCTTGCAGGTCGCTGGGTCCCAGCTTGCCGTCGCGCGCCTTGGCTGACATTGCACCGAGGTCCTTGCTCAGCTCGGTGATGCCCTTACGATCGACGCCGGTGATCACTGGAACAACCAGGCCATCGGGGGTATCCACCGCGACGCCAATGTTGATGTACTGCTTCATGATCAAGCTGTCACCTTCGGGAGACAGCGAACTGTTCACTGTCCGATACGCCCGCAGCGCCGACACGGCTGCCTTGAGCAGGAAGGCAAGCAGCGTGACGCGATAGCCCTCCGCCTTCGCAGCTGTGTCGAGCTCCTTTCGGTACGCGTCGAGCTCGGTGATATCGGCTTCGTCCCCGTGAGTGACATGCGGGATATTGAGCCAGGACCGGTGCAAGAACGGGCCGGAGATCTTCTTGATCCTCGGCAACGGCTCCACCTCGACAGGGCCGAACTTGGAGAAGTCCACCGCCGGAATCGGAGGTATGCCCATACCGGACGGGGCCTCGGCAGGAGCGGCGGCCGGCGCGGCGGGTCCACGCAGTGTCTGCAGGAGATCTTCCTTGGTGATCCGGCCCTTCGGACCACTTCCGTTGACCGAGGACAGATCGACGCTCAACTCTCGGGCGAGTCGGCGTACGCTCGGCCCCGCATGGACCCCGACGAAGTCGGTCGTCGGCGCTTCAGCGGGAGCAGCCTCTGGAGCCGCGGCGGGCTTGACGGCGGGAGCTGCAACCTCCGGCACCGGCGCAGGAGTCGTCGCGGCAGCCGGTGTCGGCTCCTGCTGACCGATCATGGTGGGTGGCTCGCCCGCTGGTGCTCCCGCCTCCTCCACCGCAACCAGAGGTGAGCCCTCGCTGACGCGATCGCCCTCCTTGACGAACAACTCACGGATCTCTCCAGCAGCAGTGCTGGGAACATCCATCGTTGCCTTGTCCGACTCCAGGGTCACCAACGGATCATCCACGGCGACGACATCACCGGCCGAAACATGAATTTCGATTACCGGCACGTCATCGAAGTCGCCGATGTCTGGAACTGCTACTTGAGTCGCCACTGCTCGCTCCTAATCAGCTGTGCATCGGGTTTCGCTTTTCGGGATCAATCTCGTACTTACTAATCGCCTCCGCCACACGCTCTTTTGGCACCTGGCCTTCCTGGGCCAATGCGTGCAGCGCACTGAGTGCCACAAAGTGACGATCAACTTCGAAGAAGCTGCGCAGCGCCTTCCGATAATCGGAGCGGCCGAAGCCGTCGGTCCCGAGCACCGTGTACCGCCCGTTGACGAAGGGACGGATCTGATCAGCAAATGCCTTGATGTAATCCGTCGATGCGATCACCGGTCCCGACCGGTCGGCCAGCATGGTTTCGACATAGCTGCGCTTGGGCTCTTCGGTGGGATGCAGCCGGTTCCACCGCTCCACGTCGAGACCCTCACGACGCAGCTCAGTGAAACTCGGCACGCTCCAGACGTCGGCTGCTACGTCGAAGTCCGATGCCAGTAGGTCGGCGGCTGCGAGGACCTCTCGGAAGATCGTGCCGCTACCGAGCAGCTGCACCCGAGGCTTCTTCTTGTTTCCCTCCGCAGCCCGGAACAGGTACATCCCCTTGACGATGCCCTCCTCGACACCCTCAGGCATCTCTGGATGTTCATAGTTCTCGTTCATCAGGGTGATGTAGAAGTAGACGTCCTCCTGCTCGCCGAACATCCGGCGCAGGCCTTCATGGACGATCACCGCGACCTCATAAGAGAACGTCGGGTCATAAGAGACAACGTTCGGGATCACTGACGATTGAACGTGGCTGTGCCCGTCGTCATGTTGTAGCCCCTCGCCGCTAAGCGTGGTACGGCCCGCGGTGCCGCCCAAAATGAAGCCGCGTGCCCTGCTGTCGCCGGCAGCCCATGCCAGGTCGCCGAAGCGCTGGAACCCGAACATCGAGTAGTAGATGAAGAAGGGGATCATCGGGACGTCGCTGACGCTGTACGAGGTGGCGGCGGCAATCCAGGACGCCATCGCGCCCGGTTCGTTGATGCCTTCCTGAAGGATCTGACCCTTCTTGTCCTCCTTGTAGAACATCAGCTGGTCGGCATCCTGCGGCCGGTAGAGCTGACCGACCTGGGAAAAGATCCCGAACTGGCGGAACATGCCTTCCATGCCGAAAGTCCGGGACTCATCCGGCACGATCGGCACCACGTGTGGACCGATTTCTTTGTTGCGCATAAGCGTGTTGAGGATGCGTACGAACGCCATGGTCGTGGAGATCTGGCGATCACCCGTGCTTTGCAACTGGCTCTTGAAGGCCGACAGCTCCGGTACCGGCAGTGTCGTGGAGGACTTCTGTCGCCGACTGGGCAGGCTGCCTCCACCGAGAGCGGTGCGACGCTCAGCCAGATAGCGGCCCTCGGGACTGTCGTCTGCCGGCCTCAGGTAGGGGTACTTGAGCAGGTCGTCGTCGGCGATCGGAAGATCGAATCGGTTACGGAACACCCGCAACGCATTCTCGGCCATCTTCTTCTGCTGGTGGGTGATGTTTTGGCCTTCACCCGCCTCCCCCATGCCGTATCCCTTAACGGTCTTGGCGAGGATGACGGTCGGCTCACCGGGGTGCTCAACCGCCGCCTGGTACGCCGCGAAGACCTTGATCGGATCGTGGCCGCCCCGGTTGAGCGCCCAGATCTGCTCATCGGTCATGCCGGCAACCATCTCGCGCAGCTCGGGGTACTTGCCGAAGAAGTTCTCGCGTACGTAAGCACCGTCCTTGGACTTGAAGTCCTGATACTCGCCGTCGACGCACTCCTCCATACGATGCTTCAGCATGCCGCTGGTGTCTCTGGCGAGCAGCGGATCCCAGTTGCTGCCCCAGACGACCTTGATCACGTTCCATCCCGCGCCGCGGAACACGCCTTCCAGCTCCTGGATGATCTTGCCGTTGCCGCGTACCGGGCCATCCAGGCGTTGCAAGTTGCAGTTGATCACGAAGATCAAATTGTCGAGACGCTCGCGGCCGGCCAGCGAAATGGCGCCGAGGGACTCCGGCTCGTCGCATTCTCCGTCGCCGAGGAAGCACCACACATGCCGATCGGCGGTCGATGCGATGCCCCGTCCTTCGAGGTACTTGAGGAATCGTGCCTGGTAGATGGCCATGATCGGACCAAGGCCCATGGAAACTGTGGGGAACTGCCAGAAGTCCGGCTTGAGGTACGGGTGCGGATAGGACGGCAGCCCATCGGCGAAGGCCTCTTGCCGGAAGTTGTCCAGTTGCTCCTCTGTCAGCCGGCCCTCCATAAACGCGCGGGCGTAGAAGCCGGGCGCGGAGTGGCCTTGAAAGAACACCAGGTCGCCGGGATTGTCATCGGTGGGCCCGTGCCAGAAGTGGGTCCATCCAACGTGGTACAGCGTCGCTGAGGACTGGAAGCTGGCGATGTGCCCGCCCAGTTCGGATGATTCCTTATTGGCGCGCAGCACCATGGCGACCGAGTTCCACCGGTTCAATGATCGCAGACGCCACTCGAGGGCTAGATCACCTGGATAGGGCGGCTGCTTCTCCACCGGAATGGTGTTGATGTATGGCGTCGTCGTGGAGTACGGCACCGGCGCGCCCTTGTGACGCCCGTCCTTGATGAGCCGGTCCAGTAGATAGTGGACCCGGTCGCCGCCCTCGAACTCGAGGACTGAACCGAGTGCATCGAGCCACTCTTCGGTCTCGTTCGGGTCGATATCGGTGACGCCATTGGTCATGGTTCCGGTGGGCGGGGTGATCGTGTCTGTCATGGCAGACCTCTCGTTTCTTCAGACCGCTCCTGCCCGCTTCGGTTACTGCCACCCGATTGGGGTGCTCTTGAAGCGGACGGGACGAGATGCTCGGGATTCCCGTGTAGCACAAACGTATCGGTGACGAGTTGGCCGGTCATCCCCAGGTCCTGCATGCCCTTGCGCTTACTCCGCAGGGCTCTGAGCAAATTTCCGACCAATGCGGGCTTATCGCTTGGCAAGAGGCGCGCTGCTTGCCGAGAACGCCGCCTTGGTCGGAAATTTGACAACCTCAGGAGGTCCAGGCGCGCCACAAACGGGCGTACTCGCCGTCGGCCGCCACCAACTCGGGATGACTGCCGAGTTCGACGATCCGGCCGTTGATCACTACCGCGATCCGGTCGGCATCGTGCGCGGTATGCAGCCGATGAGCGATCGCGACCACAGTGCGATCTTCAAGCAGCGCCGCCATCGAACCCTCCAGATGTCGAGCCGTACGCGGGTCTATCAACGATGTCGCTTCGTCCAGCACCAACGTGTGCGGATCAGCAACCACGAGCCGCGCCAATGCCACTTGCTGCGCTTGCGCCGGTGTCAGTTTCTGGTGACCAGAGCCGAGCATGGTGCTAAGTTGCTGTGGCAATCGCTGCACCCAATCCCACGCATCGACGGTGCGCAGCGCCTCGATCACCACGTCGTCAGGCGAGGACTCCCGAGCCAAGATGATGTTGTCGCGCACCGTTCCGACGAACACATGATGTTCCTGTGTCACCAGGGCGACCTCGGTACGCAGCACCGGCAACGGCAGCTCAGTGAGCTCCACATCACCGACCGTGACTGATCCAGTGCGCGGCTTGTTGATGCCTGCCAGCAGTCTGCCCAGCGTGGATTTGCCTGAGCCACTCGGTCCGACAATGGCGAGTCGTTCCCCAGCACGCAACGCAAGATCAATTCCATGCAGCACGTCGTGCGCGTCGTAGTAAGCGAAGCGCAGGTTACGACCGATCAACCGGTTGCCGACCGGCAGTCTGTCGCCCGCCTCGCGATCTTGCGGCACGGCGGCGATGCCAAGCAGTCGACAGGTCGAGGCGATGCCGACCTGCAGCCGGTCAACGTTGCGGATCAGCCGATCGAGCGGCTCCACGAGCGCCTGTACGTACAGCGTCGCAGCCGTGATCTGTCCCAGGCTCACCCAGCCATTGGCATAGCCGATGCCGCCCAAGATCAGTACCAAGACCAACGGCATGTCATAGACAAAACCGATCACCAGGAATAGCAAGTTGCGCAGGCTCATGGTGTAGCGCTCGGCCTGTGCGGAGATCGCAATATCCCCATCGCCACGTTCGATCCGATTGTGCTGCAAGCCGAGAGCCTCGACCGTTCGCGCCCCCTCAACCGTCTCGGTGAAGGTCGAGTTGATCTGTGAGTACGTGCCACCCTCAGTGATGTAGCCCTTCGGCGCCCGCTTCACATAGCGCCTCGCCGCGATGATCAACAATGGCGCGGTCAGCAGTAGTGGCAGGGTTAGCAGCCACGAGTTCACCAGCATTGCGACCACAGTCAGCAGCGTCGTCAGTCCGGCAATCACTGTTTCGGGCAAGCCAAAACGGACGCTCATACTCATTGTGCTCACGTCCCGAGTGACGCGCGTGACAAGATCACCGGTGCTCGCGCTCTCTACCTTGCTCAATGGCAGACCGAGAACGGTCCGTACCACGTACTCACGCGACTCGGCGAGCAGATCTTGACCGAAGATCGTCGACATCCGCAACGCGAAGAACGTGATGATCGCTTGCACAACGACCACGCTTGTCACCGCTAATGCCAGCCCATCCACTGTGGAGACCAAGGTGCCAGGCGCCGCAACCTCGTCGACCAGCCAGCCAAGAAGGCGCGGCACCACAAGGCCTGCCACAGCAGCCAAGGCGTGAAGCACCAGCAGCGCGACGATCACGGAACGTCGGGTACGCAACATGCGCGAAGCGAAGGCACCGACTTCCCGCCGATCAGCAACCGGAAGCCCGCGATCAGGGTGACGCGAAGCACCGAAAAACTCCTCGGCGCGCCGCTCTCGAAGCAGATGGCGGTGATGCCAAGCTCCCGCCCGCGAGCGAAGAGATCCGCTTTTTGGAGGCAGCAGCTCCTCAGGAACCTCCGGTGCCGGCGGCGCAACGCGCCACGTCTCTGCTGAGCCTCGAAGACCAGTTTGCAGATCAGTCATCGGATTCCTCCGCGGGCTCATCCAGTGCGCGGGCCACCGTACGCCGGTAATCGTTGTTGGTCTGCAGCAACTCCTCGTGTGTGCCGTACGCGGTGATCTGCTTGTTGAACAAGAGCGCCACTCGGTCTGCGCGGTGCAGCAGGAGTGGCGATGCCGTGGTCACGATCGTCGTTTTGCCACGGCGATGAGTCACCAGCCGCTCCGCAATCAAGGCCTCGGTATGCGCATCAACTGCCGAGGTAGGATCAACCAAGATCAAGATCTGCGGATCAAGCCCCAGCGCTCGCGCCAGCACCACACGCTGCCGCTGGCCACCAGACAGGCCACGACCACGCTCGTCGATCGTGCCCTGCCAACCTCCCTGCAAGCCGGCAAAGACATCCTCGGCTGCGGCGACCCGGAGCGCCGTCTCAGCCTCTTCAAGACTGAGCCGTCCCTGCGGGTCAATCGCCGTTTGCAAGGTGCCGGCAAACACCTGGCTTGCGGTGTCGCTGACTACGATCCGCTCCCGAACCTGATCAATTGGCACGTCGGCGAGATCTACCAAACCAAGGCTCACGCCCCACTTCTGTCCGGCAAGCTGCTGATCCCGTTCCACTTGCCGCGCTTGCTCTGCGCGCTGACGTTTCCAGGCGCGTCGCGCCGCACGACCCTTCAGGCCGTCTGCGACAGTCAGACCGACTGGCTCATGATCGGCCGGCAGGTAACGGCCGAGCCGATCGGCAAGCGCAGCCGAGTCGTCGGGCACCGAGCTAACGATGATCGTGAACTCGCCCGGTCGCGCGACAAAACCAGAGTCTTGATCAAGCAAGACATCATGATCAGGCAGGGTGAGCGGCGGCTCAGGCGTCCGCCACGGCGGTTGATGATCGAGTACGGCAACGGTCTTGCGGGCTGACACCACACTGCGAACCCACTTCTGCGCAAGCTCGAAGAAGGTCTGGATGGGCCACACCATGAAGATCGCGTAACCGAAGAAACTGATCAACTGCCCGACGGTCAGATCTCCGGCAACCACCTCACGCGCACCAAGCCACGTCAAGGCGACCAAGAACAGGCCAGAGAACAGCACGCCCGTGGCATCAACAGCGCCCTGCCAGACACCGGCCGACACGGCGGCCTGCCGCGTGTGCTGCGATTGGTCGGCGTAGTTGCGGGCGAACGTCTGCTCGCCACCAATCCCGCGCAGGATCCGTAGTCCGGCGACTATGTCGGTTGCCATCGAGGTCAGATCCGACGTCCTATTGCGCTCGATCTCTTCCCGCCGCTGCAACGGCCGCAGCAGCGGCATCGCAAACAGGACGATCAACGGCGCGGTGACCAGCACAACGATCCCAAGCTCGACCGATGTTGACAGCACTAGCCCGGCGATCACCAAGTACGCGATCAAGGCGCCGGCGAAGCGTGACACGATCTCGGTCAGTGCTCCGAACTCATCAGAGTCACCCGCCGAGACGCTGAGCACCTCACCAGTCGGCGTACGCTGCGGAAGCACGTGACCCATCTGGGTCACCTTGCGAGTGACCAGCTTCATGTTGCCGTACATCGCGACCAGCCAGGTCCGGACAACCATGGTGTGCCCCAGCACGCTCGCAACGATCCCGATGATCACTAGGCCGAACATGATCAGGCTTAGTCGAACGACGGTTGCCATGTCATGCGGCACGATGCCCTCGTCAACGATCTTGCCGATGATGAAGGGGCCAACCGAGCCCGGCAACCACTCGATCACGCTGATCAGCGAGGTCAGCACGAGGGCGGGCAACTGCTGCCAGATCAACCAGCCGAGGAATCGAGCGCCGCCGCGAGTTTCCGGATTGGTGAAGTCGCGCCTGGGCAGCCGACGGCGCACCACGACCTGTCCCCTGTTTGCGGAAGTGGTGGTTGCGCGAGCATCCGGCCCCGCTAAGTCCGGGACCAGCGGCGGGAAGTCATGCATGACCAATTCAGCGTAGGACTTCGACGCTGACCTGCTCTACCGGTTTTCCGCTGCGGGCCATGGGTACAAAGCCCTCCGGCGTACGCATCCCTACCTAGGATCAAAGACATGACCACTGACTCGACAGCCGGTAATGAACAGCCCGAGATGCCTGGAGTGGCGGGAGCGACCGACGACGGCCGCGTCTATGTGGTGACGCCCCAGGCCATGGCCGTCGAAGGGCCCCCGCGTGAGGCGACCGAAGGTCAGGACCAGGAAACCAAATCCGTGACCGACATGGTCGAGCAGCCCGCGAAGGTGATGCGAATCGGCAACATGATCCGCCAGCTCCTTGCCGAGGTGAAGTCGGCTCCATTGGACGAGGCCAGCCGACAGCGGCTACGGACGATCCATGAAACCTCGATCACCGAGCTCAAAGAGGGCCTGTCGCCGGAGTTGGCTGAAGAGTTGGACCGCATCACGTTGCCCTTCAGCGACGACGCCACTCCGAGCGAGGACGAACTGCGGATAGCCCAAGCCCAGCTGGTGGGCTGGCTTGAGGGCTTGTTCCATGGCATCCAAACTGCACTATTTGCTCAGCAGATGGCGGCACGGGCGCAGCTGGAGCAGATGCACCGAGCCCTCCCGCCAGGCCCCGCGTCACCCACCCGGCCCGAAGGTCGACCGCGCGAAGGCACCAGCGGGATGTACCTCTAAAGAGCTCCTGCATCGTCCAAGCCGGAGTCTGCAGGATCAAATTTCCGACCGCTGCGGAGTTTTCGGCAGCCGAGCCGCGTGCAAGGGGTCGAAAGCCCGCACTGGTCGGAAATTTGCAGGTCTGTTGAGACTACGGGACTGCAGTTTCGGATTGAGTTCGGCCGGGTACCCATAACAAGGCGGAGTATGCGTGCTGCACGCATATGGCAAACGCCCTAGTCCGCCTAGCAGAAGGGACGGCCGATGAGCGTCACAGGATGGATCATTCTGGTGATCGCCATTGTCGTGATCGTGGTGGTAGTGGCGGTCTTCCTTATGAGGAGCCGCGCCGGTGCCCGTCGCGCTCGCGCCGAGGAGATCAGGCAAGAAGCAAGAGAGCGGACCGCGGAACTCGATCGCAAAGAAGCCGAGGCCAACGCGATGGCTGCTCAGGCTCAGGACGCTCGCGCCGAGGCGGATCGGCTAGAGGGTGTCTCTGCGGAGCAACGTGACCAGACTGCCACGGCACGTTCAGATGTTGAGGACTCTCTGCGCAAAGCAGATCGCATCGATCCTGACGTAGGGAACCGTGGGAGGGACGATGACCCGAGCCCGAGGCGCGCGGCTGATGCGACATCAGCGGATCGCGACGATCGCACCAGCGTCGACGATCGCACGAATGTGAGTGATCGCGCTGATCTTCGGGATCGCACCGATGTAGACGAGCGCATCGCACGCGATGAGCAAGCCAATTCGACTGTGCGTGACGATCAAGGCACCGCCACGGTGCGTGATGACCGAGACGCCACCGGCGTACGCGATGATCAAGTCGGTTCGACTCGACTGGATAGCGATGACACCTCGGCGCAGGACAACCTTCGCCGCAACGACGATCCGCGTCGCTGACTTCGGAACCTTCAGGAGCGTGCGCTAACCGAACCAGCCACGCAGCTCGGCAGCCGGACCGCCGTCATCGATGGTTTTGGTGACGTCGTCTGCTGCAGCTTTGACCTCGTCCGGGGCATCACCCATCGCTACCCCGCGGCCGGCCCAGCGCAGCATCTCGATGTCATTTCGGCCATCGCCGAACGCGATCACATCGGCAGCTGCTACTCCGAAGCCGGCCGCCACCTCGGCAAGCGCGGTTGCCTTGTTCACTCCGTCGGGAGCGATGTCAAGCCAGCTGCCCCACCCGATGAAGTAGGTCACCCCATGCATGCCGAGGTGGCGCGCCAATGCCAGGAATTCTTCCTCGGATCGCGTCGGATCTCGCAAGATCACACGGGTCACCGGGCGAGAGCTGAGCTGCTCGGCATCCTCGATCATCAATTCTCCGGTCAGGTCTTCACCAGGAAGACGGCTATTGAGCCGGTATCCGATCCCAATTTCCTCGACCGCGATCAAGGTGCCTGGGGCAAACTGCTCAACCTGGGTGATCACCGGGCGAGGGTCAAAAGTGATGGCCTTGACGATCTCCTGCGGCGGGTATCGCACCACCACCGCACCGTTGGAACAAACCGTTGGTCCGGCCGGCAGGCTGAGCTCGTCAAAGATCGGCCTCGTGCCATGCCATGACCGACCGGTCGCCAACACCACCGGTACGCCGGCTTGAATCACTAGCTCAACCGCCTCCGCCACCGCACGCGGCAGAAGCCCGTTGCGATCTACCAGGGTGCCGTCGATGTCCAGTGCCACCAACCGCGGGCGCCAGGCCTGACCAGCTGATGCGCTCAACGCGGCGTCAGGGCCTCTCGGCCTCCCAAGTACGGGCGCAGCGCCTCGGGAACGCGTACCGATCCGTCAGCCTGTTGGTGATTTTCCAAGATCATGACAATGGTCCGAGCCATGGCGCATAACGTCCCATTGAGCGTTGCGACTGGTGCGGTGCCGGAGTCGAAGCGAGCCCGAATGTTGAGCCGTCGAGCTTGGAAATCGGTGCAGTTCGAGGCGGAGGTGATCTCCCGATAACGATCTTGAGTCGGCAACCAGCCATTGCAGTCGTATTTCCGCGCAGCGCTCAAGCCAAGATCACCGGCGGCCAGCTCGATCACCTGGAACGGGATCTCGAGCGCGGAGATGAAGTCCTTCTCCCATTGCAGCAGCCTTTGGTGCTCGGTGTTCGCCTGCTCTGGCGCACAGAAAACGAACATCTCGACCTTGTCGAACCAGTGCACCCGAAAAATTCCCCGAGTGTCCTTACCGTGGGAACCAGCTTCCCGCCGATAGCACGGGCTGAAGCCGACATAACGGCGCGGCAAGGAGGCGGGGTCCAGGATTTCGTCGGCATGGTAAGCCGCCAGCGGAACTTCCGCGGTGCCGACCAGGTAAAGATCATCTTCCTCGAGGTGGTACACGTCCTGTGCAGCCTGGCCTAGAAAACCAGTACCCTCCATCGCCTGCGGCTTGACCAGCGCCGGCGGGATGAACGGAATGAAACCGTTTCTGATCGCGGTGCTCATAGCCAAGTTGATCAATGCCAGTTCTAGCTCCGCGCCCTGGCCGGTCAGGTAGTAGAAGCGTGACCCAGAAACCTTGGCGCCGCGTTCCATGTCGATGGCGCCGAGCAACTGACCAAGCTCCACATGATCTTTGGGCTGGAAGCCCTCGGCGACGAAGTCGCGCCGCGTACCATGCGTCTCCAGCACGACAAAGTCGTCCTGACCGCCGGGCGGCACGTCGTCGAATACCAGGTTGCCGGCCTGACGCAGCATCTGATCGAAAGCAATCGTGATCTCGTTCTGGCTGGCCTCGGCCTTCTTGACCATGTCGGCCAGCTCTTTCGTGCGGCTCAGTAGCGCTACCCGGTCCTCACCATTGGCCTGCGCCACTCGCTTCCCCAACGCCTTCTGCTCAGCGCGCAGCTCTTCGAACTTGGCAATGGCGTTGCGGCGAGCCTCATCAGCCTTGATCAGATCATCGACCAGAGACTCTGACTCGCCGCGGGCCCGCTGGGAGGCCCGTACCCGCTCTGGATCGAGACGGAGCGCCTTGACATCAATCACCGGGCAAGCCTAACCATCTGGCTTGGGACAAGCGATTTGATTGTGGTCGCTCGCGCAATGCCGACGCTCGCGACCACGAGAGATCATTGTGATCCGCGCAAAAATCGTCACCGGCGTTGAACCGTGCTGCCATGATGAAGCGGTTATGGTTCGTCGCCCCCCGAGCCGATCATCGGTCCTGATCGCGATCTCGTTGCTCGTGGCCTTCGTCGTATGGACTTGGCTCACGTTCAACACGGCCGCCTTCGCGGCGCTCGATCAGCATACGTTGCCACCGCCGGTGGACCCGTCCTCCAGGACCGCAGAGATTATTGCCGCCTTCGCGTTGGTGACCTGGCCGGGATTCGAGTACGCCGCACTCGCGGGAATCGCCCTCTGGGCGATTCGACACCGGCTACGCCAGCTCGCCGTTGCGCTGGTGCTGGTGATCATCTTCGGCTGGGCCGGAGCGGATCTCCTCAAGATCATCTTTCATCGGCCCCGGCCGGAGCGCGCACTCGATCTGCTTACCGCAACGGGCTACGCCTATCCGTCCGGCCACATGACCGGGGTTATGGCGTTCTCGATCGCCGTTGGTGCGACGTTCGCAGTGACCCGGCAAACCGTGCGCGCGCGAGTGCTCTGGCAGGTAGGTTCGGGTCTGCTGGTGCTCGCCGTCGCCTTCAATCGTTGGATCACTGGCGCGCATTACGTCACCGACATCGTGGGCGGAGCGTTGTTCGGTGCGCTGGCAGCGACTACGGCCCTGCTTGTTGCGGGTGTCAAGGTGCCGGTTCCCCACGAGCTGGTCGGTGAAATCGTCCGAAGCCGCATGGTTCCCGAGGCAGCGTCCGTTGCACCACAACGGCGGGCGGCAGTGATCTTCAACCCTGCCAAGGTCACCGACTGGATCACCTTTCGGCGGCATGTTGAATACGAGCTGAAGACTCGCGGATGGGAGCGTGCGCTGTGGCTAGAGACCACGAGTGATGATCCCGGTCGAGCAATGACGGAGCAGGCCGTACGCGAGAACGTCGATCTTGTGCTCGGTGCCGGCGGCGATGGCACAATCCGCGTGATCTGTTCCGGGCTGGCGCATACCGGGATTCCCTTCGGCCTGATCCCTGCCGGCACCGGCAATCTGCTGGCGCGCAATATCGGCATCCCGCTTGATGAGGTTGCTGCCCTCGGCGTTGCTTTTGATGGCGTGGACAAAGCGGTGGATCTGGTACGCCTTCAAGTCGATGATCAACCGCCTGATCATTTCGCGGTAATGGCCGGCATCGGCTTGGACGCGGTGATCATGGAACGTGCCGACCCGAAGATGAAGAAGGCGGTGGGCTCAGCTGCGTACTTCGTGTCCGCGGCACAAAACGCCAATCGCCCTGCCATGCACGCCACCATCGCCGTAGATGATCAGCCAGCCTTCAGGCGCCGGGCACATCTCATTGTGGTCGGCAATGTCGGTTTCCTGCTGGCCAACATTCAGCTGATCCCCGGCGCGCGTGCCGACGACGGGATGCTGGATGTGCTGGTCGCCTCACCGCGTGCGCTCCGAGATTGGGTCAGGCTGACAACCCGCGTCTTGACGCGGCGCCACCAACCGGACGACCAGCTTGATCGGCTTCGCGGCCGACGCGTCACCATCACAGTGGAAGAACGTGATCAAGTTCAGCTCGACGGCGACACCGTTGGGAATTGCAACCGGTTAACCGCTGAAGTTGTACCCGGTGCGCTGCAACTGCGGGTACCCAGGCCGCTGCGCGAGTTGACGAGCGGCAACGGCGGGGTCAGCTCGGTGAGCCGCGCCGCATACGCCATGCCGGGTGCAGAGACAGTCAGCCGCGCAGCTTCCGCAGCCAGGTCGCGGCTGCGGCGTACGCCTCATTAGAGGTCCCTTTCGGAATGATCGGCTCGGTGAGGTCGGCGCGCGGGTAGCTGCCGAGAAACACCACGTTGCCGCAGACCCGATGTAGTCCCATTATCGCCTCGGCGAGCCGGGCATCGTCGATGTGACCTTCGGCATCGACGCTGAAGCAGTAGTCACCAAGGCTCCGCTTCGTCGGACGCGACTCGATCCGGCACAGGTTGACACCGCGGCTCGCGAACTGTTCAAGGATCTCGAGCAACGCACCGGGATGGTTGTCACGCATGAACAGCACCATCGTGGTCTTGTCTGCACCTGTTGATCGGCCGACCGGACCCGGCCGCGAGACCAGCACAAATCGCGTAACGGCGTCCGGATTATCAGCAATGTCCTTGGCAAGCGGAACAAGACCGTGCAGTTCACCGGCAATCTGAGCGCAAATCGCCGCATCGAACCGTGAACTTGGATCGGCCACCTCTGCCGCCGCGGCTGCCGTGGAACCGCCTTCGGTGATGACCGCATGAGACAAATTGGTTGCCAGCCAGTCGCGGCACTGCGCTGCGGCGTGCGGATGGGTCAGCACGCGGCGTACACCGGGCAGTTGCGCGCCGTTGCGTGCAAAGAGCGTGAACTGGACCGGGAGCACCACTTCGCGGATGATCCGCAATGGTTCTCCGTAGGTCAGGTTGTCCAGTGTTGCCGAGACTCCGCCTTCGACCGAGTTCTCGATCGGCACCAGAGCGGCTGCAACCTCGCCGTTTCGAACAGCCTGCAGCGCCAAACCGACCGTCGCGTACGGCGCGGGCTCGTCGGGCAGCTCCGGCAGCGTTAGGAGTGCTTGGTGAGTGAAGGTTCCGACCGGTCCGTAGTAGCCATAGTGGTTCGGCGGGACTGCGAGCACCGGCTCAGGTTATCGCTGCCTGCAGCGGCCGCTTGACCATTTCTCACCCGAGTCAAAGCGCGCGCGTGTACACCGCACTCCTCCGGTGAAGGCAACCGGGTCCAGCAGCGTCAGGCGGCGGATCTGACGCTTTCGATCTGATAGTGGGCATCCAGCCGCTGGCGCGCGGTCTCGCCGCGCCGAGCTACTGGGACGATCGATGTGGCAGCCGCCAACCCGGAGGCGGGCATGCCAGAGTAGATGGACTCGGCCCGCTCGACGACATATGTCTCGTGCCAGATGCCGACCGCACCTGGAGCTTTACGGACGCGTCGGTTGAATGCTGCCCAAGCCGGACGATGAGCTGCTGTCCGGTCGCTGGCGTAGGCGTACAGCTTCTCGTGCGAATTCCAGTACTGCACCAAGAGCGGCCCGCCGGCACCGAATGTCATCCGGTAGCCGAGGAGACCGGAGTCCTTGTCTTTGGACAGCTCGGCCAGCATCGGCCCCATGGCGAGGAACACCGGCATCCAAAGATCAGGGCGCCACGGCTTGTTGATGCGCATGCCGATCAGGAACACGACAAGATCGCCGTCATAGTCGTGAGTCATACGAGCCGGAATGATGTCGGCCATAAGATCCTCCCATTAGATAGTGCTACTCTCCAATATTAGGGAGTGGCGCTATCCAATGTCAATCGAGGGGCATATGCGAATTTCTGAACTGTCGTCCGAGACGGGTATGCCGGTCGCCACGATCAAGTTCTATCTGCGTGAGAAGCTGCTTCATGACGGCGTACGGACCGCTGCTACCCAGGCGCAGTACGACCAGACTCATGTCGCGCGGCTGCGGTTGATTCGGGCCCTGCTGGGCCCGGGTGGACTATCGGTCGCGGCAGCACATCAGGTGATCCGCGCAATCGAGGAACCGCCGGAGTCTTTTCACGAGCTGCTGGGGATTGCCGCGACCGCCGTTGCGGGACCGAGTCTGGAAGATGCGGTCCGGGCACTTGACGAGGCTGGCTTTCAACTCCCTGACGGTGCGCTCGATGTCTACAGAAATCACATGCAGCAGATCGCGCAGTTCGAGATTGACAACCTGCCGACAGACTCTGCCGCCGCCGCCGTACGGTATGTGGTGCTCGGCACAGTCTTGATCGAACCGCTGATCCTGGCCCTCCGTCGACTCGCCGAGGCAGAGGCCTCAGCTCGCCGCTTCGGCTAACCGTTGCCCTTCCTCGTTCAAAAAAACGCAAAATTCCGACCAGTGCGGGGTTTTCGAGCAAGATCGGTCTCAAGTCACTCGAATTTCCGACACGTGGCGACTTTTGGAAACGCAATCCGTCTCGCCGCTTCGGCTGATCCCGGCCTATGGCACCCGCAGCGGTCCCTAGAGGTCTGCACAGCTTTGTGACGGTCTGCACACGTTGCAGCCTGTGCAGACCGTAGGGACCCTACGTGCACGTAGGTTTCGGCAACGGGTTGGGGAGATGTGGAGCGCGTTCCACAGCACGCCTGAGAGACTTTGCGGGTGGCGGTCTCTGAGAGCTTCATCGCCGGTCTTCCGAAGGTTGAGCTGCACGTGCATCACGTCGGCTCGGTGCCGCTACGGGCCGTGGCAGAGTTGGCCGCGCGACATCCAGGTACGGTGCCGAGCGATCCGGACGAGTTAGCGCGGTATTTCATCTTCGATGACTTCCCGCACTTCATCCGCAACTATTTGGCGGTCGTTGACTTGATCAAGACCGCCGAGGATGTCCGCTTGATCACCTACGAGGTCGCAGCCGAAATGGCGAGCCAGAACATCCGCTACGCCGAGCTCACCGTGACGCCCTACATCTCGATCACCGACGAACTGCCGGCCGAAGCGTTCCTGGAAGCGATCGAGGATGCCCGCCAGGCTGCGAGTCGTGATCATGGTGTTGAGCTGCAGTGGATCTTCGATATTCCGGCGGACTTCGGATTGCCGGCCGCCGAGCTGACCGCGTCAATCGCTCTTGATCATGATGTGCCAGGGTTGGTCGGCTTCGGGCTTGGCGGATCGGAGCGCGGCTTTCCGCGCTCGATGTTTCGTGATCAATTCGACCGGGCTCGGGCGGCCGGGTTGCGCAGTGTGCCCCATGCCGGTGAGACGACTGGTCCTGACAATGTCTGGGATGCCGTGATCAGTCTCGGGGCCGAACGCATCGAGCATGGCATCGCGGCCGCCGGCGATCAGCGCCTCCTGGAACACCTGGTGAAGCACAAGATCGCATTGGACATCTGTCTGACATCAAGCGTGGCGTTACGGGTGGTGCCGGATCTTGATCAATATCCGATCGGTGAGCTGGTCGCCGCTGGCGTCACCATAACGATCAACACCGACGACCCGCCTATGGTTGGCACCGATCTCAACAATGAGTACGCGATCGCGGCTGGGCTGCTCGACCTGGACACACATGGCGTCATGGGATTGGCCCTAGCTGCCGTCGAGGCCTCGTTTGCCAGCTCGGAAACCAAGGCTGCGCTGCGTACCGAGATCAGCTCTTACGCCGCGACGCCAGCTCCCTGACTGGCACCGGCTCCTGAATACGTGCAGCTTGCGGCGGCGAACTGCGAGGCCGTGGCGCCTTGGACGCCGCTGCTTCAGGCGCGGACAACTTCGGCGCGGCTGTGGTGGCCAAAGCTTTGGTCTTCTTAAAAGGGAAGAGCTCGGGACGATCCGGCTGTCGCCACCACAAGATCACCGCAAGCACCATCGCCATCTGGACGATCGGCGAGATCGTGTCGCGCATCCGGGTGGCGGTGAAGTCCAGCGCAGTACCCAGATCGATCGCCCGGCCAGGAACGTAAGCCAGCGACAATGCCGCGCCCCTGATCACCATGATCTTGTCGAGCTTGTTCGCCGCGAGCACGGCCAGTGGGATCCAGGCCAACAGGTCGTACCAGGACAGCGTGTACATCGACGTAATCAGCCATGCGACCGACAGCACAAGGGCCGTGCGCAGGGCAATGGTCAATGGATCGCGCTGCATGTCCGCACCCTTTTCCAGCCCCGGGGCGGGCGTCCAGGGGACCACGCGGTACAGCATCCAGCCAATAATGATCAAGCCGATGTAGGAGATGACGCCGACAATGGCTTTGGCATGGAATCCGGTCATGAAGACATCAAGGAGGCGATACAGCGGATTGGCCCAGGAGCCGACCGAGACATAGCCACCGTTGCGCAGCGCCTGGAAGAAGGCGGTCGGTTGCCACAGCACATAGGCGAGACCCATGGGAACCGCCGTGCCGAAACAGAGCAACAGCGCCTTCTTCGGTTCCCGCCGGTACGCCCAGAGCATGGCAAGTCCCCAAAGCCCAATGCTGACCTTGGCACACCCGGCAAGGCCGATACCCAGACCGGCAACGAAGGGGTTCTTGCGCATGAAGAGCAGGCCTGCAACCGCGAACATCACAGCCAGCGGTTCGTTGTGCGCACCGGCGACCACCGCCCAGATCAGTAGCGGATTGGCGATGGTCAGCAGCGCTGCCCGGCCCTGCCGCCGCGGATCGCCATGGGCCAGCATCACCGCACCAGCGCAGGCCAGGATGAACGGCACGACCGAGAACACCTGCAGCCAGAAAACGATGTCGTGCATGTTCTCGCCACCGAGCTTGTTGGCGACCAGCTGCGTCCAGGAGGTGATCGGGCCGTACACGCTGGGAGTGTCCTGCCACGGCCGCTCGGTCCAGCGAAGCACCGGATCGAACTGGCTGCGAAACACCTCGGCCGCAGTGATCTCGTACGGATCTCGCCCGATGGCCTGCAGCCGGCCGTACGCCGCGTACATCAAGACATCCGCTGAGGTCATCGGCGGCACCAGACTGGTGAGGAGGCTGAGTACAGTCCCGAGCACGAAAATCTTCTTGTACTTGGGTCTCCAGCCGTCAGCCATGGCACGCAGCCCGGCCCATAGTCCGAGGGCGCCGAGGATGATCGCCACCCAGATCACAATCGAAACGAACCACTCGTTCGGCTTCACCACGTTTGCTGGCAGATACCAGGGCGGCAGATAGGAGTGCCGCGGACCGAGTGTCAGGGTGACAGCGGAGGGTCCTAAGAAGCCTGCGAACAAGGTCAGCGCAGTGGCGCCAACAATGCCGAATATGGCGAACTGGTGATTGCGATGCCAAACCCCTGGTTGGTACCGCGGTTGGGGCGGCTTTGCCGGATTTCCGGTCCGGCGCTTGTGCTTGGTCGCCGTCATCGATTCATGCCTGCTTACCTCGGAGTCGCTTCAAGACGCCTGTGACGCCACCGGAGTCTTTCAAATCCTTGAGTCCGACGTGGACGAGTCCACGAGCTGCGAGCGCACGAGTGACATCGCGGAGCTGGGCTGCCCGATGCAGCTGAGCACCCAGATCGGTGCCGGTGGCGCGGTGCCGCAACTCGATCTCGATCTCAGAGACTCGCAATCCGGCTCGCAACGCGTCGATCGTCATGCCTACTTCCATTCCCCAGCCAGCAGCCAGCGGGCTCGCGAGTTCGAACGCTCGCCGCGTCAGGCAGCGCTGGCCTGACAGTGGTGCTCGCGGAGTCCAGCCGGTCAGCTCGGCAATACCCCGTCTTGCCGTGTTCACTACCAGCCCAAAGCCGCCGGGATCGCCACCCTCCGCGGTCCGCTGAGCGGGCAATACCGCAATCGTGAGGTCGGCTTCGTCATGCACCACCGGATCGATCAATGGCGTGCAGTTGCCGGCGGAATCTTCAAGATCGGCATCAAGCAGCAGCAGGGTTCCGGCTTCGGGACGCTTGTCGCGTTGCTCGATCACGCCGAGACCGTTGACCGCCGATTCCACAGCGGCCGCCTTGCCCCGGCTGCGCTTGTGCGAGACGACAATCGCGCCAGCTCCGGCCGCATGTTGCGACGTACGGTCACTGCTGCCGTCATCGCAGACGATCACGATCTCTACCCCCGGAAGATCTCTTGCTGCGGTTACGGTTGCGCCGATTCGTTGCTCCTCGTCCTTTGCCGGGATGACGCACGCGACACGGGACAGGTCGGAGCTCACCCAGCAAGGCTAGTCGGGCAACGGTGCCTCGCTCGGGGAGTTTTAGGAATCGGTAATCTCACCGTCATGTCTGCCGAGGTGGTCACTGCGTCTGGGGTCTGGACCGAAGTTGGGCGGCTGCGTACGGTGCTCTTGCACCGTCCTGGCAACGAATTGAAGCGCTTGACGCCGCGCAACAACGACACCCTGCTCTTCGATGGGTTGCCCTGGGTCGACCGGGCTCAAGAGGAGCACGACGGCTTCGCGGAGACGCTGCGAAGCCACGGCGTTGAAGTTCTCTACCTCCGCACGCTGCTGATCGAGACCTTGGCCGACCCGGCGGCCCGGGTCAAGGCTCTTGAAGACGTCGTATCAGACATCCGGTTGGGTATCACCCTTCGAAACTTCCTGCTGCGCTACCTCGCTGATCTTGATCCAGAGAAGCTGGCCGAGGTGTTGATGGCTGGCCTGCGCAATGACGAGGTGGCAGGCAGCGGGAGTCTGGTGGCCGCACTGTACCGACCGGACGATTTCTTGATCGATCCACTGCCGAACCTGCTCTTTACTCGGGACTCGAGCGTCTGGATTGGCGATCGGGTGACCATTACGTCGTTGGCGATGCCGGCCCGGCGGCGCGAAACTCAGCTGACTGATCTGATTTATGCGTTCCATCCGCGCTTTAGCGGCGCGGAACGGATCCATGGCTGGCGCGAAGAGTATCTGGAGGGCGGGGACGTCTTGGCGCTCGCCGATGGCGTGCTGGCCGTTGGCGTTGGCGAACGGACGCACCCCTCTGGCGCGGAGCGTCTGGCGCGTACGGTGTTCGGGCTCGGTCTGGCGCACAGCGTGCTCGTGGTACCAATCAGCCAAGATCGCGCCACGATGCACCTAGACACCATCTGCACCATGGTGGATGTCGACGCGGTGGTGATGTATCCGAATATTGCGCATCATCTGACCGCCATCGCCGTTCGCCCAGACAGCGACTCTGATCTTGCGATCGATGAACCAGCTCCGTTCTTGGAGGCGGCGGCTCGAGCGATGGGCATTGATCAACTTCGATTGATTGACACCGGTCTGGATCCGGTGACGGCCGAGCGTGAGCAGTGGGACGACGGCAATAACACGCTGGCTATCGAGCCGAAGGTCGCGATCGCATACGAGCGCAATGTTGAGACCAATCAGCGCTTGGCGGAGGCCGGCATCGACGTAATCACGATTGCTGGATCGGAGCTGGGTTCGGGCCGGGGTGGACCGCGGTGTATGTCATGCCCAATAGTCCGCGATGCTGTACCTATCGCACTCTGACAGGCCGCCCGCCAGATTCGCCTCCTTCGTCGCTCGCGAACACGAGCACGCTCCCTGGCACATTCAAGCCGCGAGCTCCTCCAGTCGGCGAAGCGGGCGGCCCGTCATAGTGCTGGTGCCCTGAGCCGCGATCTTGTGTCCTGAGCCTGTCGAAAAGGGCATAAGCGTCGGCTTCGACTAGCTCAGCGTGAATCCTGGGCGAGGATCGCAGCTACTCGATCGGGATGGTCCGTCGTAAAGCCAGTCACGCCAAGATCACGACAGAACCTGACATCATCGGGCTCATTGACCGTCCAGACGTGAACCTCATGTCCCCTCTCTAGCGAGCGCTTGACGAAGTCCGGATCCTGCTTGATCAATGCAAGATCTGGCCCGACCACCTGTACGCCGTCCGGTAGCTTGCCCTCGCGCCATCTGCCAAGATCATCTTCGATGAGCAGCGTACGGTCCAAGCCAGGGAGAAGCCAGCCGAAACGTCTGACCGCCTTGACCGAAAAGGACATCAGTCGCACCGGGGCACCGGGCTCGTTCCAGCCAAACTCCGCGAGCATCGCCGCCACCCGTTCCTCGACCTCGCGTCCGCGATCGTTGGGATGCTTCGTCTCGATCACCAGACTGACCGGCACATGGTCTTTCCGAGCGTCCCGAACCATGATCATCAGTTCCCGCAGGGTGAGCAGCTCACGTTCCTCGGGTTCCGGATCCGGAACGCTGCGGGAGCCGAAGTCAACCTGCTTGAGCTCAGACACCGAGCGCTGATACGCCGGCCCTGAGCTGGTGGAGGTCCGGTCGAGGGTCAGATCATGCAGGCACACCAGCTCGTCGTCGGCGCTGAAGTGCACGTCGCACTCCAGTCCGAGAGGAATCTCGGTCTGGTACGACCACTCGATCGCGGCCTGATAGGCGGCCCGCGTCATCTCGGGATGCCGCGAGGAAAAGCCCCGATGAGCGATCAGGACCGGCGCGCCTTCGACAGCTGACATGATCGGCAAAGTGTCACGTCACGGGGACGCGGCGGTAACGCGGCAGTAAACCGCTAACTAACATCACGAGCCCGCCAACCACGATGGCCGCTACCGAAGAACCGAGCCAGCCAGGCGGAACGAACCCGATCCGCTCATCGACCGCTGTCCAGAAGTTGGCCCATCCAGGAACCGTGCCGGGATAAACCAGCTGGTAGGCGATGAACCCGCAGGCCCAGGCGATGACCGGCGCAGCGCGGAGCCGAGAAGTACTGGAGACGTCCCAGCGCTGCCGGCTGACAATGAAGAAGTCCACCGCCGCTACGGCGTACAGGGGCACGAAAACCGAGCCGATCAAGAAGAGGAACGACTGGTACTGACCGAAGTCCAGCAGGCCGGCCAACAGCGTCGCCGTCACGCCGATGATCAGTGCGATGATCCGCCGATCAAGCTGAGGAATGATGTTGTGCATCGACATCGTCGTCGAGTAGACATTGGCAAAGGCCTCATCCACTTCATCGACCAGCAAGATCGTAATGGCGATGGCACCCGCCGGGAGGGTGACCAGCGCAGTGATCACATCGCTGGCGCCAAGATTGACCACCGCCAAGACGCCGAGCGCGTAGTAAGCGACGGCAGCGAGCCCGTAACCGAGCGACGCACCCCAGAAGGCCGCTTTACGCGTACGCGAATGCCGACTGTAATCCGCGGCCAGCGGCGCGAACGAGACAACTCCTGCAATAGCTAGATCAACAGCCGGCCAGAACCCCAACACTGAGTCCTGAGGAATCGATTGCCGGGGCTGGAGGAGCACTTGTACGAATAAGAACGTCGAGGCGGCGAGCACCAGCCAAACCATGATCTTTCGAAGCAACCGTACGCTGCCCAGCGGACGGATCGCCATGATCGTTGCCGCTGCACCAGCCAAGATCACGAACGGCCACCGCCACGCGTCGCCGATGACCGCGACTGCAGCAGTCGAGATGACGATGATCTCCATGGTCGCCCAGCCGATGTTCTGCGCGATGTTGAGCAATGTAGGCAGGACCGAACCACGACGGCCCACCAGACCACGCAGCGTCACCATGGCCGGAGCTCCGGTGGCAGCGCCCATCACGGCGGACGCACCAAGCAGGATTGCGCCTATCCCACAGCCGACAACGGTCGCCACGAGCGCGAGTCCCACCGAACCAGCAGTGGTTGCGATGAGGGCACCGGTCAGCGGCCCAAACAGACTGATACCCAGATTGCCCCAGAACGCCAGCTGGTCGATGAAGCCGAGCGGCCGGGGGGGCTCGGTCGTCAGGGTAAGCGGCGCCTCGCGGGCTTCGCGCTCGGTCCTCTCAATGGTGCTGGTTGGATTTGATGTGAGAGACATTGCAGGCTCCCTACGCCGGCATTACCCGGTCAGGTTCGGTCGGTCGGTGGACCCGCGCTCTGCGCACTCCGCCCTCTCAGCCCACCAATGAGGTGTGAGCTCCCGAAGGTTTGTATTGCCAGCCTCACGCTAACACCCGAGCGAAGGCGCACGCCTCGGCGTCAGTTCTCGATGGGGAAGCCGCTGTTCGCCCAGGCATACAGACCGCCGTCCAGATTGACTGCCTCGCGACCTTGGCTATTGAGGAACTGGGCGACCCGGGCGGAGCGAGCGCCAACAGCACAGACACAGATCACCTTGTCATCCACTTCATCCAGACGCTGCATGAGCTGATCCATGGGTATGTGCACAGACCCCGCAATCCGGCCCTGTGCCCACTCGTCCTCGGTGCGGACATCGAGCAGCGTCCAGCCCTCAGCCACCCGAACTGCCACGCCAATCGGCTCAACGGCCGGCACCTGATTCTCAAACATCACGCCCACCCTAGATCCTTGTCCGTTCTTCCGCACACAGCCACATATGCGACCCAACAGGACCTGATCGCTCGTTCAGTTGAGGGCGTGTTTGAGGCCGGGGCAAGAGGGCGGGAGCGGAAGGAATCTCAACGCTTTCCGACAAAGGCCATGGCTTCGGCTACCAGATTCCGACAGGCGTCATCGTCCATCGTCAGCCCGACCCATTCCTTCATCGGCTTGCCCTTGCCAGCGTCGAAGGGCACCCCGTCACCGGCAGAGATCAGTTCCGTGACCCGCGCAGCCGGCAGTTTGACGACCAGCCGGTCACTGACCAGCATGGCGAAGATCGACTTATTGATCTTGATCGCGTTGGACCCGAACCCGCTGCCACCGTCGGGCACTGTCACTCCGGGCTGGCCGGCGTACTCATCGCACAGCGACTCGAAGAGCGCTGCCTGACTCGCAGTTCCGGACATGATCTACTTCAGCAACTTCGAGAGACGCCGGTCGGCAAGCTTCTTGCCGCCGGTCTGGCAGGTCGGGCAGTACTGCAGCGACGAGTCCGCAAAGGACACTTCAGCGATGGTGTCGCCGCAGACATCGCACTTCTCGCCCTTACGTCCGTGAACGCGCAGGCCGGACTTTTTCTCGCCCTTCAGATCCTTCGCAGCCAGTCCGTCGGCCCGCTTGATGGCGTCAGTCAGCTCACCCTTGATCGAGGCGAAGAGTATTGCAATCTCAGCATCGGTCAGCGAGTTCGACGGCTTGAACGGGCTCAGCTTGGCCGCGTGCAGGATTTCGTCGGAGTACGCGTTACCGATACCCGCGATAGTCCGCTGATCTTTAAGGACTCCCTTCAACTGCGCTCTGCCGGCCTTGGCGAGCAGGCCAGTCAGCGCTGCTTGATCAAATTCATCCGTCAGCGGGTCCGGCCCCAAGGTCGCAACCATGGGAATCGACATGGGATCTGTCACGACATAGACGGCAAGCTTGCGCTGCGTTCCGGCTTCGGTCAGATCGAAACCGGCGCCATCGTCCAGCCGTACGCGCAAGGCCATTGGACCCTTGCCTGGCTTGGCCGGCGCGTCAGGAAGGGAATCCCGCCAGCGCAACCAACCGGCCCTAGCGAGATGGAAAACCAGATGCAGTCCCCGGGCGGAGATGTCCAGGAACTTGCCACGCCGGGTCACTGACTCGATCTGCAAGCCGTACAGCGCGGATAACGGCGGATCATAGGTCTTGAGTGCGCTGAAGGCGAGCAGCTCAATCCGGTCGATGGCATGCCCCACACACTTTTCGGTGAGGAACCGCGCGAGCGACTCCACCTCAGGCATCTCGGGCATGGGCCCATTATGGCCACCCAGCCTGATACCGACTGTCAGCGTCGGAGTCAGTGAATCGACCAGTCGGTCGGCGGCAGTTCGAGTGCCACTGAAAGTAGCCGGAGGTATTCCTCGCGTGGCACCGTGACCGCGCCGAGGGACTCCAGGTGAGCCGTCTGCCACTGCACATCCAACAGCCGATCCTCAGCGCCCGCCCGTCGAAGCAGATCCACCAGCCCTACCAGCGCCACCTTTGATGCGTCCCGTCCGATGCCAGGTCGATAAAACATGGATTCGCCGGCAAAAAGGCCGGCAATGCTCACCCCGTAAAGGCCGCCGGCCAGCTCACCGCCGGGCGTCCAGGCTTCCACCGTGTGGACCACGCCGCGCTTGTAGAGCCGTCGATAAACCCGGCGAATGTCGCGGTTGATCCATCCGCTGGGCCGACGACGGTCGGCGCAGCCGTCCAACACATCGTCGAAGGCTGAATCAATGCGGATCTCGTAGCGTCGGATGGACTTGCGCAGGGAATGGCTCATCCGCAGCCCGTCCAATGGCAAGATCGCGCGCTCCAGCGGTGAGTACCAACCCATCAAGCCTGGCTGCGCCGGCATGGGAAAGGCGCCGCATTGGTACGCCGCAAGAGCGAGCTCTTCATTGAAAACGCGGGACACCCCGATCAGATCGTCATGCCGCCAAAGCTCCGGCGACCCGAATGGGGAGTCCATTTCGGCATACTCCCACTAGGGCCAAGTGCCTGATGGTGTGGCCGGGCTGCCCCGACGTGGGAGGGTGTTGTGTTGGATTGGCGCTCGTCCGCCCACGTAGGCTGGTGCTCGAACGCTGTCGGTGCCTAGGGGCCCCTTCGACCAACTCAGGGCGGGGCAGCTGACCGCATCGGGAGCCGACATCCCGAAGCAGAGTGTTTGGAGGTCTGATGGCGTCAGCGCAGGAGGTGGGCCGCAGGTTCGCCACAGTGATCGCCCCTGTGGCCAATCTGATGACGGCGCAGGGAGCCGGCGGCGCGCTACGGCAAGTCATCGAGATTGCGATCGACGGCTACGGCCGCATGCCCAGCGCCAAGACCGCTGCCGCGCGCCACCTGCAGCGAAACGGCGGATCGGTTGACGACGCTATTACCTCAATCATCGACCACCACATAGGTCTTGCCTCGGCGCAAGGCTTCGTCACCAACATTGGAGGCCTGGCAGCGTTGCCGGTGGCCATACCGGCCAACATCACAGGCGTCGCTATCGTGCAAACTCGGATGGTTGCCGCCATCGCACATCTTCGCGGCTACGACCTCGATGACAACCGGGTACGCACCGCACTGGTGATGTGCCTGATGGGCGGGGAACAGGTGGCCAAGCACATTGTGGAAGGCACGCTGCCAAGCTCGCCGATGGCGGTGGCGACTGCTCCAATGTTTGATCCTGATCTTGACCGGCAAGTCGCCGACGATGTAGTCACCGACCTCGCTGCACGAATCGGCGGTAAAAATCTCGCGCTCGCGATCACCCGGCGGCTGCCGCTCCTAGGTGGCGGCGTCGGCGCGATCATGGACGCCATCGCGACGTACCAGATCGGCCGGTACGCGACTGGCGAGTTGCCGCGGCGTCGCGCGCTGGTGGTTAGTTGACAGCTAGTTCCCTCATGGGACACGGACCGCGTGATCCCTGGAGGCGGCCGGCCGAGACCTATCCTGCTCGGGCGGTTCCAGAGCGCGTGCGCGCCTGGGCTCAAGATCACTTAGACGCCGAGATCGTTTCGATCAAGCCCGTCGGCGGCGGTCGCACCGACACCATTTCAGCGGTCCATTTCCTTGATGGTGACCCGGTCATTTTGCGCTATGTGTCCGTAGAGCGGTGGGGCGAGATAGGTCGCCAACATGTCGTCTGTGAGGCGCTGGGTTGCCGTCTGATGGAGGGTTCCAGTCTTCCGGTGCCACGACTCATCGCCTCTGATCCCGATGGCAGCGGGACTGGCAACTATGTCAACATCACAACCTGGCTCCCCGGGCGGGTTCGGCTCGGGCCCCTGAACCTGGACGCGATCGATGAGCTGGCGAAGATCGCTGTGATCATTCACGGCACTCCGGTGAGTGATGATCTTCGGCCGCGGCAGTATGAGTTCTGGGCTCCAGATGATCTCGAGGTACCGATCTGGACGTCGCGGCCGGAACTCTGGCGACGGGCGATCGACATCTTCAGTCAAGGGCCACCGCCAAGCAGGCATGCCTTGGTACACCGCGACTTTCACCCGGGAAACATCTTGTGGGAAGGCGATCGGATCACTGGAGTGATCGACTGGGCGGAGACCTCCTGGGGGCCTCCGGACCTGGACGTTATGCACTCCCGGGCGAATTTCGCGATGCTCCACGACTTCGACAGCGCGGACGCCTTCTCCTATTGCTACCGATGGCACGGCGGGGTACTCGATGATGATCATGACGCGGAAGTCTTCTGGGCGGTGAGCGACATTCTGGGCTTTCTACCGGATCCGACTGAGATCATTACTGCGCTGATCCATCACCGGACCGATCTTCCCGACCATGTCGTACGGGAGCGGCTCGAGCACCTGCTCATGATCACGCTCGGCGAAACTCGCCCCTGACAATCCGCACGGACAATCCGGCACTGACAATCCGGGCATCCCCCGTCGCCGGGGTACTGAGCTTGCCCTGAGGTCAGAAGGAGTGTGTGACGCAACAAATCAGTCAATTCTGCCGACCACCTTGCGAAGCGAGCTTAGGGTGACTTAAGTTAGGTGAGCCTCACCTAGCATGTTGCGCCCACGTTTGTCGACGGGCAGAGGCACAAGGAAACTGCCAGGGGAATCGAGGAGCGATGCTAGCCAACTTCCTGATTGGCTTACGTGAGGGCCTGGAGGCGGCCTTAATCGTCAGCATCCTCATCGCCTATCTCGTGAAGTCTGGTCGGCGCCATCTGTTGCCACAGATCTGGCTTGGCGTTGCTATCGCGGTCGCCATCTCGCTCGGCTTCGGTGCGGCTCTCACCTTCGGTCCCAAGGGTCTGACGTTCGAGGCCCAGGAACTCATCGGCGGCTTGCTGTCTATCGTGGCCGTCGTCTTCGTCACCTGGATGATCTTCTGGATGGCGAAGGCAGCGCGGTCGCTGTCCGGGGAGCTGCGGTCTCAGATCGACAAGGCTGCCGACGCAAGCCGCTGGTCGTTGGTCATCGTCGCCTTGCTGGCTGTCGGCCGCGAAGGCTTGGAAACTGCACTATTCCTCTGGGCAGCAACTCAGACCGCAGCCCAGGGCACCGGCAGTACGGCCGGGCCACTGCTCGGTGCTGCCCTTGGACTACTCGTCGCAGTCGTGCTGGGCTACCTGATCTACCGCGGTGCCCTGAAGATCAACTTGTCTCGCTTCTTCACCTGGACCGGCGCGTTCTTGATCATCATCGCGGCCGGCGTGCTGGCGTACGGGGTGCATGACTTGCAGGAAGCTCGATTCCTACCCGGGCTGAACAACTTGGCGTTTGACGTGTCCGGCGCGATTCCTCCGACCTCTTGGTACGGAACGCTGCTCAAGGGCGTATTCAACTTCTCACCTGCAACCACCGTTCTTGAAGCGGCTGCCTGGCTTCTGTACTTCATCCCAACGATGACGATCTTCCTGTACCAGAAGCGCCAACGGGCCCATGCCGCTCCCTCCCGTCCAGCTGCGCAGCCGGTTGGAGTGTCCGGAAGGAAATGATCACGACTCGATTGAGCCGTCGGGCTCGCCTTTTGAGCCTGCCCGTACGCACCGTCATCCTCCTCTCAACAGGCACCGTCCTGACCCTGCCGCTGCTGGCGGGATGCACCGAGAACACGCCAGCCGGCAATACCGACGCCAATGCCGGTGGAAATCCCCGCGCCCTGACCGTGCAGGCGACAGACTCCGAGTGCAAACTCTCCGCGACGACCGCTCCCTCAGGCAATATCACGTTCGCGGTAACCAACAGCGGTTCGAAGGTGACCGAGTTCTATCTGTACGGCGATGACGGCAAGCGGGTGGTCGGCGAAGTAGAGAACATCGGACCCGGAATTACCCGTGAACTTGTGCTCAAGGCCGAGCCCGGAAACTACATCACTGCTTGTAAGCCGGGAATGGCCGGCGACGGAATTCGCGCCCCGTTCTCCGTCTCCGATTCTGGCGATCAGGGAGCTGGCGGCTACGACATCCAGCTGGTCGACCGGGCAAACGACAACTACCGCAATACGTGGAGGATCAGTCCGAGCAGCTGGTGGCGATGACTGCGAAGTTCGTGGCTGCGTACAAAGCCGGTAAGGACGACGAGGCACGCGCCCTCTATCCCGTCGCTCGAACGCATTCGGAGCGCATCGAGACTGTCGCTGAGTCATTTGGTGATCTTGATCCTAAGCTCGACCTCCGCGAGGCCGATCTGGAGCCCGGCCAGAAGTGGACTGGCTGGCACCGGCTCGAGAAAGATCTCTGGCCGGCCCGCGCCAAGAATTACGAGCCGCTCAGCAAAGCCGAGCGCGTGGCGTACTCGAACGATCTCGTGAAGAACACCGTCGTCCTTCACGAAAGGGTTCCCATGCTCGACTTCAGCGCCGATGAGATCGCCAATGGCTCTCGTGGCTTGCTTGACGAAGTTGCGACCGGCAAGATCACCGGCGAGGAGGAGTACTGGTCGCGTACTGATCTTTGGGACTTCCAGGCCAATATCGAGGGTGCGTTGGTGGCCTTTGAGGGTCTCCGTCCGCTGCTGCAGCAGAGGGATCCGAACCTCGAGGCCCAGATCGCTGGGAAGTTTGCGACGGTGCAGGCACTGCTTGACGCTCAGCGTGTGGGCGATGGATTCAAGACCTACGACAAGCTCAGCCAGGCGGACGTCAAGCAGCTGTCCGATGCGGTGAACGCGCTGTCGGAGCCACTGTCGAAGCTGGCCGCCGCGGTAGTCTGAGTCAGAAACCTGAGATGACACGACTCAGTACGTTCGAAGCCAGTCCGGCGAAACTGAAGCCCCTACTCCTCCTGAAGAGCCTCCGAAAGAGCGGGTGGCGGTTTCCCGGCGGGGTCTGCTGGGTGCAGCGGGCGCCGGTCTCGTCGGAGTAGCCGTAGGAGCTGCCGGTGGCTTTGCGCTGGCAAAGGAGGAGGCTCTCTCACCGCAGGTCCCGGGCGCCCGGACTTATCCCTTCTACGGCGAACATCAGGCCGGCATCCTGACCCCGGTCCAAGATCGGTTGCACTTCGCCGCCCTTGACGTGATCACGGACTCTCGCGAGGAGTTGGTGCAGCTACTCAAGGACTGGACCGTCGCCGCTGCGCGAATGACACAGGGCCTTGGTGCTGGAGAAGTTGGCCCGACCTCGGGTCCTTACGGAGCACCGCCGGACGACACCGGCGAGGCTATTGGCCTGCCGCCCGCTGGTCTTACCATCACCTTTGGATTTGGTCCGACGCTCTTCCGGAAGGACGGCAAAACTCGTTTTGGGCTTACTGGCCGGCAGCCTGATGCGCTGCAGCGACTGCCCCACTTCCCTGCCGAGAAGCTCGATCCTCAACGCTCCGATGGCGATCTCTGCATCCAGGCCTGTGCTGACGACCCGCAGGTCGCCGTGCACGCCGTACGCAATCTCGCTCGCATTGCATTCGGCCGGGCTGCTCTTCGATGGTCACAGCTGGGCTTTGGCCGGACGTCATCGACATCGACCAGCCAGGCAATGCCGCGGAACCTGATGGTCTTTAAGGACGGCACCATGAACATCAAGGCTGAGGAACCGGCTGCCGTTGATCAGCACGTCTGGGTGCCCACCGATGCAGACAGCAAGGGGCGCTGGCTGGCTGGCGGCTCGTACCTCGTAGTTCGCCGGATCAACATGAATATCGAGATCTGGGACCGGCAGCCGCTGAGTGAGCAAGAACGTGTCATTGGCCGGACGAAGGCAGAAGGCGCGCCACTGTCGGGTGGCGGGGAGTTCAGCCAGCCTGACTTCCACCTCAACGGCAGCGATGGGGAACCGCTGGTCGCGGCCGACGCGCACATACGTCTGGTGCACTCGAGCAATAACGGTGGTGCCAAGATGCTCCGGCGGGGCTACAACTTCGTGGATGGAAGTGACGGCCTAGGTCGCATGGACGCGGGGCTGTTCTTCTTGGCCTACGTCCGGCACCCGCGTACCCACTTCATCCCGATCCAGATGAAGCTCGGACTCGGCGACGGGCTGAGCGAATATCTGCAGCACACCGGCTCGGCGCTTTTCGCGATTCCGACGGGC
>Ga0111538_10001604_pt1 | contig 31859 bp, 30 predicted proteins | sample SoiMethybrSBSTD1_FD_79669 | JGI IMG/M metagenome (GOLD analysis project Ga0111538, IMG submission 79669) | Bulk soil microbial communities from a Populus tree surrounding site in Tennessee, USA - Soil MetaG P. TD hybrid SBSTD1 (version 2)... | ecosystem: Environmental > Terrestrial > Soil >... | reverse complement strand
GCGTCGACGAAGTGGCTGTTCTGCAGCATCTCCTGCCGCGACTGATCGCTGCCGGTGTAGCCCAGCTCCGATCGGATGGTCACCGGCGGCGTCGTCACGCCCGGCGGCAGCCCCTCGGATCCGACGACGGTCTTGAAGCCGCTGCCCCACTCCTCGTTCTCCGAGACGCGGCGGAAGAGCGCGTTGACCTGCAGCGACACGAGCTTCTGATCCGACACGTTCTTCAGGGTGAAGGTCGCGGAAGGGACGAGCTTGGTCTGACCGTTGACGATGCCGCGATCGAACCAGCCGGTATCGATCAGGTCGACCTGCAGCCCCTTGGTCAGGTCGACCGTGGGTCCGCAGGCCACCGACGCAAGCAGGACGACGGAGAGAAGAATGGCGAGCGCGCGCATGCGCGCTATTCTAAAACACTCGAACCTCGATCCGCTGCAGCGCCTCTTCGCGCGTAATCTTGCCGGCGAGAAAATCCGCCAGGTCCGAACCCTTGAGCCGGATGATGCGCGTCCGCGCGTCGCTGTCCGCCGGGGCGAGCCGCGGCCGATCGTCGTTGCCCTTGGCGGCAATCGTCAGCCACTCCGCCGGGCCGATGCCGAGGGCGCTGCTGTGCGACAGCATCGCGTCCTTCAGCGCCTGGATGACCTCGGTGCGATACGCTTCGTTGGGATCGGCCAGTACGGGGTCGTCCGCTGCGGCGCCGGTGTCGGCGGTGGTCGACGCCGCAGACCCGGTCACGGTCCGCGCGCCGGCGACGCTCGCGGGCTCCGGCCGCCCGAGCGCGCCGGGATTGACCTGCAGCTCGACGCGCTTGAGCGCCTGCTCGAGGTTGGGATCGCCCGACGTCTTGATGTGCGTCTGCAGCGTCCGCAGCGCGCTGTCGAGCCCGAGGTCGTTCTGGTCGAGCGTCCGCTGGATCCAGGTCATCGTCGTCAGGAACGACGGCACGATGACGTCGAAAAAGACGCCATAGCCCTCGAGGCGGAAGCCGCGGGCGTGCGCGTTGTCGCTGACCAGCAGGTCCGCCTGCACCTGCGTGATCGCCTGCACGCGATCGCGTGTGACCGCAACGCCGTGCTCGATCGCTCCCTCGAGCACGCGCTCCATCTGGCCGATTTCATAGCGCTGCTGCGCGGCGAGGCGCGCGGCCTGCAAGGTCGGCTGCGGCGCCACGGTCTGCTGCGCCAGGACCGGCGCGGCCCCGACCGCGCCGACAATGATGATCGTTGCTAACCCTCTCACAGATTCCCCCTACTGCCTCTGCGACGCGCGATAAAGCAGGTTCAAACGCTGCCTGTCCTTCATCACTTCAACGCCGAGATTGTTCTGCACCACGCCGAGCGTGCGATCGATCTTCACCAGATCGGCCTGCCGCTGCGCCGAGATGTCGCGCAACGCTTCGGCGAGCCGCAGCGCGAGCTCACCCTGCTGCCGCCTCTCACTGTCGTCGACCAGCGCGCGCACGCGCCGCAGCAGATCCGCATCGGACGCGGTCGGACGCTGCGCCGCCGCCGCGGCGGTGGTCCGGACATCGCGCAGCTCGCTTCTGATCTGCCGCTCGAGCGCCGCCAGATCCGCCTGCCATGGCGCGGCCGCCGCGGCCGATGCCGGGCGTGCCGCCGGCGCTGCGGCGCTCGCTGCCGGTGTCGCCTCGGGCTGCATCCAGCCGGTGCGGACGCGCAAACCGTTGGCGTCGTAGCGCACGTCGAAGTTGGCAATCGCCGCCGACACTCCGAGGAAGAGCAGCGCGGCCGCGACTTGCGCCCAGGCCGGCGCGCGGCGCCATGACGTGGCAGATTGCGCACGGTCTGATGATTTCGAAAGCCGGATTGGGGATGGCGATGCGTTTGATAATTGGCGCGCGAATGCCGGCTCCGGCGGGGACCAGCGCGCCAGCTGCGCGCGCACGCCGCGGAGCGACGCCAGTTCGTCGCGGCAGCGTCCGCACGTCGCCAGGTGCGCGTCGAACGCCGCTCGTTCGGGCGTCTCGGCGCCGTCGTCGTAGAGGCACGCGATCAGCGCGTCTTCGCGATTGCCGTCGTATCCACAATAAGAATCAGTCATAGCTGTGCTTTATGGTTCTTGGCCAGCTCGCGCCGCAGCACGGTGAGGCCCTGATAGAGTCGCGTCTTCACTGTACTCAGCGGACAGCCCACCAGCTCCGAGATTTCCTGAAACGTGAGCCCGTGATACTCCTTCAAAACGATAGCCGTACGCTGCTCTTCCGGCAGGAGCGCCATCGCCCGCTCCACCAGCCGGCTGAGATCTTTGCGCGCAACGAGATCCTCGATCGACTCGGATGGCTCCGCCGCGGCGGCCAGCTCGATGAGGTCGATGTCTTCCGGCGGCTGCACCACCGGCGTGCGCCGCTCCCGCCGCACCCAGTCGCGACAGAGATTGAGCGCGATTCGATACAGCCAGGACGAGAACTTTGCCTGCCCCCGGAACCCGGGAAGGGCCCGAAACGCACGGAGGAAAGTCTCCTGGCACACGTCTCGCGCATCCTCTTCGCGGCCGATGGTTCGGTACGCGAGGGCGTAGATGGGGCGTTCCCATCGCAACACCAGCTCATTGAAACTGTCGGCATCGCCGCCGATCGACCTGGCGACGAGCTCTTCGTCCGTCCACGGCATTGCGGGTGCGCGGAGGATCCTTTCTCTGTTGGGTACTAAGACGGTCGACGGTGTGAGACAGTCGGCCTCATCGGCCGGGAAGATTGATTATAGCGCGTAGGCCGCTAAGCGGCTGTATCATGGGGAGTTATCGCACGCGCCGGGACTCACGCCGGGTGAGCTCGGCCAGGGCGGGGGTCAATCGATCTCTGTGCGACGCAAGCGATCGCAGTAGAATCGGCGGCTAGTCCTCCCGGGAACCCCTTGTAACAGGATGGCTCAAGACTCGAGACCTGCGCGACTGACTCGCCCCGCGTCCGGCCCTGATGTGGGCGGCGCCGGCACCGTCCAGCGGCCGCTGACGTCGCTGCTGGCGCACAGTGCGACTCCAAACGATCTCCTGCCCCATCTGCACCAGCACGCGCTCGACGTGACCGGCGGATCGCGATCGCTGCTTTTTCAGCACAACCCCCGCAACGGCGCGCTGCAGGCGACCTCGGGATTTGGCCTGGAAACGCTGCGGACCGACCCGTGGCTCCCGGGGCCGGACGAGGCGGCAGTGGTTGCCGACGCCTTCTCGCACGGCCTGCCGACCCTCATTGCCGACGCGCCGCGCCAGGCGCCCGATCTCGCCACGCGGCTCGATGCGCGCGCGGTGCTGCTGCTGCCGCTGGTTCGGGCGACCGAGCGCGTCGGCCTGGTGGTCGTCGGCTTCGACACGCCGCCGACCACGTCGAGCGTCGACGGCGATGTCGTCGAAGCCGCCGACGTCTTCATGACCGCGCTGGAGCTGTTCAGCCTGCGCCAGGCGGCGGAGCTGCAGCGCGATGTGCGCGCGCTGCTCGAGGAATTCAGCAACACGCTGTCGGCGACGTTGAGCCTCGCCGCCGGCCTCGACATCTTCTGCCACGGCGCCAACCGCCTGTTCGGCGCCGACCGCACGTCGGTGTGGATCCACGAGCGGCGGGCGCGGAACCTGGTGCTGCAGGCATCCTCCGACCCGGCCGGCGTCGCCCGCGGCATCCGCGTCGGCACCGACGACGCCTCGGCGCCGGCAGCGAACGCCATGCGCCGCAACCGCGCCGAGATCGTCTCGCTCTCCGACGACGACTTCACCGCGCTGGTCACGGTGCCGCTGCGCGGCACCCGGCGCGCCCTGGGGACGATCGTCTTCGAAGGGGTGCGGGTCGAGACCGGCGGCGAGCTCGACCTGCTCGATCGCGCCGACGAGCTCGGGCGTCAGCTGTCGAGCGCGGTCGAGAACATGCAGCTGATCGACGACGTGATGCGGTCGCGGCGGGAGCTGGAAAACACGTTCGATTCGATCTCGCACCTGGTGGCGGTCTCCGATACCAACGGCCAGATTGTTCACGTCAACCAGGCCTTCGCCAGCCGCGTCGGGCTGAAGCGCGAAGAGCTCCTGAACCAGCCGCTCACCGACCACCTCGGGGCCGAGCTGGCGGAGTGGCTGGCGCGGCACAAGTCGATGCCGCCGCGCCCGGCCGGCGAGTCGGCAGTGACCTGCGAGGTGTTCGACCCGGTGTTGAAGGGGCCGTTCATGGTCACGGTGACCGACCTGCTGAACCAGGAGCGGGAGCCCGTCGGCAGCGTCATCGTCGCCCGCGATCTGACGCCGCAGACGCGGCTGGAGGCGGAGCGCGAAGAGCTGCGGAAGCGGCTGACCCAGAGCGAAAAGCTCGCCGCGCTCGGGCAGTTCGTCGCCGGCATCGCGCACGAGTTGAACAACCCGCTGCAGGGGGTGCTCGGCCACCTCGAGCTGCTGCGAACCACGGGCGCCTTCCCGAAACAGCTCCGCCGCGAGGTGCAGGTAATTTATCGTGAAGCAGACCGCGCCGCGAAAATCGTCCGCAACCTGCTCGTCTTCGCCGGATCCCGCCGTCTGGCCCTGCGTTCGGTGAGCCTGAATGTGGTGCTGCAGAAAGTATTATCGCTGCGCGCCCCGGCGCATCGTGCGATGGAACTTGAAGTCGTGCGACATTATGATGATAAATTGCCCCGCGTGAAGAGCGACCCGCTGCTGCTCCATCAGGTGTTCCTGAACATGGTGATGAACGCCGAGCACGCGATCGCGACCGCCGGCGGCGACGGGCGGCTCGAGATCGCGACCTCGGTGGCGCCATCGGGCGACCGGATCGTCGCGACCGTCCGCGATAACGGCATCGGCATCGCCGAGGACACCTTGTCACGCATATTCGAGCCCTTCTACACCACCAAGGAAGTCGGCAAGGGCACAGGCCTCGGCCTGGCCATCGCTTACGGCATCGTGCAGGAGCACGGCGGCCAGATTCTCGCCGCCAACCATCCCGACGGTGGCGCGGTGTTCACCGTCGAATTGCCAATCGCGCCGTCACCAGGACGCTGACGAGATGATTGACGAAACGTTTCTGACGACGGAAGAAGTCCTGGAGTACCTCCAGGTCAACCTCCGGACGGTTTACCGGCTGATCAAGGCCGGCAAGATTCCCGCGGTCCGCGTCGGCCGCCAGTGGCGCTTCCGCAAGCGCGACATCGACGCCTGGCTCGACAGCCAGCGCCCGCGCGGCGGCGGCGCACGCCCCGCCCCGGCTACGGCGGCGCCGGTCCGCCAGGCGAGCGGCGCCACGCGTCCCCGCGTGCTGGTCGTCGACGACGAGGCCAGCATCCGGGATCTGCTGTCGAAGACGCTGGCGCTCGCCGAGTACGACGTCGACGTCGCGCCCGACGGCCGATCGGCGCTCGAGCGGATGCGGTTGTATCCCTACGATCTGCTGATCGCCGACCTCAAGATGCCGGGCATGGACGGCCTGACGGTGATTCGCGAGGCGAAGCGCTACAAGGCGGACCTGCCGGTGATCATCATCACCGGCTTTTCCACCGAGTCGAGCGCGATCGAAGCGGTCAACCTGGGCGTCGCCGGCTATCTGACCAAGCCGTTCCGCGTGCCGCAGGTGCTCGCCGCCGCCGCCAAGGCGCTCGGCGAATAGCGACTCGCTTATCATGGCTAAGGGCTGATGGCTGATGGCTGATGGCCATGGCCGATGGAACCCCATCGACCATTCCATCAGCCATCAGCCGTCAGCCATCAGCCATTGACATGATCCAGCTCTCGGAGCTCACCAAGACCTTCGGCGATCGGATCCTCTTCGATCACGTCACCTGGCAGATCACCGACCGCGAGCGCGTCGGGCTGTGCGGCCCCAACGGCGCCGGCAAGACCACGCTGCTCAAGATGATGGCTGGGCTCGAGGAGCCCGATTCGGGCGCGATCCTCACGCCGGCCTCGCTGACCGTCGGCTACCTGCCGCAGGACGGGCTGACCCACTCGGGGCGGACGCTGTTCGACGAGGCGTCGAGCGCGTTCGGCGAGCTGCTGGCGATGAAGGCGGAGATGCACGCGCTCGAGGGTCGCCTCGGCGACCCGGCGATTCCCGAACCGGAGCACGACGCGATGCTCCACCGCTACAGCGATCTCCAGGACCAGTTCCGGGTGCACGACGGCTACAGCTTCGAGCTGAGGACGGCAACCGTGCTCCAGGGGCTCGGCTTCAAGCCCGCCGACTTCACGCGCCAGACCGAGACCTTCTCCGGCGGCTGGCAGATGCGGATCGCCCTCGGCAAGCTCCTCCTGGGACAGCCCGATCTGCTGCTGCTCGACGAGCCGACCAACCACCTCGATCTCGAGGCGCGGAACTGGCTCGAGGAATACCTCAACGCCTACCCCCACGCGGTCATCCTCGTCTCGCACGATCGGTTCTTTCTCGACGCGGTGGTGACGCGGATCGCCGACCTGACCCTGCGGACGCTGACCGACTACCACACCAACTACAGCGGCTACCTCGCCGAGCACCACGAGCGGATCGAGGCGATGCGCAAGGCGAAGCGCGAGCAGGACGAAGAGATCGCGCGCGTCAGGATGTTCATCGACCGCTTCCGCTACCAGGCGACGAAGGCGTCGCAGGTGCAGAGCCGGATCAAGATGCTCGAGAAGGTGGTGCCGATCGAGGTGCCGCCCGAGCGCAAGAAGATCAGTTTTCACTTCCCCGCCTGCGCCAAGAGCGGCCGGATGGTGATCGAGCTCAAACGCGCCCGCAAGGCCTACGGCGACCTCACGGTGTTCACCGGCCTCGATCTCCACCTCGAGCGCGGCGATCGCATCGCGCTGGTCGGCCCCAACGGCGCCGGCAAGTCGACGCTGATGCGGATGCTGTCGGGCGAGGAGGCGCCCGACAGCGGTGAGCGCGTCGTCGGCCACAACGTGGTGATGCAGTACTTCGCGCAGGACGAGGCGACGCGGATCGATCCGTCGCCGACCGTCTACGAGACGCTGTCGTCCGGATCGCCGCTGCACATGGTGCCGATGATCCGCAACATCCTCGGCGGCTTCCTCTTCTCCGGCGACGACATCTACAAGCACGTGCGGGTGCTGTCGGGCGGCGAGCGCACGCGGCTCGCGGTGGCGCGGATGCTGCTCCGCCCGTCGAACACGCTGCTGCTCGACGAGCCGACCAACCATCTCGATCTCGACTCGAAGGAGGTGCTGCTCGATGCGCTGGTCGACTACGGCGGCACGCTGATCTTCGTGTCGCACGACCGCTACTTCGTCGAGCGGCTGGCGACCAAGATCATCGAGGTCGGCGACGGCACCGCGGTCAGCTTCCCCGGCACCTACCGCGAGTTCCTCTATCACAAGGAGCACGGCGGGCAGGACGTGCGCGCCGCGCGTGAGCAGCCTCAGGCGACGGCGCGCGCGGGCGACCGTGAACCCAAAAAGTCACCGTTGCATGGGAAGGCTACACAACCGTCAGCGCCGGTGAAGAGCTCGCATCCCGTCCAGGTGCATCCGCGCGGCGCGCAAGGCGCCGGGGCGCACGCACGCGAGGAGAAGAAGAAGGCCGACGCCGAGCACCGCAAGCGTTCGCGCGAACTGCGGGCGCGCCAGGCGCGCATCGAGTCGCTCGAAGCCCGCATCGCTGAGACAGAGTCGGCGATTCGTGAAGTCGAGCAGCAGATGTCGACACCAGGTTTCTACGACGACCGCGCTGCTGCCCAGCCGATAATCGATCGGCATCAGTCGCTGATGTGGCAGGTTGGCGACCTGATGAACCAGTGGGAAGAGCTGCAGTCGCTCTCCGACCTCTCCACCGAAGCCTAACGGAATCGTAATTGCATTACAGTTTTGTTACCGAGGGGCAGCCATTCCCGTCGTTAACCGACTGAATTCGTTCGTCTTTCCTGAGGGCGGCGGCTCACCGTGCCGGGCATACGGTTTGCCCAATACGGCCATGAGCTCAAGTGTTCACAGCGATGCCCGACACCAATCCGCGTCCCGGCGCCCGCACCCGGCGCCGTCCGGCCGCCGCGGCCGTCCCGACGGCCCTGCCTGAACGGCGCGCGCGCGTCCGTCCGCCCCAGAACGCCGACGACCGCTTTTTCCGGCACCTGGTGAGCAGCATGCGCAATGGAGTCATCGCGTTCCGGCGCGACGGCACCCTGGCGCTGATGAACGACGAAGCCTACCGGATCTTCGGGATCTCGCCGGCGCCGGGCGACATCGGACGCCCCTTCGCCGAGGTGCTGCGCGAGCGGCCGGAAATCATCCGGCTGATGTTCAGCGCGTTCGAGCTGAGCTACCTGCCGAACCGCGCCGAGCTCCGGTTGAAGGATCTCGATCGCGTAATCGGGTACACGATTTCGCATGTCCGCGACGAGAGCGCCGAGGCGCCGATCGGCGCGGTGCTGTTCTTCAAGGACCTGACCCGCGTCGAGCAGCTCGAAGAGCAGGAGCGGCTCCGCGACCGCCTCGCCTCGCTCGGCGAGATGGCCGCCGGCATCGCCCATGAGCTGAAGAACCCGCTCGCCGGCATCGAGGTGATGGCCGGGCTGCTGCGGCGCCAGGTGCCCGACTCGAAGGACGCGCAGTCGCTGCTCGCCGACATCCTGAGCGAGGCGAAGCTGGCCAACGCGATCGTCGTCGAGATGCTGGAGTTCGTGCGGCCGGTGCGGCTGCAGGTCGAGCACACCGAGCTGGTCGACGTGCTGCAGCAGTCGGTGACGATGGCGGAGTCGAAGGCGCCGCGCGGCCAGGTGCAGGTGGTGACCGAGATCGAACAGGGGCTGCCACCGATCGACGGCGACCATCATCAGCTGTCGCAGGTCTTCACGAATCTGCTCGCCAACGCATTCGAGGCGCTGGACGGCAAGGGGCACATCACGATTATCGCGACCACCAGCACGATCGACGCGGACCCGGCGTTTGCCGGCGTGCATCCGCCGACGCCGGCGGTGGTGGTCGAAGTGGCGGACGACGGGCCGGGGATTGCGCCGGAGCTGACTGACCGGATTTTCAATCCTTTTTTTACGACCAAGGTCACCGGCACCGGTCTCGGGCTGGCGATCGTCCGAAAGATCGTTGATGCGCATGATGGGCGCATCGACGTGCACAGCACGGCGGCGTCGGGGACGCGCTTCCGGGTCACCCTGCCGGTGACCAGCGCGTCGAGCTGGTTCAAGTAGCGGCGGGCAGGACAGTTAGCGAGCACGTTGGGCAGCGCCGGTCTCGTCGGTTCCGGGCGTTGAGTCGAAGGGTTTAGGAGATAACGATGGGTCGAATTCTTGTCGCTGATGATCATGATGCGTTGCGCCGCGGCCTGGTGCGCGGGCTGACCGAGGCAGGCCACGAGGTCGAAGAGGCCTCGAACGGCAACGCGGCCATCGAGCGGCTTCACGACAGCTATTTCGATGTCGTCCTGAGCGATCTGAAGATGGGCGGCAGCGACGGCATGGACGTGTTGCGCACCACCCGGGCGATGCACCCGACCACCGCCGTCATCCTGATGACCGCGTTCGGCTCGGTCAACACCGCCGTCGAGGCGATGAAGATCGGCGCCTTCGACTACGTGCAGAAGCCGTTCGAGATCGAAGAGATGGAGGTCAAGATCGAGAAGGCGCTGGAAGTGAAGCGCCTGAAGCACGAGCTCGACTACCTCCGCGGCACCCAGCAGGACATCTACGAGTTCGACAAGATCGTCGGCCAGAGCCCGGCGCTGCAGCACGTGCTCGACATCGTCAAGAAGGTGGCGAAGAGCAATACCACGGTGCTGATCCGGGGCGAAACGGGCACCGGCAAGGAGCTGATCGCCGGCGCGACGCACCACAACTCGCTGCGCAACAACCGCAACTTCGTCAAGGTGAACTGCGCGGCGCTGCAGGAGAACCTGCTCGAGTCGGAGCTGTTCGGCCATGAGAAGGGCGCCTTCACCGGCGCCGACAAGCAGCGCATCGGCCGCTTCGAGCAGGCCGACGGCGGCACGCTGTTCCTCGACGAGATCGGCGACATGAGCCCGAGCACGCAGGCCAAGATCCTGCGCGTCCTCCAGGAGCACGAGTTCGAGCGGCTCGGCGGCACGCGCACCCTGCGGGTCGACGTCCGCCTGATCGCGGCGACCAACCGCGATCTCCCGGCGATGGTGCAGGCCGGCCAGTTCCGCGAAGACCTGTACTACCGCCTGAACGTGGTCTCGATCGAGATGCCGCCGCTGCGCGAGCGCAAGGACGACATCGTCCCCCTGGCCCTCTCCTTCATCCGCCGCTTCGCCGGCGAGCTGAAGAAGAAGATCGACGGGTTGGAGCCGGAAGCGCAGAAGCTGCTGATGCGCTACAACTGGCCGGGCAACATCCGCGAGCTCGAGAACACGATCGAGCGCGCGATCCTGCTGGCCGAGGGGCGGGCGATCGCCGCCGGCGACCTGCGGCTCGGCGAAGTGCCGACCGCCGGCGGCGGCAGCCGCGACCACGCCGCGGTGGTGAAGATTCCGCCGACCGGCATCCCGCTCGAGGAGATCGAGCGGCACGCGCTGACCGAGGCGCTGAAGATGTCGAACTGGGTGCAGAAGGACGCGGCGGAGCTGCTGTCGATCAGCCCGCGCGTGATGAACTACAAAATCAAGACGCTGAACATCGAGTTCCCGCGCGGCCGCCGCGCGGCCCCGCTCGTCGCGCAGGCGTCGTAACGACGAAAAAGGCGGGAGGTCCGTGGACCTCCCGCCTTCCTTTTGACCTTCCGGCCTTCCGACCTTCCGACCTTTTGACCTTCCGACCTTAGCCTTCCGACCTTGAGCCTTCCGACCTTACAGCCTTCCGGCCTTAGCCTTTCCGCCTTCCAGCCTTCCAGCCTTTCTTACTCGTCATTTCCCTCCCCCACCACGTTCACGAACCCGAACATGTGATCGTTCAGCGCGTGCGCGCGGTTCATGCAGATGACGAGGAAGCGCCCGTTCCGGTTGAACTGAACCTGGATGCGATTGCCGGGCGTCTGCACCGGCGGGGTCGCAGCCGGGTTGAACGCCGTTCCGGTCAGGAACGCGCCAGCGCGGTTGTTGGCAATCGCCGCCGGGTTAAGGGTATCGCCGGGCGACGCGCCGGAGGTCGCCAGCAGGCGGTGGGAGTGCGCCGGATCGTCGACCCGGGGATTGGCGATGATGGTCGGCGGCGCCGAGTTGGCGGCCGTCAGGTTGAACCCGGTCACGATGATCGCGTCGCCCTTGGCATCGTCGATCACGTAGTTGAGATTCTCGGTTCCGGTAATCGTGGTCGAGACGCCGTTCACGTCGACCCCTGGGTTCAGGATGGTGTTGTTGCACACGGCATTTCGCGCCCGTCGATCCGACTCGGGACTCGTCGCCGGGCCCTGGCAGAGATCCGCGGCGATGTCATCGCGCGTGGTCTTCTTGTTGACCTCGTGAATCGCGATCCCGTGCCCGCCGCCGTTGACCACGAAGGTGACGGTGCCCCCCTTCCGGATGGTGACGTCGTCCGGCAGCAGGAAGTGCGTCGAGGCATTGTCCGGGCTTCCGGGTACGCCTGCCCCGGCCGGCTGCGGCTGCGGCATGGCGAAATGAACCGTGGCGTTCTCGGGGGCCTTGCTGCCGTCCGCCTTGATGCCGATCCGGCCGGCGACCGCCAATGCCCCGGCGGCGATCAGAATCGCAACGATGATGCCTGCTCGTCCTCTCTTCATGCCGATGCTCCTGTGAACGCGACGATTTGACACGGTCACCGGGCGCGCGCGTCGCTCGCCGCCCGATCCTCTTGAACGAAAAAGGCGGGAAGTCCGAGGGACCTCCCGCCTTCATATGGCCTTCAGACCTTCGCGCCTTCGGCCTCTCCGCCGTTCAGCCTTTCAGCCCTTCAGCCTTCTCTTCACTGGTCGTCGTCGTCATCGACCACGTTCACGAACCCGAACATGTGGTCGTTGAGTGAGTGCGCCCGGTTCATGCAGATGACCAGATAGCGCCCGGTCCTGAGGAACTGGACGTTGATCCGGTTCCCCGCCGTCGCCGGGTTCGCGGATCCAGTGAGGAATGCACCGGCACGGTTGCCGGCAATCGCCGCCGGGTTGTTGGTGTCGTTCACCGACGCGCCGGAGGTCCCCAGCAGCCGGTGGCTGTGCTGAATGTCGTCGACGCGCGGATTGTTCCTCACGATCGCCGGTGTCGTCGGCGTCGCCGGAATGTTGACGTTGAACCCGGTCTGGATCACCAGGTCGTCCTTGCCGTCGGTGATGGCGTAGTCCAGGTTCTGGGTCCCGGTCACGTTCACCAGCGTGCCGTCGATCATCACCGCGGTGACCGCGGCGCCATTGCACACGGCGGCGCGGGCCCTGCGGTCGGCGATCGGATCGGCGTTCTCAGCGGTGTTGCCGTCGCACAGATCGCGCGCGATGTCGTCGCGCGTGGTTTTCTTGCTGACCTCGTGAATCGCGATGCCGTGTCCGCCGCCGTTGACGACGAAGTTCACCGCCTGGCCTTTCTTGATGGTGATGTCGTTCGGCATCAGGAAATGCGTCACCGCGGCGCCGACTGGCGCCGGATCAGGCGTCTGCGGCTGCGGCTGCCCGAAGTGCACGACGACCGCCTCGGCCACCACCTTGTTGTCGTCGTTGTCCCTGCCTCTCCGATCGTCGGCCCCGACCACGCTCGCGAAGGCCAGAACGGTCACGCCGACAGCGATGCTGGTACGTGCGCTGTTCATTTCGATGCTCCTCTGAATGACGGTTGCACCTTGTTGCGATGATGACAGCTCGCGGCAGCCTCCGGACGGGCCGGCACGGCGATGCTGCGAGCACGCGGGAACGGCGGGCGGCGCGCGGCCGCTGGTGTTCCTGACGTTTCGGAGTGTGGTAACGCCGCTCGTCGGCGCGGCGTGTGATGGATTCAGCCCTCAGGCTGACGATGACGCAGTGCTGCCGGATCTCCGATCTCCTCGGTAACTTCGCTAACCCATCTCCTGGAGATTCTTGGCAGCCATCACCGCGCCGCGGACGCACTGCAGGCGCCATAGGCCAGCGGAAAACGGCTGCGCTGTGATTTCGAGCCTGCGAATCCTACAGCCATTGGCCCCGCAGAGCCAGAAAAAAGATGAGTTAAGAAGTTCTTTATGATTTGACCGCGCGTGGATGAGTTCTGCGGTAGACCTCGAGCAATTGCGCGGCGTTGATGTGCGTGTAACGCTGCGTGGTGCTGAGGCGGGCATGACCAAGCAGCTCCTGGATGGCGCGCAGGTCGGCGCCGCGCTGCAAGAGGTGGGTCGCGAACGAATGGCGTAACGCGTGCGGGCTGATGCCTGTCCGCGGCGTCGACGCGGCGGCGTACCGCCGGACCAGCCGATCGACGCTGCGGACGGTCAGGCGCCCGCCGCGATAGTTCAGGAACAGCGGGTCGCGCCGTCGCTCGTGCCGATCCGGCGGCGCGGCGCGGCGCGGCACCGCGCTGGCGCGCGCGTCGGCCAGCAGCCGCTCGCGATCTTTCAGGTAGGCGCGCAGGGCGCCGGTGGTGGTGACGTTGAATGGCACCAGCCGCTCTTTGCGCCCCTTGCCGAGCACCCGCACCATCCGCGCGCTCAGGTTCACGTCGTCGACGTCGAGGCCGGTGAGCTCGCTGAGGCGCAGTCCCGACGCATAGAACAGCTCGAGGATCGCCCGGTCGCGGCGCGAGAGCGCGGTGTCGCCCGCCGGCGCATCGAGCAGCGCCGCCATCTCGCGTTCAGACAGGTGCGCCGGCATCCGGATCGCCCGCTTCGGCGCCGCCACGAGGCTGCCCGGATCGTCGTCGATCGCCCCTTCCCGCCGCAGATAACGCAGGAAGGTGCGCACCGCGGCGAGCTTGCGCGCCGCCGACGCGCGCGACTGCCCCTGCTTGTGCAGCTGCGCGAGGAAGCCGCGCAGCGCGTCGCGGGTGCAGTGCGAGGGCTGGAGCTCGCGCTTCTTGAGCGCGGCCTCCGCCGCCAGGTAGCCGATGAACTGGCCCAGGTCGCTCTCGTAGGCACGGACGGTATGCGGAGACGCGTTGCGGTTGAGCGCAAGGAACTGGAGGAACGCTTTCAGATGCGCGATCACCGTGCCGCCGATCCTGCCGCGACCGTTGCGGCGATCCAGCGATCGAGGTCGGCGAGGGCACGGGCGGACAGCGCCTCGTTGCGCAGCTTCTTGCCTTTCGGCGGGCGATCCAGTGGCTGAATGATGCCGAAGGTGATGTTCGACGGCTCATAGTGTGCCGGGTTGGCGTGCGAGACGTAATACGAGAGCGCGCCAATCGCCGTCGTGCGCGGCAGGGACGAGACCGGTTCACGCCGCGCCAGCGCCGCCGCGTTCAGCCCGGCGAGCAGGCCGGAAGCGGCCGACTCGACGTAGCCCTCGACCCCCGACATCTGGCCGGCGAAGAACAGCGACGGCCGCGCGCGCACCTGCCAGGTTTCCGCGAGCACCGTCGGACCGTTGACGTAGGTGTTCCGGTGGACCATGCCGAAGCGGACGAATTCCGCGTTCTCGAGCCCGGGAACCAGCCGCAGGACGCGCGCCTGGTCGCCCCATTTGATCTGGGTCTGGAAGCCGACCAGGCTGAAGTGATCGCCGGCGAGGTTGTCCTGCCGAAGTTGCACCGCCGCGTACGGCTCGCGGCCGGTGCGCGGATCGACGAGGCCCACCGGTTTCATCGGGCCGAAGCGCAGCGTGTCGCGGCCGCGGTGCGCCATCACCTCGATCGGCAGGCAACCCTCGAAGAACCGCTCCTTGTCGAAGTCGTGCACGGTCGCCGATTCGGCGGCGACGAGCGCGTCGTAGAAGCGGTCGTACTCGTCGCGCGTCAGCGGACAGTTGAGATAGTCGCCCTGACCATCGTCCACACCGCACGCCGCACCCTGCACCTCTGGACCTGGCGCCTCGCGCCGGAGGCTCCGATCCCATCGCGAGGCGCGGAACACCTTCGATCGATCGATGGTCTCGGCCAGCACGATCGGGCTGATCGCGTCGTAGAAATAGAGGTGCGCCTGCCCGACGATCGCCGCGAGCTCGGTGGAGAGCGCTTCGGAAGTGAGCGGACCGGTGGCAATCACAACCGGCTCGTCGTCGCTCGACGGCGGGATCGCCCGCACTTCCTCGCGGACGATGGTGACGAGCGGATGCGAGGCCAGCGTCCCGGTGACTTGCGCGGCGAACCGCTCGCGATCGACGGCGAGCGCGGCGCCGGCGGGCACGCGGCTCTCGTCCGCGGCGCGCATCACCAGCGATCCGAGGCGTCGCATTTCCTCTTTCAGCAGGCCGACCGCATTATCCAGCTTGTCGCCGCGGAACGAGTTGCTGCAGACGAGCTCGGCCAGACGATCGGTTTTGTGAACGGCCGTCGGGCGGACGGGGCGCATCTCGTACAGCGTGACGCGTACGCCGCGGGACGCCGCCTGCCAGGCAGCCTCCGATCCCGCGAGGCCCCCGCCGACGATCCGGACGGCCATCAGCTGGCGCGCTTGCGCACGGCGCGCTTGGCCGCCGCGGTCTTGGGCTTGGCTTTGGTCTTCGCCGCCGCCTTGGGCTTGGCGGCCGCCTTGACGCTCACCTTCGCCGGCGGCGCCATTGCCTCGTCGACCGGGCGCGGCGCCCGGCGGCGGCCGCGAGCCGGCGGGGCGCCGCGGCGCCCGCGCCGCTGCGACGGCGGCGCGCCGCGCCGCGCTTCGAGCAGCGCCCGCGCCTCGTCGAGCGTGAGCGCCGACGGATCGATCCCCTTCGGAATCGACGCGTTGATCTCGCCGTCGGTGACATACGGGCCGTAGCGCCCCTCGAGGAGCTGCAGCGCCGCGCCGCCGTTCGGCGACTCGATGGTGCGGATGACTCGCTTGGCGGCCTGCCGCGCCGATCGCTTCGGCTGCGCCAAGAGGGCCAGGGCGCGCTCGAGGCCGACGGTGAAGAGATCGTCGCCCGGCTCGAGCGAGCGGAAATCGTCGCCGTGCTTGATGTAGGGACCGAAGCGGCCAAGGCCGGCGACGATCGACTGTCCCGAATCGGGGTGACTCCCGAGCTCGCGCGGCAGTTCCAGCAGCTTCAGCGCATCGTCGAGCATCACCGTCGATTCGGTGAGGCCGCCGGTCAGCGACGATCGCCGCGGCTTTTCCTTGACGCCCTTTTCCGGCGTCTCGCCCAGCTGCACATAGGCGCCGAACCGTCCGTGGATGGCATAGACGTTCTGGCCGGTCTTCGGGTCGACGCCGAGGAGGCGCGGCCCCTCCGCCTTCGCGCGGATCAGCGCCAGCGCTTTCGCCACCGTCAAATCGGCGGGAGCGGTCATCGGCGGAACGCCGGCGGTCTTGCCCGGCCCGCCTTCACCCTGCTGCAGGAACGGGCCGTAGCGGCCGATACGCACGCGAATCATCTCGCTCGACTCCGGATCGGGGCCGACGTCGATCAATGGGTACTCCGCGCGCTCCTCCGCCTGCTTGACGGCTTCCTCGAGCCCGCGGTGATGCCGATCGCCGCGATAGAACTGGCGGATGAAATCGAGCCACTCGCGCTCGCCGCGCGAGATCTGATCGAGGTCCTCCTCCATCTCCGCCGTGAACTCGACGTCGATCAGATCGCCGAAGTGCTCGCGCAGCAGCCGCGTCACGGCGAACGCCGTGAAGCTGGGGACCAGCGCCTTGCCCTGACGGAAGACGTAGCCGCGGCGCTCGATCGTGCCGATGGTGGCGGCAAACGTCGACGGCCGCCCGACGCCGATCCGCTCGAGCTCCTTGATGAGCGACGCCTCGGTGTACCGGGCCGGCGGGCTGGTGTCATGGCCCTTGGCCTCGAGCCCGGTGAGGCGCACGCGGGTCGTGGTGCGATCGATGGTTTCGCCGACGGTGACCGCCGGCAGCAGCGTCTCCTGATCCGCGAGCTCGGCCTCGACGTCGTCGCTCCCCTCGACATAAGCGCGCCGGAAGCCGGCAAACTCGATCGCCTTGCCCGAGGCGGTGAACACCGCTTTCTCGCCGTTGTCGCCGGTGCCGGCGATCTCGATCGTCGTCCGCAGCACCCGCGCATCGGGCATCTGCGACGCCATCGTTCGCTTCCAGATCAGCTCGTAGACGCGCAGGTCGTCGCCCGACGCGTCGAGCGCCTGCGGCGGCACGCCGAACTCGGTCGGGCGGATCGCCTCGTGCGCCTCCTGCGCGTTCTTGACCTTGGTCGAGTAGCGGCGCGCGCCCGTGTAGTACTCGTCGCCGAAGAGGCCGCGGATCGCGCGTCCCGCCTCGGCCAGCGCCTCCTCGCCCAGCGTCGTCGAGTCGGTGCGGTGATACGAGATGTGTCCTTCCTGGAACAGCCGCTGTGCCGCCTGCATCGTGCGCTGCGTCGAGAAGCCGAGCTTGCGGCTCGCTTCCTGCGTCAGGGTCGAGGTCGTGAACGGCGCCGCCGGTCGCTCGACGCCCGGCTTCGATTCGACGCTGGTGACGGCGAACGGCAGATGCTGCTCGAGCGCGCGGGCAAGCTTCGCCGCGTCAGCGTCCGACAGCAGCCGCACGTTCCTGGCAACCAGCACGCCGTTGGCGTCGAAGTCCTTGCCGCTCGCCACTCGCATGTCGTCGACGCGGGTCAGCGTCGCGCCGAAGGTACGCCCGTCGGCGCCGAACTGCGCCTCGAGGTCGGAGTAGCGCGCGGTGCGGAACGCCAGCCGCTCCTCTTCGCGATCGACGATCAGGCGCACGGCGACGCTCTGGACGCGGCCGGCGCTGAGCCCGGTCTGCACCTTCTTCCACAGCACCGGCGACAGCGTGTACCCGTAGAGCCGATCGAGAATGCGGCGGCTTTCCTGCGCGCGGACCAGGTTGTCGTCGACGTCGTGCGCTTCGCGCACCGCCTGGTCGATCGCCTTCTTCGTGATTTCGTGGAAGACGATGCGCTTGACCGGCACCTTCGGCTTCAGCACCTGCAGCAGGTGCCAGCTGATCGACTCGCCCTCGCGATCGGGGTCGGTCGCGAGCATCACCTGGGATGCCGACTTCAGCGCCGTCTTGAGCTCGCTCACGCGCTGGCGCTTGTCGTCGGGCACGACGTAATAGGGCTTGAAGTCGCCTTCGGTGTCGACGCCGAGCCGTCCCCACTTCTTGCGGCGGATCTCGTCCGGGACCTGACTGGCCGACTCGGGCAGATCGCGTACGTGCCCGTAGCTGGCCTTCACCTGGTAATCGCTGCCGAGGAAGCGCGCAAGGGTCTGCGCCTTCGCCGGCGACTCCACAATCACGAGCGTTTTCGCCATAGCCCCGATCACCCTAGCACGTTCCGTCGACCCGTACGAACCGCCCGCCTCCGACCCGACGCACCAAACCCTGCAATTCGAGATCGAAGAGGCGCGGGAGAAGACGCGGTGAATTCAGGCCGGATCGCTCCGAGATCGCGTCGAGATCGCACGCCTCACCGGGCGGCAGATGGTCGAGCAGCGGGTCGAATTTCGCGCCGTGCGCGGTCGATTCGCCGGCGCCCCGTGCGCGGCGCGCCATCCCGAGCTCTTCCAGGATATCGTCGGCCGACTCGACGATCCTCGCGCCGTCGCGCAACAGCGCGTGCGCGCCGCGATTGCGGCCGCTCAACACGCTGCCGGGCACTGCCAGCACGTCGCGTCCCTGCTCGAGCGCGCAGCGCGCGGTGATGAGCGAACCGCTCTTCTCGTTTGCCTCGACCACCACCACCGCGCGCGACAGGCCGCTGATGATGCGGTTGCGCCGCGGGAAGAACATCGCCAGCGGCGCCGTGCCCGGCACGAGCTCGCTGACGACCGCGCCGTTCTTTCGCTCGATCTCCCGCGCCAGCCCCGCGTGTTCAGCCGGATACATCACGTCGACGGCCGACCCGAGCACGGCAACCGTGACGCCCCCGCGATCGAGCGCGCCGCGATGCGCGGCCGAATCGATGCCGCGCGCCATGCCGCTCACCACGGCCAGTCCGGCGGCAGCGAGATCGCCCCCGAGCTGCGTCGCTACCGCAAGGCCATACGGCGACGCCGCGCGCGAGCCGACGATCGCCACCGCCGGCACGTCGAGCGCCAGGGGATCGCCGCGAACCCACAACACCGGCGGCGGCACGGCGATGGTCGTCAGCGCAGCGGGATACCGCGGATCGGTCCACGCGATCGCCTCGATGCCGGACGACGCGGCGCGTTGCAGCGCCGCGGCCGCGCGCGAGCGCAGCATCGAGGCGTGCTGCGGCTCGTCGCGCGCAGCGCGCGCCGCGAGATCGTCGACCACGATGCGGGGCGAATCGCCGGCGCGAATGCGCTCGGCGGCGGACAGCGCGCACGCAGCAGGCAGCAGGGAGAGCGCGACGAACTCGACGAGATCGGTCATGGCCGCACCTCGAGCGGCGCGGGCTCGACCTCCTGATCGGGATTATACCGATGCGCTGAGGTGCCGCCGTGTGCTGCGTCCTCGCGAGGACGCGAATGACTACGTTTTTTCGGTGCCGCGCGCGCCACCGTTCGATTACCCGTTGTTTCTCAGGCCCATCCGTGGCACATGGCTTGCTCGAGCAGGCTCAGGAGTACGGTATAGTGGACGGGGTCCTCCAATGAAAATCCCGGTCGCGGCCTTCGTCGCGTGCATCGCGGCCGTGTCAGCGTCGCCGTCGTACGCCGACGCGCGCAGCGACGCCCGCGCGCAAGTCGAGTTCGGCATCAGCGTCGCGCAACGCGGCCTGTGGCGCGAAGCGATCTACCGCTGGGAAAAGGCCACCGAGCTCGATCCCACCTACGTCGCCGCCTACAACGATCTGGCGATTGCCTACGAGCACGAGGGGCAGCTCGACAAGGCCCGCAAGGCCTACGAGAAAGCGCTCGAATTGGACCCGAACAACACGCAGGTCCGCCAGAACTACGAGCTGTTCAAGGAAATCAATGACCGGACCAGCCAGGGCAAAGAAAAGTAGCGGCGCGCTCGCGGCGCTCGCGGGCGGTGCGGCGATCTTCGCGCTCGCGTGCGGCACGAGCTACTACGAAATCCCGATCGAGACGCCGATCCAGCCGAAGCTCGACGTCACGCCGTTCCAGCGCGTGCTCGTGGTCGGCTTCGTCGCCGGCGGCAGCGAGGACGTGGACGCGAACCAGGAAACCGTTCGCCTGCTGCGCAGCCAGCTCCGCACCAAATCGTCGCTGCGCGTCATCGACGCCGATCCGCTGCCGCTCATCGAGATCGCGCAGGATCAAAGCCAGACCAACGCCACGCCCCCGGCCGATGATGCGCCGCCGACGCGCGAGATCTCGACCCGCCCGGCGGGCGGCGGCAACCAGACGGTGCCGCTGCCGCACAACATCAAGGAAGAAAAGGATCTCGAGCCGTACGAGCGGCTCTTCGCCAACACCGCCTACTGGAAGCGCATCGGCGAGGAGTTCCAGAACCCGCTCATCGTCACCGGCACGGTGCTCTTCACCAACCGCTCGACCTCCGGCTTCGTGCAGCGCGACCAGGAGACCTTCGACAGCCTCGGCCGCCGGCGCGTCGTGCCGACGCGCACCTACATGGAGCGCAAGGGCTTCATCCTCCGGCCGAAGTTCGTGTTCATCGACGGCCGCACCGGCGCGACGATGTACTCGGAGAGCTACCGCGAAGAGATCCTCTACAACGCGCAGCAGAACACGCCGGCGCTCTCTTCCTATTTCGAGCTGATGGATCGCCTGGTCCCCAATTTCCTGAGCGCGCTGAGCAGCCAGAAGATTCGCGGCACGCGCGTCCTGCTCAAGTAGGCCCGGCACGCCACGGGTGGGCGCGCGGCTCAGCCACCGCGCGCGCCCATAACTCTTTACAGTCCAGCGAGTTCAGTGTTAGAATTTCGGTTTTGCACAGGTGTCGATCATGTACGCAATCATCCAGACGGGCGGGCATCAGGTGAAGGTGACGCCGGGCGGCGTCGCGACGCTCTTCGGCACGGCCGGTGAGCCGGGCGCCGAGCTCTCGCTCGATCAGGTGCTCGTCGTCGAGAAGGACGGCGGCGAGGTGCTCGCCGGCGCCCCGTTCGTCGCCAATGCCCGCGTCATCGTGGTCGTCGACGGCGAGACGCGCGGACCCAAGATTCGCGTGTTCAAGAAGAAACGCCGCAAGGGGATGCGCCGCACCAAAGGCCACCGCGCCGTCTACACGCAGGTTCGCATCAAAGATATTCTTCTGTAGGGGCTGGTCTCTAGGACGGCGAGCTGGATCAGCCAGCCCCTGACCCCTAGCCCCAGCCCCGACTGGATCGCAGCAATGGCTCATAAAAAAGGACAAGGCAGCTCACGCAACGGCCGCGACTCGAACTCACAGCGCCTCGGCGTGAAGGCGCACGACGGCAACCTCGTCACCGGCGGCACGATCATCGTCCGGCAGCGCGGCCGCCGCTTCCGCCCCGGACTGAACGCCGGCCTGGGCAAGGACGACACGATTTTCGCCAAGGTCGCCGGCAAGGTCCGCTTCGAAGATCACGGCGCCCGCGGCCGTGTGATCAGCGTGCTGCCGATCGAGTCATGAGAAATTGGTGAGTTGGCGACTTGGTGAATTGGTGAATCAATCACCAACTCACCAGCTCTCCAGGTCACCAATTGTATGTTTGTAGACGAAGTCGACATTCACGTCGAAGCCGGACACGGCGGGCGCGGCTGCCTCGCATTCCGCCGCGAGAAGTTCGTGCCGCGCGGCGGCCCCAGCGGCGGCGACGGCGGACACGGAGGCTCGGTCTACGTCGTCGCCAGCCCGCACATCAACACCCTCATCAACTTCCGCTTTCACCCCGAGTTCGCGGCCGAGCGCGGCGAGCACGGCATGGGCTCGAACTGCACCGGCCACACCGGCGCCGATCTCGAGCTCGCGGTGCCGATCGGCACGCTCGTCTACGAGAAGGACACCGGCGTCGACGGCCCGCCGTACACGCTGCTCGCGGACCTCGCGGAAGAAGGGCAGCGTGTCCTGGTCGCCAAGGGCGGACGCGGCGGCCTGGGCAACGCGCGCTTCGCCTCGTCGACCAATCGCGCGCCGCGGAAAGTGCAGCCGGGCGAGCCGGGCGAGATCAAGGACCTGCGGCTCGAGCTGAAGCTTTTGGCCGACGTCGGCCTGGTCGGCTTCCCCAACGCCGGCAAGTCGACGATGATCGCGCGCATCTCCGCCGCGAGGCCGAAGATTGCCGACTACCCGTTCACGACGCTGACGCCGAACCTCGGCGTCGTCCGCCTCGGCGACGACCGCAGCTTCGTCGTCGCCGACGTGCCCGGCCTGATCGAAGGGGCGCATCGCGGCCAGGGGCTCGGGCACCAGTTCCTGCGCCACCTGGAGCGCACCAAGCTGCTCGTCCACCTGGTCGACGTGTCGGGCGCGAGCGGCCGCAACCCGGTCGAGGATCTCGATACGGTGCGCAAGGAGCTCGAGCTGTTCCAGCCGGCATTCGCGGCGCGGCCGCAGATCGTGGTCGCGAACAAGGTCGACGCGCTCGACGCCGAGCACGAGCCGGCGGTGAAGGCGCTGGAGAAGCGCGCGGCGCAGCTCGATCTGCCCTTCCTGCGGGTGTCCGGCGTCAGCGGCGAAGGGGTGCCGGAGCTGCTCGAAGCCATGTGGCGCGGCCTCAAGGCCGCGCGCCAGTCGGCCGCATGACCGCCTGATGTCCGCGCGTCGCCTTGGCATCCTCGGCGGCACGTTCGATCCCGTGCACGTGGGGCACATGGACGTGGCCCGCGCCGCCGATGCGGCGCTCGCGCTCACCGAGGTGGTGCTGGTCACGTCGAACGTGCCGCCGCATCGGCCGCAGCCGCTGACCTCCGCGTACCATCGCTTCGCGATGGTCGCCATCGCGGTGCAGGAGCAGCCCGATTGGCGCGCCGCCGATCTCGAGCTGCGCTACGCGGCGCCCTCGTACACGTCGCGAACGCTCGGTCAGTTCCACGATCGCGGCTACGAGCCGACCGAGCTGTTCTTCGTCATCGGCGCCGACGCGTTCGTCGAGATCGAATCGTGGCGCGACTACCCCAACATCCTCGAGGCGGCGCATTTCGCGGTCGTCTCTCGGCCGGGCATGCCGGTGGCGCGCGTGCCCGAGCGGCTGCCGCACCTGACATCACGGATGGTCACGGCGCCGGCCGACGCCGGCGAATCGCCGATCCCGTTGATCATTTTGATCGACGCGCCGACCGCCGACGTCTCATCTACTGCGATCCGCGAGCGGCTGGCAGCGGGCGGGTCGATTGCCGGCCTGGTGCCGCCGCGGGTGCAGCAACACATTGAGCAGCACGGGCTTTACACTTCGACGAGGCGGGGACGGCGCGCGCTCGATGCGCAGGCCGAATCCCCGGCAGGCAGGTTGCATGGTCAAGAGTGACAAACGCCGGAAAGCGCCGCGGCTCCCCGCGCAAATCGATCGGACGATTGCGGCCGCCGAAGACAAGAAGGCGGTCGACCTGGTGGTCCTCGACCTCCGCAAGGCGGCCGGGTTCACCGACTTCTTCGTCATCGCGTCCGGGACCAACCCGCGGCAGGTGCGCGCGATCGCCGACGGCGTAATGGAGGCGCTCGCCGCCGACGGCGTCAAGCCGGCGCACGTCGAGGGCTACGACCGGTCGGAGTGGATTCTGATCGACTACTTCGATTTCATCGTCCACGTCTTCGCTCCGGAGACGCGCACCTTCTACAGCCTCGAGCGGCTGTGGGGCAACGCCGAGCGGATCGAAGTCGCCGCGGGGCGTTAGCCGCAGGCATGGCCACGCGCTTCATCGCGCACAGTCGCGTGATGCGCGCCCTGGTCGAGCAGGTGCGGCGCTTCGCCCGCACCGATTCCAACGTCCTCATCGCCGGCGAGACCGGCACCGGGAAGAACGCGGTCGCGCGCGAGCTGCACGCCCGCGGGCATCGCGCGCGGGCGCCGTTCGTCACCATCGACTGCGCCGCCCTCACCGGCACCCTGATTGACTCCGAGCTCTTCGGCCACGAGCGCGGCGCCTTCACCGACGCGGTGACGGCGCGGGCCGGGCGGTTCGAGGTCGCCGGCGCCGGCACGGTCTACCTCGACGCGGTGACCGAGCTGCCGCTCGAATCGCAGGGGAAGCTGCTGCGCATCGTCGAGGAGAAGCGCGTCGAACGCCTCGGCGGCCATACCGCGTTCGCCCTCGGAGCGCGGATTGTCGCGTCGGCAGACGCCCACGTCGAAGACCTGGTTCTCAAGGGCGCCTTCCGCAGCGACCTCTATCACCGCCTGCGCGTGCTGCCGCTGTTCGTCCCGCCGCTGCGCGAGCGGCCCGAAGACATCGTCCCGTTCGCGCGCTACTTCCTGAAAGCCGCGGCCTCGACCGCCCGGCGCGAGGCGCCGCCGTTGTCGCGCGAGGTGACGGCGGCGCTGCGCGACTACAACTGGCCCGGCAACGTCCGCGAGCTTCGTCACGCGATCGAGCGCGCGGTGCAGGCGGCCGACGGCGGGCCCATAGCCCTCGATCACCTGCCGCCGGAAATCCTCGAAGCGCCGGCGCTGAAGCCCGACAGCGCCCTGGCGCGGCGGCCGACGCTCGACGAGGTGGAGCGGCGCTACATCGTCGCCACGCTGCAGTTCGCGCGCGGCAACCAGACCGACGCGGCAAGGATCCTCGGCATCAGCCGCAAGGCGCTGTGGGAAAAGCGCAAGCGCTACGGGCTCGAATAACGGAGGTTGCCGACGCCGTCGTCAGCGTCGTACTGGCGCCGGCGTGCGCCGCCTGCGCGAAGGTGCTGGAGAAGCCGACGCAGGGGCCGGTCTGCGAGGCGTGCTGGCAGTCGATCCGGGCGCTGACGCCGCCGTTGTGCGACCGCTGCGGCGATCCACTGGCCGCCTGGCGCGCGTCCGGCGCGCCTGCGGGCCGGTGTCCCCGATGTCGCCGGGCGCGGCGGTTCGTCGACCGCTGCCGTGCGATTGGCGCCTACGACGGCGCGCTGCGCGCGATCATCCATGCGCTGAAGTACGAAGGGCGCCGCTCGCTGGCGCGCCCGCTCGGCGCGCTGATGCGGCGCCGCGGCGCAGAGATCCTCGACGGCGCGGTCTGCGCGATCCCGGTGCCGCTGCATGGGTCGCGGCGCCGGCATCGCGGCTTCAACCAGGCCGCCGATCTCGCGTGCGAGGTCGGCATCCCTGTGGTCGCGGCGCTGCGCCGGGCGCGGGCGACCGAAAGCCAGATCGCCTTGCCCGCGGCGCGGCGGCATCGCAACGTGCGCGACGCCTTCGCCGCAACCGCGGATGCCGCCGGGCTCGCCGGCTCGGTTGTGGTGCTGATCGACGATGTGAGCACGACCGGCGCGACGCTCGAGGCGTGCGCCCGGGTGCTGAAAGAGAGCGGCGTGCGCGAGGTGCGGGCGCTGACTGCAGCGCGCGTCGTCGCAGCCGGGGCCAGGGACTTGGAGCTGGGGCCTAGGTAAATTGGACCGAGCAGCCGGGGTAGTTCCCGGCGCGACTCTGGCCGCCCGGATTACGCCCGGGGCACGACACGTAAGGCGGCGTCGTACACATCGGCGGCAATCGCGTCTTTGTCGCGTTCGCCGTCGAGCACCAGCCAGCCATTCTCCGCCGCCTGTCGCTGGTAGCTTTCGCGGACGCGCGCCTGCAGCGCAAGATCGCGCTCGTACCGATCCCGATCGACGGCCTTGCGCCGCACCGCCGTTTCCGGCGCGATGTCCAGCAGGATGGTCAGCGCGGCCGGCGGCAGCATGCGCTGCATGTCGGTGAGCCACGACGGGTCGAGGCCCGACGCCTCGCCATAGGCGACGCTCGATGCCACATAGCGATCGCAGACCAGCACCAGCCCGCCCTCGAGCCAGCGCTCGATGTCGGGCTTGCGCTCGTAGCGGTTGGCGACGTAGAGCAGCTGCATCACGTCCGGGCCGTATTCACGCTCCCCGGCCAGCGCGCGCGCGATCTCCTCGCCGATCGAGGTGGCGTAGTCGGGAAACGACTCGAGCCGGGCCTTGTGGCCGTCCAGCTTCAGCCGGTCGCGCAGCCGCTCGGCCTGGGTCTGCTTGCCGCTCTGGTCGAGGCCTTCGAAGGCGATCAGGAATCCTGGCATCCGGCGTCAAGTCTCCAGCGCCAGCTGATCGTCGACCGTCTGACGCCGGCGAATGACTGTCCACTTCCCCTCGTCCACCAGCACCTCGGCGGGCAGCGGCCGGCGGTTGTAGTTCGAGGCCATCACCGCACCGTATGCGCCGGCGTCGCGGATCGCCACCAGATCGCCCGCGGTCAGCCGCGGCAGTTTTCGATCGCGCCCGACCACGTCGCTGCTCTCGCAGACGGGGCCGACGATTTCGTACTGACAGTCGCCGGCGTCCGGCCCGGAAACCGGCTCGATGCGATGGAACGCGTTGTACAGGGCCGGCCGCAACAGCTCGGTCATACCTGCATCGATGATCGCGAAATGGCTCGACGCCGTGCGCGGCTTCACGTCGATCACGCGCGCGACCAGCACGCCGGCTGGCGCCGCGATCGCGCGTCCCGGCTCGAGCACGATCGGCAGCGACGTCCGGCGCACTTCGCCGAGGAGCGCGCCGACATACTCCGACACGGCCGGGACGCCGCCGCCGTCGTACGAGACGCCGAGACCGCCGCCGAGATCGATGTACTCGAGCGGCAGTCCGTGCTGCCGCAGATCGATGCTGAAGTCGGCGGCGACCGCCGCGGCGCGGCGCAGCGGATCGAGCGAGGTGATCTGCGAGCCGACGTGGACGTGCACCGCCACCAGCTTCAGCGCCGGGCGCGCCGGCAGCGTCTGCACCAGCGCGCGCGCATCGTCGAGCGGGACGCCGAACTTGTTGATCTTCAAGCCGGTGGAGATGTGGGGATGGCTCTTCGCGTCGATGTCGGGGTTGAACCGCACGGCGACGCGCGCGACGCGGCCGAGGCGCGCGGCGATCGCCTCGACGCGCGCCAGCTCGCCGGCCGACTCGACGTTGATGGCTTTCAGCCCCAGCGACACCGCGCGCTCCAGCTCGTCGGGCGATTTGCCGACGCCGGTGAACACGATCTGCGCCGGCTCGAAGCCGGCGCGGCGCGCGACTTCGATCTCCCATACCGAGTTGGCGTCGACCGCGCTGCCCAGCCCGCGCAGCAGCCGCGCGATCGCCAGCGTCGAGTTCGCTTTCAGCGCGTAATGCAGCGCGTGCGGATAGGCGGCGAACGCCTCGTCGATCTCGTGATAGCGATCGCGCAGCGTGCGCGCGCTGTAGACGTAGATCGGCGTCCCTTCGGCGGCGGCGATCGACGCCAGCGGCACGCCGTCGCAGACCAGATCGTGCGCGTGTCCGACGGATTGGCGGTAGAAGCCGGTTGGGCCGGCGCGCTGGGCCACGTGATACGCTATTCTACTCAACCCGCATGACGCCGGAACCGGGAGACGCGGTCGAAACGCTGATTCAGCGCTGCCTCCAGGGCGATCAGCTCGCCTGGGAACAGATCGTCCGCCAGTACTGGCGCAAGGTGTTCAACGTCGCCTACAAGTTCGTCGGCAAGCACGATCAGGCGGAAGACCTGACGCAGGACATCTTCCTCAAGATTTTCAAGTCGCTCGACACCTTCGACCGGCGCGCGAACTTCCAGACCTGGTTGATCAGCATCAGCCGCAACCTGTGCATCGATCATTACCGCAGCGTCCGCAAGGAGCGCGAGACCATCGACCGCGACGTCGACGCCAACGAGCTGTCGCCGCTGTCGCACGACCCCGGCCCGGTGGCGGCGCTCGAGCAGCAGGACCGCGTCGCGCTGTTGAAGCAGGCGATGGCGGCGCTGCCCGAGACGCTGCGCACCGCCGTGCTGATGCGCGACATCCAGGAGCTGTCCTACCAGGAGATCGCCGACAAGCTGCGGCTGCCGGAGGGCACGGTCAAATCGCGGATCAACCGCGGCCGCACCGAGCTGGCGCGCCAGATCCGCAAGCTGCGCGCCGACGATTTCGGGCCGAGCGGAGCGGTGCTTAAGCGCACGGGAGCGAGCTGATGAATGTGAAAACTGAGCAGAGCGGCAGCATCTCGATCGTCCGCGTCGGCGAGACCAGGCTGATGTACCCGATCCTCTCCGACTTCGCGACCGCGGTCAGCGGCCTGGTCGCCTCGGGGCAGAAGGAGATCCTGATCGACCTCTCGCCGGTGACCTATGTCGACAGCGCCACCATCGGCTGCCTGATGGATCTCTACCGCCAGGTGCACAACGCCGGCGGGCACCTCAAGCTCTCGGGGGTGCAGAAGCGCGTCGAGACGATGCTGACGATGACCGGCGCCCAGAACTTCATCGAGATACACGCGGACGAGCCGACCGCCGTCAAAAGCTTCGGGGCTTAATGATGCGCACTATCAAGACACTCAGCGGGGCATCCATCACCCTGGACGGCGACCTGCTGGCCATCATGGAGGCGCTGTATCAGGAAGTCACCGCGCGCAAGGCGCTCGAGCGGTCGTTCGAGGATATGGTGAAGGAGATTCACCATCTCATCGAGCAGATGGACGACAGCGAGCGCCGCACCTATCTGGCCGAAAGCCTGTTTCTCAATACCGTCAAGTACGAGAACGACAAGCTCGAGGCGTACATGAAGAAGCTGACAAAGAAGTAATTGGTGAATTGGTGAATTGGTGAATGTCGCTGAACTTCCTCGCGACCCGCTTCCAGTGCTCGTGGCCGTGGTCGACGCTCGTCATGCTGTGCGACGGCCGGATCGTCTGCGGCTGTGCCGACCCGTACGGGAAGCGCGTGCTCGGCGATGCCCGCGCCGCCAGCGTTCATGACGTCTGGACGGGCGCAACCGTCTCGCAGCTTCGCGCCGACCTCAACGCCGGCGGCTCGAAGTTCTGCGGTGACTGCCCGCTGAAACTGCCGCTGAAGAAAGACGAGGCTCCGCCGGTGCGGGCGCTGGACGCCGGGCCACTCCCCTCGCGCCTGTATATCGAGTGCACCGCGGCCTGCAATATCTCGTGCGCCGAAGCGTGCTGCGCGCCTGAAACCGGCATCACCCGCACGCGCCAGGCGGGCATGCTCGACTTCGACCTGTTTCGCCGGGTCGTCGACGAAGCGGGCCCGTCGCTCGTGCGCATCGACTTCTTCAACTACGGCGAGGCGTTCCTGCACAAGCGCGCGGTCGAGATGTGCGAGTACATCAAGGCGAAGTTTCCGCACATCTACCTTTACACCAGCACCAACGGCCTGGCGCTCACCGAACCGCAGGCGCGGCGGCTGGTGCACTCGGGCATCGACGAAGTCACCTTCTCGATCGACGGGGCGACGCCGGAGAGCTACGCGAAGTACCGGCAGCGCGGCCGCTTCGACGTCGCGCTCGCGAACCTGCGCGCGATGGTGGACGAGAAGCGCCGATCCGGCCGCGACCTGCCGTTCCTCAACTGGCGCTACATCCTCTTCAAGTGGAACGACAGCGACGCGGAGATGGCACGCGCCCGCGAACTCGCGAGCGAAATCGGCGTCGACCGGCTCTCCTGGGAAATAACCGACCATCCCGAGAACGCGTACTCGCGGCGGTTCGTGCCGGGGTCGCCGGATTTCGAGGCGATTCGCCACGAGATCTGGGACGACAGCGGCCTGGGCAACGCGATTCCCGGCGCGACGCCCAGTGCACGCATCGATGTGCGCGCCTTCGTCCCCGGCTCGCCGCTGCCGCTGCTGGCCCGCGCCGGCCGGCCGCTGCGCGTGCGCACGCGCGTCTACAACCTGTCGGCGCGACCCTTCCCGGCGCAGGCCACCTACGGCCGCCGGCTGGTCCGCCTCGGCGCCCAGCTCTGCGCCGCCGACGGCACCCTGATCGAGCGCGATTTCGCGCGCGCGTGGCTGCCGCAGGCGCTCGGGCCGGGCGAGCGGACCGACATCGCGATCGAAATCCCGGCCCCTGCCGAGCCCGGGCGCTACGCGTTGAAGTTCGACCTGGTCTGCGAGGGCGTCGACTGGTTCGAGCGGTGTGGATCGCGGACCACGACAAAAGCCCTGTGGGTCCGCTAAGTCGAAAGTCTATCGACTTTCGACTTTCGACTTTCGACTTTCGACTTTCGACTTGCTTAGTTGGCGAGGCGAGGGGCGACGCTGCGAGCCGAGCCAACGAGCGGCAGCGCGGGAGCCTCGAGCGGCGCCTCGACCAGGCGCCACGACTGCGTCTCCTCGAGGATCTTCGAGGCAAACTCGGTATGCAGCGCGTGGCCGGCGCGATGCGCCACCAGGTGGCCGATCACCGGGTAGCCGACCAGCGCCAGATCGCCGATCGCATCGAGGATCTTGTGGCGCACGAACTCGTCCTCGAACCGCAGCGCGTTGTTCAGCACGCCGGTCTCGCCGAGCACGATCGCGTTGTCGAGCGAGCCGCCGAGCGCCAGGCCGTTCTGCCGCAGCATCTCGACGTCCTTCAGGAACGTGAAGGTGCGCGCCGGTGCGACTTCCTCGACAAACGATTCCTCGGTGATCCGCAGCGTCCGCGACTGGTGCCGCAGGAGCGGATGGTCGTAGCTGATGCTGTAGGTGACCTTGAAGTGGTCGGACGGATAGAGCGCGATCCGCTTGTCGCCGCGCGAGATCGAAATCGGCCGCGCGATCTTCAGGTACTTGCGCGGCGCGTTCAGCCGCTTGATGCCGGCTTCGTGAATCAGGTAGATGAACGGCGCCGCGCTGCCGTCCATGATCGGCACTTCCGGCGAGTTCAGCTCGACCACGACGTTGTCGATGCCCATGCTGACGAGCGCCGCCAGCAGGTGCTCGACCGTTTCGACCGAGACCTCGTTCCGCGACAGGCCGGTGGCCAGCTGGATCCCGGCCAGGTTGTGCACCGTCGCCGGCACCTCGTGATCGCCCAGATCGGTCCGACGGAATCGGATGCCCGAATCTGCAGGAGCGGGTTTGAGCGTAAGGTTGACCTTGTTGCCGGAGTGCAATCCGATTCCGACGCAGGAAATATGTCGACGAACTGTGCGCTGTGCGTCCATTAGCCTCTCGGGCAGTCGGGGGACGATCACAGGCAACTCAGCAAAGACGATGCCCGCAGAACAGGCTCCTGTAGTGTCTCGCTAAGATCCTTGATTTTGAGAAGGTTAGCGGTGGGCGACACGAACGCGCGCGCTCTGACGATCTCAGTTTTGTGGTACGCGGACCACAACCGTTCCCGCGATATTTGTGGCCAGTTTACCACATCGTTAACCGGCCTTCGAACGAATCGGGCGCGCAGATTCGTGACGGAATAAATCCGTGAGAAAGCGCCCGGTCGCCGATTGGGCATTTGCCGCAACTTCTTCCGGTGTTCCTGCAGCGACGATGCGGCCGCCGCCGGCGCCGCCTTCAGGACCGAGATCGATCACGTAGTCCGCAGACTTGATCACGTCGAGGTTGTGCTCGATGACGACGATCGTATTTCCCTGGTCGACGAGCTTCGTCAGGACGTCGAGCAGCTTCTTCGTGTCCTCGAAATGCAGACCCGTCGTCGGCTCGTCGAGGATGTACAAGGTCCGTCCCGTCCCCCGCTTCGACAGCTCCTTGGCCAGCTTCACTCGCTGCGCCTCGCCGCCCGACAGCGTCGTCGCCGACTGGCCCAGCGCGACGTAGCCAAGCCCGACGCTCTGCAGCGTGCGCAGCTTGTTGGCGATCGCCGGCAGGTTCTCCATCAGCGGCAGCGCCTGGTCGACGGTCAGCTCGAGCACGTCCGCGATCGACTTGCCGCGGTATTTGATCTCGAGCGTTTCGCGGTTGTAGCGGCGTCCCTTGCACTGCTCGCAGGTGACGTAGACGTCGGGCAGGAAGTGCATCTCGATGGCGATGACGCCGTCGCCCTGGCACGCCTCGCAGCGGCCGCCCTTCACGTTGAACGAAAAGCGCCCCGCCTTGAAGCCGCGCGCCTTCGCCTCCGGCATCCAGGCAAACAGATCGCGGATGAACGTGAAGAGCCCGGTGTAGGTCGCCGGGTTCGAGCGCGGCGTCCGCCCGATCGGCGACTGGTCGATCTCGATCACCTTGTCGATGAG
>Ga0111538_10001603_pt1 | contig 31859 bp, 26 predicted proteins | sample SoiMethybrSBSTD1_FD_79669 | JGI IMG/M metagenome (GOLD analysis project Ga0111538, IMG submission 79669) | Bulk soil microbial communities from a Populus tree surrounding site in Tennessee, USA - Soil MetaG P. TD hybrid SBSTD1 (version 2)... | ecosystem: Environmental > Terrestrial > Soil >... | reverse complement strand
GGCCGCCGGCCGGCGCCACGACGCCGTCCGCTTCGGATCGGCCGAGTCGTTACCCGGCTCGATCCGCGCGGTTTGACGCTGGCTTAGCCGGCCGCCTTCGGGTTCGGCCCGTACTTGTTGTCGCCCGGGTTGCTGTCGAGCACGAAGAAGATGATCAGGATCAGCCCGCCGAGGAGGGGGATCAACCCGATCAGCAGCCACCACCCCGACTTGCCGATGTCGTGGAAGCGCCGCGCCCCGACCGCGATGCTCGGCAGGAGCACGCCCAGCGCGTAGATCGCGCCCAGGACCGGAACCCCGATCATGCCGTCGACGACGCTGAGGATGACGGCGATGATGAAACTGATCAGCGCGAACATCCAGAACTCCTTGCGGCGCGCACGGCCGTTGAAGTCCGCGTATTTCTTCAGGACGCCCAGGTACCAGTTCACGAATCCCCCCTTCTTGGCTGTTTGTCTGGAATCGGATCGGTGCGGGCGTGACTATGCACCGGTTGGGCCGCAAGCTCAACTGTTGCGCTCCGCCGCCCTATAATCCTTCGCCATGACGCGCGCGTTGTACGCGCTGTTCGCGATCTCGGGCTTCGCCGGGCTCATCTACGAGTCCATCTGGAGCCATTACCTCAAGCTCTTCCTCGGCCACGCCGCCTACGCGCAGACGCTGGTCCTGGTGATCTTCATGGGCGGCATGGCGCTCGGCGCCTGGATCTGCGGCGAGCGCTCGCGGCGCCTGGCGCGCCCGCTCATGGCCTACGCCGCCGTGGAAGCGGTGCTCGGCATCTGCGCGATGTTCTTCGACCCGGCCTTCCGCGCCTTGCAGTCGTGGGTGTTCGACCAGGCGATACCCGCCCTGCCCTCCCCGGCCACGATCGACGCGCTCAAGTGGGGCCTCGCCGCGCTCTCGATCCTGCCGCAGTCGATGCTCCTGGGAGCGACCTTCCCCCTCATGAGCGCGGGCGTGGTGCGCCTGCAGCCCGCGGCGCCCGGGAGCGCGCTGGGCTGGCTCTACTTCTGCAACAGCCTGGGCGCCGCGGCGGGCGTGCTGGCGAGCGGCTTCTACCTGGTGGGCGCCGTGGGCCTCGCCGGCACGATGCTCGTGGCCGGCGTGGCCAACTTCCTCCTGGCCGCGGCGGTGTGGGGCCTGGCGCGCGACCTCGAGGGCGCGCAAGGCGCGCCGGCGGCACCGTCCGGATCCGTGATCCTGGGCGCTCGCGGTTCCCTCATGCTGGCGGCGGCCTTCCTCACCGGAGCGGCGTCGTTCCTCTACGAGATCGGCTGGATACGCATGCTGAGCCTGGTGCTCGGGGCGGCGACGCACTCCTTCGAGCTCATGCTCTCCGCGTTCATCCTCGGCCTCGCCCTCGGCAGCTTCCACGTGCGCGACCGCATCGACGCGTACGCCGACCCCGTACGCGCGCTCGCCTGGATCCAGCTCGCCATGGGCGGGCTCGCGCTGGGCACCCTCGTGCTCTATGGGCAGAGCTTCGACTGGATGGGGTTCGTGCTCGCCTCCGTGCAGCGCAACGACGGCGGCTACGTGCTCTTCAACCTCGCCGCCAACGGCATCTGCCTCGCCCTCATGCTGCCGGTCACCTTCTTCGCCGGGATGACGCTGCCGCTCATCACGGCGATCCTGCTGCGCGCCGGCGCGGGCGAGGCCGCGATCGGCCGCGTCTATGCCGCCAACACGCTGGGTGCGATCGTCGGCGTGCTGATCGCAGTGCATGCCGTGATGCCGTTGCTCGGCCTGAAGGCGGTCATCGTCACGGGCGCCGCGATCGACATGGGGCTGGGGGCGTGGCTGCTGCTGCGCGGCAGCGCACCGCTCACGCGCCGGTCGGGGGCGGCGCTCGCCGCGCTCGGCTGCGCCGCGATCGCCATCGTCGCATTCGTCGAGCTCGAGCCGGCGCGGCTCGCCTCGGGCGTGTTCCGCATCGGCACCGCACGCTCGCCCAACGAGGTCGTGTTCCACCGTGACGGCAAGACCGCCTCGGTGGACGTCACCCGCAATCCGCAGACCGGGGCGCTCGCCCTGCTCACCAACGGCAAGGTCGACGCGAGCCTCTCTGCCAAGGCAACGAGCCCCGACGACTACACCATGGTGCTCTCGGCGGCGCTTCCGATGCTCCTGCACCCCGAGGCCCAGTCGATCGCCGTGGTGGGCATGGGCTCGGGACGCACCACGCACGCTTTCCTGCACGCGCGCTCGGTCAGGCACGTGGACACGGTCGAGATCGAGCAGGCGGTGGTGGACGCGGCACGCCTCTTCGGCAAGCCGGTGGGCCGCGCCTTCACCGATCCGCGCGGGCACATCCACATCGAGGACGCCAAGACCTTCTTCTCGCGCCACGCGAAGCGCTACGACGTGATCATGTCCGAGCCGTCCAACCCGTGGGTGAGCGGCGTGGCGAGCCTCTTCTCGAGCGAGTTCTACCGCCAGGTGCGGCGCTACATCGCGCCCGGGGGCCTGTTCGTGCAATGGCTCCAGCTCTACGAATTCGACCTCGCGCTGCTCGCCTCCGTGCTCGAGGCGCTGGGCCCCGAGTTCGCCGACTACGCGATCTACGCGACCAATTCGGGCGATATCCTGATCGTGGCGAGCCCCGAGGGGACCGTGCCCGCGATCGCCGCGGGCGGGCTCGCCGAGACCGGCCTGCAGGAGCTGCTGCGCGAGATCGACGTGCGCACGCGCGCCGACGTGGCGGTGCGCCGTATCGGCGGAAAGGCCGAGCTCTCCGCCTTCGTCACGGGCGTCGGTTCCCCGGCGAACTCGGACTACCGGCCCTTCGTGGACCAGAACGCCGTAAAGCGCCGCTTCATGCGCTCCGACGCCACCGCTTTCGGCCAGCTCGGGGCGATCAACCGCCGCATCGCGCCGCGTGCCCCACCCCTGGGTGCGGTCACCCCATCGGTGCACTACGCTCCGCAGGAACGCGCCGCCCAGGCGCGGGTCATCGCGGATTACTTCGCCTGGCAGGCCGGCCGGGGCGAAGCCCCCCGCGGCACGGTGCACAACAGCCTGCTCGACCTCGTAGTCACCCTGCGCGCCCTGCATTCCCAGTGCGAGGCGCTCACGCTGCAGGCGGCATTGGTGCCCGCGATGCGGCGCTTCGCGGATGCGACCCTCGCCGACCTCGACGAGCACGCGGTCGCCGCGATCGTCGCGGACCTGCGCGGCGCGCGCTGCTACGCGGGCGCGCCCGCAGAGGTGAAGTCCTGGATCGCGTTCTTCGAGGCGGCGGGCCTGCGACGCGACGCCGCGGTGATCGAGCACGGACAGGCGCTGGTCAGGCATGCCCGGGACGCGCGCGAGAAGGCGCCGGAAACCGTGGGAATCGAGATGCTTGCCGCCGAGCTGCGCTCGGGCGCGCGCACCTCGGCGGTCGCTGCGGACGACTTTCCCGACACGCTGGCGCTGCGCTACCTGCGCGGGCGCCAGCGCGAAGCGCTACTGGGCGGACGGAAGCAGTGAGTCGGACGGCACCATGAAGGTGGTCTTGCCGCTCGCGGTGTCGAAGACCTCGAGCCCCAGCTTGATGAACTTCCATTCCTGCACGCACCCGCCGTCGACTTTGTGCTCCACCTTGTGCCCGGCGAGGCCGGTCGAGGACAGGTAGGACGCGACCCGTACCTGGGTCCGGTTGGTGAAGTCGGTGGCGGCAAGCTTGGGATTGCTCCCACCCACCAGGTCGTCGTACTTGAGGTCGTACGAAGCCGCGACGCCGGGCTGGATCTTGAGGTAGTCGGACTGCAGCTTGATCGAGCCGTCGGCGGCGAAGATCTTGAGCTGCACGAAGCAGCTCGACTCGGCCTTGATGGTGTCGACGGTCAGCGCCGGAAGGTTGTTGCTCACCACGCTGATGCGCACCGCTTGCTGCGGAGCGAGCCCGAAGAGGCTGCCCAGCATGTGCGGCGTGTCGGCGTGGGCCAGCCCGAATGCCAGGGCGGCGGCGGCGGCTGAGATGGTGCCGACCTCGGTCCGGGTCAGCGGGCGCCGGAAAAATTTACGCATCACCCTCTCCTTCAGGTTCCGTGGGTGTGCGCCCGGTGGATCTCTTTCTTGTTGGCGCGGATTATGTGCCCTCGGCAGGGCCGGCGCAACGGAATATTCCTCAGAAATGGCCGACGCCGCGACACCATCGACCCCGTCCGGTCACGCAACGATCTCGCGCGCGCGCTCCTCCAGGTCGCCGCGGACGTGGACGTACTCGCGTTCGAGCGCGTCGACCAAGGTCTCCGCGCCGGCGGTCACGCCCGCGCGGCAATGGGACTCGAGGCGCTTGCAGAGCTCGGCCAGGGCCACCGCACCCAGGTTGGCGTTGGAAGATTTGAACGCGTGCGCCGCGCGCGCCACCGCGGCGGCGTCGCCGCGGCCCATGCCCAGCCGGATCGCGTCCAGGCGTCGCGGTGCGTCGCGCAGGTAGCTGCCGATGAGCGTCTTCAGCAGCGCCGGGCCCCCGCCCGTCTGGATCAGGAGGGTCTCGAGGACGCGCGCGTCGACATGCGGCTCGGCCAGCGCCTGCGGCAGCCAGCGCCTCAAAGCCGCCTCCAGCTGCTCGATCGAGAAGGGCTTCGAGAGGTAGTCGTCCATCCCCGCCGCCAGGCACTTGTCGCGGTCGTCCTCGACCGCGCCCGCCGTGAGCGCGATGATCGGCAGCCGCGCCTTGCCCGTCGCCACCTCGCGCCGCCGCATCGCGGCCGTGGCCTCGAACCCGTCCATCTCCGGCATCTCGCAATCCATGAGCACCGCGTCGAACGAGTCGCGCTCCAGCGCCTCGAGGGCGCGCCGCCCGTCGCTCGCCATGGTGCTGCGGCAGCCGAGGAACTCCAGCATGTGCTGGGCGAGCTCCTGGTTCACCGGGTTGTCCTCCACCAGCAGCACGCGCGCATAGAGCTTCGACAGGACCGCGCCGCTCTGCGGCGCCGCGGCCGCAGCGACTTTCCCGCGCATCGCGCTCACCAGGCAGTCGTAGAGCCGGGACTGGCGCACTGGCCGCGTGAGGAAGTAGCCGATCCCGGCCTCGAGGGCGGTGTCCTCGTCCGTGTCCACGGAGCTCAGCATCACCAGCGGGGGCGTGCCGAGCAGCTCGGACGAGGCGCGGATGCGGCGCGCGAGCTCGATCCCACCCAGCAACGGCATGTGGTCGTCGAGCACGACCAGGTCGAACGGCCGCCCGGCGGCCGCGGCCGCCTGCAGCTTGTCGAGGGCGAGGCCGCCGGACTCGGCTTCCTCCAGCTCGATGCCGAGCGCGGCCAGCTGGTGGCGCAGCACCTCGCGGTTGACCGTGTTGTCGTCCACGATGAGCGCGCGGATGCCGGCAAGGCTGCGGCGGGCGTCGGGCACGCCCTCGCTGGCGATCACCAGAGGGATCTCGAACCAGAACGTGGAGCCATCCTGCGGCGCGCTGCGCAGGCCGATGCGCCCCTCCATCTTCTCCACCAGCTCCTTGCAGATCGAAAGGCCCAGGCCGGTGCCGCCCTGCTTGCGCGCGGCCGGATCGGTAAGCCGCGTGAAAGGCTCGAAGACGTACTGCTGCTGGTCCGCGGCGATGCCGAGTCCAGTGTCCGCGACTTCGAAGCGGATGAATTCCCCTGCCAACGCGACACGCACGAGGACCGAGCCCTTCTCGGTGTACTTGATCGCGTTGCCCGTGAGGTTGATCAGCACCTGGCGCAGGTGCCCGGCGCTGCCGATCACGCGACGGGGCAGGTCGGCGGGAAGCAGGCTGTTGAACTCCAGCCCCTTGCGCCGCGCCACCTCGGCGAGCGTGTCCATCACCTCCTCCACCAGCTCGCGCAGCTCGAAGGTCTCGGAGCGCAGCTCGATGCGGCCGGCCTCGATCTTGGAGAAGTCGAGGATGTCGTTGATCACGCCGAGCAGCGACACGCCGGAGCGGTGCGCCACCTCGGTGAACCGGCGCTGGCGCGCGTCGAGCTTCGTGGTGAGCAGGAGCTCGGTCATGCCGAGCACGCCATTCATGGGCGTGCGGATCTCGTGGCTCATGGTGGCCAGGAACTGGCTCTTGGCACGGCTGGCGGCCTCGGCGGCGTCGCGCGCATGGAGCAGCTCCGCGGTGCGCTGGTCGACCAGCGACTGCAGGTTGTCGCGATGATCCTGCAGCTCGGATTCGGCGCGGCGGCGCTGCTCGACCTCGGCGCGCAGGCGCTCGTTCTGCTCACGCAGCGTGCGCGACAGCAACTGGCTCTGCAGCGACACCGACAGCGCGATGCTCATGATCAGCAGGGTCACGGCCGCGATCGCCGCGGCGAGCGGCACCGGGTCGAGGCCCGTGGCCGGCGCGACCGCACCCGTGGCCACGCACACGGTGGCGTACATGCCGGTGTAGTGCATGCCGCTGATGGCGACTCCCATCACCAGGGCGGCCGCGATCTTCAGGCCCAGGTTCGTGCCGTTGCCGAGGCGAAAGACCAGCCAGATCGCGATGGTGGAGCAGACGATGGCGTTCACGATCGACAGCAGCCACCCGCCCAGGTAGTACATCACCAGCGCGTCCAGCCGCAGGGCCGCCATGCCGGTGTAGTGCATGGTCCCGATGCCCACGCCCATGATGATCCCGCCCACCAGCAAGCGTCCCCAGGAGAGCACCGGCCGCGTCACGACGAACAGGGCGAAGCCCGACGTGGCGATCGCCGCGAGCGCCGACACGAACGTGGTCCAGGCCTCGTAGCGCACCGGGATGGGCAACTTGTACGCGAGCATCGCGACGAAATGCATCGACCAGATGCCCGCGCCCATGGCGAACGCGCCTCCCGCCAGCCAGCCGGCCGCGCGGCGCGGCTCCCCGCGGTACTCGCTCACCCGCCCCGCGAGGTCGATGGCGGTATAGGCGGCCAGCGAGGCCACGAGGTACGAAAGGACGACCAGGCCCGGGTCGTAGGAAGCCGGCAGGACCGGCCCCGGCAGCGGCCCGGTCACGAACCGAAGCAAACCCTCCATGCTCGCGTGCCTCCCCAGATGGCTTGCGCGATGTTAGCCCGCCGAGGGCGGCGCGAACGACCTTCGTTTGTTATCAATGCAAGATAGCCGCATGCGGGCAATCGGACCGGATCCGGCCAGGCTTCGTGCGCTGCGGCCATGGCCGGTGCATGGTGGCAACGAAGGGCCGACGTGCGGCCACGTATAATCCAGCGTTTCCGGAAGCACCCACCGCATGGAAGCCGACCGCCTCAACCTCATCCAGAACAGCCTCCAGGACCTCGCCGCCCGTACGGCGGAGCTCCGGAGGTATCTTTGACTACGACGCCAAGAAGTCGCGGTTGATCGAGGTTGCCCGGGCCCTGGAGGATCCCAAGGTCTGGGATGACGCCCGGAAGGCGCAGGACCTCGGCAAGGAACGCCGCGCACTCGAGGAGACCCTCGGCACCCTGGAGAGCATCGACACCGGCCTGAAGGATTCGGGCGAGCTCTTCACGCTCGCGCGCGGCGAGTCGGACGACGCCACGCTGGTCGGCGTCGAGTCGGACGTGGGCGGCATCGCGCGGCTGGTGGAGGGCCTCGAATTCCGCCGCATGTTCTCGCACCCGATGGACCCCAACAACTGCTTCCTCGACATCAACGCCGGCCAGGGCGGGACCGAGGCGCAGGACTGGGCGCAGATGCTGCTGCGCATGTACGGCAAGTACTGCGACAAGAAGGGCTTCAGGTACGAGCTGCTCGAGTCCTCCGAGGGCGAGGTGGCGGGCCTGAAGAGCGCCTCGCTCAAGATCACCGGCGAATACGCCTACGGTTACCTGCGCACCGAGACGGGCATCCACCGCCTGGTGCGCAAGAGCCCCTACGATTCGAACGCGCGCCGCCACACCTCCTTCGCGAGCGTGTTCGTGTACCCCGAGGTCGACGAGACCATCGAGATCGAGATCAATCCCGCGGACCTGCGCATCGACACCTACCGCGCCTCCGGCGCCGGCGGCCAGCACGTGAACAAGACCGACTCGGCCGTGCGCATCACCCACCTGCCGACCAACATCGTGGTCTCGTCGCAGAACGACCGCTCGCAGCACAGGAACCGCGCCGAGGCCATGGCGATGCTGAAGGCCAAGCTCTACGAGCTGGAGCTGCGCAAGCAGAACGAGCAGAAGCAGAAGCTCGAGGACACCAAGACCGACATCGGCTGGGGCCACCAGATCCGCAGCTATGTCCTCGACCAGTCGCGCATCAAGGACCTGCGCACCAACCACGAGGTGGGCAACACCCAGGCCGTGCTCGACGGCGACCTCGACGATTTCATCACCGCAAGCCTCAAGCAGGGAGTCTGAAGAAATGAACCGCACCTCGTTGACGCTCATCGCCGCGGCGCTGCTCGCCGCGGCCCCCGCTTTCGCGCAACCTGTCGAGCCCGTGCTCGCCCAGGTGCGCGCCCACAAGCAGCCGTTCCTCGACACGTTGAAGGAGCTCACCTCGATCGAGTCGGGCAGCCGCGACCTCGAGGGCCTCGAGCGCATCGCCCAGGTGATCGCCGCGCGGCTGAAGGCCGCCGGCGGGCAGGTCGAGCTGGTGGAGCCGGCCGAGATCTACCGCATGGAGGACACGCCGGACAAGATCGGCCGCGCGGTGCGCGCGACCTTCAAGGGCAAGGGAACGAAGAAGCTGCTGCTCATCGCGCACATGGACACCGTGTACCTGGTGGGCATGGGCGAGCAGCAGCCGTTCCGCATCGACGGCGACAAGGCCTACGGCCTCGGCATCGCCGACGACAAGCAGGGCGTGACCCTGATCCTGCACGCGCTCAAGATCCTGAAGGACATGGGCTTCGACGAGTACGGCACCATCACCGTGCTGGTCAATCCCGACGAGGAGATCAGCTCGCCCGGCCACCGCGCCCTCATCACGCGCCTGGGCGCCGAGCACGACGCCACCATGTCCTTCGAGGGCGGCGGCGGCCCCACCTCCGACCAGCTGCGCCTGGCCACGGCCGGCATCGCGGGCGTGACGATCAAGGTGAAGGGCAAGGCCTCGCACGCGGGATCGTCGCCCGAGCGCGGCGTCAACGCCCTCTACGAGCTCTCCCACCAGATCCTGCAGATGAAGGACTTCTCCGACCCCGCCACCGGCCTGAAGATGAACTGGACCGTCTCCAAGGCGGGGACCAACCGCAACGTGATCCCTGCGGATGCCACGGCGATGGCCGACATCCGCGTGCTCAAGGTGTCGGATTTCGAGGGCATCGAGGCCCGGGTGCGCGAGAAGGTGAAGAGCAAGATGCTGCCCGACACCACGATCGAGGTCGTGTTCGACCGGCGCCGCCCGCCGCTCGAGGCCCCGCCCGCCTCGGTCGCGTTCGCCAGGCACGCGCAGGGGGTCTACAAGGAGCTCGGCAAGTCGCTCAACGTCGCCACCGTCAGCACCGGCGGCGGGACGGACGCGGCCTTCGCCGGCCTCAAGGCGACCGGCCCCGTGGTCGAGGGCTTCGGCCTGCGCGGCTTCGGCTCCCATTCGAACGACAACGAGTACATCTTCATCGACCACATCGAGCCGCGCCTCTACCTGGCGGTGCGCATGATGATGGACTTCGCCCGCGGCAAGGTCCCCGTCCAATGACACAGAGCGAGAAGGGTCCGGGCGCCGCCGAGGCGCCGCAGGACGAGAACCAGATCATCGCCGAGCGGCGCGCGAAGCTCGCGCGCCTGCGCGAGAGCGGCCAGGCGTTCCCCAACGATTTCCGCCGCACGCACGTCGCCGCCGACCTGCAGGCCACTTACGCGGACAAGTCCAAGGAGCAGCTCGAGGGCGAGAAGCCGGGTCCCTTCGCGATCGCCGGGCGAATGCTGTTGAAGCGCGTGATGGGCAAGGCTTCCTTCGCCACGCTGCAGGACATGAGCGGGCGCATCCAGGTCTACGTGAACAACGACGTGACCGGGCTGGAGGCGCACGAAGCGTTCAAGCACTGGGACCTGGGCGACATCGTGGCGGCCGAAGGCACGCTCTTCCGCACCAAGACCGGCGAGCTCACGCTGCAGGCGACCAAGGTGCGGCTGCTGTCCAAGTCGCTGCGGCCGCTGCCGGAGAAGTGGCACGGGCTCACCGACATGGAGCAGCGCTACCGCCAGCGCTACGTGGACCTCATCGTCAATCCCGAGAGCCGGCGCGTGTTCGAGATCCGCTCGCGGCTGGTGCAGTCGATGCGCGAGTTCTTCGTCGCGCGAGGCTACCTCGAGGTCGAGACGCCGATGCTGCACCCGATTCCCGGGGGCGCAGCCGCCAAGCCGTTCAAGACCCACCACAACGCGCTCGACATGCAGCTCTACCTGCGCATCGCGCCGGAGCTGTACCTCAAGCGCCTCACCGTGGGCGGGTTCGAGAAGGTCTTCGAGGTCAACCGCAACTTCAGGAACGAGGGCATCTCCACGCGCCACAACCCCGAGTTCACCATGCTCGAGTTCTACGAGGCCTACCAGGACTACAACTACCTGATGGACCTCACCGAGGAGCTGCTGCGCGAATGCGCGCGCAAGGTGCTCGGCACGACGACGCTTCCGTACCAGGGCGCGACCATCGACCTGGCGCCGAAGTTCGACCGCCTCACCATGGCCGAGGCGATCGCCAAGTACAACCCGGCGCACTCGGCCGCCGACCTCGCGAAACCCGACTACCTGCGCGCGGCGCTGGCGCGGCACCCCGACACCAAGGTCTTCCCGAGCGACGGACTGGGCCTGCTGCAGTTGAAGCTCTTCGAGGCGACCACCGAGGACAAGCTGGTGCAGCCGACCTTCATCGTCGCGCACCCGACCGACGTCTCGCCGCTCGCCCGCGCCAACGACGCCAACCCCGCGGTCACCGACCGCTTCGAGCTCTTCATCACGGGGCGCGAGATGGCCAACGGCTTCTCGGAGCTGAACGACCCCGAGGACCAGGCGGCGCGCTTCGCCGACCAGGCGCGCGCGAAGGAAGCCGGCGACGAGGAGGCCATGTACTTCGACGCCGACTACGTGCGCGCCCTCGAGTACGGCCTGCCGCCCACGGCCGGCGAGGGCATCGGCATCGACCGGCTGGCGATGGTGTTCACCGACAGCCCGTCGATCCGCGACGTGATCCTCTTCCCGCAGCTGAAGAGCGCCGACGAGTAGCGTGCTACGATTTTCGCCCTGAAGGAGTCCCCGATGAAGATCCATCCCATCCTCCTCGCCGCGCTGCTCGTGCCCGCGGCGGCGCTCGACACCTCGGCCGCCTGCGCCAATTGCGGCACGGTCGTCGACCTGCGCATGGTCGAGGTGAAGACCGGCGAGGCATCCGGCGGCGGCGCCGTGCTCGGCGGCGTCCTCGGCGGCGTCCTCGGCCACCAGATCGGCAGCGGCCGCGGCAATACGGCCGCCACGGTGCTCGGCGCCGCGGGCGGCGCGTACGCCGGCCACCAGGTGGAGAAGAACGCCAAGACCGAAATGAAGCACCAGGTCGTGGTGAAGATGGAGGCGGGCAACGAGCGCTACTTCAACTTCTCGCAGCCCACCGGCTACCGCGTCGGCGACAAGGTGAAGATCGTCGACAAGAAGCTCGTCCACCAGTAGCGCCTCCCCCGGGCGCCACCCTGGAGCGCACGCTCCTCTTTCCGGATCCCCAGACCGCCTTCGCGCTGACGGTCGCGTCGGGCGCATTCGTCATGGGGCTCCTGCTGCTCGCCGCGATCGCGGTGCTGGGCGCGCTGCGCCGCTGGCGCCGGCGGCGCATGGAGGCGATCGAGAACCGCTGGCGCAACGCCCTCTCGCAGGCCGCGGAGGATCCGCGCGGCGCGGCCCTGCCCACCATCGGCACCTGGGACCTGCCGCATTTCCTCGAGGCATGGAACCGCATGCTCGAGTCGGCCGACGAGCAGACCGCCGAACGCCTCGGCACGCTCCTCGGCCTGCACGGCATCGACGAGCGCGCGCTGCGCATGCTGCGCAAGCGTTCCGCGCGGCTGCGCCTCGCCGCCATCACCGCCGCCGGCCACCTGCGCGAGCCGCGCGCCTGGGATGACCTCGAGCGCCTGTCGCAGCACGGCGGGCCGATCGTCTCGTTCGCGGCCGCGCGCGCGCTGCTGCGCATCGACCCGCGGCGGGCACTCGACGTGCTCTCGCACTCGATCCCGGCACGCGACGACTGGCCGCTCGCGCGCCTGGCGAGCGTCTTCGAGACGCTCGGGCCCTCGGTGGTCACCAATCCGCTGATCACGATGCTGCTGCGCCGGCCGCGGCCCGGGCTCGACCGGGTGGTGAAGCTCGCGCGCTTCGGCCAGCCCGAGAAGATCTCCAGCATCGTGCGCGGCTGGCTCGGCTCCTCCACCGACCCCGACGTGCTCATGGCCGCGCTCGCCTGCATCGAGGACCGCGCGGACCTGCCGTGGGCGCTGGGCGCGGCCGACCATCCCGAGTGGCGCGTGCGCATGTCCGCCGCGCGTGCCCTCGGCAAGGTCGGCAACCGCGAGGAGCTGCCCGCGCTGCTGCAGCTCCTGCGCGATCCCGTCTGGTGGGTGCGATACCACGCCGCGCACGGGCTCATCCGCCTCGAGGGACTCGAACCGCACGAGATCGAGGCCATGCGCGAGGGCGCGCGCGACTCCTTCGCCGCCGACATGCTGGGACAGGCGCTCGCCGAAAGGCGCTGGGCATGAAGGCGAGGCGCCGGCGATGAGCGGTCCCGTCGCCTTCGTGCTGTGGGTCCTGCTCGCCTACCTGGTGATCGTGAACGGCGTGTACCTGCTGCTGCACATGCTCGCCGTGCGCACCGTGCGCGAGAAGGTGACGCTGCGTCCGCTGGAGGGCCTGCCGCCGGTGCAGACGGCGCTCGTGCCCCCCGTCACCGTGGTCGTGGCCGCGCGCGACGACGCCGAGCACGTGGTCGACCGCGTGCGCGCCGCGCTCGCGCTCGACTACCCGCAGTTCGAGGTGGTGGTCGTGAACGACGGCTCGCGCGATGCCACGCTCGAGCACCTGCGCGAGGCGTTCGCGCTCGAGGCCTTTCCCGAGGTGTACTGGCGGCGCGTGCCGGTCAAGCCCGTGCGCACCATCTACCACTCCCGCCTGCACCGCAACCTGCGAGTCGTCGACAAGGAGCGCGGCGGCACGGCCGACGCGATCAACGCCGGCGTGAACACCTCGCGCTATCCCCTCTTCATCGCGCTCGACCCGCGCTGGACCCTGCGGCGCGACGGCCTGCGCACGCTGGTCGAGCCGTTCGTCGACGATCCCGCCACGCTCGCCGCCTGCACCACCCTGCGCATCGATCCCGACGGGACCGCGGCGCTGGAGTCCGGACCGGCCGAGCTCCCACGGAGCCTCTTCTCGCGCCTGCAGATCGTCGAGCACCTGCGCGAGCCGCTGTTCGTGCGCCTGGGCTGGGCGCGCCTGAACGCGGCGCTCGCGGTCTCGGGCTCGGCGATCCTATTCCGCAAGGACGCGGTGGTCGAGTCGATGGGCTTTCGCGGCGACATGCTGGTCGAGGAGATGGAGCTGGTGACCCGCATGCACAAGCTCTGGCGCGCGAAAGGCGAGCGCTACGTGGTCGCCGTGGTCTCCGACCCGATCTGCTGGGCACGCCCCGCCGCGACGCTGGGCGAGCTGCGCGCCAACCGCATGCGCTGGCAGGTCGGACTCGCGCAGGCCATGGCCGCCAACTCCGAGCTCTTCGGCGTGAGGCACGGTGGGGTGGTGCGCTGGCTGGCCTACCCGTTCCTCAGCTGGCTCGAGCGCTTCGGGCCCGCGGTAGAGGTGCTCGGGCTGGTGCTGCTCACGGCGATGTTCCTGCTGAAGCTCCTGCCGGGGCTCGCCTTCGTGGCGTTCCTGGCGCTGCTCTTCGCCCTCGGCTTCCTCGTGTCGATGAGCGCGCTCGTGCTGGAGGATGCGTCCTTCAGGCTCTATCCGCGCTGGGGCCAGTCGGCGCGGCTCGCGATCGCGGCCGTGGTCGAGAACCTCGGCTACCGCCAGCTGGTGGCTTTCTGGCGCTTCGACGCGCTGCTGCGCTGGTGGCAGACGCGACGATAGAATGGGGCATGACGGCCGCCATCGAAAAAAAAACGACCCAACCGGCACGCGAGGCCGTCGTCGTCGAGGACGACGAGGATATCGGCCGCCTGCTCAAGTTCATCGTCGAGCGCGAGGGATTTTCCGTCACGCTCTGCACGGACGGGCGCGCGGCGGGTGAGCGCATCAGCGGCCCGGCGCCGCCGGCGCTGGTGATCCTCGACGTCATGCTCCCCTATGCGAGCGGCTTCGAGCTGCTCGAGGCCATCCGCAAGTCGCCCGCGTGGTCGAAGGTTCCCGTCCTGGTGCTCACCGCCAAGTCGCGCGAGACCGACGTCGTCCGCGGCCTCGAGGGTGGAGCCAACGACTACATGACCAAGCCCTTCCAGCCCGCCGAGCTGAGGGCGCGCATCCGCCGGTTGGCCGGGGCGACATGAGGCCCGTGCTGGCCGCGTTCGCATGCGCGGCGGCGACGGTCGCTGGCGCGCAGGAGCAGCGTGCGCAACCCTGGGACGTCCGGCTGGACGGCGTTCACGAAAACCTCGACAAGGGATACGAAGATTGGCGGGAGGTGTTCGGGCACGTCGCGTGGCGGCCCGACAACCAGACCGCGATCTTCGGCAGCTACCGGACCACCGAGCGCTTCGGCCAGCGCGACCGCGAGGCCGGCGCCGGAGCCTACCTGCCCCTGGGCAGCGCCAGGACCGTGGCGCATGTCGAAGGAAGCTACAGCGCCACGCATCACGTCCTGGCGCGCCACGTCCTGCTCGCGGAGGTGGCGCAGCCGCTCGGCCAGGGCTGGGTGCTCACCGGTGGCGGCCGCGGGGCCGCCTACTCGACGGGCGACGTGTTCTCGGTGTGGCTGCAGGCCGAGAAGTACGTGGGCGATTTCCGCTTCGGCTGGCACGCACAGGTCTCGCGACTCGAGGGCGCAAGCTGGTCGCCGGCGCACCGGCTCACCGCCTCGTGGTATCGCGGCGAGCTCACCTTCGCCACCCTCACATTGGCAAGCGGTCGCGAGGTCGAGAACGTGCCGCCCGACGGGCTGCTGGTCAACGACGTGCGCGCGGCGTCCCTGAGCGGCAGCTACGAGCTCGCGCCCCGCTGGGCGCTCACCGGCGAGGTGGGTTCCAGCCGGCAGGGGGACCTCTACACCCGCCGGACACTGCGCCTTGGGACTCGCTTCCTTTTCTGACGGGTATTCCGGTTTTTCCGCGGCGGTGTCGACGGTGGCACTCGCCCTCGCGGCGCTGCTGCTCATCACGATCACCGTGCTGCGCGCAAGCCGGAGCTGGCACGCCGCGCGGCTTGCCCGGCACGAGGCAACGTGGCGTGAGGCGCTGCTCCGGGCGATGGAGATGCCCGACACCGACCTGCCGCCGATCCCGCGCAGCCTCCTGCCCGCCTTCGCCTCCTACTGGAACCGCATTCGCGCCTCGCTGAAGGGTCCCGCGGCCGAGAATCTCGGCGCCCCGCTGCGCCGCGGCGGCCTCGAGCCGCGCGTGCTCGCCATGCTGGGCAGCGGCTCGCTGCGGCTGCGCCTCATCGCCGCCACCACGCTGGGCTACCTGCGTGCCCGCAGCGCCTGGGAGCCCCTGGCCCGGATGGCTCGCCTTCCCTCGCCCGAGCTCTCGTCCACCGCTGCGCAGGCGTTGCTGCGCATCGACGCCGACGCGGCGCTCGACCTGCTCGCCGCCGAGCTCGTGGACCGCGATGACTGGTCGCTCGCGCGGCTGGGCAGCCTCTTCAAGGAGCTCGGGCCCGACGCGATCACCCCGGGGCTCGCGCGCATCATCGCCTCGCGGCCGCCACGCGGCGCGCACCGGATCGTCAGGCTCGCGCGTTTCGGGCAGCGCAAGAGCATGGGCTTGGCCGTGCGCGAGTGGCTGCGCACGAGCGGCGATGCGCAGGTGCTCGAGTCGGCGCTCGACTACGTCGAAGATACCCATGACCTGGCGCAGGTGCGTGGCGCCGCGCGCCACGGCGACTGGCGCGTGCGCATTGCCGCGGCGCGCGCGCTGGGCCGCATCGGCTCGAGGCCTGAGCTTGCCGTCCTACTCGAGCTGCTGAGCGACCCACAGTGGTGGGTGCGATACCACGCGGCGCAAGCAGTGACCGCGCTCCACGGCCTCGACCCCGGGGAGGTCCAGGCGCTCCAGCGCCTGGCTACCGATCCGTTCGCCGCCCAGATGCTCGCCCAGGCGCTCGCCGACCGGACGCCCGCCGCATGAAGGCCGCGGTCGAATGGATCGGCTGGTTCTTCCTCGGCTACCTCGTGCTGCTCAATGGCGGCTACATCGCGCTCAACCTGCTCGCGATCCCCACGCTGCGCCGCAGGCTCGCGCGCGAGCCGCTCGCGACCCTGCCCACGGCCTACTGCGGGCTCGAGCCACCCGTCTCCCTCCTCGTGCCGGCATACAACGAGGAACGGACGATCGCGAGCTCGGTGCGCTCGCTGCTGCAACTCGACTACCCCGAGTTCGAGATCGTAGTGGTGAATGACGGCTCGAAGGACGGCACGCTGGCGGCGCTCAGCGCGGCATTCGACCTCGAGCCCTATCCCGAAGCCTATTGGCGCCGGCTCGAGGCCAAGCCCGTGCGCGCGATCTACCGCTCGCGCACGGCCGCGGGGCTGCGCGTGGTGGACAAGGAAAACGGCGGCAAGGCCGACGCGCTCAACGTCGGCATCAACGCCTCGCGCCACCCGTACTTCTGCGCCATCGACGCCGACTCGATCCTGGAGCGTGACAGCCTGCGGCGCGTGATGGAGCCTTTCGTGGACGACCCGTCGACCGTCGTCTCCGGCGGCACCGTGCGCATCGCCAATGGTTGCACCGTCTCGGGCGGGCACCTCGAGCGCGTGGCGCTGCCGCGCAACCCGCTCGCGCTCTTCCAGATCGTCGAGTACCTGCGCGCCTTCCTGTTCGGCCGCCTGGGGTGGACGACACTGAATGCCGTGCTCATCATCTCGGGCGCGTTCGGCGTTTTCCGCAAGGACGTGATCGTGGCCGCCGGCGGCTACCGGGCCGACACCATCGGCGAGGACATGGAGCTCGTCGTGCGCCTGCATCGCGTGCTGCGCGAGCGCCGCGAGCCGTACGCGATCCACTTCGTGCCCGACCCCGTATGCTGGACCGAGGCCCCCGAGGACCTCGCCATCCTCAAGGGCCAGCGCATACGCTGGCAGCGCGGGCTTGCGGAGAGCCTGCACAAGAACATCGAACTGCTGCGCTACGGTGGCGGGGGGCCCGCGGGGCTCCTGGCCTACCCGTTCTTCCTGGTATTCGAGTGTTACGGGCCGCTCCTTGAGGTGGCCGGCTACGTGTGCACCGTGGCGCTGTGGGCGCTCGGCTACATCTCGCTCACGCAGATGCTGCTCTTCATGCTCCTCGCCTTCTCGCTGGGCTTCCTGCTCTCCGTGAGCGCGCTGCTGCTGGAGGAGATGTCGTACCACCTGTATCCGCGCGGTTCCCAGTTCGCCGCGCTGGTTCTGGTCGCGATCGCCGAGAACCTGGGCTACCGCCAACTGGTCACCTGGTGGCGCCTGGTGGGCCTCAGCCGATGGCTGCGCGGTGCGCAATCGACCTGGGGCACGATGACGCGCAAGGGCTCATGGCAAAAATAGCGCGCGACTGGGCGCCCACGCTCGCGATCGTCATCCCCGGCGCCGTGGCCGCCGCGATCGGCGGATCGTCGCTGGTGGGCTGGATCATCGGCCACCCTCCTCCCGACGCGACGGTGCCCGGCTCGACGCCGGTCGCCGCGTTCGGCACCCTCATGGCGGGGATCGGCGTGATCGTGTCCGTGAGCGCGGGGCGCATCGCGCGCGCGCTGCGCTACGGCGCAAGCGTCCTGCTGCTAGCGCTGACCGGGCTCGCGCTCGCCCAGCTGTTGTTGGGCCTGGACGCGGGCATCGATATTCCCGGGATGCATTCGATCGCCGGTTGGCAGGAGGCCCCGGTAGGCCGGATCGCCTTGCCGACCGCGATCGCCTTGATGCTGACCGGAGTGCTCCTCGCCTGCCACGACCGCGTTCGCAACCGCGCGGGTGCGCTCGCGATGCAGCTCGGGGCCGGCGCGCTGCTTGCCATGGGGATCGCCTCGCTGGTCGCCTACGACGTGCGCCCCGAGGGCGTCTTCCCGATCTATCGCTACAGCCGCATGGCGCCCGCGACGGCCGCCGCCGTCGTGGCCCTCGGCATCGCCTTCCTCGCGATCATCGCGCGCGCGCCATGGTATGAGCGGGTCTACCAGCGCCGCGCCGACGAGCGCATCCTGATCCTCGCGATCGGCATCCTCACCCTGGTGCTCGTCGGCGTGGGTGCTGCGGCCCTCGCGGTCCTCCAGCGCCACATGGAGGCCAATGTCGGGGCCGCCCTGAACAACGCGATCGACAACCGGGTGACGATCCTCGAGAGCGTGTTCGCCAACCGCCTCACGCGCGCCTCGATCGTCAGCTCCCGGCCGAGCACGCAGGCCCTCCTCGCGCAATGGGAGGGCGAGGGCAGCGCGGCGTTGCGCGCCCGGCTCGCCGAGGAGACCGCGAGCTATGTCAACGCGGGCTTTCGCGGGCTCGCCTTCTATGACGAGCACGGTCGCCTTCTCGTAGAGGCCGGGAAGCTCGCCGGGGAACCGACGATCGAGGTGCCCGTCCTCGCCCAGCGCTTGGAAGCCACGCTGCTGTGGGAGGACCCCGAGTTCCTGCTGCGCGCGTCCGCGCCCATAGTCCGGGACGGAGTCCGCGTAGGCTCGGTGGTGACCGAGCAGGTGCTCGAACTCCTGCCCGAGCTGCACTTCGACGTGGACCCCCTCGGCCGCACCGCCGAATGGGTGATGTGCGCGGATCTTGGCGAGGCGATGGCCTGCTTCCCGCAGCGGTTCGTGAGGTACTCGCGCGTGATCGCGCGCCACCACGATGCGCGCGCGCTGCCCATGGACCGCGCCCTCGACGGCCGCCGGGGGGTCGCCAACACGCGCGACTACCGCGACGAGCCGGTGATCGCAGCCTACGCCCCCGTCGGCGCCACCGGGCTCGGAATCGTGATCAAGATCAACACGACGGAGTACTACCAGCCCCTGGTGAGGCAGCTCCTGCAGTGGGGCCAATGGTTCTTCGCGATGGCGCTCATCGGCGCGCTGCTGCTCGCCTCCCAGGTCCGGCCGGTGGCGCAGCGGCTGGTGCAGTCCGAGGAGCTCGCGCGCAGCCGCGCCGACGCGCTTGCGCGCAGGGAACGCGACCTGGGCGCCCTGTACGAGAGCCTGGGCGACGGCGTCATGGTGCTCACGCCCGAGGGCACCATCGAGTTCGCCAATCCCGCTGCCGGGCGCATCTTCGGCTATGCAGAAGGCGAGCTGGCGGGCAAGCCGGTGAGCATGCTCGTCCCCGACGACCTGCGCGAGGCGAACGCGCGCGCCTCGGAGCGTTTCGCCGCCACCGGCGAGTCGGGCCTGCTGGGCCGCAGGGGCATGATCTTCCCGGCGCTGCGCCGCGACGGCTCGAAGATACAGATCGAATTCTCGCTGTCGGAAATGCAGCAGGAATCGGGCCGGCGCCTCGTGGGCGTGGTGCGCGACGTCACCGCGCGCGAGGCGCTCGACCGCATGAAGGGCCAGTTCGTCGCCGCCGTGAGCCACGAGCTGCGTACACCACTCACCTCGATCATCGCCTCGCTCGAGCTCGCCGCCGAGGACGGCCTTCCCGAGCCGCAGCGCGGCATGCTCGACCTGGCACAGCGCAATGCCAGCCGGCTGGCCAAGCTGGTCGACGACGTGATCGACTCGGCCCGCCTGGACTCGGCCTCGCTGCGGTTCGACTCCGCGCGCTTCTCCTTGGGAGCGGCCGTGGCGGAGGCCGCGACTTTGAACGACAGTTATGCGCGCAACCACGGCGTGACGCTCCGTGTCGAGGACGAGTCGGGCGGCGCCGAGGTTCACACCGATCGGTCGCGCGTCGACCAGGTCCTTGCCAACCTGCTCTCGAACGCCGCCAAGTTCTCGCCGCAGGGCGGCGAGGTGCGCTTGCGCGTGTTGCGCAGCGCCGATCGAGTTCGCGTCGAGGTGATCGACCGCGGTCGCGGCATCCCGGAAGAGTTCAAGCCGCGCATTTTCCAGCGCTTTGCGCAGGCCGACGCCTCCGACGCGCGCGAGAAGGGCGGCACGGGCCTGGGGCTGTCGATCACCAAGGGCCTGGTCGAGCGCATGGGTGGAACGATCGGCTTCGACAGCCGCGCGGGCGCCGGGACGACGTTCTGGTTCGAGCTTCCCGCTGCGGCGGACTAGCCCGCCATCGAGCTCGCCCGCCCGGGGACGACCTCGGCCAGCATGCGCGTGAGCGCCGCGGGCTCGACCGGCTTGGTCATGTGGCGATCGCATCCCGCGGCATACGCCGCGGCCTCGTCGCCCGATTGTCCATAGCCGGTGAGCGCGACGAGGAAGAGGTGCCGGCCCAGCGGCCCGGCTCGCAGGCGCCGCGCCACCTCGTAGCCGTCGATGTCGGGCAGCCCGATGTCCAGCAGTACGACGTCGGGATGGAACTGCGCGGCCTCCGCGACGCCGGTGAGGCCGTCGGCAGCGGTGCGCACGACGTGCCCGTGCAGGGTGAGCATCGCGTGCATCATCTCGCGCGCGTCATCACCGTCCTCCACCACCAGCACGCGCAGGCCGGTGGGTGCCGCCCGGTTCGAAGGCTCCGGCCGCGGCTCCGTGCGTTCCGGGGCGTCCACCGCGCGCAGCGTGACCGTGAAGGTCGCGCCGCGCCCGCGACCGGCGCTCGCCACGCCCACCTCGCCGTCGTGCATCTCGACCAGGCGCCGCACGACCGCCAGGCCGAGGCCGAGGCCCCCGTGGCTCCGGTCCACGCCCTGCGGGGCCTGCGCGAACGGCTTGAAAACCTCGCCCAGCATCGCGGGATCGATCCCCTCGCCCTCGTCGGCCACCTCGATCACCGCGCGCCCATTCGCGGCACGCACGCGCACGTGGATGTTGCGATCGTCGGGCGTGAAGCGATGCGCGTTGTCGAGGAGGTTCGCGATCACCTGCTCGATGCGCGCCCGGTCGGCCTCGACCCAGACGGGCGAGAGCTCGGTGCGGATGCGGCCCGGGCTCGCGCGTCCCGACTGCTCCCAGGTCTGCACGAGCTGCGCGCCCAGCTGCGCGAGGTCGAACGCCTCCGGATGCAGTGCGACCTTGCCCATGGTGAGGCGGCTGATGTCGAGCAGGTCCTCGACCAGGCGCGTCATCTGGCGCGCCTGCCGCTCGATGATCGCCTGCGACTGGGTATGCATGCGGCTGCCCGGCGAGGAGGCGCGCAGCACGTGGCTCGACGTGGTGATCGCGGACAACGGGTTGCGCAGCTCGTGGCCCAGCATCGCGAGGAACTCGTCCTTGGCGCGGTCGGCCGCCTTGAGCGCCACCTGCTCGCGCTCCTGCAGCCCCTCGCGCTCGCGGATCGCGCCCGAGGCCGCCTCGAGCGCGCGCTCGACGTCGCGGACCTCCTCGATGCCTTCCGAGAGCGGCACGTCGCCGGCGTGCGCCGGATCCTTGCCGAGGTTGCGCGCCGCCGACGCGAGCCCGGCGATGGGGCGGGTGATGCGCCGGCTCATCCACCAGGCGAAGAGCAACGCCACGCCGACGGTGGCCAGCGTGCCGATCGCAAGGGCGATGCCGTAGCGAACGGCGGCCGCATAGACCTGCTCGGTCGGGATCGCGAGCCCCAGGCTCCAGCGGCTGTAACCCGAGGTGAGGTGCGCGGTGTACACGTCCGTCCCCTCCACGGTCGTGCCGCGATACCAGCCCTCGGGCGCCGACGCCATCGCCGCGCGGAATCCGGGCGAGGCCACGTCGGCCGGAGACATCCGCGGCACGCGGGCGATGAAGTGCCCGCTCGCGTCGACCAGGCCGCTCACCCATCCCTCCTGCAGGTCCTGCCGCTGGATCAGGGTCTCGAATGCGGCGGGGGCCACGACGCCGGAGAGCACATAGGCCACGCGTGGGCCCTCGACGATCGGCAAGCGCACCGCCACCGCATAGCGGCCGGTGCTCGCCCAGCGGCGGATGCTCCCGACCGTGGGCTCGCGGGTCGACACCGCGAGCTTGAGGCTGTCGGGATCGGCATCCTCGGGCAGCTGCTCGCCGAAGGGCTTGTTGCCCACGAGGAGCTCGCGCCCGGCCGCATCGGAAAGGATGACGTTCTCCCAGTCACGCTGGGAAAGCAGCGCGCGCCGCAACTCCTCGTGGAAGGCCCGCAAGTCGCCGGCCACCAGGTGCGAGTTCGCCGCGATGGCCTGCAGGCTCGTGATATGCCCGTGCAACTGCGCGTCCACCGCGGACATCACGGCGCGGTTGCGCGCCTTGGTCAGCGCCTGGACGGTTTCGCGCTCGCGCTCGACGAGGAGCGCGCCGAGCGCGACGGCCAGCACGGCGAGGGGAAGGACGGTGCCCGCGACGAGCAGGTACAGGCGGGTGCGCAGCCTCATGGAGGGAATTTGATCACGGATCGCGCCGAAAGTGCGCGCGCCGCCGGCGTCTTCAGGCGGCGACGGCTTCCAGGTCGTGCTCGTCCGCCGAGGTGATGCGTACGCGCAACAGGTCGCCCGGCCTGGCGCCGCGCGTCCCCTTCACCCGGACGACGCCATCGATCTCCGGCGCATCGGCCTGGCTGCGCGCGTTGGCGCGGCCGGGCAGCGCTTCGTCCACCAGCACCTCCAGCGTGCGGCCCACCTTTTCGGCGAGCCGCTCGCGGCTGATCCGCGCCTGGACCTGCATGAAGCGGGCGCGCCTGTCCTCGCGCACCTCCTCGGGCAGCGCACCGGGAAGCTCGTTCGCCCTGGCGCCCTCGACCGGCGAGTAGGCGAAGCAGCCCACGCGGTCGAGCCGTGCCTCGCGCAGGAACGCGAGCAACTCCTCGAACTCCGCCTCGGTCTCGCCGGGAAAGCCGGCGATGAAGGTCGAGCGGATGGTGATGTCCGGGCAGGCCTCGCGCCACGCGCGGATGCGCTCGAGGTTCTTCTCGGCGGCGGCCGGCCGCTTCATGAGCTTGAGGATCCGCGGGGCCGCGTGCTGGAACGGCACGTCGAGATAGGGAAGGATCTTCCCCTCGGCCATGAGGGGAATCACCTCGTCCACGTGCGGATACGGATAGACGTAGTGCAACCGCACCCACACGCCCAGCTCGCCCAGCGCGCGACACAGTTCCGTCATGCGCGTGCGCAGGGGCTTGCCGCCCCAGAAGCCGGTGCGGTACTTCACGTCCACGCCGTAGGCGCTCGTGTCCTGCGAGATGACGAGGAGCTCCTTCACGCCCGCGCGCACCAGGTTCTCCGCTTCCTTCATCACGTCGCCCACGGGGCGGCTCACCAGGTCGCCGCGCATCGACGGGATGATGCAGAAGGTGCACCGGTGGTTGCAGCCCTCGGAGATCTTCAGGTACGCGTAGTGGCGCGGCGTGAGCCGGATGCCCTGCGGCGGCACCAGGTCCGTGAATGGGTCGTGCGGCTTGGGCAGGTGCTCGTGCACCGCGTCCATGACTTCGGCCGTCGCGTGCGGGCCCGTGACCGCGAGCACCTTCGGGTGCGCCTGCTTCACGACGTCGCCCTTGGCGCCGAGGCAACCGGTGACGATGACCTTGCCGTTCTGGGCGAGCGCCTCGCCGATCGCGTCGAGCGACTCCTGCACGGCCGCGTCGATGAAGCCGCAGGTGTTCACGACGACGAGGTCGGAGCCTTCGTAGGTCGGCGCGATGTCGTAGCCCTCGGCCCGGAGCTGGGTGAGGATGCCCTCGGAGTCCACCAGCGCCTTCGGGCAGCCGAGCGAGACGAATCCCACCCGCGGCGCCGCCGCGGGCCGCGCCTTCACTTTCACTTTCTCGCCTTGCCCTTGCGCGCGGCCTTCGGCTTCGCCGGCGCCTTGTCGTGCGACGGCTCGGCTTCGGCCCCGGTCGCGCTGTACGGGAAGCCGGAGAACATCTTCAGCGCCTGGCTGCGCAGCTCCTCCTGCAGGTCGATCACCGCCTTGGCTCCCTTCTCGAGGTACCCGCCCATCACGTTGGGCACCGCCTGCCCGGGCATGAGGGTCATCTTCGGCAGCTCGCCGTAGATCGTCTGCGCCTGCTCCTGGAAGCGCTTCTGCGCCTCGTGGAAGGCGAAGATCGAGCGCTCGAGGTACGAGCCCATGAGCCCCTGCATCGCGTGGCCGTAGTAACGGATGATGTTGGCGAGCATGTCCTCGGAGAACATCGGCACCCCGCCGGATTCCTCCTCCAGGATGATCTGCAGCAGGATGGCGCGCGTGAGGTCCTCGCCGCTCTTGGCGTCCTGCACCAGGAACTCCTTGTACTGCAGCACCAGGTCCTTCACCTCCGCGAGGGTGATGTAGGTCGACGTCTCGGTGTCGTAGAGGCGCCGGTTGGGGTACTTCTTGATGATGCGGGGCGAGGGCATGGCCGGATTCCGATGGATGCTGCGCTACATCAATTGGGCGCCGTGCAGGGCGCTGGGCAAGGCAGGATTATACCACTCAAGTGCTTCATTTCATTGTGTTTTGGGATTTTGCTGCGCAGCCTCATAGGCACCTTGGTGCATTGCACCAGAAAGCGCTTGACAGCCGCTTGCGCGCCTCCCTAGAATGGAATTGTTGCAGTGCACAAAGCCCGTGCACGCGGTCACCGAAATGGAGCAGCAGATGAACTACGCCACCCCCCTCGCCGAGATCGGCCGCGCCACTGCCGAATCCACCGCCCGCGCCGCCAAGATCTCCATGGACAGCGCCGAGCGCACCCTCAACGTCCAGATCGAGTACGCCAAGGGCGCCCTCAAGCAGGCCACGCTGAATGCCCGCGCCGCCGCCCAGGCCAAGGACATCCAGGAGCTGCTCAGCCTGCGCACCCGCATCGCCGAGAACGCGATCGAGAACATGATCGGCTACTCGCGCAGCCTCTACGAAGTCGCCTCGGAAGCGCAGTCCGAATACTCGCGCCTGGCCGAGGAGCGCATGGCGCGCTTCCAGCGGGCCGTGACCGAGGGCGTGGAGCAGGCCGCCAGGGCCACCCCCGGCGGCAGCGACGTCGCCGTCGCGGCGATCAAGTCCCAGCTCGCGGCCACGACCGCCGCGTTCGACACCTTCACCAAGGCCGCGAAGAGCTTCGCGAGCTACGCCGACGCGGGAGTCACCGCGGGGCGCCAGGCCAAGCGCAAGTAACGCGAAGGCCGCAACGTCTCCTCCTCCTTTATCGCATTACCGGATAAAGGTTCGAACCCCAGGCTCAAACCTGGGGTTTTTTTTGGGACGGCTACTACGGGACAATGATGACAACCATGAAAAAGAAAATCGCGCTGGTCACGGGTGGGGTCGGCGGCATCGGCACCGCGATCTGCAAGCGCCTCGCCCAGGACGGCCTCTTCGTCGTGGCCAACGCCATCCCCGGCACCGAGGACCGCTGGCAGAAGGCGATGGGGGCCGCGGGCCTGAACGGGGGCTCGAGCGCGCTCGCCTTCGGCGACGTGACCGACTTCGACGCGATGGGCGCGATGGTGAAGAAGATCGAGGCCGAGCACGGCCCGATCGACATCCTGGTGAACTGCGCCGGCATCACGCGCGACTCGACGTTCCGCAAGATGACGCCCGACCAATGGCGCGCGGTGATGTCGACCAACCTCGACAGCGTCTTCAACGTGACCCGGCACGTGATCGACGGCATGGTCGAGCGCGGCTGGGGCCGCGTGGTCAACATCTCGTCGGTGAACGCGGTGCGCGGCCAGTTCGGGCAGACCAACTACGCCGCGGCCAAGGCGGGCATCCTCGGGTTCACCAAGTCGCTTGCGCAGGAAGTGGTGCGCAAGGGCGTGACCGTGAACGCGATCTCGCCCGGCTACGTGCAGACCGACATGGTGATGGCGATCCGCGAGGACGTGCGCCAGAAGATCGTCGCCGAGATCCCGGCCGGGCGCCTCGCGATGCCCGAGGAAGTCGCCGACGCGGTGGCGTTCCTCGCTTCCGACAAGGCCGCCTACATCACCGGCACGAACCTCGCCGTGAACGGCGGCCTGCACATGTACTCCTAGCTCCGCCCCTTGTACCGATAGCGGCGGGATTTGCGCGGGGGTATCCTGCCGCGATGCGTGTCCGGCACCTCGCCTGCGCCCTCCTCCTGATCGCCGCGCCGGCATTCGCCGCCGACGAGGACGCGGTCCCACGCATCACCGACGTCACCACGATCGAGGCTCGCGTCCAGGGCTGCGTCACCTGCCACGGCCAGCAGGGCCAGGGCACGGACAACGGCTACTTCCCGCGCATCGCCGGCAAGCCCGCCGGCTACCTCTATAACCAGCTGGTCGCGTTCCGCGACGGCACACGTCGCTACGCGCCGATGAACTACCTGGTCGCGTACCTCCCCGATTCGTATCTCAAGGAGATGGCGCAGTTCTATGCGCGCCAGCGGCCCCCGTTCGCGCCCAAGGAGGCGCCCAAGGGTGACGCCGCCCTGATCGAGCGCGGCAAGGCGATCGTCACGGCCGGCGACGGCGCGAAGCAGCTTCCGGCCTGCGTGGCGTGCCACGGCGCGGGACTCACCGGGATGGAGCCGGGCGTGCCCGGCCTGGTCGGGTTGCGCCCGACCTATGTCGCGGCGCAGCTCACGCGCTGGCGCACGGGCGAGCGGCGCGCCGCCGACCCCGACTGCATGAAGCGCATCGCCATGCGTCTCACCGAGCGCGACGTCGCGGCGGTCGCGGCCTACATGGCCCTGCAGGACCCGCCGAAGGACGCCTCGCCCGAGGCCGCCAACTTCGTGCGCATGCCGATGGCGTGCGGCAGCCAGCGATGAAGCGCGCCATCGCCCTGGTCGTGATCGTCGTGGTCGTGATCGCGGGCGTGTTCGCGTGGAAGTCCACGCACCAGGGCTACCTCCCGGTCGATCCGAAGAATGCCTCCGCGCCGCCGAACCCCACCACGCAGGTGATCCAGCGCGGCGAGTACCTCGCGCGCGCCGGCGACTGCGTGGCCTGCCATACCGAGCCCACGGGCAAGCTCTTCGCGGGCGGCCGCGCGATGGCGACACCCTTCGGCGCCATCTACGTTCCCAACATCACGCCCGACGACGAGACCGGCATCGGCCTTTGGACCGCCGACGACTTCTACCGGATGATGCACACGGGCCTGTCGCGCGACGGGACGCTTCTCTATCCGGCCATGCCCTTCGCCCAGTACACGAAGGTGACGCGCGCCGACTGCGACGCGATCTTCGCCTACCTGCAGTCGCTCGCACCGGTGAAGCAGAAGAACAAGCCGCACGAGCTGCGCTTCCCCTTCAACAAGCGCGAGCTGCTGCTCGGCTGGCGCACGCTCTACTTCAAGGAAGGCGAGTACCAGAACGATCCCGCGCAATCCGCGCAGTGGAATCGCGGCGCCTACCTGGTCGAGGGACTCGGGCACTGCACCATGTGCCACACGGCCATCAACGCGCTCGGCGGCTCGAAGGAGTCGAAGGAATTCGAGGGCGGGATGATCCCGAACCAGAACTGGTACGCGCCCTCGCTCACCTCCAACCGCGAGGGCGGCCTGGGCGACTGGAGCCTGAAGGACATCGGCGACCTGCTGCAGGTCGGCATCTCGATGCGCGCCACGGTCTACGGGCCGATGGCCGAGGTGACCTACAACAGCCTGCAGTACATGACCGACGAGGACACCGCCGCGATGGCCGTGTACCTCAAGTCGCTGCCCAAGAAGGACGCCGAGCCGCCGCCCACCGATGCCGCGAAGCTGGTCCAGCCGGCCGTGATGGAACGCGGGCGGCAGGTCTACGAGAAGCAATGCGTGATGTGCCACCACTCCGAGGGCCGGGGCTATCCGCCGGAGTTCCCGCCGCTCGCGGGCAACCCGTCGATCACGATGGCGACCCCGGTGAACCCGATCCGCATCGTTCTGAACGGTGGCTACCCCCCGGGCACGCGCAAGAACCCGCGCCCGCACGGGATGCCCCCCTTCGCGCACATCCTGAACGACGACGAGGTGGCCGCGGTGGTCACCTATATCCGCGTCGCATGGAAGAATGCCGGCACGCCCGTCCAGGCGGCGCAGGTGAGCGACCTTCGCAAGCTGCTACCCGAATGAGGTGAGATGAGCGATCGAGCCGAAGACGACGCCGTGGAGGAGATCGTGAAGCAGGGACCGTCGGGCACCTTCGCGGTCGCGGGCGTGGCGACCGTCATCGTGGTCGCGATCTTCTTCCTGTTCTACTTCCTCGTGTACCTCCCCCGCGGGGCGGTGCAATGACGGGCGAAGCCGTCGCGGTCGCCGCCGAACGGCGCTGGACGGTCGTGGTGGCCGCCATCATCGCCTCGCTGGTGGCGGTGATGATCGTGACCGGACTGCACTGGTCGGCGATGCCGCCCTCGCGCGTCGAGACGATCGATGCGCGCACGCTGCACGTCAAGGGCGAGTTCGTCGAGGCCAACCTCGGCACCAGCGTGGCTCCCGACGGCAAGGTCGTCGCGCGCCTGGTCGCCCAGCAGTACTCCTTCCATCCGCCCTGCCTGCTCGTCCCGGCCGGCGTGCCCGTGACTTTCCGCGGCACCAGCACCGACGTGATCCACGGCTTCCTCGTCACCGGCACCAACGCCAACGTGATGCTGGTACCCGGATTCGTGGCCACGTTCACCACCACGTTCCGCAAGCCGGGCGAGCACGCGATGCCCTGCCACGAGTACTGCGGCAGCGGCCACGAGGGCATGTGGGCGCGCGTGCAGGTGATCCCCGCCGACGAGTTCCGGACGCGCGCCGGCCGCGGGGAAAGGGTCTCCTGTGTTCCTCGCTAGGCGCCTGGTCCTCGCGCACTTCTGGGTCGCCTTCGCGGCGTTCGGCGTCGCGATCCTGCTGGGCGAATGGCAGATGTACGTCCGCAGCCCGCTCGCCCCCTGGATCGACAATCCCGAGCACTACTACCGCTCGGTGACCGCGCACGGCACGGTGATGGCCTACGTGCTGCCCACGCTGGTCGCCATGGGCTTCGGCTACGCCATCACCGAGCTCGCCCTCAAGCGCCCGCTCGTGGGCATGCGCTGGGCGTGGGGCGGGTTCTGGCTCGTGATCGCGGGCACGGTCATGGCCTCGATCCCGATGGCGCTCGGCCAGGCCTCGGTGCTGTACACGTTCTATCCCCCGATGATCGCGAGCCCGCTCTACTACCTCGGCGTGGTGCTCGTGGTGGTCGGATCGTGGATCTGGGTGGCGCTCATGTCGGTCAACCTGCGCGCGTGGCGCAAGGAGAACCCGGGCGCCACCATTCCGCTCGCGATGTTCGGCAACGTCGCCGGCGCGTACCTCTGGGCATGGACGTCCGTCGGCGCCGCCCTCGAGATCCTGCTGCTGATCCTGCCGGTGGCGCTCGGCTTCAAGGACACCATCGACGCGGGCCTGGCGCGCGTCTTCTTCTCCTGGACGCTGCACGCGATCGTTTACTTCTGGCTGATGCCGACCTACATCGCGTTCTACACCATCGTGCCGCGCGCGATCGGCGGGCGGCTCTACAGCGACACGATGGCGCGCGTCTCCTTCGTGCTCTTCCTCGTGTTCTCGATGCCGATCGGGATGCACCACCTGTTCGCCGATCCCCATATCGGGGCGGGCTTCAAGTTCGTGCACGCGATGATGACCGCCATGGTGTCGGTGCCGACGCTGATGACGGTATTCACGATCGTGGCCTCGGTCGAGATCGCCGCGCGCCTTCGCGGGGGCAAGGGGCCCTTCGGCTGGGTGAAGGCCCTGCCCTGGGACAACCCGGTGATGCTCGCGGTCACCTTCTCCTTCGTGATGCTGGGATTCGGCGGCGCGGGCGGCATCATCAACATGAGCTACCAGCTGAACGAGACGGTCCACAACACGCAGTGGGTGACCGGGCACTTCCACCTCATCTTCGGCGGTGCCATCGTGATCATGTACTTCGTCGTCGCCTATGAGCTCTGGCCCCAGCTCACCGGGTGCAAGCCGCTCCCCGCCGGTGCCGTGCGCACCCAGCTCTGGCTCTGGTTCGTCGGCATGCTGGTGCTCACCGCTCCCTGGCACCTCGTGGGAATCCTCGGCATGCCACGGCGCATGGCCTACTACGACTATTCCAATCCCGCCCTGGCGGGGCAGGCCTGGACGGTCGTCGCCTCGGTGATCGGCGGCGCGATCCTGGTCGTGGCGGCGCTGCTGTTCATCTGGATCCTCTGGCGCGCGCGGCGCGGCGAGACCGAGGCGGCGCCCTTCACCTTCAGCGTGCCGGCGCACCCGACCCACACCCCGGCCCTCCTCAACGGCTTCGCGCTCTGGGTCGGGATGATGATCGCGCTCACGGTGGTGAACTACGGCTTCCCGATCGCCCAGCTCGCCCTGCTCCCGGAGACCTCGGTGCCCGCGGTCTTCATGGGGGGACGCTGATGCGCTGGATCGCCTCGCTCATCGCCCTCTCGGTCGCCTCGCTGCTGGTGGGCTTCGTCTGGCTTCCCTCGGTGCACGCGGACTTCACCGCCAGGGGCCTCTGGGATGCGATCTGCCGCGCCGCGGGCGTGCCCACGGCGTGGAGCGACGGCGGCCAGGCGAAGTCCGGGCCGCGCACCACCGAGGTGGTCTTCACGCCGGAGATGGCGCGCGCCGGAAGCGCCGACTCGATCGGCCGCGGCGGCACGGCTGCGACCCAGCAGTGCTCGATGTGCCACGGCGCCAGGGGCGTGAGCGCGGCCAATGCGCCCAACCTCGCCGGCCAGTACGCGGAGGTGATCATCAAGCAGCTCATGGACTACCGGCGCGGCGACCGCCAGAGCGCCGCGATGCGCGCGCTCTCGGTGGACCTCACCGACGCGAACATCCGCGACCTCGCCGCCTACTACGCGTCGCTGCCGCGCCCGAGGAACACGCCGGTGACCAACATGGCGACCGTGCCACCGCTGGTGAAGGTCGGCGATCCCATGCGCAACATCGCGCCATGCGCCTCGTGCCATGGCGGCATCGAGCAGAGGCTGGGCACCCCTTGGCTGGAAGGGATGCCGAAGGACTACCTGGTCGAGCAGCTCGCGGCCTTCGCCTCGGGCGAGCGCCGCAACGACAGCCACGCCCAGATGCGCAACATGGCGCGCGCCCTCACGAAGAAGGAGATCGACGAGGTCGCGACCTTCTACGCGAGGGCTGCGGCGGAGTAACCGCTAGGTCGGCTTGAGGGCTCCGCAGACGCGCTGGCGCTCGAGCAGGGCCGCGCGCTTGGCCGCCACCGCCGTGCCGTCGAACATCGGCGCGCCCCGGCAGGCGAACTCGGCGTTCTTGAGCGAGGCGAAGGTCGCGCGCGCGGCCTCGATGCGGGCCGCATCGCCCGACAGGTCGGCCGCCGCAATCCGCGCCAGGGCAAGCTGCGGATTGCGGCTTGGCGCGGTCGCGTGCTTCTCCCACGCGGCGACCAGCGCCGCCGACTGCGCCGCGTCGCCCCGCGCGACCGTGAGCCAGAAGAGCGTGTTGATGTTTGCCAGCCGGGTGTACATGGCGCGGTTCTTCCCGCTCGCGGCCTCGGCAAGACCCGCTTCGACATGGGGACGCAGCACCGCCTCGGCCTCGTCGAGGCGGCCCTGCCTGACCAGCAGGACGACATAGCCCTGGCGCGCGTTGTCGGCCATCATCGTGGCGGCGGTGCTCGAACTGGTGTCGGCGGCGTGCCAGGCGATCAGTGCCTTCCACTCCTCCTCGGCTTTCGCGGCGTCCTCTTCCTGCCTTTCCTGGGCGAGTCGAGACCAACCTGCGGAGAGCCCCATGTCACCCGGCGGCACGCGGTCGCGCAGGATGTCGCGGCTCTCCGAGTAGAGCGCGATCAGCTCCCTGCGCTCGTCGAGCAGGGGGGCGAGCGCCAGGCCGATGCGGCCCTTCACGACGAGCGCTTCGCCTTCGGCCTGG
>Ga0111538_10001602_pt1 | contig 31866 bp, 27 predicted proteins | sample SoiMethybrSBSTD1_FD_79669 | JGI IMG/M metagenome (GOLD analysis project Ga0111538, IMG submission 79669) | Bulk soil microbial communities from a Populus tree surrounding site in Tennessee, USA - Soil MetaG P. TD hybrid SBSTD1 (version 2)... | ecosystem: Environmental > Terrestrial > Soil >... | reverse complement strand
TGAGTGTACGCGAGTGAGGTGGCTGGGGGAGGAGGATTCGAACCCCCGCTACCAGGGCCAGAACCTGGTGTCCTACCCCTAGACGATCCCCCAATACCGACTCGTCGCGACAGCGGAGACAGCATACCTGACGCGTCGCGCCGAGGGAAGTCCTAGCGCACGAAGCGTGCGAGGCCCCGGCAGCCTACCGGATCGCCGCCTTCAGCGCGCGGCTGGCGCGAAACCGCGGCACGCGCGACGACGGGATCGTGATCGCCCGGCCCGTCCGCGGATCCCTGCCCGCCCGCGAGACCCGCTTGGCGACGATGAAAGTCCCGAAGCCGCTGATCGTCACCGTCCCGCCGCTGCTGAGGCCGTCGCGAATCCCCTCGAGGAAGGCGCCGAGCGCGCGGGCCGCTTCGCTCTTCGAGCCCGAGGCGGCGCCCGCGAGAATCTCGACGAGCTCGGCCTTGTTCACGGCGAAGCGTAGCGGCGCAGGACGATCACGGTGAGAGCGTCAGGACGACGCGGCCGCCATCACGCGCGCCACCGCCTCCTCGAACACGGCCGGCGGGAACGGCTTCTCGATCACCGGCACGTGCGCGTCCTCGAGAAACGCCCACGAGTCGGGGTTCGCGGTGTCACCCGTGATGAAGATGAACCGCCGGGCGAGCGCGGCGTCGTAGGCCCGCACCTCGCGGAAGAACGTCTGGCCATCGCCGTCCGGCATCTTGAAGTCCGAGATGATCAGATCGTAGCGGCGTTGCTTGGCCGACTGCAGCCCGGTGCGGCCGCCCGGGGCCACGTCCACCTGCCACCCCTGCTCCTTCAGCAGCGTGACGATCAGGTCGAGCACGTGTGGCTCGTCCTCCACCACCAGGGCCAGACGGCCGGTGCCGCTGGGCGCCGCGACTGGACGCGGAGTGCGCTCGACCGGTGCGGGAGGACGCGTCGCGGGAAGCTCCAGCGCGAAGATCGTCTCGCCGGGGCGGCTCTGCACACTCAGTCGGCCGCCGTGCTCCTCGATGATGCCGTACGAGACGCTGAGGCCGAGGCCGGTGCCGCTACCGGGACTCTTGGTCGTGAAGAACGGCTCGAAGATGCGCGACTGGGCCTCGACCGGCACCCCCGGCCCGTCGTCGACCACCTCCGCACAGACGGCGGCATTGTCCGCGCGCATGCGCGTCCGGATCATGATGCGCCCTTGTGAGCGCATCTCTAAGATCGCCTGCTCGGCGTTGAGCAACAGGTTCAGGAACACCTGCTCGAGCTGCTGGGCGTCGCCGGTGATCTCTGGCAGATCGGGCGCGAACTCGGTCTCGACCGTGATGCCGGAGAGGGTCAGCTGGCTGATGCGCAGGGCCAGCGTCTGCTCGATGACCGTCTGCAGGCGGACGGCGGCGCGCTCGGGGGGACGCTGGCGGGCGAAGAAGAGCAAGTTTCGGACGATCTTCGCCATGCGGTCGCCCTGGGCGACCATCAGCTCGACCGGGCGGCGCATGGGCTGCGGCACCTCGCGGGTCAGCAGGAGCTGGCCGTAGCCGATGATGACGCTCAGCGGGTTGTTCAGCTCGTGGGCCACGCCGGAGACGAGCTGGCCCAGTGCGGACATCTTCGCGGCCTGGACCAGCTGGGCCTGGGTGTCGCGCAGGCGCGTGAGGCTGTCCTGGGCGGTGGCGTAGAGCCGCGCGTTCTCGAGCGCGAGGGCGGCCTGGTCGGCGAAGGCTTGAAGCGCCTGCAGCTCGTCCCCGGTGAACTCGCGACCCGTGTGGTCGGTCAGGACCAGCGCGCCGATCACGCGCTCGTGGGCGAGCAGCGGGATCGCAACCACGGCTCCCAGGTTGTGTTGCGACATCTTCTGACGCATGGTGCTCGGCAGCACCACCTCGGTCTCGGCCAGAATGTCGGTCGTCGTCACGATCTTTCGCACGACGACCGCGCGGCCCGCCACGCCCTCGCCGGGCTGGAGCACCATGCCGCGCGCGAGCGGAGCGGCCGGGCCCGAGGTGGCGATCTCGTGAAGGCTGCCATCCTCGTCGTGGCGGCAGACTGCGGCGCCCTGGACGTGCAACAGGTCGACGACGCCGCGGGCGACGTGGGCGGCGATGCGCTCGACCTCCAGCGTGCCGGCCAGCTCGCGGGCCACGTCGGCCAGCACCTCGGCCACGTCGCGCCGGCGCTGCGCCTCGCGGTAGAGCCGCGCGTTCTGGATGGCCACCGAGGCCTGGGCCACGAACATCTCGATGACCTCGGCGGTATCGTCGGTCAGATGCACCGGTTCGGTGTGGGCCATCCCGAGGACGGCGACCAGCTGATCGCCGGCGAGCACCGGATAGGCGATGAGAGTCCGCATACCCCAGCGCTGCCACCACTCGAGGTTGACGATCCGCGGATCCGCGAAGACGTCCTGCACGATCAGGCGCTGGCGGGTGCGCGCCACCCATCCGACGCCGCCGACGTCGTAGGACATCAGGCGCCGCGGGAAGTCGCCGGCCATGTCCGCGTCCGAGCCCCCGGTGAACATCAATGTGCGGGAGACGTCATCGGCCAGCCAGAACGATCCGAAGCGGACACCGCCCAGCTGGCTAGCCGACTCCGAGATCGTCCGGAGCAGATCGTCCAGCTCGAGCGCGCTCGAGATGCGCTGGTTGACGGTGACCATCGCGCGGACGCGCTCGGCTTGCACGCGCTCGCCCTGGTAGAGGCGCGCGTTGCGGATGGCGACGCCGGCCTGGGCGGCCAGCAGCCGGAGCGCTTCCTGCTCCTCGGCGTCGGGGGCGCCCTCGGGCAGCACGTAGTCGAGCACGCCGACGAACGTCTCGCCCACGTCGATCGGGACACCATAGTACGCCGCGCGCGGCCGGCGCTCCCACCAGCTGGGGGTGAGCGTGCGCGGGTGGTGGCGCGGGTCGAGCACCAGCACCGGCTCGTGACGCTCGACGACGAGACCGGGCAGGCCGGCGCCGGCTGGGCGCTCGAGCGGCAAATCCTCCCACTCGGGGCCCGACAGCGCCGCGGCGCGCAGCCGCATGCGCTCCTCGTCGAAGACGTGCACGGCGGCGAGCGCGCCGGGCCGCATGCTGCCGGCGGCCTGCGCGATGCGGGTCATGACGTCGCCGGCGTCGAGCGAGGCGGTGATCGAACGGCTGACGGCGGCCAGATCGCGCAGCCGGGCGGCCCGGCGAACGGCGTCGTCGTAGGCGCGCGCGTTCTGCAGGGCCAGCGCCGCTCGGCCGGCCAGCGAGATGGCCAGCGCGCGATGCTCGTCAGTCGACAGCTCGTCGGTGGACGAGCGCACGCTCAGCACGCCCAGCAGCTCGTCGCCGGTGAGGATCGGTACTGACAGCATCTTCAGGATGCCGGTCTCGCGCCCCCAGCCCGCCGACATCGCACGGCTATCCTGACTCACGTCGTCCACATAGATCGGCTGCTTGGCGTCCGCGACCCGCCCCGCCACGCCTTCGCCGAAGGCCACGACGGGCGGCAGCGGCACCGGCACGGTGCCGGGCCCGAGGTAGGAGGCTTGTAGGTTCAGCGTGCGCTGCCCGGGATTGACGGTCCACAGCTGCACGACCGGCGCATTGAGCAAGCGGGCGGCGGCGTCCGCGATGCCGCGGAGCACGTCGCCCAGCACGAGCGATTGGCCGACCAGCTCCTCGACCTCGGCCAGCTCGCGCAGGCTGTCGGCGCGGCGGTTCGCGTCGGCGTAGACCTGCGCGTTGTCGATCGCGAGGGCGGCCTGCTCGGCCAGCCAGCGCAGCGCCCCGATCTCCTCCTCGGCGAACGAGCGCTCCGCCCAGTAGTGCACGATGAGGGCGCCGTGCACGTGGCCCTTGGATGCCAGCGGGGCCGCCGCCACCGCCTTGAAGCCCTCGCGCTCGATCTGGGCCCGCCGGCCCGGCTCCAGCCACGTCTCCGGATCGGCCAGCACGTCGGATGTCCACACCGGCTTGTTCTGCAAGATCGACCGGCTGAGCGGTCCACCACCGCGCGGCAGCGAGCCGGCGGCGGCGTATTCGCGGCTCAACCGCCCCGCCGCCCGCATGATGGTCAGCGTGGGAGCCTGGCCATCCCACGACACGACCATTGCCGACTCGGCGGCCATGACCTCGAGCGCCTTGCCCACGATCGTGTCGAGCACATGGTTGAGATCGAGCGACGAGGCGAGCGACTGGCCCACGGCCTCGACCGCGCGGACGAATGTCGCGCTACGGCGTCGCTCGCTGACATCCGTGTGCACCCCGACCACGCCGGCCATCTCGCCGCTGCGGTCGTGCCACGGGAAATAGCGAGCCTCGAGCCAGACGTAGCCGGGGCGGCCGGGCATCGCACAGCGCAGCTCAGAGGACGCGGGCTCGCCATCACGGGCGCGCTTGAGCAGACCTTCCTGACGGGCCTCGCGGAGGAACTCGAGCAGTCGCTCCGCAGACCGCCCGAGGGCGCCCGCTCGGGGAATGCCGGTGAGGCGTTCCATCGCGCGGTTCCAGGCGATGACGGCCAGACGGGTGTCGGTGACAACCACCGCGTCTTCGAGACTGTCGATGACGCTCGGTCCGAAGTGATCCACGTGCCCGACGAGTATAGCGCGTCTTGAGGCCTTCTCCGCAGTGGCACCCGCCTTGCTACCTAATTACTGCACTGGGAAATACATTTCATGAGCTTGCAAGGACGGCGAATCCTTCTGGTTGAAGATGCCCCCGACATCCGGGAGGTTTTTACCGTGCTTTTGCGCGTAGAAGGGGCCGAAGTGGTCGCCACCGGAAGCGGCCGTGAGGCCGTCGATCTGGCCGACCGGGGCGATTTCGACGTCGTTTTGAGCGATCTGGGACTCCCAGATATGCCCGGAGACGTGTTGATTCGACAAATCCTATCGAGCACGCGACGCCGGGCCCGTGTCATCGTCGTTACGGGGTATGGCGAGCCCTATCTGACTCGCGCGCGGCAGGCGGGCGCCGACGTGGTTTTTACAAAGCCAGTTGAATGGGCGCAAGTGCTGGAGTCGCTCGACAAGCCTGATCTGGCCGCCTCAGCCTGAGGTGGCGTTCTGTCCGGGTGCCGGCCGCCCGGCCCGGGCAATGTGCCATAATCGCCCGATGCGGGCCCACCTCTCCACGCTTGTCCTGGTGATCGTGGCCGTCGTGCTCGGCGTCATCGCCTACCTCAAAGATCCCGGGCTGCCGGCCATCGGCGCCCGCAACGGTGTCTCGATGCTCGCCTTCATCCTGCCGCGCATGGTGCCGGCAATCCTCATCGCCGGGCTGATGCAGGTGCTGATCCCTCAGGAGACGGTCTCGCGGTACTTCGGCCGGCAGAGCGGCTTCGCGGGTATCGTGGTGGCCTCGGTAGCCGGCGTGTTCACGCCCGGCGGGCCCATGGTCAGCGTGCCGTTCATGGTGGTGCTGGCCAACTCCGGCGTGGCGATGGCGCCGCTCGTCGCCTACATGACCGCGTGGTCGCTCTTCGGGCTGCAGCGGATCATCGCCTGGGAGGCGCCGCTGATGGGCTGGCGCTTCGTCGCGGTGCGCGTCCTCCCGAGCCTCGGGTTCCCTGTGCTGGCCGGCTGGCTCGTCAAGGTCTTCTACCAGGAGTAGGTCGATGGCGTTCACCGACCTGCGCGAGTTCCTCGCGCGCCTGGAGAAGGACGGCCGCCTGCGCCGTGTGACCGCGCCCGTGTCCCGCGATCTCGAGATCACCGAGATCGTCGATCGCGTATCCAAGACGCACGGCGAGGGCAACGTCGCGCTGCTGTTCGAGCGGGTGGAGGGCAGCGACATGCCGGTGCTGGTCAACGCGTTCGGCTCCGAGGCGCGTATGGCCACGGCCCTCGAGGTCGAGCGGCTGGACGAGCTGGGCGAGCGCATCGCCAAGCTGCTCGACGCGCGGATGCCGGGGATGTTCGCCGAGCGGCTGCGCAAGCTCGGCACTCTGATCGATGTCGTCCGCGCGGCGCCCCGGATGGTCGATCAGGCGCCCTGCCAGGAGATCGTCGAGACGGCGGCGCCCTCCCTGGCCGGTCTGCCGATCTTGCAGTGCTGGCCCGGCGACGGCGGACGCTACATCACCCTGCCCGCCGTGTTCACGCGCGATCCCCTCACCGGCGCGCGCAATGTCGGCATGTACCGCCTGCAAGTCTTCGACGATCGCACGCTCGGCATGCACTGGCAGACGCACAAGGGCGGCGCCGAGCACGAGCACCGCGCCACCGGCCGCATGCCGGTAGCCATCTCGCTCGGCGGTGATCCCGCCATGATCTACGCGGCGTCCGCACCGCTGCCGCCCGGTCTCGACGAGGTGGTCTTCGCCGGTTGGCTGCGCGGTCGCGGCGTGGAGATGGTGCGCTGTCGCACCGTGGATCTCGAGGTGCCGGCCACCGCCGAGATCGTGCTGGAGGGCTGGGTCGATCCGAGCGAGCGCAAGCTGGAGGGGCCCTTCGGCGATCACACCGGCTACTACTCGCTGGCCCGGGACTACCCGGTCTTTCACCTCACGGCTGTCACCCGACGCGCGCGCCCCATCTATCCCACGACCATCGTCGGGCGGCCGCCGCAGGAGGACTACTGGCTCGGCAAGGCCACCGAGCGGATCTTCCTGCCGATCATGCGGCTGATGCTCCCGGAGATCGTCGACGTGAACATGCCGGCCGAGGGCGTGTTCCACAACCTCGTCATCGTCTCCATCCGCAAGCGCTATCCCGGCCAGGCGCGCAAGGTCATGCAGGCGCTGTGGGGCATGGGGCTCATGATGCTGGCCAAGACGATCGTGGTCGTCAGCGAGCACGTGAACGTCCACGATCTCTCGGAAGTCGCCTGGCGGGCTACCGGCAACATCGATCCGCGGCGGGATCTCGTCATTCTCGAGGGCCCGATGGACGATCTCGACCACGCGGCCCTCCGTCATCGCTTCGGCGGCAAGCTGGGCGTGGACGCGACCGAGAAGGGGCCGCTGGACGACGTCACGCAGGCCTGGCCCGAGGAGATCCTCATGAGCGACGCGGTGCGCGAGCGCGTGACGCGGCGCTGGAAGGAATACGGGCTCTGAGCACCACGCGGCACCTGCTCGACGCCATCAAGTTCGAGCACACGGTGTTTGCGCTCCCGTTCGCCTACATCGCGATGGTGCTGGCCGCTGGCGGCTGGCCGGGGTGGTACGCCGTTGTCTGGGTGACCGCGGCGATGGTGGGCGCCCGCACGTGTGCGATGGCGACCAATCGCGTGGTCGATCGCTGGATCGACGCGCGTAATCCCCGCACTGCGGGCCGGCACCTGCCGCGCGGCGTGCTGGGCGTGTGGCAGCTGCGGCTGCTGGCCGCCGCCGGCGCGGCGCTGATGTTCGTGGCCGCCGCCCGGCTCAACCCGCTGTGCCTGGCGCTGTCCCCGCTCGCGCTCGTCTTCCTCGTCGGCTATTCCTACACCAAGCGCTTCACCTGGACGTCGCACTGGATTCTGGGCTTCACCGACGGCATTGCCGCCGCCGGAGGCTGGATCGCGATCAGCGGCGCATTCCAGCCGCCGGCCTTCGTCATGTGGTTTGCCCTGATTGTCTGGATCGGGGGCTTCGACCTGATCTACGCCTGCCAGGACATCGACATCGATCGCACCCAGGGGCTGCACTCCTTCCCCGCCCGCTTCGGCGTGGCCGCGGCGCTGACCATGGCGCGCGTGAACCACGCGCTCACCGCAGTGGCGCTGGCCGCGCTCGGCCTGATGATGGGCCTGGGCGTCTTCTACTGGGTGGGCTGGTTGGCGGTGGTGGCATTGCTGATCTACGAGCACTCGCTGGTGCGGCCGGGCGACCTCTCGCGCCTGGACATGGCGTTCTTCAACGTCAACGGCTACATCGCGGTGATCGTGCTGGTGGCCGTGGTGACGGGGCTTTGGCGTCGGTGACCAAGGCCGAGGCCGTCCGCGCGATGTTCACGCGGATCGCCGGCCGCTACGATCTGATGAACTCGCTGATGACCGGGGGCCGCCATCACGCCTGGCGCCGGGCCGCCACCGCCGCCGTCGCGCAGGCGCCCGCCGGCCCCGCGCTCGACCTCGCGACCGGCACCGGCGACCTCGCCTTCGCCCTACGGCAGGCGTATCCGCGGCGCTTCGTGGTGGGCGCCGACTTCTCCGAGGCCATGCTGCGTCACGCCGACATGAAGCGGAAGGCGCGTGGCGAGCGGGGCGTCGCACTGCTGGCCGCCGACGCCCTGGCCCTGCCCTTCGCGGATCGGACGTTCGCCTGCGTGACCTCCGCCTTCCTGCTGCGCAACCTCGCCGACCTCGAGGCGGGTCTGGCCGAGATGCGACGCGTGACGCAGCCGGGTGGCCTGGTGGCCGCGCTCGAGATCACGCGGCCCGGCGTGCGCGGCTGGGACGCGATGTTCGGTCTCTACTTCAATCGCGTGGTGCCGCTGATCGGTGCCGCCGTGGCGCGTGATCGCGCCGCGTACACCTACCTGCCGCAGTCGGTCGGGCGCTTCGTCACGCCGCCCCAGCTCGCGCAGATGATGCAGCGGGCCGGGCTGGACAACGTGCGCTACCAGCGGCTCGGCCTGGGCACCATCGCCATCCACGTGGGCACGGCCTGAGGAGATCTCCCGTGAAAGAGACCTGGACGACGCGCGACTTCCGGCTCCAGAGCGGCGACGTCCTGCCCGAGCTCACGCTCGCCTACGAAGGCTACGGGCAGCTGGCCCCCGGCGGCCGCAATGCCGTGCTCGTGACCCACGGCTTCACGTCCAGCCAGCACGCCGCCGGCAAGTACGACCCCTCCGATGAAGCAGCCGGCTGGTGGGACGGGCTGATCGGACCCGGCAAGGCGATCGACACCAACCGGTACTTCGTCGTCGCGTCCAACATGCTCGGCTCGTCCTATGGCTCCACGGCCCCGGCCAGCCTGAATCCCAAGACCGGCCGCCGCTATGGCCCCGACTTCCCCGCCATCACGCTGCGCGACATCGTGACGGCGCAGAAGGCGATGCTCGACGGGCTCGGCGTCACGCATCTGGTCGCCGTCGCCGGCCCGTCGTTCGGGGGCTACCAGGCCTTCCAGTGGGCGGTCACGTTCCCCGACGCGATGCACGGCGTGGTCGCTGTGGTCACCGCGCCCCGCGGCAGCGGCGGCCAGGAGGCGGTCGACGCACTGCGGACGCGCCTGGCCGCCGATCCGGCGTGGCATGGCGGCTGGCACTACGATCACGGCGGGATCGTCGAGACCATGACCGCCCAGCGTGTCGAGACGCTCGAGCGCTACGGCACGAACGAGGTCCTGGCGCGGACGATCGCCGACCCCGCCGCGCGCGATGCGGCGCTGCGTCGTCAGGCGGCGGCGTGGGCTCGCGAGTTCGATCCCAACTCGCTGCTGGCGCTGCGTAAGGCCTCGGTCGTCTTCGACGCCGAGTGCGACTTCGCCAAGATCCGCGCCAGGGTCCTGTACGTGCTGTCGCGCACGGACAAGCTCTTCCCGCCCTCGCTGGCGCCCGGCGTCATGGACCAGCTGAAGAAGGCCGGTATCCAGGCAACGTACTTCGAGATCGACACGGAGCTCGGCCACGTCGCCAGCGGCCCCGAATGGGCCAAGTGGGGACCGACGCTCCGCACCTTCCTGGAAGGTTTGCCGCAGTAACCGGCCGCCGTCGCCACGCCGTTCGGCATCGGCAGGCCGCGGAAATCTGCGTGGTACGATCGCCGAAATGGCGCTTCCCGAGTCGCTGGCGCAGTTTCCCCGGGAGCGGACGTGGCTGTTGCCGGCGCTCCAGGCGGTGCAGCGCGTCGAGCGCTGGCTCTCGCCGGCGTCGCTGGAAGCCATCGCCGCCCACCTGCGCGTTTCCAAGGACGAGGTCTGGGACGTCGCCAGCCACTATCCCGAGCTCCGCCTGAGCGAGCCGGGCCGCCGCGTCGTGCGTGTCTGCACGGGCCTGGCCTGCCTGTCGCGCGGCGGCCGTGACGTGCTCGTGGCCTGCGAGCGACGCCTCGGCGTGCGGGCCGGACAGACGACCGCCGATGGCGGCGTCACCCTCGAGGAGCTGGATTGTGCGTTCGCCTGCGCCAGCGCCCCCGTCGTCGCCGTCGATCACGACTTCCGCGGTCGGGTGAGCCCTCACCAGATCGAGTCGCTCGTCTCCGGATCGACGACCCATCCACTCGCGCCGACGGTGCTCCATGGGATGGCGCCGGCCACGCTTCCGAGCGCGGGCTCCCCGGGGGCTCGTTTCACAGCGCTCAAGCGCGAAGCGGAGCGTCGTCGCACGGGCGCCCGCCTGGCGGTGGGCCTCGGCACGTGCGGACTGGCCATCGGGGCCGCGGAGACGTTCGAGGCGCTGCGCGAGGAGGTCGAGCGGCGCCGGCTGCCGTTCAGCGTGGTCGCGGCCGGCTGCAACGGCATGTGCTGGGCGCAGCCGGTCGTCGAGGTCCTGCGCGACGGCCGGCCCCGTCTCACCGCGGGGCCGATCACGGTCGACACCGTCCCCCGATTCCTCAACGCGCTCGCCGGCGCCACGCCGGAGCACGAGATCGCCGGCGGCGACGACTATCTGGAGCTGCAGCACCGGGCCCTCCTCGAACGGTGCGGCATGGCCGACCCGTACGACATCGCCGACGGCCTGCGGCACGGCGCCTACGCCGCCTTTGCCGGGGCGCTCGACGACGGCCGGCCCGAGCGGGTCATCGAGGAAGTACGCGCGGCCGGGCTCGCCGGGCGGGGCGGGGCCTACTTCCAGACCGCCGTGAAGTGGACGGGGTGCCGCGCGGCCGCCGGCTTCCCGAAGTACCTCATCGTGAACGGCGAGGAGGGCGAGCCCGGGATCTTCAAGGATCGCCACCTGATGGAGGGCGACCCCCACCGGTTGCTGGAGGCCGTGCTGCTGGCGGCGTTCGCAGCCGGGGCGGCGCAGGCCATCATCTATATCAATGGAGAGGCCGACCTGTCGGCCGAGCGCGTGGCGGTGGCCGTGGCGCAGGCCCGAGCGTGGGGTCTCGTGGGGCCGAACATCCTGGGTTCCGACCTGTCGCTCGAGGTGACGATCCGGCGCGGCGCCGGCGGCTTCGTGCTCGGCGAGGAGACCGCGCTGCTGGAGTCGATCGAGGGCCAGCGCGCGATGCCGCGGACCCGCCCGCCGTTCCCGGTGGAATCCGGGCTGTTCGGCCGGCCGACCGTCATCAACAACGTCGAGACCCTCTTCGCCGTGCCGTCCATCGTCGAGCGCGGCGGGGCCTGGTTCGCGTCCCTCGGGGGTGGCCACGGCACCAAGGTCTTCGGTCTCTCCGGCCACGTCCGACGGCCCGGCATTGTCGAGATGGAGATCGGCTGCACGCTGCGCACGCTGCTCGTGCGCGTGGGCGGCGGCTCGGTCAGCGGCCGGGAGTTTCACACCGCGGTCGTCGGCGGTCCATCCGGGCGTGTGGTGCACCCGCGCCAGTTCGACGAGCCGCTGGTCCCGCGCGGGGTCGTCAATCCCGGCACCGGGGGCGTGGTGGGCCTCGACGACAGCGTGCCGGCGCGCGAGGCGGTTCGCACGCTGCTCGCCTTCAACGCGCGCGAATCGTGCGGCAAGTGCACGCCCTGCCGCGAGGGCACCGCGCGTCTGCTGGACCTGCTGGCCGGTCCGATCAGCGACATTCAGGTCAAGACGCTGGCCGAGACTGTCCAGCTCGCCTCCCTCTGCGGCCTGGGTCAGTCGGCGCCGCTGTCGCTGCTCTCGGGGCTGGCCGAGTTCCCCGCGGAGTTCGGCGTATCATGAGCCGGCCATGAAGCCGACCATCGACGGGCGCGCCCTCGAGGCGCGATCTTCGTTCCGCTCGTGAAGCCGGCCGACTCGGCCGCAAACTTCCTGACCAACGCCGCCCACGGCCCCGTGTCCAAGATCCCCGAGTACAAGGTGTGCGCGGTCCGGATCGAGCCGCTGCCGGCATGAGCGCCGCCCGGCCGGCCATGTTCGTGGTCAAGGCCACGATCGCGCCTGAGCAGGAAGCCGCCTTCAACGCGTGGTACGACGGCGTGCGCTCGGCGGAGGCCGCCCGCGTGCCCGGCTGCACTGGCATGCGGCGCTACGCGGCGCTGCCGCTGGACAGCGCCCACGCCGGCGCCGAGCCCTGGCAGTACATGGTCTGCTACGAGTTCGATTCCGAGGAAGCGCTCCAGGCCTTCGTCCGGTCGGACACGCTACGGGCGATGACCAAGGACTACGACGCCCGCTTCGGCGCCACCGGCACCCGCGCCCGCTTCGCGTACCGCCAGATCTATCCGTGACTAGCTCGGAGGGGGACTTCGTCCCCCTTACGACGGTCGTACTTCGGGAGCGACGTGAGGGGGGCGCGGCTGAGGTGGGGTCGCCGGGAACCACGAGGCGGCAGGCCGCTTCGGACCGGCCGTGGCTGGGCTCCACCTCGCGCGGGCCGCACGGCGACGGGCGGCGGGAAACGAGTTCCCGGTGCCCCCACCTCAGCCGCGCCCCCCTCACGTCGGCAGCCCGCACCGGGCGAACCTCGAACTTCGGAGAGCGAATCACGAGGAACGGCAGAACTCGGCGGACTAGAGAGTCGAGAGGAAGGTCGAGAGGGCGGCGCTGAACTCGGCGGGGCGATCGAGCGTGAGGTGATGGTAGGCGCCGGGGATCGTGACGAGCGAAGCGCGCGGAACGGAGGCGCGGAGCCGTTCGGCCATGTCCTGGGTTAGGACGGGTGAGAGGGCGGCGCGGGTGATCAGGGTCGGGGCGGTGATCCTGGGTAGCAGGGGCCAGGCGTCCACCGGTTGGCGGGCGCCGTGGGTCGCGGGATCGAAGCGCCACGCCCATCCCCCATCGCGTCGCATCAGCCCGGCGCGCGCCACGTGGGCCAGCAGTGCCCGGTCGGCGACCGTCTCGCGGGGCAGCAAGCGAAAGGATTGCACGGCCACATCCTCGCTCGGGTGCACGCGGGGGATGCGGCGGCCACGGGCGTGCATCACGGTCAGACGCTCGGCCGGGATGGCCGGGCGCGAGTCGACGATGACCAGGGCGGCCACGCGCTCGGGGTGCCACGCCGCGAACGTCATCGCGTTGTGACCACCCATCGAGTGCCCCACGACAATCATGCGCGCCCAGCCGAGCACGTCCATCAAGCCGACGAGGTCTCCCGTGAAATCCTCGGTCCCGTAGGCCGGCGGCTCGGCCCAGGCGCTCTCGCCGTGACCACGCTGGTCCAGTGAGACGACGTGGAAACGGTCGCTGAAGGCCGGGGTGACGGCGTCGAACCAGTGAGCGTGCGCCGCGCCGCCGTGCAGAAAGCAGATCGGCGGCGCGCCGGACGGCCCGGATTCGAGGAAGTGCAGCCGCAGTCCTTTCACGTCGACGACGCGCGAGCGCGCGCGCTCACAGCCGAGCGGAATGATCATGGGCGCGATTGTAAGCCGGTTGCTACCACGCCGACGGCTCGTCGCAGAAATTTCTTGGAGTGAAATTCCGCGAGCCGCTATTGTCGAAACACCACAATGTTCGAACCCGCGCAACCCTCAGCCCGTCGGAATTTCCTCGACGGCAGCTACATTGTCCTGCTGCTGAGTGTCGCGATTGCCTCCGGCTACGTCATTCTGTCACCCGGGTCCAAATCGGCACCGCAAGCTGTCCTCGTGGGGACCGTGATCGCCTCCGCACCGGTGGCGACCGACATGGTCACGCCGACCGCACCCGCGGTGGCCATTCCGGATTCACCGAAGTCCGCCGAGTCGTCCAAGTCCGCCGACGCGCCGAAGGCCGGCGAGTCGCCGAAGGCAGTCGAAGCGCCGACGCCGGCCAAGATTGCGGTCAGGCCGCCGGCCGAGCGTGCCAAGCCAGCGCCGGACGTCCGTGCGCCCATCGCCGCGCCCAAGCCGTGGCGGCCCGTCGAGCCGACCTCCGACACGCCCTGGCCCTCGCCGATCGTCACGGGCCGCGTTCTGGACGCCGAGCGCAAGCCGCTGGCGGGCGCTTCGATCGTGGTCCACGGTGTCGAGATCAGGACCGACGCCGAGGGCGCCTTCAAGGCGGAGCGGGTCCCGCCGGATGCCGCGCTGCTCGTGAAGCTGCCGGGCTTCGAGAAGACGTACGTCGCGCCGACCAGGGGCCCGGTCGAGGTCGTGCTCAAGCCGCAGGCGATCAAGGCCGCCTATCTCACCTATTACGGCGTGGGCGACCGGGGCATCCGCGGACGCGTGCTGGACCTCGCCTCCCGCACCGAGCTGAACGCGGTGGTGATCGACGTCAAGGGTGACCGCGGCTGGATCCTCTACCAGACCGAGGTGCCCCAGGCGCTGGCCGCCGGCGCCCAGGGGCCGGCCACGCTGCGTGATTTCGACGGGCTGATGGCTGATCTCAAGGCCCGGGGCATCTACACGATCGCCCGCATCGTCACGTTCAAGGACAACATCCTGGCCAACGCCCGGCCCGATCTGGCGGTCATCGACACCCGGACCGGCAAGCCCTGGATCGACAACGAGAAGCTGGCCTGGGTGGACCCGTTCCAGGAAGAGGTGTGGGCCTACAACATCGCCATCGGCCAGGAAGCGATCCGGCGGGGCTTCGACGAGGTGCAGTTCGATTACGTGCGCTTCCCGACCGACGGCAAGCTGAACGCCGCCCGCTATGCCAAGCCCAACTCCCGGGAGACGCGGCTGCCCGCGATCGCCGCCTTCCTGGCCAAGGCCCGGACCGAGCTCGGCGCCTCCGGCGCCTTCGTGGCCGCCGACCTGTTCGGCTACACCGCGTTCAACGAGAACGACACCGACATCGGCCAGCGCATCGAGGAGCTCGCGCCGCACCTGGACTTCATCTGCCCGATGGTCTACCCGTCCGGCTACCACAAGGGCATTCCGGGCCATCCCAACCCGATGCTGGTGCCGGGCAAGGTGGTCTTCGAGAGCGTGCGGCTGATCCGCAAGCGCGCGGGCGTCAACGTCGTGCGCGTCCGGCCGTGGCTGCAGGACTTCAAGGACTACGCCTTCGACCGACGGATCTTCGGCGTGAGCGAGGTGACGGCGCAGATCCGGGGGGCCGAGGAGGCGGGGGCACCCGGCTGGATGCTGTGGAACCCACGCAACGACTACACGGCGGCCGCGCTGCGGGGCAAGCCGGCCCTGGCCCTGCGATGAGACTCGCTCTCGTCGTCGTCCTGCTGCTGGCGGCCGCGCTGATCATCGCCTCCTTCGCGGTGGCCCAGGCGCCGTCCGCCAACGAAGTCGGGCGGATGATGATCCTCGAGTACCACAAGATCGACTATCCGGAGGAGCGCTGGACCCGGACGCCCGAGAACTTCCGGCGCGACCTCGAGGGCCTCTACGCGCGCGGCTACCGCCTGCAGAGCCTGAACGCGCTCCTGGAGGGGCGCATCACGGTGCCGGCGGGAACGACCCCGGTCGTCCTCACCTTCGACGACTCCTCTCCCGGCCAGTTCCGCTACGTCGAACGCAACGGCACGCTGGAGATCGATCCCAAGTCTGCGGTGGGGGTGCTGGAGGCGTTCGTCCGCGAGAAGCCGGACTTCGGCCGGGCGGCCACGTTCTTCGTGCTGCCCGCGGCCAATCCCCCGAATCGTCTCTTCAACCAGCCCGAGCACGTCGAGCGCAAGCTCCGCTGGCTGGTCGACAACGGCTACGAGCTCGGCAACCACACGCTGTGGCACGCCAACCTGGGCAAGTACGACGAGACGGTAGTCCGGACCCAGCTCGCCGAGGCCCAGACGTGGGTGCAGCGGTACGTGCCGGGCTATCAGTTCCGCTCGCTGGCGCTTCCTCACGGGGTCTATCCGCGCGAGGTCGGCTGGGCGATGTCGGGAAGCGCCAAGGGCATGAGCTACAACCACACCGGGATCCTGATGGTCGCCGGCGGGGCGGCCCCCTCGCCGTACGCCAAGGCGTTCGATCCCGCTCGCCTGCCCCGCATCCAGGCGGTCGAGCGCGACCTCAACTACTGGCTGACCTACTTCGACAAGAATCCGGGCGAGCGCTTCGTCAGCGATGGCGAGGCCGCCACGATCACGATCCCCGCGGCCCGCCGCGAGAAGCTTCGCAGCGACCTGCCCAAGACCCTCAAGGTGGTGGAGCGCTAGCTGATTGCCGGTCGAAGGCCTCCGCGGGCGCCTTCGAGGTCAGATCAGTAGATGAGGTATGACGCCCGCCGGTTCAGGAAGCTCGTGCGCGCCATATCCGCCCAGGCCATGACTCGCGGCAGCGACTCCCCTCGCAGGAAGGCCCACATCGTGGACCGGTTCACCAGGAGGTTCTGGATGCCTTCGGGCCTGAACTGCTCGCGATGACGCTCGCGTAGCGCCCGGCCCACCGCCAGCCCCACCGTCACCATCCGGATCGCCTCGCGATCGGTCACGATGAAGCGCACGCCGAAGCACTGCGTGTTGGCGTAGCGATCGTTGGTGGGGGTGAAGGCGACCGGCTCGAACCTCACGCCGGGCAGCCGCAGATCGTTCAGCGCGGCAACGAGGCCATAGGGCTCGAACCACGGCGCGCCGATGACCTCGAACGGCGAGTCGGTGCCCCGTCCGACCGACAGGTTGGTGGCTTCGAGCAGCCCGATGCCGGAGTAGAGCAGAGCCTGGGTGACCGAGCGGATGTTGGGCGACGGGTTCACCCAGGGCAGCGCCGTCTCGTCGAACCAGCGACCCCGGTCCCAGCCCTCCATCGGGACCACGGTGAGCGACACGTTGATCTTCCGTTCGGCGGCGATCATTCGACCGAACTCGCCGATCGTCATCCCGGTCCGTACCGGGATCGGGTGCGGCGCGGTGAACGAGGCGAGGTCGAGGTCCATCAGCGGCCCCTCGACATGGCGCCCGGTGATCGGGTTCGGCCGATCGAGCACCACCACGGGGATCCGGTAGCGGGCCGCCTCCTCCATCACGTACATCAGCGTCGTGAGGTACGTGTAGTACCGCACGCCCACATCCTGGACGTCGAAGACGAGCAGCGTGATCCCCCGCAGCATCTCGGCACTCGGCCGCTTGGCCGAGCCGTACAGGCTCCAGATCGTCACGCCGGTGCTGGCGTCGCGGCCGTGCGGGATGTCGGTGTCGGCGATGCCGCCGAGCCCGTGCTCCGGGGTGAAGATCGCCGACAGCCGGACGCCGGGCGCATTGAACAGCAAGTCGATGTTGCGCAACCCGCGCGCGTCGACCCCGGTGTGGTTGGTCACCAGCCCCACGGAGTACCCGGCGAAGGGGGCGAAATTCTGGCGAACGAGGACATCGAGACCGGTCAGGACGGCGGGGCGCGTCGCACCGGGGGTCGCGATCGCCGGGGTGGGCGGCGCACTGGGGGCCGGCTCGACCGTTGCGACCGGCGGTTCCGCCGGGCCGTCGGCGGCCGGCGAGACGGATTCGCCCTGGGCGACCGGCGGCGGCCCACTCGAGGCGAAGAGCGCCGCCCCGACCGCCCCCGCCACGCGCACGCGCAGATCGCGGATCTTCGCCGCGCCCCCGCCGCTCGGATGCACGCGGTTGGTCAGCACCACGAGGTAGACGCCGGAGGCCGGATCGATCATCACCGAGGTGCCGGTGAACCCGGTGTGGATCATCGACTCCGACGGGAAGAACGGCATCATCGACCGCGCGAAGACCGACGCCACGTCCCAGCCCAGCGCCCGGCTGCCGCTGCCGTCCGTGGTCCGCGTCCACATCATCTTGACCGTGGCCGGCTTGAGGATGTGGCGGCCCTCGAGCGTCCCGCCGTCGACCAGCATGCGGCAGATGCGCCCGACATCGGCGGCGGTGGAGAACATGCCGGCGTGACCGGCAACGCCGCCCAGCGCGCGGGCCCGCGGGTCATGGACCTCGCCCACCAGGATGTGGCCGCTGGCCCACTCGGTCGGCGCGATGCGGGCGCGGAGAGCCGGGCCGGGGTTGAAGGTCGTGTCGCGCAGGCCTAGCGGCTTGAAGAGCGTCCGCTCGAGGTAGCGGTCGAGCGGCATCCCGCTCACCCGCGCAACGACCTCACCGAGGATGATGAACCCCACGTCGCTGTACTGGGTGCCCGAGCCCGGCGCGTAGTCGAACGGCACGCGGGCGAGGGCCCGCATGGTGGCGGGGTGCGAGGCCGTCACCGAGCCCGGGGGCGGGATGGCCGGGAAGCCGGCCGTGTGGGTCAGGAGGCGCTGGATCGTGACACCCTCGAGCGCCTTGGTGCGAAACTCCGTGAGATAGCGGCCGACCGGCGCGTCGAGCTTCACCGAGCCCTTCTCGACCAGGGACATCACCGCCAGCGTCGTCCCGAGCGGCTTGGTGAGCGAGGCGATGTCGAAGATCGTATCGACGGTCATGCGGGCCATGTCCGGAACGAGGCGCCGCGAGCCATACGAGCGGTGCAGGAGGATCTCGTTGCCCCGGCCGACCAGCACCACGATGCCGGGGATCTCACCCGACTGGACCGCCTCGCGGGCGGCGTCGTCCACTCCAGTGAAATCAGGGGTTTGGCCCATCGTCGGATTGGGGGCCCCGACAACCGTCACGGCCAGGGCCAGGACAGCAAATGCCGTGAGGAGCCGGCGGGACACAAACGGTCGAGCCACCAATCGATCTTAGCAGGGGCCCGGGGTCGCTCGGCGAAAGATTGATATCCTAGAGGCCGATGGTAGGCACGCGTCGGATCTTCGTGACCGGCGCCACGGGTTTCGTCGGCCGGGCCGTGATTCACGCGCTCCGCGCCGAGGGCTATGGCGTGCGCTGCCTGGTGCGTCGCGGCTCCGAAGGGGATCTGCGCGGCCAGGAGGCGATCGAGCGCGTCGAGGGTGACGTGCTCGCGCGCGAGACGCTGGAACGTGGCATCGCCGGTTGCGACACCGTCATCCACCTGGTCGGCATCATTCGCGAGCACCCCACCGCCCACGCCACGTTCGAGCGCGTCCACGTTCAGGGCACCGTCAACGTGCTGGAGTGCGCCGCCGCGACGGGCGTCCGCCGCTATCTGCACATGAGCGCACTCGGCACGCGGGCCGACGCCCGCTCGCGCTACCACCGCACCAAGTGGGCGGCGGAAGAGGCGGTCCGGTCCAGCCCGATCCCGTGGACCATCTTCCGGCCCTCGATCATCTACGGCCGCGGCGATGAGCTCGTGAATATGCTGGCGGCGATGATCCGCCGCTATCCGGTGACGCCCGTCATCGGCGGCGGCATGCAGCGCTTGCAACCCATCCCCGTCGACCAGGTGGCCGCGGGCTTCGCGCGGGCGGTCGGGCTTGAGGCGACGGCCAAGCACATCTATCCGGTCGGTGGCCCCGACGCCGTCACGATGCTGCGGCTGCTCGACCTGATCGGCGCCGCGGTGGGCCGGCCGCGGGTCCGAAAGATTCACGTACCGCTCGGCTTCATCCGCCCGCTCGCCACCGTGCTCCAGCACGTGCCCGGGTTCCCGCTGACATCCGACCAGCTCCTGATGCTCGAGGAGGACAACGTCTGCGACCCCGAGCCGTTCGTCTCGACGTTCGGGCTGCCCCCCGTGCCTCTGGTCACCGGGCTGCGCGCGATGCTGAGCTGACCGCGAGGCCATGCCCTTCCACCACCCCGATCGCTCCCACAACCTCGACACGCGCATCGACTTGGAAGTCCGAGAGCGGCTCGAAGAAGCCGTGGATTTCGTCTGCCTGGAAGCGCTGGTCCAGGCCCGCCGCGAGCGCGGCCTCCCGGCGCCGGCGGCCGACAACGCCGCCGACCGGCGCGATTATCTCGCGAACGTCAGCGCCTTCCTCGCCCTGCTCCAGCGCGACCTGACCACCGACCTGACCGCCGACCAGCGCAGGCATCTGGGCGCCGCCGCGGCGGGACCGAGCAGCAACCAGGCGCAACTCGTCACCTCGCAGGTCGCGCTCGCCCGACTGCTTCCAGACTACTGGCAGCGCTTCGACGCGGTCCGGGCGCGCTACCTCGGCAGCGCGACGTCCGACAGCGGCAGCGGCGCTGCCCCGACCGAACCCGGCGACTCAGGCCGCGAGGGGCGCGGACTGCTCGCCCGTCTCTTCGGCCGCTGACCGACGCCACGCCGCCAGCGCCCAGAGGTTCTCGACGTCCTCCAACGCGCGACGCCACCGGCCGTAGTCTTCAAGCAGCGATGCCCGCGCGGAGGCCAGTTGAGCGTCAGCCTCGTCCAGGCGCCTGCGGAGCGAGTGATTGGCCGCGGCGGCTTCCGCCAGGCCTTGCGGTACGGACGTGGCCAGCCGATCCAGCAGGTGAGTCAGTTCCTCGTAGAGCACTTGTTCGACGGAATTCATGAGATACCTCCGGCCTTGTCGGCCTCCCCGAGTCATATACTCAACATCGGTTGAGTAACAGTCAAGCCCCAACATGTGGCCCCTGTATGTGAGACACACCACAACATGAGCGGGTTCCATGCCAACCGCGAAGTCCTCGCGATTTTCGTGGCCAAAGTCGTGCGGACTTTTTGTTACGGCTACTTGGGAATCCTGCTACCGCTCTACCTGGCTGATCTCGGGCTAACTGCCTCGGGCATCGGGGCAGCAGTGACCCTGACTTTGGTCGGAAGTGCCATCCTCACGTGGCTGGTACGCGCTCCGGCCGAGCGCCTCGGCGCTCGCGCGGCGCTCGTGGGGCTCGCGGGCCTCACCGGGATCGCGGCCGTGCTGCTGCTGGTCAGCGAGAGCCCCTCCCTCGTCATCTTCGCGGCGATGCTCGGCAACATCGCGGTCGGCACCGGGGAAACGGGCCCCTTCCTGTCCATTGAGCAGGTGGCGATCGCCCGCGCGGTCCAGGCTCAGGGACGCACGACGATTCTGAGTGTCTACAACCTGCTGGGATACGGGGCGGCCGCACTGGGGGCCGCGGCGGTGAGTCTCGGCACACCCCGGACTCTGTTCGCGGGATTCCTGGTTGCGGCGGTTGTCCAGGTAGGAGCGTATGCGCTGCTCGGCCGCGTCACGGTTGCACGCTCCCCTTCACGCGAACCCCCGAGCTCGACGCCCCTGATCCGACGGCTGGCGGGACTATTCGCGCTCGACTCGTTCGCCGGCGGGTTCGTCCTCCAGTCGCTCGTCGCCTACTTCCTGCACACGCGCTTCGAGCTGAGCCTCGACGCGCTGGGTCGCGTCTTTTTCGCCGCGCAGATCCTCACGGCCGCCTCGCTGCTCCTGGCGCCCCGGCTGGCGCGCGCTTGGGGGCTCCTGCCGACGATGGTGATCACCCACCTGGTATCGAACGTGTTCCTGATCGGTATCGCCTTCGCGCCGGTGGCGGGGCTGGCGATCGCGCTGCTGCTGGCCAACCGGCTCCTGTCCCAGATCGACGTCCCGACCCGGCAGGCCTATGTCATGGCGGTGGTCCCCGACCGCGAGCGCGAGGCCGCGGCGACCACCACGACGCTCTGGCGCACCACGGCGCAGGCCATCACGCCGCTGCTCACCGGCTGGGTCATGCAAGCGCTCACGCTGTCCACGCCGTTTCTGCTGGGGGGAGGGCTGAAGATCGTCTACGACGTGCTGCTCTATCGAACCTTCAAGGACGTCAAACCGAGGGACTCCGGCTGAGCCGGGACTGCGGAGGGGCTACTTGAGGGCGACGGCCTTCACTTGCTTGAGGTCCGTCAGCCCGTCGAGCGACTTGAGCACACCGTCCTGCACGAGCGTCGTCATCCCCTCGTCCTTGGCGACCTTGACCATCTCGGCCACCCGCGCCTTGGACTGGATGAGCTTCTTCATCGGATCGGTGGCGACCAGCACCTCGTGGATGGCCGCACGCCCGCGGTACCCGGTGTTGTTGCAGGAGGCGCAGCCCTTGCCGCGATGGAAGAGGAGATCGTCGTCGTAGTTGACGTTGAGCTTCTGGAAGTCGTCGGCTCCGTATGCGTGGACCATCTCGTCGAACTCTTCCTGCTCCGGGTGGTACTGCTCCAGGCAATCCGTGCAGATGCGCCGCACCAGCCGCTGGGCCACGACCGTCAGCAGCGCGTCGGCGAAGTTGAAGGGGTCCAGCCCCATGTCGAGCAGGCGGACGACGGTCTCGACGGCACTGTTGGTGTGCAGCGTGGAGAACACGAGATGGCCGGTCAGCGAGGCCTCGATGCCGGTGGAGGCCGTCTCCTCGTCGCGCATCTCACCGACCATGATCACGTCGGGGTCGGCGCGCAGGAACGAGCGCATGGCGGCGGCGAACGTGAAGCCGATCTTCGGCTGCACCTGCACCTGGCGGAGCCCATACTGCGTGATCTCGACCGGATCCTCGGCGGTCCAGATCTTCCGTTCGGGCCGGTTGATGTGCGCGAGCACCGAGTGGAGCGTGGTCGTCTTGCCCGAGCCGGTCGGTCCCACCACCAGGATCAGCCCGTAGGGCTTCTCGGCCGCCGCCCGGACCTCGCGCAGGTTGCGCTCGACGAAGCCCAGCTTGTCCATCGGGATCGGCTCGTTGGCGGCGAGCAGCCGCATGACCACGTCCTCGTTGCCGCCCTGGGTCGGCAGCGTCGCCACCCGGAGCTCGAGATCGCGGCCGTCGGGCAGGCGGAACTTGATCTTGCCGTCCTGCGGCTTGCGCCGCTCGGCGATGTCGAGCTGGGCCATGATCTTGAGCCGCGCGGCCAGGGCTCGCCGATAGGCGCCCGGAATGCGCTGGTACTCGCGGCACTGGCCGTCGATGCGCAGCCGGATCATCGTGTCTTTCTGGGTCCCGTAGGGCTCGACGTGGATGTCGGAGGCGCGCGCCTTGAACGCGTCGATGATGACCTGATTGGCGAGGCGGATGACCGCGCTGTCGTTCTCGTCGACTTCCCCGCCGCTGATGTCTTCCTTCTCGAGCTGAGTCTCGGCGCCCAGATCGCTCAGGATGTTGCCGATGTTGTCCTTGGACGAGAGCTCGCCGCCCGCCAGCGCCAGGTACATGTTGATGTCCTTGCGCAGGCCGACCGCCAGCACGATGTTCTGGCCGCGAAGCAGCTGGTGGATGGCGTCCACGCGCTGCAGATCTTGCGGATTGTCGATCAGCACGACGATCGCGTTGTCCTCACGCCGGATCGGCAGCCACAGGTTCCGCTTGAGGAACTCCAGCTTGAGGTCCTTCATGAGGTCCGGCGGCGGAATGATCTTGGCGTCGAACTCGACGAAGGGCGTGCGGTAGAACTGGCTCAGCGAGGTTCCCATCTCGCCCTTGGGCACCCTGAACTGCTCGACCAGCACGGTCTCCACGTCGAGGTTCTTCTGGCGCGCCTGGCCGATCGCCTGGTTGATCTCGTCCTGGCTCACCATGCCCTGCGAGATCAGATAGTCGAACTTGGTACCGCGGCGCTGCGCACCGAGCTGGGCCTGGTTGTTGAACGCGATGCCGAGCGTCTTGGCGATGCGGGCGACGCTGGCCTCGTCGTCCTTGGTGAACCGGCTGCCGTGCCGCTTGTTGAGCAGCTGCACGACGCCGAACACCTTGCCCTCGTGCAGGATCGGCATGGCCAGGATCTGGGTGGTGCGGAAGCCGGTCCGCTTGTCCCAGGAGGCGTCGAAGTGCAGATCGGGCGAGACGCGCTTGAGCTCGCTACCGTCGTAGGCGTCCGCGATATTCACGGTCTGCCGGCTCACCGCGACGAAGCCGGCCACCGACTTGGAGCTGATGGGGAGCCGGATCTCCTTGACCGTGTCGAGCGCCAGGAACTTGGAGTAAAGCTCCTTGCGCTCCTGGTCCACCGCGTACAGCGTCATCCGGTCCGCGTCGAAAAAGGTCAGGATCTCGCCCTGGACCTCGATGAAGATCGAGTCCAGGGACTTCGCGGCGTGCACGCGGTCGAGGACTTGGACGAGCCGCTGCTCGTTCGCCAGCCTCTCTTGAAGCGCCAGGACGGATTCTTGAACAGCCACTCAATCAGTCTAGCAAAGCGACCCTTTCCTCATGCATCGTTCTAGCTTGTGAAAACGTTGCACGAGCCTTCGGCTGCTCGCGGTTGACCCCCAGATCTTGCGTAGCCGGACGAGGAGCTCCCCCATGGATCGTCCGGCGCGGATCGGCGCGATCGTCACCGACCGTGAGGTCGATCGAGAGATCGGCAGTCTGCCGATCAAGCCACCCGAGCAGTACGGAGACGCTGCGCGCATCACGCTGCTGGCGAGTCCTACGGCAGCTTTCGCCAGGCTCGGCGGGTACGGTTGCGGCCGTACCCGCCGGTCAGCCGGTGGCCGTTGATCTCAGTATGTGAAGGCGATGCCGAAGGTCCCGATCGTCTGGAAGCTGTCGTTGTCGTTGACCTTCTTGAGGGTGTTCCCCAGATTCACGAAATTCACGCCCGCCTTGAATTGCCAGTTGCCGAGTGAGGAGGGAATGAACGCCAGCGGCACGGCGAGGCCGAGGCCACCCTGGAAGTAGCCGTACGTGGGGTTATTGCCCGTGCCGAACTCGTAGTACTCGCTCACGCTCAGACCGAGCAGCAGCGGCGCGCTCAGCGTGATCGGATACGTACCCTTGGCGTTGAACGTGTAGCTCGGCGTCACCCCCAGCTGCATGTACACGCCGCGGTGGGCGCCGGCGTCGGCTTGGCCCTTCACCTCGAACGCGAACAGGAGCGTGGGGTTGAGCGCGAAGGCGCCCAGATACTTGCTGTCGTTGAAGGCAAAGCTCACGGCCAGCTCTTGTACGGTCTTGAAGAAGTCGTTCGGGCTCATGTAGGCCGTGTAGATGAGGGCGGCCGAGAAATCCTCGAACATCGTCCAGCCGACCTTGGTATAGAAGTCCGACTCGTACCACATCTTGGGATCCTGGTTCGGACCGTCCACGCCGGTCGGCCCGCCGTGCAGGCTGTTCCAGGTGCCGATAGTGAGCGCGAGGTTGCTGAACGCGGGAACGCCGTCCCACAGCTTGAAGGTCAGGTCCCCGTACGGCTGGATGATGTAGCCATCCGTCTCCTGTTTGATTCCGCGGAAGAAGTAGGCCGTCGGGAAGTCGATGCCGCCGCTGATCGAGATGCGCCCGGTGTTCTTCTCTTCCTTTTTTTCCTCTGTGGCGGCTGCCGGAGCCGGCGCGGGTGCCGGCGGCGCCTGAGCAGCAGCGCCCGTCGCCCAACAGGCCACGGAGACGAAGGCAACGAGTGCCGCCGTCTGGCGCGCCCATCCACTTCCATGTTGTCTCATCGACATCTCCTCTCCTCTGCCCAGGATCAGCGCGATGACGTCCTCCCTGCTCGCGCGACAGGTGGTGTCGGCTCAGCGCGGCGGAGTCGTGAGTGGCACGTCGGCGGAGCGGCGACGTCCGTTCGCCGAGCGAACCGAGGGCGCCAGGCCCAGATCGAGACATCGCTTGCGGAGCGTGTTGCGGTTCACACCGAGCAGGCGTGCGGCCTGCAGCTGGTTGCCCCCGGTCAGGGCCAGCGCGTGGTGTAGCAGCGGCCGCTCCATCAACGCCATCGCCTGGCGATAGACTCGCTTGGGTTGCGCGGAGCGAAGGCGGTCGACGATGGACGGCACCACGCCCGCGACGACCCGGGCCAGCGGCCCGGTGACCTCGTCGTCGACGTCAAACGCGATGGCCATGGCCATGCCTGGCGCTCCTTGTCTTGGGAAAACTGGCGGGTTCAAGACGAACGACCGGGCCCTGGTGTACGCGGACAGTTTCACGCATCGTCGCCTCCTCAACGAACTCCGGCATCGTCCGATCGCCGTTGATCGTGGGGCTGCGACGTCGCTGTCGCGGGTCGAAGCCGTGGCGAGCAAGCGTCGTGCCTTGAGCCCGTGAACACCGGACACAATGGTCACGCGGGGTTACTGCGGATCTACGTCGCGAGCGGTTGCTGCTCTTGCGGGCAGAGCCCGCTGCGCTGCCTGTTCCAGGTGCAGTGCCGGGTTGTTAGGCGGGAGGGCCCTCGTTTACGACAACCCGGGCGCGCCCCAGCAGCTCGTACTTCGCCAGGGTCTCGGCGGCGCGCGAATCCGGCCAGGAACAGCGATCGAGCGAGCGGAGGAACTCGTCGAGAACGAGCGGGAACTGTGCCTCGTGCGCCGTCCCCGGGGCCGCGGGAACCCGGACCTCGAATCCATCCGTCCCGACCACGACCGCGAGGCCGGGGTACTCCGATTGCCACGTGGTGACGGCCCGGCTCAGCGCCGCCTCGAGCCGCGCTCCGCTCCCACGGGGCTCCACCCAGAGCCTCCGCCGGAAGCCGGTCGCTGGTCCCTGCTCGATGCGCACGCGCGCATCGGTGCCGGTGATCGTCGCGCTGTGGGCGTCGCCGCCGCCGGGAGGCTCCGTGAGATCCCACCGGGTAGCGAGATGGGCGCCGATCCCGCCCAGTCGGAAGGCGAGCTCGGCGTTCCCGGCGTACGCCAGCACGTCACCATCGACGTCGCTCCGCACCTCGGCGGGAAAGTCCCCCACCCCGGTGACCCGAGCGAAGAGCGCGCGAGGCACCGGCGTCGACCAGCGGCGCGCGGCGACCACCTCGAGCCCCGTATCGGTCGCCACGCCGTGGGTCGCGACGAATCGCTGCGCCTGATCCACCAGATGGGTGGGAATATCGGCGAGACCATCGCCCTGCACGCGGACGTCGAAGTACCACGCCGGCCGCCGCAGGGGCGCCCCATTCACCACTTTCTCCAGGTGGTGCACGCTGGCCAGGCGGATCGCCGGCGCGTCGTCACCGGTCGCAAACGCTCCAAAGATGTCCCGATCGCCCACCAGCCGGTTGGCGACGCTCGACGTGGCGGCGTGTCGCCCGGTCATCATCTCCATGACTCGCGCGCCCCCGCTCAGCACGTGACGCACATCGGGCAGCGCCGCCGCGCTCGTGAGCCAGGGCTTGTCCGCCAGCACGTGGAGCCCGGCGTCGTGGAGCTGCCGAGCGAGCGCCATCTTGCGGTCGTTCCGGCCGGCGAGAATGGCCACGTCGCCCGGACGGTCCTTCAGGAGACGCGCGAGCGGATCGGCATCCGTGCGTACGACCGTCTGCCACCGCGTCGGGCGTTCGGGCCGACGATTGAACGCCTCGACCAGGGTCAGGAACTCGGCGAGCTCCGGGCCCCCGGCAAGCCCGGCGGGCGGGGCGTACACCACGATCTCATCGCGCACGAGCGGGTGGCGCTCACGCAGCGTGAGCGCGGCGTGGAAGTGGCCGGGGTCCAGAAATACGAGTGTGTGCATGGTCGCCGAGGCCGGCGCGGCGGTGGCCGCACGTGGGCCGCGGCCCCAGTCTATCGCGCCTGGCGACGGCGTGACCGGGCGCCGGCGGCGGTGGTAACGTACGGGCTCCGGAGGAGGAAACGCCATGGCGCGCCAGGTGAAAGTCGCGGCGGCTCAGATGGGGCCGATCAACGAGGGCACCGGTCGGGACGAGGTGGTCGACCGGATGCTCGTGCTCCTCGAGCAGGCGATCACGGAACAGGTCGAGCTGATCGCCTACCCCGAGATGGCGCTGACCACGTACTTCCCCAAGCGCATCCGCGACGACTACGACCAGTTCTTCGAGAACGAGGTGCCGCCCAAGGCGCTGGAGCCGCTGCTGCGCCGCGCACGGGAGAAGGGCGTGGCCGTCCACGTCGGCTTCTGCGAGAAGGCCGGCGGACGCTACTTCAACACGGCGCTGCTGACCGACGAGACCGGCACGCTGGTCGGGACGTACCGCAAGATCCACCTGCCCGGCCGTCCCTCGCCCGACGGTTTCGCCCAGGTCTACGAGGTGCGCTACTTCGAGACCGGCGACACCGGCTACCGCGTCTTCCCCATCCGCAAAGCACGCGTGGGCATCGCGATCTGCCAGGACCGGCGCTACCCGGAGTCGTATCGCTGCCTCGGCCTTGCGGGTGCGGACATCGTCCTCATTGGCTACAACACGCCGCTCTCGCCGCTGGCGCTCGATCAGAACGAGCTCGTCCTGCGCGCGGGCGCCTACGAGAACAGCATGTTCGTGGTCGGCATCGCCAAGGCGGGCGTCGAGGACGGCCTCGAGCTGATCGGCGGCTCGTGCATCATCGGTCCGCTCGGCCAGGTCCTGGCGCGCGCGGCCACGACCGGCGACGAGCTGATCGCCGCACGCATCGATCTCGACTGGATGACACCCGCGCGCAAGCGCTGGGACTTCTTCAGTCGACGCCATCCGCAGTACTACGGTCAGATCACCGAGCCCGTGAGGAAGACGTCGTGACCGCCCGGTCCCTCGACCTCGTCGTCACCGGCGGACGTGTCGTCACGTCCGTCGAAGTCCTCGATACGGCGGTGGGCATCCGCGACGGCCGCATCGTCGCGCTGGCGCCGCCCGAGGATCTGCCGCCCGCCGAGCGAACCATCGATGCCACCGGCAAGATCGTCTTCCCGGGCGCCATCGACTGTCATGTACACCTCGGCCCCGAGTACGACGACTGGCGGGGCGGACCGCTGGCCGCCGCCCACGCCGGGCTCGGCACGGTCCTCTCCTTCGTCATGGCCAACGAGGGGGCGCACGAGACGCTGCCCACGGCGGTGAACCGCCTGCGCGAGGAGATCAGCGCGCAATCCGTCCTCGACTTCGGCTTCCACTTCATCCTCGGCAACCAGCCGTGGATCCTGGAAGGCATCCCGGAGGCGATCAAGCTCGGCGTGAGCTCGTTCAAGATGTTCATGACGTACAAGAAGCGGAAGACCCGCATGTGCTCCGACGAGATGATCGCCGGCGCCATGGAGCTGATCGGCGCTCACGGCGGCCTCTGCCAGCTGCACTGCGAGAACGGCGACGTCATCTCCTGGCTGGAGGACCGCGCGCTGGCCGAGGGGCGCGTCAAGCCCACCGACTTCCCGGCCACGTGTCCGGACTGGACGGAGGAAGAGGCGATCAACCGCGCCATCCTCATCGGGCGGATGACCAACTGCCCCGTCTACGTCGTGCACCTGTCCACCCGGCTCGGGCTCGAGCGCATCAAGCAGGCCCAGGCGCTCGGCCAGCGCGTCTACACGGAGACGTGCCCGCAGTATCTGCTGCTGACCGAGGACGCCATGCAGCAGTGGGGTCCGCTGGCCAAGATCGGTCCGCCGCTGCGGCCCGCCGCCGGTGGTGACCGTGAGGCGCTGTGGGCGGGGCTGGCGCAGGGCCCGATCGCCGCGGTGGCCAGCGACCACTCACCCCGGCCGAAGGCAATGAAGGAAGCCGGCTGGAAGAACATTTTCCAGGATGAAAAGGGCAACGTCATTCCATTCGGCAGTCCCGGTCTGGAGACGCTGGTGCCGCTGGTCTACTCCGAGGGCGTGGTGAAGCGCGGCTTCCCGCTGACCTGGATGGCCCGCGTCCTCGGCGAGAACCCCGCGCGCATGTTCGGCCTGCACCCTCGCAAGGGCTCGATCCGCATCGGCGCCGACGCCGACCTCCTGATCTGGGACCCGACCGCCAAGGGCGAGATCCACGTCGCCGACCACCACGGCATCGCCGGCTGGACCCTCTACGAAGACTGGAAAACCACCGGCCACCCCTGGATGACCCTCCTCCGAGGCCAAACCCTCCTCGAAAACGGCCAACTCCGCCAAAAACCCGGCTTCGGCCAATACCTCCACCGCGGCTCCCCCCTCCCCCCAATCAACAGCGCCGCCTACTGAGGACTCGCCGCGCCCTGACGAGAGCAGCACCCCACAGGATGGCCGGTTGCCGGCGAGCCGCCATCTGACGAGCAAGAGCCGCGTGCCAGTAGAGACAAGAGTGATCCGAGCGAGACAAGCAAACTCCGGACGAGAGAAAGGCGCAAGGCGAACGATCACCTAGAAAGACGAGCGCGCGCCATCCGAGCGCGGGCTCCGCCCGCGCAATCCTGCCTTGGGTCTATGGTCTAGGGGGAGGCATCGGAGGGGGGCCGTCGAGGCCCCCCTCCGAAAACGAAAGGGGGACGAAGTCCCCCTCCGAGTCCTAATAGTTCCACTCATTGAACAGCTTCTGCTTGAACGTCGCGAGCTCCTCGACCGGCCGCGGGTATTCGCCGCGGCGCGAGAGCTCGACGAACTTCTCGTCCATCCGGCTCAGGCGCCAGGCGATCACGTCGGCCAGCGTGGCGACGACCTTGTAGGCGGCGACGCTCTCGGCCTGCAGGAGTCGATCGAATTGCGCGCGCGTCAGCAGGCGGAACTCGCAGCTGCTGCGGGCGCGGACGGTGGCGGAGTGGGGCCGATCGGTGATCAGGCTCATCTCGCCCAGGACGCTGGGGGCCTCGACGCTCGCGATCACGACCGCGGTGCCGCCGTCCTCCTTGACCACCTCGACCGTGCCCTCCAGCAGCACGAAGAGACCCTTCGCGCGCTCCTCCTCGCGGAACACGGCGCCGCCGGCCGGCACCGTGGTCGGCACCATCGCGTTGACGATCTGCTCCGCCTGCTGGTTGGTGAGACCGCGGCACAGCAGCGTGCGCACGATCTTCGCCGCCTCGGAGTTGGTCACCTCAGACTCCTCTCAGCACGGTCGCCCGGCCCACCCGGCCGATGGCCACGATGAACGCCGCAGTGCGGAACGACACCTTGCGCTCGCGCACCAGGCGCGACAGCGTCGCGTAGGCTTCGCGCATGCGGCGGCTCAGCTCGCTGGTGATGCGCTCCTCGTCCCACGTGAACTGCTGGATGTTCTGCGCCCACTCGAAGTACGAGACCGTCACGCCGCCGGCGTTGACGAAGATATCCGGCAGCACGACCACGCCGCGCTGGTGGAGGATCTCGTCGGCCTTCGGCGTGGTCGGCGCGTTGGCCGCCTCCAGCACCAGGCCCGCCCGCACGTCCTTGACGTTGTCCTCGGTGATGACGCCTCCGAGCGCGGCCGGCACCAGTACGTCCACTTCGAGCAGGATCAGGTCTTCGTTGGTGATCGCCTCGGTGCCGGGAAAGCCGGTGACGGAGCGCGTGGTCCGCACGTGCTCGAGCAGTCGAGTGATGTCGAGGCCCGCGCGGTTGAGCACCCCACCCCGCACGTCGGAGACGGCGATGACCTTGCCGCCCTTGTCATGCAGGAAGCGCGAGGTCCACGAGCCGACGTTGCCGAAGCCCTGGACCGCGAAATTCTTGCCACGCACCTCGCCCTGCCCGGCGTCGTGCAGGTATTCCTCGAGCGCCATCACCACGCCGCGGCCCGTCGCCTCTTCACGCCCCCGCGAGCCGAAGAGGTCCACCGGCTTGCCGGTCACCACCGCTGGCGAGAAGCCGTGCATGCGCGAGTACTCGTCCATGATCCACGCCATGACCTGCGCGTTGGTGTTGACGTCGGGGGCCGGGATGTCGCGCTGCGGCCCGATGATGTCGTGGATCTGGTGGACGAAGCGCCGGGTGAGGCGCTCGAGCTCGCGCGGCGTCAGGATCTTGGGATCGACCGCGATGCCGCCCTTGGCGCCGCCGAAGGGCAGGTTCACCACCGCCGTCTTCCAGGTCATCAGCGAGGCCAGGCCCTGCGCCTCGTCCATGTCCACCGTGGGGTGGTAGCGCAGCCCGCCCTTCATCGGGCCTCGGCTGTTGTCGTGCTGCACCCGGTAGCCGATGAACGTCCCCAGCTCGCCGTTGTCCAGGGTGATCGAGACGTCGACCTTGACCTCGCGGAACGGCGTGACGAGCATCCGCTCGACGTGCGCGGACAGATCCATCACGCGCGCCGCCTTGCGGAAGTAGTAGTTGACCTCCTCGAAGCCCGACATCGCCACGAGGATTGTACGTCACCCTCGGGGCGCGCCCCTACAGGGATCAGCCGGCGCGGGGACTTCGCGGCGGCCGGCCGCGTCGGACAGCGCGGCGATGATGAGATCGGCCGAGGCGACGTTGGTGGCCAGCGGGACGTTGTGGACGTTGCAGACGCGCAGGAGCGCGCGAATGTCGGGGTCGTGCGGCTGCGCGGTCAGCGGGTCGACGAAGAAGAACACGGCGTCGACCGAGCCCGTCGCCACGCGCGCCGCGATCTGTGCATCACCGCCCTCGGGCCCGCTCAGCAGCACCTCGACGTCCAGCCCGACCTTGTCGCGCATGAGGCGCGCGGTGTGCCGCGTCGCCATCATGACGA
>Ga0111538_10001597_pt1 | contig 31893 bp, 29 predicted proteins | sample SoiMethybrSBSTD1_FD_79669 | JGI IMG/M metagenome (GOLD analysis project Ga0111538, IMG submission 79669) | Bulk soil microbial communities from a Populus tree surrounding site in Tennessee, USA - Soil MetaG P. TD hybrid SBSTD1 (version 2)... | ecosystem: Environmental > Terrestrial > Soil >... | reverse complement strand
GAACTGAGGCGAACCCAGGATGGTGGGTTTAATGTGACAGTGGGCAGCCGCAGCACTGGCCATATCCTATCGATTACGCGTGAGGACGCTGGAGGTTGTAGCTTTCGGCTCCATGGTAGCGGTTACTATGTTGAATAGCCCGCTCGCGCTCCCGACACCGTAAGGCTCGGGTGAATGATGCCTAACTCAAGTTGGAGCGAACGCGCTACAAGCGCGCGCGGCTCAACAACGCATTAGGCTGCACCAATGACCGACCGCAGCTTCGAATTCCAGGCCTCTTACGACGATGCGATGATCGAGGAGGCGGCTAGAGCTTTCATGCATCGCTTGCGCAAGAAATATGGGACGTTGCTCTTCGTCGCGTGCGTCGTAAATATCATTGGATTTCTCTTGGTGCTCGTGCTCCCTGGTAGTGGGCTGGGTCTCCCGGTCGCTGCAGGCCTCATTGCCGCCCTCGGTCCTATCTACTTTCCCTGGGCATATCATCGAGTCCCACAAAAGTTTGCGACAAATATGAAGAAGGGTTTGAAGCCGGCGGTTCAGGTATCGCTCACCTCCGCCACTCTTGGAATGTCCGCAAATGGTCAATCATTCACGACGCCTTGGACCGACGTCAAGGAAATCCTGGAGTTCACTGACTATTTCATGTTTGTTCTCAATCCTCTCGCGTTCACTTTCGTTCCTAAAAAGGACACGCCGGTGCCAGCACAGCAACTGATCCGGGAAACAGTACATTTCAATGCGAGCGCAGCCTAACCCCCGCGTCGAGAGCGACGCTACCGCGCGTCTCACGCAGACCCGTTATGCGTCATAGGGACGGTGTGTGATTCCCGAATCGGCGCTCATCCTTGCGGGCTTCGTTCTTGCCCACGCAGCATGGAGTGTGTCAGACCTCCCGAAGGGGCAATTGCTGGTTCCGCTTGCAATCGTTGAGAAGGACGGCAAACGCCAACTTCAGCGGTTCGAGGCCAAGACTCAAGAACAGGCCATCGCGGAAGGGAAGGCAACTCTCGCGAAGCAGCAACTGACACTGGATGCATGGGCGTTTGCCCGCGAAGGCCTAATGACCGAGGCAGGTCGCAAAGTCGATGTGATAACTGTGGATGTCTGGGTGAAAGGAATGCCTCAACCTATCAGCTTCATCCAGAAGTTCACACCCTATTCTTCGGGTACGTTTCGGATACACGGTCCTCCTACCGTTGTCGTGGACGGAAAGGTGGTCGAGGCGGCTGTAGCTGCCTCATACATCTCCGGTGTATCAAAGGGTGTGCAGCAGCACCCAAAGGTGGCGCCGCTTTGGGACCGGTGGCAAGCCAAATGACGCATAACCACCCGATCCGCGCCGACGCGATCACGCGCGTCGCACAGCGGCCGGGTGGCGGATGGCCGCAGACTGATCCGGTTCTCCCGGTTTGGTAAATCCCCAGATTACGCGACGGTCAAGTCAATTGACCATAAGCGCGTGGAAGGATCGAGCAGCCTGGTACCGGGAGAATCGGGCAGGCAAGGCCGTCCGACAGGACCCGGTCAGCTGCGAGGCAGCACTTTGACCACCCCGGCGGACTTCCGTGCGCCACCCCTCCTATTTGCAGGAGGGGAAGGTCAAATCACTTGAGCCAATGCGGCCGCCGGCCGCCTCCCGCCGCGACGCCCAGCGCCGCGCCGCGCGGGCCGATGCCGGGGCCCTCGCGCTGGAAATTGGTGCAGTAGCAGAACGCCAGGTTGCGCTCGCGGTCGCACCAGGCGAAGGCGCCGCCGGTCCCGGTATGCCCGAACGCCTTCATGTTCTCCCCCATCGGCACGGTGTCGGGCTCGTTGTGCATGAAGCCGTAGCCCATGCGGATCCGGCGCTGCGTCATGATGCAGTCGTCCTCCCAGACCAGACGCGAGGCGCGCTCGACCGCGGCCGCGGAGAGGATACGCACGCCGTCGATGGCGCCGTTACCTGCGAGCATCGCGTAGACGCGGGCCATCGCCCGCGCGGCTCCGTGGCCGCCGAACGAGGCTACTTCCAGCTCGCGGATCTCGCGGCAATTCTGAAAATACCCGATTTTCGGCGCCGAGCGGAATGCGCGGCCGAGAGGCGTGGCGTCGTCGGCGGCGATCTGGAAGAAGGTGTTCTTCGGATTGGGATGCATGTCCGAGACGCGCGCGATCTCCTCGGGCTTCAAGCCGATGTGGTAGTCCGCGTTGAGCCTGGTCGCCACTTCCTCGCGCAGGAACGTGCCCACGGTCTTCCCGGTCACGCGCCGCACGATCTCGCCCAGGATGTAGCCGATATTGATCGAGTTGTAGGCGCCCTTGGTTCCCGGTACCCACGCGGGCGCCTGCTGCTCGATGGCGCGGATGTGCGTCTTCCAGTCGAACCACGAGCCGGGCGGCGCGGCGTCGCAGTAGATCACGCCGCACGTGTGCGAGAGCACGTGGCGCACCAGCACCCCCTCCTTGCCGGCTTGCGCGAACTCGGGCCAGTAGCGCGACACGGGAGCGTCGAAATCGACGAGCCCGCGATCGATCAGGATGTGGGTGCACAGCGCGCACATGCTCTTCGCTACCGAGTTCATGATGACGATCGTGTCCTCGGCCCAGGGAACCGTTCGCTCCAGATCCTTGTAGCCGCCCCACAGATCCACCACCTTCTTTCCGCCCTGATACACGCACACCGCGGCACCCACCTCGCCGCGCTCGCGGAAATTGCGCTCGAATTCCTCGCGCACGGCGGCGAAGCGCGGGTCGCAAACGCCGTTGATCAGAACGGGGGCCTGAATTGCCTGGGTCATTGGGAGATCTCGCTCGGGACGGTCGCGTCGTATGTTGCGGTCGCCTTCAAGCATAGCAACGATCCACCAGGAGTCCCAACAAAATGCCGTTTCGTTGGCCCCTCACCGGTCTCCAACTCTCGGTAAAGGGAGCGCTGCTTTTGCGCCCCGCTGTTTGATCGTGTGATGCTCAAGTAGATCAATTGGATTTGTGATCAGATGGGTTGTAACCGGGCTAAATTCTGGTTAGGTCGAGCGTCGACCGCGCGAAGAGCTCCTCCGGCGCGACCCGGCGAGCCGACAGGCCCTGCTCGTGATGATAGCGCGTGAACGTTTCCAGGACGTGCCGGTTCGGCTCGAAGCCGTAGCTCCAGTAATCGTCACCCATGAGCGCGCGCGCTTTCTCGAATTCCGAGACGCCCCACGGCAGGCTTACGAAGAGATGCCCGATCTGACCCAGCTCGTAGGTCGTCAGGTTCCTGGCACGCACGAACGCCTTCAGCACGCTGACCGGCAGCCATGGATGGCGCTCGGCGAGCGACTTGCGGATGCCGATGATGTGCATGGTCGGGAAGATCTTCGTGCGCCGGAAATAGTCTTCCTCGACGCGCCGGTAGTCGGGGAACAGGCGCGCGATATGCGGCGCGCCGCGCTCGAAGCACGATGGCGCGCGCGCGCTCACCACGGCATCGAGCTCGCCGGCCTCGAGCATGCCGGAGAGCGTCTTGCCGTCGGCGACCTGCTGCAGGTCGATTCCGGGCGGCAGCTTGAGCGGTGCGCGCTCGCCCCGCCCCGCGTTTTCGAGACCACCGCGGCGCCAGTGGACCGACTCGGGCTTCAGCCCGAAATCGTCCTGCAGGATGCCGCGTATCCATACGTTGGCGGTGATCTGGTACTCGGGCAGTCCGATCGTCCTCCCCGCCAGCGCCTGCGGCCGGTCGATACCGCGGTCGGTGCGGATATAGATGCCGGAATGGCGAAACAGGCGTGAGACGAAAGCGGGGATACCAACGTAGTGGTTCTCGCCGCGCGAGGTGAGCAGCGTGTGGCTGCTGATCGAAATCTCGGACACGTCGAACTCCTGCGACGAGAACGCGCGGTGAAACGCCTCCTCCGGCTCGACCGCCACGGGCAGGACCTCGCAGCCCTCGATCGGCGCACGGCCGTCGAAAATGGCCCGCGTCCGGTCGTAGTCGCAGCATGCCAGGCTGATCTGCAGGGCGGCCATTGTTCCGATTGGCAATGTTTTACCGGTCGCGGCGTATGTTACGCTGCCCTTCGAACGGGGAAAAGAATTGATCCCAAAGTCTCCAGCCGCCACAGAGAACACAGAGTCCATAGAAGATTAACCACTACCCGCTCTGTGTTCTCAAGGTCTTCAACGTGACTGTAAACTGCAATTGATTTCAACCGCTACAGATCGGGTATGAGGGGCACCTTGATCTCAGCGTGCTCTGCGATCTCTGTGGCTGATTTCTGTTCTTGAGCCAGGTTCTGGCCGGTAGAGGAGCCGTTCGAATGTCCAGTAAGCCGCTGGCCGTGCAACTCGGCGAATTCGTCGCCGCTCTCCGCTTCGACGCCCTGCCGCCGGCGGTCGTCGACAAGACCAAAGCGCTCGTCAACCACGGCGTTACAGTCAGCATGGTGGGCGCCGGCTCGCCGCGCTCCGTCGCGGCGCGGAACGCCGTGCTCCAGAACGAAAGCCTCGGGGTGAAAAAAGTCGGCGCCGGCCAGGGCGCCACGTTGTGGGTAGACGGCACCCGCGCCACTCGGGTCGGTGCGGTATTCGCGAACGGTGTCGCCATGGCGGCAGACAGTCGCTGCGACTCCTACCGCCTGCTGACTCATCCGGGCGTGCTGATGATTCCGGCGGGGCTCGCGACGGCGGAAGGGGAAGGCAGAAGCGGGCAAGAGCTGATCGTGGCGCTCGCGGCGGGCTACGAAGTCCAGTGCCGCTGCGCCCGCGACTTCATCCCTTCCACGCCCGCCCACGGTTTCCGCGCGAGCCCCGTTTACGGCATTCTCGGCTGCGCCGCCACGACGGCGAAGCTGATGGGACTCTCCGCCGCGCAGACCGTGCACGCCATCGCGCTCGCGGCGAGCTTCGCGGGCAGCCTGATCGAGGGCCAGCGCACCGGCGCGCGCGATGCGGACTTCTCCGAGTCGCAGGCAGCGAGAAGCGGCATGTGGGCGGCGAGCCTCGCGGCGCAGGGATTCGAAGGCGCGGCCACGGCCCTCGAAGGCGAAGGCGGCTTCTACGCCGGGTTCACCGGCAGCAACACGGGCAGCCTGAGCTATACCTTCACCGGGCCGCCGCGGACCAGGCTCGAGGACATCGTGGCGGAACTCAGCCGCCACTGGGAAATGCTGGACGTGAAATTCAAGATCTATCCCACGCCGGGCTTCAACCAGCCGGTCGTATGGCTCGCGCACGAGATGACTGCGCAGCACCGCTTCAAGGTGGAGGAGATCGAGCACATCACGCTCGAGATGTGCTATCTCGAAACGCTCTATCCGTCTCCCCGCTTTCCGCGGCCGCCCGCCGCCGACGGCAGCACCTTCGGGCGCACGCCGTACGTGGTCGCCTACACGGTCGCAGCCGGAGACTATCCCGTGCTGGAGGGATACCACACGCTCGATGCCGCGGCCTCGGGAAACACCGCGCTCGCGGCAAAAGTCGCCGACCTGCAGAAGCGTGTGGAGATAATCGGCGTGGTAGGACGGGAATGCTTCGCGCCGCGCATGACCTTCACGCTCAAGGATGGACGCCGGATGACCGGCGAATACGACGGGCGCGAGCTGATGTGGGACTTCGCCCGCGACGCCCGCGAGCTGAAGCGCTTCGGGCCCGCCCTGCCCATACCGCCCGCTCAGTACGAGAAATTCGTTGCGGCTGTCTCCGCACTGGACAAGGCGCAGTCGGTAGACGAGCTGGTGCGCTTGACGCTGCCCGCTTGAAACGGGGCCCACACCGGTCATTCGACTGCCAAATCAACGGCAATCTCGAATTTCGTCTGTCTATTAGAAGTTAGGCATCCCAAAGTGGCGATCGGAATACTAAAGCCGGATCTCTCCGAGAATTCCTGGATACAGGCCAAGTTCAAAAACGTGAGAGAGTTTCTGTACATCAAGCTGACGAGCCCGGAGCCGTGGCCGAAGAACATGCCCACTCCTGTCGTGGCAGTCCAGACAAATTTCGATATCGGACTACCCGACTACTGGATTTGCGGTCCCTTGATCATGGTTTCGTCAAAACTGAAGTCGATTCTCGAAGTACACAAGGCAGAAGTGGAATTTCTGCCCGCTCAGATTCATTGCCGTGGAAGAAGCGTTGGTGGAAATCACTGCGTTCACTTCCTGAAAGTGATCGACTGCATCGACGCCACGAAGACGGTGGCGTCGATGCAGGATGGCCGGTTCGAGGACATCGAGAAACTGGCGCTCGATGAAAGTCGAACACAGGATAGTCCGCTGTTTGTCGTCGACCGCACATCCCGCCGTATTGTTTGCGCCGACTCCAAATTGGCATCACATCTGCGCGAAGCGAAGCTATCGGGTGTGCAGCTTCTTTCCGCAGGAGAGTGGAAGTGGTAGTGGAGACTTGAAAGACTACGTACCTCTCAGGCGCTCCATCTCCTCCGCCCCGGCAATGGCGCGCGTGAGCGCGGCGGAAAGCTCCTTCGCGGACTCGAGCGAGATCTCCACCGCGACGCGGGCCCCCGGTCCGAGGGCGAGATTCACAAAATCAATGTTGATGGCGTCCTCGAACAAGGCATGGTGAGGATGGTCGTACGACACGACCGAGGTCGTGACGTCGAACCACCCGTCACCGCCTTTGCCCGAGCCTTCCACCCTGGCGATCTCAACGACGGATGTACACATCCCCCCGACCTCCGATTACGGTTTCCCCCGCCGCGCGGCCTCTGAATCGACATCACGAGGACCACAGCCATCATGTCGGCCGCAGCGCGCCGCCGGGGGTGCCGCTGCGACTCGGTGTGCGCAGCAGGGTGCGGGAGCAGCGAGCAGGCCCGGCAAGTGGAAGCATATCCGACGCAGCGGCTCCGCGTCCCGTCCCGCACCACCGTTCCGGAGACCGAGGCCAGGCCGCATCCCCGAACAAACAACGTTCGGGGCCCCTGCTCCGCCCCTCGACGCGCTATTTCCCGAGGTGCTTCTCGAAGAACGCGAACACCTTCTTCCAGCCGTCGAGCGCCTGCTCGATGCGGTACGCCGGACGGTCGTAGTAGAAAAAGCCATGACCGGCACCGTCGTAGCGGTGGAACTCGTAGTTCTTGCCGTGCTTCTTCAGCTCCGCCTCGTGCTGGTTCACCTGCTCGGGATTGGGCGCGGCGTCGTCGTTGCCGAAGAGGCCCAGGATCGGGCACGCAAGGTCCTTCGTCAGATCGATCGGCGCTACGGGCATCTTGGGGTTCAAGTCCTCCTTCTTCATCACCACGCGGCCACCCCACAGCTCGACTACCGCGTCGATGCTCTTCGTCTGGCACGCGTAGATGAACGCGAGCCGGCCGCCCGAGCAGGAGCCGATGCAGCCGACCTTGGACCCGGCCCACGGCTGCGCGCGGAGCCATTTCGTCGCGGCCTCGGTGTCGCCCATCGCCTGGGCGTCGGGTATGCCGCCCTCCGCGCGCACTTTTGCGGCAACGTCGTCGGACTTGCCCTCTCCGGCCCGCTGGAACAGGTTGTGGCTGACCGCCGCATAGCCGTGGTGCGCGAACTTGCGCGTAAATTCCCGGTAGAATTCGTCCCAGCCCGGGTTGTGGTGTATCACCGTGATCCCTGGGAACGGACCCGCGCCCAGGGGCCGCGCCACGTACGCCGAGATCTTGTCGCCGTTGTGTCCGGCGAACGAAACCGTTTCCGCAATCATGCCTTCGTAGGCCATAGCAGCTCCTCTCCTGTCGATGACTAGTGGACGTGGTAACCAGGGCGCCACGAACCCAAAACGCCTCAGTCTGTTAGAGCACTGAGGCGTTTGTTTTGGGACTGAACCGCTGACTCGTCACGCAGCCCGAACGAGACCAAGCACGACTCCCTTGCCCCGCACTTCCGCCTCCTCGAACTCGGCGGCAGTAATCGCCCGGTCGAGAGCGGCGCGTAGCTCCCTGGCCGTCTCCAGCGTCAACTCGATCCCCGCCCGCGCACCGGGGTCGAGGTTCGTGTTGGTAAAGTCGAGCGTGATGACGTCGCCCAGAGGCGCATGGCGTGCGTGGTCATAGGCAACCACCGCCCGCGATAACGGGAACCATTCGTCCCCGCGCTTCGCCATGCCCTCCGCGCGTGCGATCTCGATGATGGACGTGCACATATCCGAACCTCCTACTTAGCCAGGTACTTGCCGAAGAACGCCCATATCTTGCTCCAGCCATCCATTGCCTGCTCGGGCCGATAGAGCGGCCGGTGCCAATAGAAGAAGCCGTGGCCGGCGCCGTCGTAGCGATGGAACTCGTAGTTCTTGCCGTGCTTCTTGAGCTCGGCCTCGTGCTGGTTCACCTGCTCGGGGCTCGGTGCGCGATCGTCGTTGCCGAAGAGGCCGAGCAGCGGGCAGCTGAGGTCCTTCGTCATGTCGATGGGCGCGACGGGCTTCTTGGCATTGAGCTCCTCCTTGCTCATCACCACGCCGCCTCCCCATTGCTCTACGCAGGCATCGACGTCCTTGCGCTGGCAGGCATAGATGAAGGCGTGCCGGCCGCCTGAGCAGGAGCCGATAAGACCAACCTTGCCGTTGTGACCGGACTGCGAGCGCATCCATTTCACGGCGCCTTCGGTATCGCCGACCATCTGCGAGTCCGCGATGCCACCCTCGGCGCGTACCTTCGCGGCGACGTCGTCGGGGTTGGCGTCGCTGCCGCCACCCTCGCGCTCGTAGAGGTTGGCGCAGATCGCGAGATAGCCGTGATGCGCGAACCTGCGGGTCGTCTCAATGTAGAGCTCGCTCCACCCCGGGAGATGGTGGATGAGCACGACGCCAGGGAATGGGCCAGGACCTGATGGCCTTGCCGTATAAGCCGTAATCGGCGTTCCTTTGTCGCCTTTGATGGTCACGTTCTCGCAGGTCATGCCTCGGTAGAATGACATCGATCTTCCTCCATGGGCTGGGTGTTGCCCTCCATCCGGCCGTCGGAGCCCTCACCGTCATCGACAAGCGAGGTGAGCTCGGTTTGCGGCCCGAGGGAGTCTTAGCGCGAGTATTCGACAATTGCATACCGGGTGCAACAAGAGGCGGGGGCGGACGCGATCTGCAGCCCACAATGCGGTCGCCTATTTCAGCAATGGCTCCCCCACCGCCTCCCAGTACGGGAGGGCGACCGCCAGCACCACGACGAAGGCGATCAGCGTCATCCACACGCCGAAGCGGAAGATCTCCGGCGCCGTGAGGTAGCCGCGCTCGTACACCGCCAGGGACGACGCACTCTGTGCCGGGTAGTACAGCACCGCGTCGCCGGCGATCATGACCGCGAGCCCGCAGATCATCGGGTTGACGCCGGTCGCCGCGCCTATGGACATGGCGACCGGTATCGTCGTCGCGAGGAACCCCGTGATGTTCGGGATCAGCAGGCGCACCGGCACCGATGCGACGAGGAGGATCGCGACGACCAGGGCGGGCTGGCCGCGAAACTGCGGCACGGCCTCGACGATGAGCCCGGCGAGCCACGCGCTCGCGCCGCTGTCCACGAGGGCGCGCGCGAGTGAAAGCGAGGACGCGAGCACGAAGAAGTTGGTCCACGCGAACTCGCGCTCGAACTCCGTCCAGGTGAGCACGCCGATTCGCGGCATCAGCAGGAATATCCACGCGAGCAGCGCCGGCACGACCGGGTGCCAGTGATGCACGGCGTCGGTCATCCACAGCGCCGACGCACCGACCGTGATCGCGACGGTGCGCCATTCCCTGCCCGAGAGCGGCCGCGCCTCGCCGCCGGTGTCCAGAGGCAGCTTGATGTCGAATCCGTGCCGGTACAGCCAGTAGATCAGGAGCGAGCCGAGCGCGAGCAGCACGATGTACGGCACGCTCATGAGCAGCAGCCACTGGCTCCAGTAGATGCCGCCGATCAACGCCGCCGCTACGACCGGCGTGATGCCGCCGGTCAGAAGCACGGTCGAGGCGAGCCGGTTGATGGAGTTCAACGCCATCATGACGGCCTGCGCGAGCGGCGCGCGGCGCGGCACCTGCGCCAGCTCCAGCGCCTGCTCGTAGACGTGCACGAGGATGCCGGTGCGCGTCGTGGCGGAGGGCAGGATGAACGTCAGGAGCGGGAACGCGAGCAGCAGCTGGAAATACAGCGAGCGGGCGCTGCCGCGCGACCTGCGCAGGAAAAAGAGCGCCACGCGCTCCGCCAGCCCGCTGCGGGAGACCGCCAGGCCGATGGTAAGCACGCCGATCAGGAAATAGGCGACCGGGTCGGCGAAGCCCGACAACGCTTCGCGAAATCCAGGCACGGCGCCGGACAGGACCAGCGCTACGATCAGCACCAGGCTCGTGACCCCGGCCGGCAGCGCTTCCGTGCACCACAGTCCGATGGCAAGGACCGCGACCGCGATGACGCGCTTGCCCGCTTCGGGCAGCCCGGGGGGTGCGGGCGCGGCGATCAGCGCGGCACACAGCGCGACGAGGCCGGCCGCGATCCATCCCGAACGATTCCCGGCGCGTGGCGCCGGGCCGGCTGCTTCGCGCGCGCCGGTCGCTTCCCGGACAGGACTCATGCAGCGAACGTACCACAACTTGCGCCGGTCACGGCTTACCCGTGCGGGCGCCCCGGATGCGGCGCCCGGCACGATGAGCTAGAGTGCCCATGGCGTCATTCCATCGACATCAACCGTTTACCAGGGAGGCGACATGAACCGGAGATTGCTCGCAGTTGAGCTCGGTATCGCGTTCGTAATCGCGGCGGGGGGAGCAGCAGCCCAGGGCTGGCGGCCGCCGGCGGAGAGCGAGCGCTGCCCTTCCAAATGGGGCGCGTCCGACGAGCGCGGCGCCGCCAATCACATGAAGCCGGAAACGGTGCTGCGGGCAACGCGGTTGATACGCACCGGTGAAGTGATCGAACTGGGGCACGTCCTGGGCGCCGGCATGCCGTCGAATCCGGCGCGCACATTCACCATGATTACCAAGCGCTCGGCCCCCGCGCCGGGGGTGAATCAGCGCGGCGGCAACGAGGAGATCGTGACGACCGAGCTGGGGCAGATCGGCACGCAATTCGACGCGTTTCCCCACCAGATGATCGCAAACCGGATGTACAACTGCTTCAAGCTGGAGGAGATCGAGTCGCGCACCGGGTTCACCAAGCTCGGCGTCGAGAAGATCGGCATGATCTTCACCCGCGGCGTGATGATCGACGTCGCCGCGCTGAAGGGCGTGGAAATACTCGGCGACGCCTACGAGATCACGCCGGCGGACCTGCAGCAGGCGCTGGCGAAGCAGAGCCTCAAGCTGCAGCCGGGCGACGCAGTGATCATCCACACGGGCTGGGGCAAGCTGTGGGGCAAGGACAACGCGCGCTACATGGGGAAGATGCCGGGGATAGGCGTCGCGGCGGCGGAATGGCTCGCGAAACAGGATCCGATCCTGGTGGGCGCCGACACTGCGCCGGTGGAAATATCGCCGAACCCGGACCCGCAGCTCTCCCTCCCGGTGCACCAGATCATGCTCGTGGTGAACGGCATCCACCTGCTGGAGAACCTGAAGCTCGACGAGCTTGCCGCGAAGCGCGTCTACGAATTCGCTTTGACGATGCAGCCGCTCAAGCTGCGCGGCGGCACGGGCTCGACGGTGGCGCCGGCGGCGATACGCTGAAGGCATGGAGGTGATGGAGTACTGGTGATGAGGTGCTGGTGATGAGGTACTGGTGATGGAGACTTCTCATCACCATTTCCCATCACCATTTTCCATCACCACTTATCATCACTTTTATAAGTGCTAGGATGGCGGCAGAACTACAAGAAAACTTCAACCACCACGAGGAGAATCATATGAGAAAAGGAGCATTCGCCCTGGCGGCGCTCGCCGCGCTCGCAACCGCCGCGGCCACGCCGGCTGCCGCTCAGCAATGGCCCGAGAAACCCGTTCGTATCCTGGTGCCGTTCCCGCCGGGCGGCGGCACGGACATACAGGCCCGCCTGCTTTCCACCGCGTTCCAGAAGAGCATGGGCCAGAATTTTCTCATCGACAACCGGACCGGCGCCTCCGGTCTGATCGCGACGCAGATCGCGGTGGAATCTCCGCCGGACGGCAACACCATACTTTTCACCTCCGGCAGCATCTCGGTAGTCGCCACGCTCCACGCCAAGCGGATGAAGTTCGACGTGCAAAAGGACCTGCAGCCGGTGTGCTGGATCTCCTCGACGCCGCTGGTCCTGTCGCTCCATCCGAGCGTCCCTGCGAAGTCCGTCAAGGAGTTCCTCGCGCTGGCGAAGCGCAGCCGCGGCAGCCTGAACGCAGGCGGCAACTCCGCGGGAAGCACCGCCCATCTCAGCGCCGAAATGCTCAACCAGGCCCTCGGGATCAAGTCCGTCGTCCTCTTCTACCGCGGCGGCGGGCCGGCGACGATTGCGCTGATCTCCGGCGAGATCGACTACATCTTCGCTACTGCGCCCTCCATCATGCCGCACCTCAAAGCCGGCCGGGCGAAGGCGCTCGCAGTCACTACACCCAAGCGCTCCTCGGCGCTGCCGGACCTGCCGACGATGAACTCCTTCATTCCCGGCTTCGAGTCCGACAACTGGTACGCGATGTTCTACCCGAGGGGCACGCCGCGGCCCATCGTGGACAAGCTGAACGCCGAGATCAGGAAAGCGCTCGACACGGCGGAGGTGAAGGCGTTCTTTCCCAAGGAGGCCCTGGATCCGGTCGCCAGCACTCCCGAGCAGCTGGGCGCGTTGCTGAAGACCGAGGTCGACAAGTACGCGAAGGTGATCCGGTTCGCGAATATCCAACCGGATTGATTCAGGAAGTGATGAGAAGGGGTGATGACTACTGGTGACGATGTACTGGTGATGAATAAGCGGTGAAAGCCATTACCCCGTCACCATTTTTCATCACTATTTCCCATCACCATTTCTCATCACCCGTCGGCTGCTAGGGGCGCTTCACGAGCGCCCGGTGGTCGACCATGATTCAGCGATCCTGCACGACCAGGATGCCGGCCTCCGCGAGGCGTAGCGCCGCTTCGTCGTTGCGGATGCCGAGCTGCAGGTAGACGGCGCGCGGCCGCTTCGCGAGGATGTCGTCCACGTGCGGCGGCACGTCTTTCGGGCGGCGGAACACGTTCACCAGGTCTACCGGCCCCGGGATGTCCACGAGCTTCCGGTAGACCTTGCGGCCGAGGATCTCGGTCGCGTCCGGATAGTAGACCGGGACGGGAATTACCTCGTAGCCCGCGGTTTGCATATACTTGGGCACGTAGTACGCCGCCTGGTCGGCCTGCGCCTCGGTTTTGATGCCCAGCACCGCGATGGTCTTCGATTGCGTGAGGATGTCGCGGATGCCTGAGGGAGTATCGATGATATTGGGGTGAGCGGTCATCGGTGGTAGCAAAAGAAGTGATGAGAAATGGTGATGAGAGATGGTGATGAGAAGTGGTGATGTGGGAGGGTGATGGTTTTCATCACTACTTTTCATCACCAGTTTCCATCACCAGTATTCATCACCCTTGTCGCGTAATCAAGGCGTGAATCCGCCAAAGGAGAATCGCATGGCACAGTCACAGATCGAGTATTCCGTCGTCGAAGGTTGGGAGCAGCTGCCGAAGGGCTACGCGCACCGGGACGTGGCGGGCGTCGCCGTGGACGGCGAAGACCGCGTGTACCTCATGTGCCGCGGCGACCATCCCGTTATGATCTACGACCAGAAAGGGAAGTTCCTGCGCTCCTGGGGCGAGGGTGATTTCACCTACCGCACCCACGGCATCTACGTCGCTCCCAACGGCACGCTGTTCTGCACCGACGACGGCAACCACACGGTGCGGCAGTTCACGCCGGAGGGCAAGCTCCTGATGACGATGGGCACGATGAATACGCCGTCCGACACCGGCTACGACGGCAAGAACACGGCCTCCATCAAGCGCGCCGCGGGACCGTTCCACCGTCCGACGAACATCGCGGTCGGGTTGAAGGGTGACTTCTACATCTCGGACGGCTACGGCAACGCGCGCGTGCACATCTTCTCGCCGACGGGACAGCTGAAGCGGTCGTGGGGAGAGCCCGGCGACGGTCCCGGCCAGTTCCGCCTGCCGCACGGCATCGCGTGCTCGGCCGACGGGCGCGTCTGGGTGTGCGACCGGGAGGCCGACCGCATCCAGATCTTCAGCCCGGACGGCGAGTACCTGAGCCAGTGGACGGATACGCAGCGGCCCACGCACATCACCTTCGATTCAAAGGGCAACGTCTACGTGACGGAGCTGGCGTGGCACGAGGGGGACCATAACTTCCGCACCGGTGAGCCCACCAAGAAGTTCCGCCAGGCGCGCATGAGCGTCTACGACAAGGACGGCAAGGTGCTCGCCCGCTGGGGCACGCCTCAGGTCGAGACAGCCGGGAGCTTCGCCGCGCCGCACGGACTCGCGCTCGACTCGAAGAACGATCTCTACGTGAGCGAGGTCACCTGGACCTTCGCGGTGAGCCGCGGTCGCGCCGCGGAGGACTGCCACACCTTCCAGAAGTTTTCACTAGCCAAGAAGTGACACGTGACTGGTGACTCGTGACTCGTTGTCTTGGGTTCGCGAACCGTGACTGGTCACGGGTCACGGGTCACTTTTTCTTCAGACGTGCTTGAGGCGCTCGTAGACGCCGAGCACCCGCGGCAGCGCACGTTGTAGCGCGGCGACGACCTCCGGGTCGAAATGCCGCCCGGAATCGCGCTCGATGGCTTCCAGGGCGCGCTCGACGCTCCAGGCTTCCTTGTACGGCCGGCGCGAAGTCAGCGCGTCGAATACGTCGGCGACCGCGACGATGCGGGCCGAAAGCGGTATCGCCTTCCCGGCCGTGCCGCGCGGGTAGCCCGTCCCGTCCCAGCGTTCGTGGTGACCTTCGGCGATGTCGATGCCGCAGTGGAACACTTCCCGCCCGTGGGCGTTCATCTGCGCCTCGCAGCGGCGCAGCACCTCGCCCCCGATCAGGGGATGCCGCTGCATGTCGCCCCGCTCCTCGTCGGTCAGCCGTCCGGGCTTGAGCAGTATGCCGTCGGCGATACCGACCTTGCCGATGTCGTGCATCGGCGCGAACCGGCGGATCTCCTCGACGTCCTGCGTGCTGATCCGGCCGCGTTCGCGTCCGCAACGGCCCATCTCCTCGGCGAGAATCGCGGCGTAATGGCTCATGCGCACGAGGTGATCGCCCGTCTCGGGATCGCGGCTTTCCGCGAGGCGCGCCAGTCCCTCCACCGCGGCGACGACCAGCGCGTCGGTGAGCGACGTGCGATCGAGCAGGCTGCGCAGCTGCGCGCCGATATTCGTGAGGAGGTCCGTGAACTCCCGCGTGTAGGCGCTTTCGGCCCGGGCGGCGAAGACGAGCGTGCGGTAGCCGTCGGCGTCCCGGCGCAGCGGCACGATGAGGGCCGAACCGAGGCCGCTCGCGGCAAGCGCGGCCTCGACGCTGTCCTGCGCCGAGCCCGCGAGCCGGTCGAGAGCGGCTGCGCCCCCGGCTTCGCCCGAATAGAGGCTGGAGACCGCGAACCGGCTCCCGGCCAGCGTGGGCATGCCCGCCTCCCCGCTGGAATGCACAAGCTGCCACCCGCCGCGGCCGTCCGCGCTGCGCGCGAGCAACCCTACCCACGCGACCGGCGCGAGCCGTCCGAATTCCTCGCGCACGAAGGCAAGCGTATCCGCCAGCGTCACGCCCTCGCCTATGCGATGCGTGAGATCGAAGAGCCGGCGCATGCGCAGCGACAATGCGTTGAACGCGCGCGTCATATCGCCCAGCTCGTCTTCGGAACGCACCGGCATCTGGTAGCCGAGATCGCCGCGCGCAATGCGGAGAAAGCCGGTTTGCGCCGCGCGCAGCGGATCCACGATCCGCTGCTGGACTACCCCCGCGAGCAGCAGGGCGAGCGCCACGCCGAGCGCCGCCACGACGAGTTGCGCGCTTGTCACGAACCGAAGCTTGGCCTCCATCATCGTCCTGAACGCATTGCCCAGCGCCAGAGTCATCCCGCCGATTCCGTCGCCTTCGCGGGCGATGACCAGGGCGGCGGCCGTGAGGGCCTCTTCGCCCGCGCCGGGAGCGAGCGCGCGGTCGATGCGGGCGCGCAACGCACGCCATGAAGCGGCGCTCGCCTCGAGATGAGCGATCGACGCGGCGTCCCAGCTGCAGCGTATAGGCTCGTCGAGCCCGGTCAGGTCTTGAGGCAGATCCCGGCTCACGAAGCCGCCGATGATCCTGTCGTAGAGGGCGACGTTGCGCTTCAACTCGGCCGAGTACCACGCCGGCGCCGGGGCGCCAGCCTCCACGTCGCGCAGAAATCGGCGCGATTGCTGGGTCAGGCTCGCCGCGGTGACCCGCAACTGGCCAGCCAGATGGAGAATGGCGTAGTCGTGCCGCCGCAACGACAGCTCGTACCAGGTGAACGCCGCCGCCACGACGAACGCGGTCAGCATTGCGGCAAACGCCCCGACCAGGAGGCCCTGGAAGCCGAGGCGGCCCGGGAGCAGGGAAGCCACAGGCCCCGCCAGCGCCCGGGGCAACGCCGGTAACTCCGTTGGAACACCCGGGGTATCGATCTGGTCGGACATGGCCCGCCCGCTGGAAGTGCGATTCCAGGGGTTATTTCGGCCGGAAACGGGAAGGACTTGAGGGCTATGGGCTGCAGGTGGTTGGCTGGTGGCGGGCGGCTGGTGGCTCGCGGCTCGAGCCCGTCAGGGCCCGCTATGCGGCCTCGTAACGAGCCCCTGAGACGTCATGCCCCTGATGTAGAGATTGCGCGGCCGCTTGCGCTTCGGCTCGGAGGCCTCGAGCAGGTCCGACAACGCTTTCACGAACCGCGCCGTCAGCCGGCGCAGCACGGAGTCGCGTGCACTCTTCTCATCTTGCGCGCTGCTCTTGCTCTGCATTTCAATCCCCTTTGCGGCTCTGCGTCCCAGCCCCTTACTTGCTGGTCACTGGACGGCGGCCTCCGCCACGCCAGCGCAAGATCCATACGTATCGTGTCGGCCGCCCCGCGCGTCACCGGGGGTCGCATCCCCGGATACCGGGGCCCCTGCTCCGCCCCTCGACGCGCCCGGTCACCGGTCAGGCAGTTTCGCGCTGAGGCTGTGCCTTGCGGCCCTTGCGTTTCCCGGATTCGTCCTCCGGGCCGCGCAGCCGGCTCCGCAGCCGCGCGATCGCCTGGCTGTGCAGCTGGCACACGCGCGACTCGGTCACGCCCAGCACTTCGCCGATCTCGCGCAGGTTCAGCTCCTGCTCGTAGTAGAGACCCATCATTTTCTTCTCGCGGTCCGGCAGCTCCTCGATCGCCTCGATCAGGGTGCGGCGCTGGTCCTCGTCGAGCAGGGACTGCAGCGGGTCGGGCCGTCCGTCCGCGTAGTGGTGGTCGAGAAAGCTCTCCTCGCCCTCGCCCTGCAGATCCTCGGCCGATACGAGCTGGTAGCCGCGTGCATCCTGCAGTAGCTGCTGGTAATCGGCGAGCTTCATTTCGAGCGCGTCGGCGAGCTCCTGCTCGCTGGGCGGCCGGCCGTTCCGCTGCTCCAGCTTGCTGATCATGGACTCGACGCGGCGCAGGCTGCGGCGCAGCCCCCGCGGCAGCCAGTCGCTCTGGCGCAGCCCGTCGAGTATGGCGCCGCGTATGCGCTGTGTCGCGTAGGTCTCGAACTGCGCGCCCTGCGTTTCCTGGTACCGGCGCGCGGCGTCGAGGAGACCCAGCATGCCCGACTGGATGACGTCGTCCAGCATCACGTTGGGGGGCAGCGACGCCATCATGTGGTGCGCCATGCGCTTCACGAGCGGCGCGAAGTGCACCACACAGCGCTCGACGTCGGCTTCGACTGAGGGATCGTACTTCATATCAGGCTCCAGAATGTGCGCACAATCTTCATCTTCATGCGGCTGCTCCCATGGAGAGACTTCCCGCCGTGAACAGCCGCTGCAGAAACCCTTCGAGGCTGCCCTGTCCTTCCCGGTCCGCCGGCCATCCCGTCACGGCTTCCGCGCTGCGGCGGAACGCTGCGGCGGCGGGCGCCGCGGGAAACGCGGTCACGACCGGCTGCATCATCTCGGCCGCGCGCCGCGTGCGCTCGTCGCGGGGCACGTAGCCGAGAAACTCCAGCGGCGTCCCGAGATGCCTGCGGGACACGCGCTCGAGGTTGTCGAAGATCAGGCGCGCGGCGCCCTCGTCGGCGACGCGGTTGAGAAGCAGTCGGTAGCGGCGCGCGCCGGTCAAGCCGTGCAGGCGCTTGATGAGAGCGTAGGACTCGGTGATCGCCGCGCCCGCCGCCGAGCACACGACGACGGTGTCCTGCACCGCGTGGCCGAGCGAGGAGAGGCCTCCCACCGTGCCGGAGCGCGCGTCGATCAGCAGGATGTCGAAACGCTCGCCGAGCCGGGTGAGCGCGGCCGTCAACCGCGCCTGTCCGGCGGAATCCAGACGCGACAGCGCGCGCACGCCGGCCGCCGCCGGGAGCACCGTGATGTCGCCGGGCCCCGTGAGAAGCGCGTCTTCCAGGGCGCACCCGCCGGCCAGCACGTCGTGCAGGTCGCGCCGCGTGCGCAGCCCGAGCGATCCGGCCACGTTGCCCGCGCCGTAGTTTTCGTCTATCGCGAGAATGCGGTGCCCGCGCGCGGCTAGCGCGCCCGCGAGGTTGACCACGGTGCCGGTCGCCCCGACGCCGTTGCAGCCCGAGGCGACGGTGATGACATGCGCGCCCCGGCGGCTGAAAAGGCGCCGCAGGCCTTCGGCCTGGTCGCGGTGCGGATCACGCATGAGCCATCTCCCGGGCCGCGCCGGCGGCCAGCAGCGGAAACTCGTCGCTGGAGAGGCCGTGCGCCGAGCCCGCCGCCAGCGGGCGGACGGCCCGGTGCAGCAGCCACGCGCGGTTGGGCAGGTGCAGGTCTTCGGGCACCCGCTGCCCGTTGGTGACGTAGTTGAGCGGGAGCCGGTGGCGTATCAGCGTGTCGAGCACGTTGGCCACGCCGGCCGCCTCATCGACCTTGGTCATGATCGCGCCGTGGACGCCGCCCTTCGCATAGGCGCCGACCACTTCGTCGAGCGTGTGAGCGTTGGAGGTTGCGTTGAGGAGCAGCAAGCGCTTGACCGCCGCCCCCCCGCCCGTCAGCAACGCCGCCTGTTCCGCCACCAGCTGGTCCCGCTGGCTCATGCCTACGGTGTCGATCAGCACGGTCTTGCGGCCCTTCAAGTCGGCGAGCGTGGCGCGCAGGTCTTCTGCGTCCTTGATCATGTGCACCGGCACCCCCAGGATGCGGGCGTAGACGCGCAGCTGGTCGTGTCCGGCGATCCGGTAGGCGTCCGTGGTGAGCAGCACCACCTGGCCGGCGCCGTGGCGCACCACGCAGCGCGCCGCCAGCTTGGCGATCGTCGTGGTCTTGCCGACGCCCGTCGGTCCGATCAGGGCGTACACCCCGCCGTGGGTCACGAGATCGTCGCTCTCGACGATCTGGAGCCGGCGCCCGATCTCCACACCCGCCGCCTTGCGCACGGCATTGGCGTCCTGCTGCCCCGGGACGGCCGCGAGGATTTCCCGTGCCAGCGCCGGAGAGAACCCGGATTCGAGGAGCGTCTGCATGACCGCTCCCACCGCCGGGTCGCGGCGCATGAGGTCAGACCAGGCAATGCCCGCGAGCTCCCGCTGCATGGCGGCCTTCATGGCTTTCAGCTCGGCCATCAACTGCTGCACGATGCCGTCCGCAGCGGCGGGGGCTGGCTGCGGAGCCTGGGGCCGCTGCTGGGCCTGCAGGATCTGCCGGGCCTGCGGGGCCATCGCCCGTGCCGGCGCCGGGGCCGCTGCCGGCGCTGGCGCCTGTGCCGCCGCCGGTGCTGGCGCCGGGGCTTGGGAAATGCCGGCCTCGAGCCCGAACGCCGACGCCGGAAGCGCGGTGATCTCGATGCCGCCACTGTCCGTGGCGCGGTTGGTGACGATCAGTGCGTCCTCGCCGAGCGCCTGCTTGACCTTGCGCAGGACCTCGCGCGAGGTCGCGCCGTGGAATCGTTGCGGCTTCATGACCTGCCTCCGATGACCGATGTGACCTTGATGGAACGGGCGTCCGGCACCTCAGCGTGCGAGAGCACCTTCAGATGGGGAATGGCGCGCCGCAGGAAACGCGAGAGCAGCGTGCGCAGGGGCGCGGGGGTGAGCAGCACGGCCGGCAGGCCGAGTTGCTCCTGGTGCTGGGCCGCCGCCTGCGCGCCGCGCAGCAGCGTGTCCGCCAGCTCGGGCTCGATCACTGCGCCGTCGGCCGAGGCCTGCAGTGTCTGCAGGAGGAGGCGTTCCAGCCCGGGGTCGAGCGCGATCACCTGAAGCTCGGTCCGGCCCGGGAAGATCTGCTGCACGATTGCGCGTCCCAGCGCGATGCGCGCCTGCGCGGTCAGCTCCGCCGGGTCCTGGGTGCGCGGCGCGTGCGCCGCCACGACTTCGATGATGCTGCGCATGTCGCGCACGTGCACGCCTTCGTCGAGCAGGTTCTGCAGGACCTGCTGCAGCCCCGCGAGCGTCAGGAGCTTGGGCACCACGTCTTCGACCAGCTTCGGCGCTTCCTTCGCGAGGTGATCGAGCAGCTGCTGCAGCTCCTGGCGGCCGAGGAGATCGGCGGCGTGGCTGGCCATCAACTGGGAGAGGTGCGTCGCGACCACGGTGCTGGCGTCGACCACGGTATAGCCGGACGCCTGCGCCTGCTCGCGCGCATCGCCGGCGATCCAGACCGCTGGCAGCCCGAACGCCGGATCGACGGTGGCCGCGCCGCGCAATTGTGTGCTGACGCGACCGGGGTTGATCGCCAGGTGCATGCCGGGCTGCACCTCGTGCGAGCCGATCTCGACGCCCTTCAGCGTGATGCGGTATGCGTTCGGCCGCAGTTGCAGGTTGTCCCGGATGTGTATCGCGGGCGGAAGGAGGCCCACCTCCTGCGCGAACTTGCGCCGGATCGCCTTGATGCGCCGCAGGAGCTCGCCGTCCTGTGCCTGATCCACGAGCGGGATCAGGCGGTAACCGACCTCGAGCCCCAGGGTATCCACCGGCGCCACGTCGCTCCAGCTCACGTCCTGAGTTTCCGGCACCGGCGCCGACGCCGACGCCGCGCTGGCGGCCGCCTGCTCTTCGCGCGCCACGCTGCGCTTCCGCACCACCCAGGCCATTCCGCCCATCGCAGCAGCAAGCAGCAGAAACGCGATGTGCGGCATCCCGGGCACGAGACCCATGACGCCGATGATCCCGCCGGTCAGCACCAGCGCCTGCGGCTTGGCGAAGAGCTGCCCTATCATCTGCTGGCCCATGTCCTGGTCCGTGCTGACGCGGCTCACCACGAGGCCCGCCGCCGTGGAGATCACGAGCGCGGGGATCTGCGCGACGAGGCCGTCGCCTATCGTCAGGAGCGTGTAGTTCTTCGCGGCCGCCGCGATGCCCATGTCGTGCTGGAGCACTCCGACGATGAGGCCGCCCACGATGTTGATCAGCAGGATCACGATGCCGGCGATCGCGTCGCCGCGCACGAACTTGCTCGCGCCGTCCATCGAGCCGTAGAAGTCCGCTTCCTGCGCGATCACCGCACGGCGCTTGCGGGCGTCCTCCTCCCCGATCAGTCCCGCGTTCAGGTCGGCGTCGATCGCCATCTGCTTGCCGGGCATCGCATCCAGCGTGAAGCGCGCGCTGACTTCCGCGATGCGGCCCGCGCCCTTGGTGATGACGACGAAGTTGATCACCACCATGATCACGAATACGACCAGCCCCACCGCGTAGTTGTCACCGACGAGGAAATGGCCGAACGACTCGATGACCTTGCCGGCCGCAGCCGGGCCGGTATGCCCCTCGAGCAGCACCACGCGCGTCGAGGCGATGTTGAGCGACAGGCGCATCAGCGTCGTCACCAGCAGCACCGTGGGAAATACCGCGAACTCGAGCGGCCTCACGACCGACATGCTGACGAGCAGCACCATGATCGCGAGGGCGATGTTGAACGTGAAGAGCAGGTCGAGCAGCAGCGGCGGCAGCGGCAGGACCATCATCGCGAGCAGCATGACGATCAGCACCGGCCCGGCCATGCTCTTCTGCATCTCGGTCAGGGACAGGCGCGGCAGGTTGAGCGCAGCGAGCATCACGCGGCTCCCTTCGAATCGAGCTCGGCCGGCACCGACACTTCGCGCAGCGGCTGCGGCGCGGCTTCGCCGTGCAGGTTATGGCGGCGCAGCTGGAATACGTAGGCGAGGACTTCGGCGACCGCGGTGTAGAGCGCCGCCGGGATCTCGTCGCCCAGCTCGGTGTGGCGGTAGAGGGCCCGCGCGAGCGGCGGTGACTCGAGGACGGGCACGTGGTGCTCCTCGCCCACCTCGCGTATCTTGGCCGCCACGGCGTCGGCGCCCTTGGCGACCACCCGCGGCGCGCGCATGGCGCCGTCGTCGTAGCGCAGCGCGACCGCGTAGTGGGTCGGGTTGGTGACGATCACGTCCGCCTTCGGCACCTCGGCCATCATGCGGCGGCGGGCCATTTCGCGCTGCTGCGAGCGGATTGCCGCCTTCACGTGCGGGTCGCCGTCGGTCTCCCGGTTTTCCCGGCGCACTTCTTCCTTCGACATTTTCAGGCCGTCGGCATGGCGCCACAGCTGGAACGGCACGTCGGCCGCCGCGACGACCGCGAGCGCCCCGGCGATGAGCGCGAGGCTCGCCACCACGAGCCGCGCCGCTTGCGCGGCGGCGGACTCGAGCGGCAGGGCCGCGAGCTCGAGCAGCGGGTCCTTGTAATGCCACAGCACCGCGACGGCGACCCCCGACACCAGCGCGGCCTTCGCGAGAGCCTTCGCCAGCTCGGCCACCGCCTGCCAGGAAACGAGGCGTCCGAACCCGGCGAGCGGGTCGAGGCGCCCGAAATCGAAGCGCAGGGCGCTGGCGGTGAAGAGCCATCCGCCCAAGAGCTGCGGCGCGGCGAGCGCGGCGATGACCAGCAGTGCGAGGAGCGGGGCGCACGCGAGAAGCGCGTCCGCCGCAAGGCGCCCGAGCGGTGCGAGCATCTGCCCGGAGCTCGCGAGGCCGTCCGCGTCGAACGTGAGCCCGCTTTTCACGACCGAGCGCAGTTGCGTGTACAGATGGTCGCCCGTCAGCCACAGGCCGCCGGCGCCCGTGAGGAGCATCACGCAGGTGTTCAGCTCTCCAGAGCGCGCAACCTGCCCCTCCTCGCGCGCCTTTTCCAGGCGCCGTGGTGAAGCTGGTTCGGTGCGTTCAAGATGGGATTCTTCGGCCATACGGGTTTTCCGATACGACGGCAAGTATCGGGGGGAAGGCCGCGCGCCCATCGCCCAAATAAACGGGCATATGGAGGCCTATTCGAGGGATGCCGTTGAGGGTTCGACGCGCCGCCGGAAATGGCGCGTCGAGGGGCGGAAGAGGGGCCCCGCCGTCTCTTGTTGGGGATGTGCCCCGGCCTCGGTCTCCGGAACGGTGGTGCGGGACGGGGCGCAGAGCCGCTGCGTCTCATGCGCTTCCACTTTCCGGGGCCGCTCGCTGCTCCCGCACCCTGCTGCGCACACCGAGTCGCAGCGGCACCCCCGGTGACGCGCGGGGCGGCCGACGTGATCCACCCGGATCTCGCGCTACCCTGACAGAGGCCGCCGTCCGGTGACTCGTAGCCCGCGACCCGTAGCTCGTGGCCAGGGGGAAACGCTAGGAGACGGGCGTCTCTTCGTCCTGTGGCGGTTCAGCGCCCTCTTCGGGCACGTCGTACCACTCGGTTTCCGATCCACTCTCCCCGGTGACCTCGAGCACGCGCTGCATGACCGCGCGGTAGGGCCGGTTCAGGAAGCGGCACAGGGCGCGGTAGTCCTGAGGCAGCGCGTTGTCGTCCCAGCCGTTCGAAGCATGGCGCGCCAGCGCCGCCGCGAGGGCGACGTTGACGACGCGCGGGCTCGCCGCATGGTGCTCGTCGAGCAGCGTACGCAGCAGCCCGGGGAGGTCCCAGGCCCGTACCAGCTCGAGCTGCAGGTCGATCAGCCGGAAGCCGAGCACGCGCAGCTGAACCGACTCGCTGCGGAGCGTGCGGTCGCGCCGCTGCCGGTTGCGCATCTCGAGCGCCAGCTCGGGGGCGTAGCACCACACCATGATCTCGGCGAGATCGTGGAGCAGCGCCGCAACCATGATCTCCTCGGGATTCACGTCGAAGCGCTGGCGGGCCCAGTCCCGTGCATAGAGCGCGGCGCGCCGGGCACGGCGCGCCACGGAGAGCGCGCCCTCCAGCGCGAGGCCCTTGCCGACGAGCCGGTCGGCGAGCGTGGGCTGTTCGCTGAAATGCGAGAAGAACGGCGAGAGCCCGAGCATCATCAGCGCGTTCGCGATGGTCGTGATGTCCTGGCTCTGGCGCCGCGTGCGGTGCTGGCGCAGGTAGTGCAGGACCTTGACCGTCATGATCGGGTCGTGCAGGACGACGTTGGCGACGTGCTGCGTGGTAATCCGGTCCTCGCGCGCCTTCAGGTCGGCGAGCTCGGTCGCGAGGCGCGGCAGCACGGGCAGCGCGGCGATGTCGAGCGCCGCCACCCATTCCTGCATGCGTTCCGGGATGCCGTGGTCCATGACTACAAATTCCAAATCTCAAATCCCAAATTGCAAACAAATCTCAAGTTCCAAATCCCGAATGCCAAACAAGTCCCACATCGCGACGATGCAGCACTGGTTTGTGATTTGGTGCTTGGGACTTGGAGCATGTTTGAGATTTCGTGCTTGGGATTTGGAATTTGCCCTGTTACATCCGCCAGACGTAGAGCGCGGGATCCATGCGCTCACCGGTCGCCAGCGTCAGGCTGGCTTCCGCCCCCGGAACGGCGAATCCCTTGCTGATGAAGAGGGTGCCGGGCCGCATCTCGCGGCTCGCCTTCGCCCAGAGACGCTCCATCGGCTGCGGCGACAGGTAGGCGTATACGACGTCGTACTGCGACAGGTCGCAGATCCAGAGGTCGCCCCAGCGCACGGAGAAGGCGCCGCCGGAGAACCACCCGCGCAGGCGGCCCACCAGGAACGGCAGCGGCGACAGCTCCACCCCGTGGTAGACGCCGTCCGGCCGGGCGGCGGAGAGCGCGCGGAGCAACCCGCCGCCGCCGCACCCCAGGTCGATCACGCGCACCCCGCGTCCGCGCGGCAGCAGTCCGGCCACCTGCCGCGCCGTGCGCAGGCCCGAGGCGAACAGGGGCACCCGCTGGCGCCAGGCCGCGGAATTGAGCGAGTACAGGACGAGGAACGCGGCGAGGACCAGCCCCGGCGCGATCTCCAGGCCGAGCGCCGCGAAGAGCACGGGGAAAAACACGAGATTGATCGGCACCCACCACAGCGGCAGGCGCGCGAGAAAGCCCAGCACGGCCGCAAGCGGCCCTTCGATCCAGGACCAGGGCGTCGCGGCAACCGTCGCCGCCGGCAGCAGGGCGGCTACGGCAAGCAGGCCGGCCCACAGCAGGCCATGCACCAGGGCCGCGGTGGCAACCGGGGGCAGGTCGCCGCGCGGCAGCCGTTCAACGATTGTAGACATTGCGTTTCTCCGGTTCGGTGGATGCAGTCACGGCTGCGCCGGCTTCGTTGCCGGGTCCGCCGTTGTCCTTGTTGATCCCCCCGCTGTCCTTCTTGAGGGCTTCCTCGGCCTGGCGGGTGAGGACGATGATCGCGATGCGCCGGTTCACGGGGCTCAACGGATCGTTGCCGTCGAAGAGCACCGCGGAGGACATGCCGACCACGCGCTTCAACTTCCCTTCGTCTATGCCGCCCGCGACCAGCACCTTGCGCGAAGCATTGGCGCGATCTGCCGACAGCTCCCAGTTGCTGTAGCCGCGCTCGCCGGAGGCGTAGGGCTTGGCGTCGGTGTGCCCGGTCAGGCTGATAGCGTTCGGGACGCCGTTCAGGGTCGGCGAGAGCGCGAGCAGTATGTCGCGCGCGTAGGGCTTCAACTGCGCGCTGCCGAGGTCGAACATGGGCCGGTTGAGCTCGTCCACGACCTGTATGCGCAGGCCTTCGCTCGTGATGTCCACCAGCAGCTGGTTACGGTACTGGCGCAGCAGGGGATTCAGGTCGATTACCTCTTCGACGCGCGACTTGAGCCCTTTCAGCCTCTGACCGTCTTCCCGCGCCACCGCGGCGCGCGCCACCGCCGCGTTGATCGTCTGCTTCTTCGGAGGCATCTGGCCGCGCCGCATCTGCTGGTCGTCGGCACGCGACAGGTCCGTGCCGCCGGCCTTGACGATGCTCGTGGCGTCGCCCGCGCCGCTGCCGCCGGAGAATGACACCTGGAGCGGGGTGCGGAAGTAATCCGAGATGCCCTGCAGGTCGCCGCGCGTGACGGAGCCCAGCAGCCACATCAGGAGAAAGAACGCCATCATCGCCGTCACGAAATCTGCGTACGCGATCTTCCACGCGCCGCCGTGGTGGCCCGCGGTGCTTTTCCTGACGCGCTTGATGACGATCGGGCGCTGGGTGTTGTCGGCCATGGCGATGCGGACGGGATGCGGGCGGCGGCTACTTCTTCTTCACGTGCTGCTCGAGCTCGAGGAACGACGGGCGCTCGGTCGAATACAGGACTTTCCGGCCGAACTCCACCGCCAGCGCCGGCGAATAGCCGTTCAGGCTCGCCAGCAGCGTCACCTTGACGCACTCGAGCATCTTGGTCGATTCGCCGAGCTTCTGCTCGAGCTGGGCTGCGAGCGGGCCAACGAAACCATACGCGAGCAATATCCCGAGGAAGGTCCCCACGAGCGCGTTGGCGATCAGTATTCCCAGCTCGGCGGGTGGCAGCCCCACCGAGGCCATGGTGTGCACCACGCCCATCACGGCGGCAACGATGCCGAAAGCGGGCATCGCGTCCCCCAGCTTGGCGATGCTGTGTATCGGGACCTCGCCTTCCTGGTGATGGGTCCCGATCTCGTTGTCCATGAGGTTCTCGATCTCGAACGCGTTCAGGTTGCCGCCTACCATGAGCCGCAGGTAGTCGGTGAGAAACTCGAGCACGTGGTGATCGCTGACGATCGTCGGGTACTTGCCGAACAGCGGGCTCTGGGCCGGTTTCTCGACGTCGTCCTCTATGGTCATCAGGCCTTCCTTGCGGACCTTCGCCAGGATGTCGTAGAGGAGCGCCATCAGCTCCATGTACATGGCCTTCGTGTACTTCGAGCCCTTCAACGTCATCGGCAGCACCTTGAGGGTCGCCTTCACCGCCTTCGACGTGTTGCCGACGACGAAGGCGCCGGCGGCGGCGCCCCCTATCATCAGGAGCTCGACGGGCTGCAACAGCGCCGAAAGATGGCCGCCGGCCAGCACAAAGCCGCCGAACACCGACGCGCAGACGATGATGTATCCGACAATGACGAACACGGATTGCTGTCTCCGTTATGCGTGCGCGGCGCGCGGACTCCCGGGGGCGAAGGCCGGAGAGCGCCTATTGCACAACGGCAGGTTAATACGGGCACCTGCCGGTCAAAGAGTGGAAAAGGGCCCGAAACGGGCCCCTGTTCTACCAGCTGCCAGCTACCGGCTGCGAGCCATGTACCGCGCTCGCTGTTAGCTGGAGGCCGGCGGCTCGCAGCTCCCGGCAGGAACTAGGCAGCCTTGCGCAGCGGCCGGGTGGACGTGCCGAGCCGGGCGACAGCGGCGTCGAGCGCGCGGTCGTCACGGGGCGTCTTGCCGGGGGCCACGGATCGAACCGGAACAGCGGCAGGCGCCGCTTCGGGGGCGCAGCTCTTCCTGGTCTTGCCGGCGCGCGAGGGCACGTTGCACATGCCGCACACGTAGTCCTGGTGGAGATCCATGGTGTGCACGACGAAATGGCCGCCGCACTCCGTGCAGGGCACGGTAGTCAGCATCTTCGCCTCCATGAAGCGCACGAGGCTCCAGGCGCGGGTGAGAGAGAGCACCTGTTCGAGGCCGTGAACCTGGAGATGCTCGAGATAGAGCCGGTAGCTCTTGACGATCGCCTCGGTTCCGGCGACGCCGCCGTGGCCCGTGAGGTAGCGGTAGATGTCGATGAAGAGCGAGGAATGGATGTTGGGCTGCCAGCTCATGAACCAGTCGGTCGAGAACGGGAGCATGCCCTTGGGCGGCGACTCGCCCCTTACTTCCTTGTAGAGCTTCAGCAGCCGCTCGCGGGAGATGTTGGTCTCGGCCTCGAGCACCTGCAGCCGCGCGCCGAGCTGAACGAGCTCGACCGCCAGATTGATTTCCTTCGCTTCCGTCACCACGCTCTTGTTCCGCATGTTCGTCTCCCGCTGTCCGTGTCGAGTGTTGAGTGTTGAGTTTTTGAGTTTCTTATGCCAGCGCCGCTGCAGGCTGGCCGGCCATCAGCACCGCCGCGTGCGTCTGCGCCATCGGGTTCCTCTGGCCATGATCGGAGAGGAGGCCCAGGATCATGCGGTCGTCGCAGCGGAAGCGGCACAGGAGCAGGTTGGACGCCGCCATCTTCATGATCTGGCCCGGCGAGAGCTGGTCCAGTATGTCGGCGACATCCTGGCTGATCCCCAGCCGGAACATGGCGCTCGCCTTGTCGGACTTGACCATGCGCTGCGCCAGAAGCAGGTAGGCCAGGTTGGTTTCGCGGATCTCGCTCAGCAGTTGCTCGGTGTTCATGTTCGTCTCCTCTTCCCTGTGTCGTGTGAAATACGATGGGTGCATTCTCCGCTGCGCCCGTGGAAACTGAATTGGAGAGAGTCTGCGTGTACGGTGTAGAGGAAGCCCGACACGATGTAGGAGTTTGTCCGACAAGTCCGAAAACCCTGAATAGACACGGGTTTTACGCATTGATCCGGCCGCGGCGCACCCCTCGGGGCGGCTATGCTGGCGCCTCCCTGTAGTGGAAAAACGATCCGATGGCGGTCATCGCGATATTCAATCAGAAGGGCGGCGTGGGCAAGACGACGACCGCGCTCAACCTGTGCGCGGGGCTCGCGCAACTCAACCTGGCGCCGCTCGGCATCGATCTCGACCCGCAGGGACATCTCACGCTCGGCTGCGGCGTTACCGCCGTATCCGCGGAAGCGAGCGCCTGCGCGTTCTTCCAGCCGGACGCGCCGCTCGAGAGCGCGGTGCAGACTTTGCCCTCCGGGGTGCGCCTGATCGCGGCCGCGCCCGAGCTATCCAAGGTCGACACGCTCCACGGCGGCGATCCGCGCGCCGCGACGCGTCTCAAGCAGGGCATAGATGAATTCCTCGGGCGCACCGCGCCCGTGCTGATCGACTGCTGCCCCACGCTCGGCGTGCTGTCGCTGAACGCGCTGATCGCGGCGGATCGCGTGCTGATCCCGGTATCGGCCGACTACCTGTCCCTGCAGGGCGTGGAGCGGCTCGACCGCGCGTTGAACGTGCTCGAGACGAAACTGAAGCGCACGTTCGAGCGCCGCGTGGTGGTGACACGGTTCGACGGCAGGCGGCGCCTGTCGGGCGAGATCGACGCGCGCATCCGCACTCTCTTCGGCGGCAACGTGTGCGAGACGAGGATCACGGAGAACGTCAGCCTCGCCGAAAGCCCGATGCGCGGCAAGGACATCTACGCACATGCGCCGGCGAGCCCGGGCGCACGCGACTATCGCGCCCTCACCGCGGAGTTGAGCCGCGGCGGTTTTTTCTCGTAGGAGTCATCCCGGATCATCCCTGGGGTAGACTAAGATGCCGGTTCGCCCCCGGCCCACCATAGCTGCGAAAAGCCCGACATGTGCCCGGACGCAACGGATCCCCAGCCGCGGAGCGCACAGCCGGGACGGCTCGACGCCATCACCGAACGCAGGCACGCCGAGGAGGCGTTGCGCGAGAGCGAAGAACGGCTGCGTGCCACGCTCCGCAACACTCCCGGCGTCGCGGTGCAATGGTTCGACCGGGAGGGCCGCATCCAGTTCTGGAACCCCGCTTCCGAGCGCATCTACGGCATCGCGGCGGCCGACGCCGAGGGGCGCACCTTGATGGAAATCGGCCTGATCGCTCCGGAGCAGACGGCCCTCTTTCTGGACAGGCTCGCCACGATCGAGCACACCGGCATCCCCCACGGGCCCGACGAGATCACGCTGCGCGCGGCTAGCGGGGCCGAGCTCACCGTGATCTACACCATGTACCAGATACCTGGCGTCGGAGGAGCGCCCACCTTCGTCTGCATGGACGTGGACATCACGGAGCGCAAGCGCGCCGCGGAAGCGCTGCAATACCGTCATCGCCTGGACGACCTGATCTTCCGGATCTCCAACCGCTTTCTGCTTGCGCGCCAGGACCAGGCCAGCGCCGTCGACGAAACGCTGGCCGATGTCGGTCGGTTCGTCGCCGCCGACCGCTGCTACGTGAGCCTGCTCGACGAGCCCGGCGACACCTATTCGCTGGCGGCCGAGTGGTGCGCGGAAGGCATAGCCTCCAAGCGCGCGGTCCGGAGCCGCATGCCGACCGCGAATCTCTGGAAAGGAATAGAGCGCGACGAGATCGCCTACGTCACGCTGAGCGAGCTGCCGCCGGAGAGCAGCGACGTCCGGCGGGTGCTGGAAATCGCCAGCATCCAGTCGAGCCTGCGCGTCTCGATCAGGCTGGAGGGACGGCTGCTCGGGGTGTTGGGCCTCGACTCGGTGCGCCAGGAGAAACGCTGGCCGGACGACGTGGCCGTGCTGCTGCGCGTGGTGGCCGATATCCTCGGCAGCTCGCTCGCGCGCGAGCGCGCGCAGGCGGAGATACGGCGGTTGAACGCCGAGCTGGGCGAGCGCGTGCGCGAGCGCACGCTCCAGCTCGAAGCCATCAACCAGGAGCTGGAGGCGTTCTCGTACTCGGTATCGCACGACCTGCGCGGCCCGCTGCGCCGCATCGAAGGCTTCAGCCGCATCCTGCTCATGTCCCACACGGACCGGCTCGACGAGCAGGGGCAGGGTCTGCTCTCGCGCGTGCGCTACTCCATCCAGCACATGGGGCGCCTGATAGACGACCTGCTCAAGCTGGCGCGGGTGAATCAGCAAACGTTCGTCCGTGGCGAAATCGACCTCTCCGCGATGTCACGGGACGTCCTGGCGAGCCTCGCCTTGGGAGAGCCCGAGCGGTACGTCGAATGCGTCGTGGCGGACGGGCTCGCCATCAACGCAGACCGGGGCCTGATGCGGGTCGCGCTGGAGAACCTGATCGGCAACGCATGGAAGTTCACCGGCAACGAGCCGCGCGCACGCATCGAGATCGGCGCCGGGGAGGTGGACGGTGAGACCGTCTATCACGTGCGCGACAACGGGGCGGGCTTCGACACGGCTTACGCAGGCAATCTCTTCGGGGCTTTTCAGCGGCTGCACACCCCGGAGGAGTTCGAGGGCAGCGGTATCGGGCTCGCCACGGTGCGGCGCATCATGACGCGCCACGGCGGGCGGATATGGGCGGATGGCGCGCCGGGCAAGGGAGCGGTTTTCTACTTCACAGTGGGCGTGGCGGACTAGAAGCGGTCGCCCCCATTAATACGTTCGCGCACCTGATCACCGCGCTCCGAAGTATCCGACGGCCTTTGGGATGACCCGCAGGCGCGCGGGGCAGCACAGTATCAGTGCCATCAAGTTTGGACCATCGGATCGCCATGGCACGCGTGATCGCAAGCCATCTTCCGAGAACGCGGGAAGCTTGGAATCGCCGACTAACAAATTTGATGCGTTGAATCAGGACCTGCGATGGACTGCAGGAGCGAAATGTTCCTGGCGTGCCGTCACTGCCTTCCCGGGGTCAGCCGATCAACTTACAGAATCTTAGGCTGCTGCGGCTATGGTGGGCACGCATTCGCGCACCTTGCTCGCCTCGCCTTCCCCGTCGACGCTTTCCAGGCGCACGGTGAAGCCCCACAGCCGGCCCAGGTGCTTCAGCACCTGGTCCGCGTCGTCGCTGGCGAGCGGGCGCCCGCGCAGCACCTGGTGGCGCAGCGTGAGCGTGCGGTCGCCGTTGCGGTTGTAGTTCGCGACCTGGATGTCGGGAACGATCACGTCGTAGTGGTGCTGCAGTGCGAGGAGCTGGCGCACGCGG